>Ga0209541_10008114_pt1 | contig 17441 bp, 27 predicted proteins | sample RifCSPlowO2_01_FD_184027 | JGI IMG/M metagenome (GOLD analysis project Ga0209541, IMG submission 184027) | Groundwater microbial communities from Rifle, Colorado - Rifle CSP2_plank lowO2_0.1 (SPAdes) (version 2) | ecosystem: Environmental > Aquatic > Deep subsurface > Groundwater | place...
CCCGCCGATAAGATTATAAAAAAGAAACGCGCCGTATCGCATCTCACCCACTCCCGCAATGACAGGCGCCAAAGTCCGCACCACCGGCAAAAATCGCGCCATAGTCACGGCCTTCCCGCCGTGTTTTTCGTAAAAATTCCTTGCGCGTGCAATCTGTTGCGGATTAAAAAAGAACGACCGATCGCGATTGAAAATTTTCGGCCCGAAACGCCGGCCGAGCTGATAGCCGACCTGATCTCCCAACACCGCAGCAACAAACGCCAGCGCCGCAAGAATGGAAATATCCAGATACCCCTGCGACGCCAAAAAACCAGCGGTGAAAAGCAGGGAGTCCCCCGGGAAAAACATCCCGATAAGAATACCGGACTCGGCAAACACCACGGCGAAAATACCAAGATACCCGGCCGCTTTAATAAACGCAACGATGTCAAACATTTTTAGTGGTACTGAACAGGCGGGAGCATGCTCGCCGCCGTCCGATTCCGATGAAAAAGACGCAGAAGAATCAGAAGAATCGTCATCACAATCAGATACCCCGCCATCGCTGAAGCTGTGGTTAATTCTATATGACGATCTCTCCAGATATAATCCGGGAAAATGCGCTGGAACGGCTGGATCAGGCGCCCGGTCAGCCAATACAGCTGATTGACAACCAGCGCCTCCGGGTTAGCGCGAAAAAATACCAGCAGAAGGCGGATAAAAAGCAAAAACTCCGCCAGCCAAAAAACAATCAAAATCGCGCGGTGCACTGCCTTATACACCCACCGATAGATAGCCCATAAGGCATCTTGAAATTGATAAGTTGTCATAGCGCTATTATAACCGAAAATAGAATGATAAAAACTTCACGCGGAACACAGCTAACGATTGATCACGTTGATATGAATTTCCAGAACCGTCGCGAAACACAGCCACACCAGATACGGAAGATTGGCATACACCACCAAAAGATTATACGGATAGATCGCAACCAGCGCCCAAGCGAGTGTCGCAAGAACCAGCAGGATATCAACCGCGGCCAGCGGCAGATTGCGGAGGCCGAACTGGATCGTGGTAAAAGCAAAATTAAAAATCAGATTCAGTAAAAACGGCACTAAAACCGCAAAGGGAATCACCCCCTCCCACCACATATAGAAGACATAGCCGTAGGAAGCCGCCATTAAAACATAGAGTACCGCCCACACAGACCCAAAGATTTTGGCCCGTGGCGCCCAGCTCGGCTTTTTCAACATGTCGTATTGATCGTAATATGCTTGCTTCTGCCTCATAGCCCCAGTTTAACGGATAGCCATCAAGATTGCACCTCTCCTCCAGCACCATGCCGCACTAGAGCGGGCTAGACAACCATAGAGAATATACGGCGCTATTGGGCCACGGATTGCCAGGTCTTAATGAAGTCAAACTGATGAACGAGATTCAGAGTATTCAGTGTTAGATTGTCGCGGATCATGAAGCCGACATAGATTTCAAGCGCCAGGGCGATCGCGATCGTGAGGAAAATCGGAATTTTACGCGCCATGATAAATCCCAGAACTGCAGCGAGAGTATCCGCAATTGAGTTAATGATGCTGTCGCCGGTATAGCCCTGCGCCAGAGCCTGCTGTCGGTAGTGGTCAATGAGCCAAGGAGTATTCTCAAAAATCTCCCACCCGGCCTCAATGCCAAGTGCAAATAGAAACCGCGTCCCAACCGAGGAGCGCGGAAAAAGCACCCAGGCGAGGAGATAGAAAAAGAAGCCATGGATTACATGCGAGAAGGTATACCAGTCCGTAAGGTGCTGGGAATTCCCCGAGCTCAAAACCACGCCCTCCCAAAATTTGACGTAGCCGCAGGTGCAAATTGCCGGATGCCCGAACCAATAAAGCGCCGCGGCCTGCACAGCCAAAATCCCCGCGCCAGCAATCACTACCCATAGTTCTTTCCTCATGCATTTAGCTTAATTACAACCCGCCATTCACCTTCGCCTCCGGTATCCCGCCGAAAATATGCTCCGCATTATCGCCTCCTTCATATCAGTTTACTCGGCTACGTTCCCTGCTCGACGACACGAATTTCATCTTCCGTGAGTTCGTAAATCTTATAGATCTCATCATCAATCTTCTGATCTGTTCTTTCAATTTCGGTTTTGATTCTCCGCCATTTCTCCGAGTCTTGGGACTTTTCGTGTAGTTCCTTATTTAGAGAAAGCATGTTATCGACTAGCGTAGCAACTTCCCTTTGTTGCTTTTCATCTCCACGATATATTGGGATCGCCAAGAGTGGACCTTTATCAACCTGCATAAGATCTCCGAGTTGCTTGCCTTTGTTTTTCAGCCAGAAAAAGGAAACTTTTGAATTTAGGATACCGGTGAGATATTTCAGATTGATTCTATTAGTTTTTATTAAATTCAATGCACGCGAACCGTAATAGGGTTCTTCTGTGTAAAAGAAGCTTGGAGAAGAAACCCTTATGCCACAAACTATTTTGGGCCCACGACTAAAGAAATCTTCATTCCTCTCTCGGTGGAGATAAAAATATGCTTTATCTGGAGTTCCGTACTTCTTTTTAGCTTCCTTAAGGTTTTTTTCAAATCGCTCAAAATGTCTTTCAATATTAGGGTAATCCCCAAGTTTTTTATTACCAAAGTTTTTATCGCAAATATAAAAAATATAATTTTCTGATTTACCACTTTTATATCTACCCGACGCAGTATAAAATGGTTTCAGAAAATCTCGCTCATTTTTATTGTAAGAACCAACCTCTTTTACGATAAAATATTTATCTGGTGCTGCAACTATACCTTGCCCGACCTCTTGTTCATCGAGTTCAAAATTTTTCTTGTTTTCGAGCTTATAAAGAATAGAATTAAATTCTGAAGAAGAAAACGCAATATTTTTACCGATGAGTTTTCCCGGCTCAATCTCAACTTTTCTCGTCCGATTGAGCATATTGGCAGTCAATTTATCTTCAGCTAGATTCTTGTCGGCAACCTTAAAATATTCCACGGAATATTGCTTATTTGGCTCTTTCTTCTCAAACACGAAAACCATCGTTTGAATACCTGCTTGTTCAAAAATCTTATAATCACCAAAGTCAATAAAAGTTCTTAATTCACCATCTTTCAAAACCTTGTCCCTGAAAATACTTGCCCCCGCATTGCTAATCCAGTTGTTTGGAGCGATAAAACTCATTAAACCAGTGTCTTTAAGGAGATCAATGCAAATGCAAGCAAACATAGTCCAAATATCCATTTTGCCTTGGTAATACGGATTGCTGTGTAAACCATCAAAAGCATCCTTATTCACGAACTCTTTGATATACGGCGGATTGCCGATAATCACATCAAAGCCGCCCTGTTTGAAAACTTCGGGAAATTCTTCTCGCCAATTGAAGGGCTTCTTATCTCGCCAATTCTTGCCGAACTGCTTATAGAGTTCTTCATCGGTGCCAGAAATAAGTGAATTTCCATTCTTGATGTTCTTTAATGGGGGCAGTTTGACTCTGCTGTCAAGAGCGCTAATGAGTAAATTGAGGCGCGTAATTTCAACTGCCTGTTCGTCCAAATCAACGCCATAAATGTTCTCCAGCAAAATACCCAACTTAGTTTCTTCTTTACCGGAATCACCGAATTCTTTATATTTCTCATTGATAACTTCAAGTGCTTTAAGCAAAAACGATCCTGACCCGCAGGCAGGATCAAGCACCTTAATCTCTTTTAGATCGTGGATACTCGTACAAGCATCTAAGACTGGCTTTAAAGCATTCCTCACGATGTAATCTACTATGAATGTGGGCGTATAATAAATACCTTGCTCTTTTCGCTTGGTTGCATCCTTATCCAGCGTCAAGCCCTTTCTTGATTGCGAGAGACGATAGCCAAGATAACTTTCATACACATGCCCAAGAACGTCGGCGGGCATCACTTTGAAGTCGTACTCGTAATATCCCTTCTTGCCATATAAAATATCAATGACTTTTTCAGTTGCGCCCCCGAACTCTTCCCATTTTTCAAAAGGATGTGGCGAAAAAAGATTGGAATCATAAATGTCATCAAGCTCTCGGAACTTAGAAATCATGGATGTGTAAAGAGGGGTACCGCCTTTGGTACTTTCCCACTCGCGCACTAGAGGTATGAGTGTTTTTTGCTCTACCCCGCGGTCTTCTGCCACCCGAATAAAAATCAGCCGATCGAGTATTTTCTGTACCCCTTCATCCAGCAAGTCTTTATCTTTTTTTAGTTCATCGTTGCACTTCGCCAAGTCATCGGTCAGAATTTTTCTACACAGCTGTAAATCTTTATACAGAGAATCTCCAACTGAAACCTTTTGAAGCTTTTTGCCAATCTTTTCCGCTTCTGTGTCTAGAAGACTTTTCTCAAAAGCTTCCTTAGATAATAGCCACAACCGATCAAAATCCTTCAGATAATCAGCACATGAAATCCCAAAAATTAGCTTATCGCCCAAGTATTGAGACAATCCCCCCGCATTAAATAATTTAATTGTTTCAAAATTTGTTAAAACAGCCCACGTCACGCCCTTATTCCACGAATACCGGATTGCTTGCTTGGCGTACTCTTCTTCATGTATGTCTGACTTTAGCGGTTTTGCCTCAAGATAGAACTTGATTCTGCTATCTAAATAAAACCCGTAGTCCACGCGTCCACCTGACTGGCTTTCTTCAGCCGAAACTTCTTTTTTCTCATATACACCCCAGCCGAGCGCCTCAAAAAGAGGAAGAATAAAATCCTTCTTGGTTTCCTCCTCGGTATATGAGCGAATTCTTCCAGCGCGTTCCACCGCCTCGTATTTTTCTACGAGTTTCGCTATTTTCTGCTTGGCTTCTTCTTTCATTAAAAATCTAGAACTAGCCCAAGGATAGCTCTAAAAACACTCACTTTCAATGAGCAGAAATAATTAAGCACTTTATGACCCTCTTTCGTTGGAAAAAGCGGGCTAAGCGCCAAAAATAATATCTTGAATAAGCTCTTTCAATTTTTGGGAGACATTATCATCGCTCATAATGTCACCTTTTAGTTTTTTCTTATCTTCAGTATCTAGCGTCCCCGATATATCCATAAAATCCTCTAGGTCAAGGCCGTCAGAATTTCCATAATGCGCAACCCTATTTTTGAATGCTGCCGTAGACAATTCTGTGAAGCAGTAAAGTTTATTGCTCCGATTATTGGCACCGCTTGGGGTACTCATAAAAACCTTATCTCTTCTCTTTATCAGGAAAGCGGACTCTTCGGGCTGGAGTATGCGTGCGAGATATACTATTTCAGTAGTCGTCGCGAGGAAAACATATTCCACTGACTTATAAACAACTACATCGCCAAAAGACATATCAGGAAAGCAGACTAATGGCCAAATTTATATCCTCTTCACTAACCAAGCAATCTGGATCTTTGGCGGCTAAACTATACGGAATAAATTCCAAGGGCTTCGTTTCCTTCCATGGCGCTTCTTTATGCGATGCATCCACAATATCTCTTGTGTTCAAATCTCCAAATCTAAGACACACCCTCCTTAAGATTTCCATTTCATTCTTTGAAAAGAGCTTAGCATCTTCTTCGGAGAACTTGCGCAATGAAATCATTTTATACATATCAGAGCCGTCTCTTTTCTCAAAACTTATTGTATCCCCTAAAATAGAATTATCTGGATCTTGAATCGTCGTATCCACTAGATTCATTATTGCAGAAGGAATCGGCCCATATTCCAGATGTACATATGAATCGTGAGTAATCGGCATCCCATGCTTTTTCAGGTGCATAAAATCTAGGAAGTAAAGAAGCTTCATAAGCTTAGTCTTCCCTAAAAAACGGGCATCTGTATTTTCCTCAAAGTATAGAAGAATAGCTTTTAGTTTGGGCAATGGGATTCTCATATAAATGCTATCTTAGGCAATTAAGAGACTGCCATTCTAATCCTAGAATAACCCAATTGTCAATAATTGCCAATTCAACTCATGCACAGGCCGGGAGACGTCTAAAAAACTATTTGGGGTGCATATTAGCAAAAAGCGCAACGTGCTACCTAAAGCAATCCTCGTAGCGAAGACGGCTTTCCTGAAAACGCTCGCGCGACGAGCTTAAATCAAAGCGCGAAGCGCTACCTTTGGCAAGTCCAGGCGAAGCCCGCCCAACTTTTTCGGAACTCAAGGAGGAGTCAACCTAGCGCGTAGCGCATTCAAAATAGGGAGGTTCTAGAGGTCTCCTCCTTGGTGGAGAAAAATTGCGGCGGGCGAGCAATCTACTCGTATTCGCGCATCACGAGTTGCGCATCCACTTGTTTAATCGTCTCCAAAATCACCGAGACCGCAATTAAAAGCGAGGTCCCACCGAGAGTGAAAGCGCTAATCGTAAATATATTTTGCACCACAACCGGAAGAATTGCGATCACCCCCAGAAACAAAGCCCCAGCCAGTGTGACACGCGACAAAATCCGATAGAGATATTCAGCCGTCGGGCGCCCGGGCCGGATGCCCAAAATAAACCCGCCCTGTTTTTGGATATTATCGGCAATGGCTTGCGGATCAAATGTGACGGCGGTGTAGAAATAGGTAAAGGCAAAAACCAATACAAAATACGCCGCGGCATAGACCCAGGTATTGTTAAAGGCCGATATGAGAAAATGCGAAGTAGACTGCGCCCAGCCCGCGGGTACCCCGGCTAAAATATTTCCGACCAATCCCGGGAAAAGAATAATTGACACCGCAAATATAATCGGAATCACGCCGGCTTGATTAACGCGCAGTGGCAAATAGGTTGAATTTCCGCCGTAGACCCGCATACCCCGAATCCGCTTGGCGTAGGAAACCGGGATATTGCGCTGACCTTCGGTAATGATCACTACACCCGCAATCACAACGATGCCAATCGCAATAAAGGCCAGATACGGCGGGAGTTTGGACGCGTCAAAGCTACCTCCGAGAATACCGATATCAACCAAGGCCTGGCGCAAATCAACCGGCAGACGCGAAACAATCCCGGCAAAAATCATCAACGAGACGCCGTTTCCTAAACCTTTTTCGGTGATTAACTCGCCCAGCCACATCAATATCATTGTACCGGCTGTAATCACCGCAATATTGGTGGCGTATCCCAAGGGAGTTAAGTGCGGCAGTACGCTCTGCCGGATGAGAATAGTTAAGAGCCCGAATGACTGTAAAATTGAGAGCGGCACGGCCAAGTAACGCGAATATTGGTTAAAGCGCGTGCGCCCCGCCTCGCCTTCCTCCTGATACATTTCTTTCAGGCCTGGGAATATCATGGTTAAGAGCTGCATGATGATTGAGGCGGTAATATAAGGCCCTACCCCCAGCATCACAATGGAAAGATTGCCTAGGACGCCTCCAGAAAAAATATCCAACAGCCCGAAAAACTGATTCCCGCTAAGAAAATTCCGCAGTGCGGCGGGGTCAACTCCCGGCACCGGAATCGCCGCCATAAAACGGAACACTGCCAAAATCCCCAATATAAAAAGGAATTTGTTGCGGATATCGGGAGAAGTAATAAGTAATCTGAGTTTTTCGAACATGAAAGTTAATGCAAAATTTAAAAATCAAAATGCAAAATTATGGTCGCCGCGTCAGACGCGGCTGAACCGCGTTTGGCGCGGCCATCGGATTTATAACTAACTTTTCATTTTGCATTGTCATTTTGATATTTGATTTTTGCATTTTACATTTAGTTATCGACGCTTCCTCCGGCTTTTTCAATCATAGCACGCGCACTTTTGGAGACGGGAATCTTGACGACTGAAAGTTTTTTATCGAGTGTGCCGCCCAAAATCTTGACCGGGGGCAGTGCCCCGTGAATCGAGCGGACCAGATTCTTTTTTACCAGAACCTCCATTGAAATAATATCGCCATTTGAAAAGTTATGAGCCAAGGTGTCGAGCGAAATTGCGCGCGTTTTTTCCTGGAAAGAGCGAAACTTGTGCCCGCGGAGTTTCGGAATCCGCTTAATGGTATCACGAATCTGCGGCCGGATTTTGTGGCCAGCGCGCGACTTTTGCCCCTTCGTGCCGCGTCCGGCGGTTGTGCCCCTTTTTCCTCCACGGCCAATGCGCTGGCCGTGCCGTCGCTTGGTATTGCGCTTCAATGTGTGTAACTGCATAAATTTTCTGACTCACCTTGTTACATGCTGCATGCTACCTGCTACGCAACTGCTTCAACGCCTCTATGGTCGCGCGGGCGTTATTTAATTTATTCGGACTGCGGGAAAGAATTTTTGATGTAATATTCTGAATACCTGCTAGACCCGCGACTGTCCGCACCGGCCCTCCGGCAATCAAACCCCGGCCTTCACGCGCGGGACGAAGCAAAATCTCGGCACTGCCAAATTTCGCTTTGACATCATGCGCGATAGAGCCAGTTTTTGTGATCGGGACCAGAATCAGATTCCGCTTGGCGCTATGAGTCGCCTTATCAATAGCCAAAGCCACATCCGCTCCCTTACCCACGCCAACGCCTACTTTTCCATTTTTATTTCCGATCACGATAGTAGCGCGGAAACTAAAGCGCCGCCCGCCTTTCACCACGCGCGCCACACGCCGAATATCCAGCGTTCGCTGGTCGTATTCTGATCGTTCTCTCGGCCTCATGGGCCGTCTAGTGTCTCGTCGCGGCATGCCTATTTTGTCGAAATTAGCGAGTAAACAGCAGTTTGCGAAGATAATTTCGTGACAAAAGAGAGCACCCGCCCAAATTTTTGGACTGGTTTATGGGTCTCGTTTTCTGTGTGTTCTCTTATCATCCAATGCATACTCTTTTTGTTATTCTGCCCAAAAACTTGGGCGGGTAAACCCCGTTAGAACGGGCGCTTCGCGACCGGCTGATGGAGCATTGCACTCCCATCAGCTCACTCTCTATACCGCCGACAGGAGTCGGCGGCGTTCTAACGGGGTAAAGGTTTTGTTGCATAATTTTCATTGCTTTACTTGAAAATTCTGACAAAGCCCTTTAAAATTTTAATCCGGCTTTCCGGGCTCCTTCCGCAAGTGCTCGAACACGCCCGTGATACTTATATCCGCCGCGATCAAAAACAACCTGCGTGATTTTTTTCTCAAGCGCGGCTTTTGCCACCGCCTCTCCCACCAGTTCCGCAATTTTAATCCCTCCTTTTTGTAGTTTTCTGCCACCCGCTTTTCCTAACTGCACATCGTTTGCGGATACCAGCGTTCTGGCCGTTTCGTCATCAATAATCTGCGCATACATATGCTTCCCCGAGCGGAATACCGAAAGACGGAGACGGCACAGACGTCCAGGCAACGCCAGACGTGTCCGTCTAGCCCGAACTTTTAACTGCGCACGTTTTCGCTTTGATGAAATTTCCATACGTTCTTTGATTAGGCCACAGCGCCGGTTGAAGCTTTCTTTCCAGCTTTGCGGCGAATAACCTCTCCTTGGTAGTGAATTCCCTTGCCCTTATAGGGCTCGGGTTTTTTCAAAGCCCGAATTTTGGCTGCGGTTTCACCCACCAATTCTTTACTGAAACCGGAAACGGTAATTAGGTTCTTCTCTATCTTAAACTCAATCCCCGCCGGCGCCGGGAAGCGGACGGGATGAGAGAACCCCAGAGCAAACACTAAGTCATGCCCCTCCATACTGACACGGTAGCCAATCCCTTCAAGTTCGAGCTTTTTCTCAAAACCTCTTGAAACCCCCAGAACCGCGTGGGCAAGTAGCGCACGGGTCAGCCCCCAGTAGGCAGGCGTCAGTTTGGTGACGATTTTGGGAGTTAAGACCAGCTGGTGATCAATTACTTCTGCCTTAATCTCCGGCCGAATGTCGCGGACAATCTCGCCCTTGGCGCCTTTGATAGACACCGAAAGACCCTCGATTGCGACGGTCACGCCGGTAGGAATAGGAATAGGTTTTTTACCAATGCGGCTCATGATGGTTCAAAGCGACAAGTAACAAGAGACAGGCAGCAAGCACGACGGAAAGAATCTCCCGCCAACATTTCACCTTGTCGCTTGTTGTATGTTGCTTGTTGCATAGTTTTACCACACCTCCGCTAAAATTTCTCCGCCAAGTTTTTTCTGCTTGGCGTCATGATTGGTCATTAATCCCTGCGGCGTTGAAATGATCGCGATTCCATACCCGTACTTCACCTGCTTGATATCGCTCGCTTTGATATAGAGCCGGCGCGAGGGCTTTGATACACGTCGCACATCTTTCACTGCCGGGGCGCCATCGCTGTATTTCAAAGTCAGCTCCAAGAACTTTCGCACCTTCTTTCCCTTTTTCTCAAAATCGGCAATATAACCCTTGGCTTTCAAGAGTTCAGTTATGGCCTGCTTCACATTTGAATGCGGCACCAGCACCGTTTCTTTCTTGGCGCGGTAGGCGTTCTTGATGCGAACCAGCATATCTCCGATGGGATCTGAAATAACGGACATAGGTTTAGTGACAAGTGACAAGCGACAAGCGACAAGTTTTCCCTATCGTTAATTCCCCTATTCCTTGTATTATGTTACTTGTCTCTTTATTTACCACGATTACCATGATGACTTCTTAACCCCTGGCACCTCGCCTCGGCTGGCGAGCTCCCTAAAACAAATCCGGCAAAGATCAAATTGGCGCATATACCCATGCTTTCTCCCGCAACGGAAACAGCGCCGCACTTTCCTGCTGGAAAACTTCGGTGTCTTTTTGGCTCGCGCAATAACAGATTCTTTTGCCATATACCTATGATTTCTGAATGGGAAATCCGAGCGAGCGTAACAGCGCGATTCCCTCCTGGCGGCTTTTCGCTGTTGTCACAACCGTCACCTCAAGCCCAAAAATAAAGCGGACATCCTCGCCAATCAGCTCCGGAAAAACAATATGCTCTTTTATGCCAATCGTCAAGTTGCCATCGCGATCAAATGCACTCGCGGGTATTCCCATGAAGTCGCGTGTCCGCGGCAGAGCCACACCGACCAAGCGATCAAGAAATTCATACATGCGCTTGCCGCGCAGAGTCGCAGAATAGCCAATCACCATGCCGACACGGGTTTTAAATGCGGCGATGGCCTTCTTCGCTCTCCGCGGCACCGGATGCTGGCCGGTGATAATGGACAAGTGTTTCTGTATCACCTCCAGTTGTTTCTCGTCGCGGATGCGGCCTGTGCCTATATTCACGACGGCCTTTTGGATCTTGGGCACGGCAAGACGATTGGAAATTTTAAACTCACCCATCAATTCCGGTATCGCTTTTTTCTGATACGTCTCCTGCAGCATAAATGTATGTGCTAAATTATCGCGCCGCACTTTTTGCAAACCCGGACCTTTTCTCCATTCTCAACACGCGCTCCGAGCCGAGCCGGTTTTCCGCACGCAGGACAGATAATCATCGCCTTGGCAACCGTAAAAAATGCCGGCACCTGCAAAACCTCTCCGTGCTTTCCCTGTTCGCGCGGCCGTACATGTTTTTTCTTCAAATTCATACCCTCCGCCAGCAAAAGTCCAGCTTTGGCATCCACGCGCAAAACTTTCGCGGTTTTGCCGCGGTCTTTGCCGGAAATTATTTTGATGGTGTCGCCTTTCTTGATTTTCATAAGAGTAATCGCGAATATACGAATCAAACACCAATATACAAACTGGTCATTCGCATGTTCGTATATTCGAGATAATTTGTATATTCGTGATGACTCATACAACTTCCGGCGCTAGTGAAATAATCTTGGCGTACCCACGGTCGCGGAGCTCCCGCGCCACCGGCCCAAAAATGCGCCCGCCTTTTGGCTCGACCCCGTCTACAATCACAGCGGCATTCTCATCAAAACGAATATAGGAGCCATCGTCGCGCCGATGAGCATTACGCTGCCGCACAATCACCGCCTTCACGATGTCTTTCTTTTTGACGGCCTTGCGCGGTTCGGCAATTTTGACCGAGGCCACAATCACATCCCCGAGCCCGGCATAGCGCCGTCGGGTTCCTCCCAGCACCTTAATAACTTGAAGCAGTCGTGCCCCTGAATTATCTGCCACTTGTAACATTGAACGAGTTTGAATCATAGTCGTGCAGAAATCTTTATTCTTCTACGGTCTCGGCGCTGATGGCGCCTTTTGTGATCACGCTTTCCAACATCCAGCGTTTGCGGCGCGACATCGGCCGCGCTTCTCGAATAGTGACAACATCACCAACCCCCGCTTCATTCTTTTCGTCGTGCACCAGAAATTTCTGATGGGTTTTCAAGTATTTCAAATACTTAGGGTGCTTCTTCAAGCGATCCACGCGGACCACAATGGTCTTCTGCATCTTATTCGACGTCACTCTGCCTTGTAAGCGGCGCGGCCTTTTTGTCGCAACAGTATTCATATATTTTTTTCTTTCATAATGGTGCGGATGCGCGCAATTTGCTTTCGCACCTCACGAAGCTCCTTCACATTTTTAACCTTTTTTCGCAGGGCATCAAAGCGAAATGCCGCCGCCTGCTTTTGGCAGTCAGCCAGCAAGTCCTGTAATGCTTCACCCGCCATTTGTCGCATGTCAGTCATTTTCATAAGGATGACGCCCGGCTTTCAACAAATTTGGTCAGCATCGGCAATTTATGTGCGGCACGACGCAAGGCCGCCTCGGCCACCTCGCGCGTAACACCGTCCATTTCAAACAAAATCCGCCCGGGCCTTACAGGAAAAACATAAAACTCCACTCCGCCTTTGCCGCCGCCCATGGTGACTTCAGGTGGCCTCCTGGTAATCGGCTTATCGGGAAAAACGCGAATCCAGACCTTGCCCCCACGCTGAATATAGTGGGTCATGGCGCGCCGAGCCGCCTCAATCTGGCGCGCCGTAATCCAGCGCGCCTCCACGGCCTTCAGGCCATAACTCCCATAGGCCAGAGTTGTTCCCCGCGTTTCAACTCCGGGGGAACGTCCTTTCTGCCATTTCCGATGTTTGACTTTTCGTGGTTGCAACATACTAGCTACTTCAATTCAATACCGTAAATGCCGTATTTCTTCAATTCGGCTGGCGTATGCATCTTCAACATTTGCACTTTATGCACCATCTTCACTTTTCGTTTTAGCGATCGGCCCGTATACTGTTTTGTCTTTGGGTCCCACTCGCGTAAGATAAGCGAGTCCCCGGCTGAAATAGGGAAGTCGGCAAGACGAAACTCGACATTCTTCTTTCGAGCTTTCACTTTGCGGAAATATTCCGGCCAAGTTTTCTTTTCGATTATTTTCATGTTCGGGATTTAGGAAACCATTTTCGCGTCTTTTGATTTATCTTCAAAAATATCTCCCTTGTAAATCCAGACCTTGATGCCGATCACGCCGTAGGTGGTATACGCCTCGCGGTGCGCATAGTCAATATGGGCGCGCAATGTCTGCAACGGAATCCGCCCCTTTTTCAGCCACTCGTATCTCGCCATCTCGGCGCCATCTAGCCGCCCCGAAATCGCAATCTTGACTCCCTCAACGCCTTTGGCGGAAATAACTTTTTCCACCGTCTGTTTCAAAACACGCCGGAAAGGCATCCGTTTTTCCAATTCGTCGGCTACCATCTGCCCCACAATCGCCGCATGAGTTTCTGGAGAACGCACATCCTCGACAGTCAATTTGACATCGCGCTTGACATCGGCTTTTGGATTGATCTTCCTTAACTGCTTCAAAATTTCCTGCTTTAACTTTTCCGCGCCTTCGCCGCCGCGTCCGATCAAAATTCCGGGCCGCGCTGTCCGGATAATTATATTGGTTGTGGTGGGAGATCTTTCAATATCAATCGCATCAATATGGGCTTGGCGCAATTTTTTCACCAGCCATTCGCGGATCAATGTATCTTCCTTCAGATATTCTTGGTATTTTTTTTCATTAAACCAGCGCGATTTCCAGGTCGTATTGATGCCTAAGCGGAAAATGTATGGGTGTACCCGGTGGGTCATGCCTATTTTGTCGAAATTAGCGAGTACATATCAATGTGCGAAGATAATTTCGTGACAAAAGAGAGCACCCCGTTAGATAACATACCTAACATGAGCTGTTTATACTCTCTACTTTTTTCTCTATTTCCAGCTCTCTTGTCTGTCATATCTTTGTATCTAACGGGGTAAAGGTTTTGTTCCTAAATTTTATTCGCCTTGCGGCTCTAAAATTTAGACAAAGCCCTTTATACAGCTTTTCGATTAAAAATCCGGCCCACGAAACCCCTGCCCCCTACCTTTCTGTCTTGACGCGGAACCTCGCGCCGCGGGGCTCCCCCGTGCGACTCCTCTTCGGCAACAATGTCTTTAACCTCCTCGCGGGATGCAGATCCGCGAATTTCGGGCGCCATATTTTTCTTGGCTCTCCGTGCCTTGAGTGACGTGGGGATTAATTCATCAAGAATCAAAGTTATGTGAGATGTCCGTTTGCGGATGGGCGAGGCGCGACCGAAGGCGCGCGGCGTGAATCGCTTTGAGACCGGCCCGCCATCAACTCGTATAGTTTTCACGCGCAAATTCTTTTCGTCAAGGTCAAAATTGTGTTTGGCGTTTGCCAAAGCCGAGCGCAAAAGTTTTTCCAACGGGTGCGAGGCGCGCTTGGGGAGAAAACGTAATTGCAACAGCGCCTCTTTTGCGCCGAGGCCTTTAAGCATATTAGTCACCAGCCGCACCTTGCGGGGAGACACGCGGAGATAATTTATCTTGGCTAAAACTTCCATGGTGATTATTATTTTTTCTCGGCCGCGGGTTTTGCAGCTTCAGCGGCCTTGGTTTCGATTTCTTTCTGCATGCGCCCGCCGTGCCGGATAAATTTACGCGTGGGGGCAAACTCTCCCAAATGATGCCCCACCATATCTTCCTTTGCCAGCACCTCGATAAAATTCTTTCCATTGTGCACCCCGAAGCGAAACCCCACCATTTCAGGCGTAATCGTGGAAGCGCGAGACCAAGTCTTAATCGGCGTTTGATTACCCGCGCGTGTCCGCCCCATGTGCTTCAGAATGCTTGGGTGCACAAACGGCCCTTTTTTGAGTGATCGTGCCATAGAATTAGTGACAGGCAACAAGTGACACGAGACAAGGCAAAATCGCAACGAAGTTTCCAATCGGCGGCATTTGTCTCTTGTCTCTTGTCTCTTGTCTCATCATGATGGTCTACGTTTTATAATCATCAAACGTGATGCGCTGAATCGTCTACGTGTTTTAACACCACGAGCAATCTTGCCCCACGGGGTGCGCGGAGCCGATCGCCCCAGCTGGGTTTTTCCCTCGCCTCCTCCGTGCGCGTGATCACGCGGGTTCATTGCAGTCCCTCGCACGGATGGACGAATACCCATCTGGCGGCTTCTACCCGCCTTTCCTACAGTCATTAGTCCATGCTCTGGATTTGACACTGCGCCAATTGAAGCAAAAGAGTTTGAGGAAATCAGGCGCACCTCTCCCGACGGCAAGGTAAGGGTTGTCTCTACCCCTTCTTGCGCCATGACTACAGCGCCACTCCCCGCGGAGCGGACTAACGTCGCGCCGCGTCCGCGTTCTAACTCAATATTGTAAACCATCGTACCGATGGGAATGCGCGACAGCATCGTGCGGTTTCCAATTTCAATCGGAGCAGTATCTGATGTCATAATCAACGACCCACGCGTCAATCCTTGCGGCGCCAACACATAACGCCGCTCGCCATCGCGATATTGGATCAGCGCAATAAAACCGGAGCGATTGGGATCATACTCCAGCGCCATCACGCGCCCAGTGATATTGACTTTGTTGTAGAAAAAATCCACCTCACGAAAACGCCGTTTGACCCCGCCGCCTTTGTGGCGAGTCGTAATTCTCCCGGCGTTATTCCGCCCCACATGTCGCTGAAAACCGTGCGTCAGCGCCTTCTCGGGATCCTTTTTGGTCAAGACGCCAGTGTCTATATACTCCATCTGGCGGCGCGCCGGACTTGTGGGGCGGTAGATCTTCATGGTTTTAATGCAAAATGTAAAAATCAAAAATCAAAATTGTCGTAGCTGCGCCTGACGCGGCCATCTGATGCATAACTAATTTTACATTTTGATCTGTCATTTTGATCTTTGAACTTTAATTTTTGATTTTATTTATGTCCCCATCTCTATCGCTTCTCCTTTCGCAAGCTGGACGACTGCTTTCGTAAATCCCGGAAGTATGCCCTCCCGCCGGCCCATACGCCGAATTTTTGATTTGGCTTTTATAATCCTTACATCTTCCACGTGCACACCGTAGCGCGCCTCGACAGCGTGCCGCACGGCAATCTTATTCGCCCCGCGCCGAATACGAAATGTATAGTTGCCTACCTGATTTCCCGCAACTGTCTTTTCAGTCATATGCGGCGCCACTAAAATCCCGACTCCTGCGCCGGCATTGATCAGTGTGGAAGGAGCGCCGGCTTTCACTGATACAATCGGTGTGTCTTTCATTTTTAAACCAGCCGCTTCTTTTGAGGAAACAGGTTTTCGCGGCTCGTCCTTTTTCAGTAAATTCTTGAGAAATGACATGAGTGTAATTATTTACCCCGTTACCGCTACCCCCTTTCGCATTGAGTGCACATTGCCCCGAGATTTCTCAACCGTGCGCGTACGTTCACCGGTGCGCGAAGCGGTAACGGGGCTGATGCTGACTCGTTTCTCTAAAAGCGGCAGAGAATCTTTCGGCAAAAGAATATATGAATGCGCCAATACCTCACGCGCCGTCGCCGCTGTCGCGGGCTTAACCTCAACATTTTTAATATTGCGGAGCGCTCGGGTCTCGCGCGTTAATCCCTCGGGCAGAAGCACTAGAGCGGTTTTGGTAGAAATTGCTGCGAGCGGCTTATTCCCGGAAAGTTTTGTCAGCATACCTGCGGCGTCCTTTGTCTTGCCGCTTTCAAAGGCGATTGAGTCCAAAAGCACTACTTCATGATCGCGCGCCTTGGCGGACAAGACCATCGCGAGCGCCAAGGATCCCATCTTCCGATTAATTTTTTTGGAAAAGTTCCTTTCTTTTCGCGGGCCATGCGTCACGCCTCCCCCTTTCCATAACGGAGACCGGATTGATCCGTGCCGCGCTCGTCCTGTTCCTTTCTGACGCCAGGGCTTCCTGCCGCCGCCGCGGACTTGGGCGCGGTCTTTCGTACTCGCATGCACAATGCGCATATTGGCAATTTGCGCCTCAATAACCTGATGCAACATATCACGGTTCATGGGAACATCAAAGATCGCAGGCGAATCCATCTCGCCAATTTCTTTACCCGCCTGGTTATACACGCTCATTTTCATAAATTTTCCCTACCGCACTCTCATACTCTAGAGTATGAGAGTGCTGGACGCTTATCCGCGAATTTCAATAATCGAACCCGGGCGCCCCGGGACTGCCCCAACCAAAGCGATAATTTCTTTTTTGGCGTCTACACTGGCAACCTGCAAGTTTTTGACCGATACCCGCTCACCACCCATGCGGCCGGCCATTCTCATTCCTTTAATAACACGCTGGGGCCAGGTGGCGCCGATTGATCCTGGTTCACGTAGGGCATGCTTTGTCCCGTGTG
>Ga0209541_10008116_pt1 | contig 17440 bp, 15 predicted proteins | sample RifCSPlowO2_01_FD_184027 | JGI IMG/M metagenome (GOLD analysis project Ga0209541, IMG submission 184027) | Groundwater microbial communities from Rifle, Colorado - Rifle CSP2_plank lowO2_0.1 (SPAdes) (version 2) | ecosystem: Environmental > Aquatic > Deep subsurface > Groundwater | place...
TAGCCGTTGAAATGTAAGGCTGTTTTTCGCTTATACTTCGGTGATTTCAAAAAAAGTGGATAACTTGTTAACAACTACCGGAGGAATTTTTTTATAGCCTGGTTCAAAAACGACACCTCTCCGGAATAAACAATCTGCTTTAATCCAAGTCTTTTTGCTTCTTTGACTCTTTTTTCCTCCATAGACACTTTTCTTACCTCCCCCAATAACCCCACTTCTCCAAAAGCTATTAATTTGTCAAGGGGTTTATCAAAATAAGAAGAGGCCACGGATAGTGCAACAGCCAAATCCGCTGCTGGTTCCTTTACCCTAATGCCACCCGTCACATTAGCGAATACATCCCAACTTGAGAGATCTACCCCACATCTTCTTGTCAAGATTGCAAGTATCATCTCTAGTCTTTTTATGTCAACTCCCTGGGATATTCTTCTTGGAATGGGTAATTTTGTTGGTAACGCCAGTGATTGTATCTCAACAATTATTGGCCTCGTTCCTTCCATCACCAAGCTTTTAACTGAGCCAGGAACACCAAAGGTATTTGCACTCAAAAAGTAACTGTCTGTCAAACTTACCTCGATAAGACCTTTATCTTCCATCGAAAAAATACCAACCTCATCTGTCGGGCCGAATCTATTCTTAAGCGTCCGAAGAATTCTTAAGTTTTCATTTTTGTCTCCTTCAAACCACAAAACCGTATCCACTGTGTGAGTAAGTATTGCAGGACCTGCTACAGTCCCCTCTTTAGTCACTTGGCCAACAATTATTGTTGGAGTATCTGTTCTCTTTGCGAATTGAGTAAGTCTAAAGGCTGACTCCCTCACTTGCCCCACAGACCCCGCCATACCAGAGAGTTCGTCTGTAGTCATTGTTTGAATTGAGTCAACTATTAAAAGTGATGGTTTTTCAGATTCTGCCACCTCTATAACCGAGTCCACATTCGTTTCCTCAAGTATTTTTGTATCTTTATTTTTTATAGCGAGCCTTTTTGCCCGTATTGCTATTTGGCTGGCCGACTCCTCACCCGAAACATACAAGGTATCTTTAAGGTAACTTGAAAGCTCTAAAAGAATTGTGGACTTTCCTATTCCTGGTTCTCCAGCAACCAAGACTACCTGTCCAGATACAAGTCCTCCACCCAAAACCCTATCGAGTTCTGAAATTTTGGTAGAAATTCTGTTCGTCCGTTTTGAAAATACTGTAAAAAGACTTACAGGCTTGTTTACAAAATTTTTTAATCTTGAGCTTTGAACTCTTAATTTTGAATTTGTTGAAACAATTGTCTCAACCAAGCTCCCCCAACTGCCACAACTCGTGCATTTTCCCAACCATTTACTTGATTCTAATCCGCACTGCTGACAGACAAAAACCGAATAGTTTTTAGTCATCTACAATAATTATACCAATTAAGGTGCCGCTGTAGGAGTTGGTGTGGGAGTTGGTGTAGACGACACCGTTGGAGTTGCGGTTGGCGTCGAAGTGCTTGTCGATTTTGGTGTTATGGTAGGAGTGGGTTTAGGCGTTGGGGTCTTTTTTCCAACCCCTGGACGTAATCCCGTTATAACTTCTATATCAAAATTACCAGATGGGCTTTTATCCACTACCTTAACTCCTTCATAAGTTGACTTAAGTTTATCGACTACTTCAGTTCTTAAAGTTTCCGGAATTCTACTCGAAAAAGAGATCTCTGTATTTTCAAATTCTTCTGAGTCTGCATTTCCTGTCTCAATTTTCTCGAATCCCATTCCTGCCAGTATCCCTTGAAAGTGTTTAGCTTCACCGCTTATGCCCGTACCATTCAAGACGTTTATACTAACCTCACTCTTTCCTATCTCTATAACTACCTCGGGTGTGGGTGAAGGTGCTTCTTCAATAGAAACATTCTCTACTCCACCTATTTCTACATCAATTTTTTGGGAGGATGACTTTATTGTAAGAAAGACAAAACCTACGATTCCAACAATTGGCAAAAGGATCAAAAGTCCGATAAGGTATTTGCGAGATTTTCCCTTTAGCTCATTTTGAATGACAGGGTTTACTTCAACAACAGGCTCTTGGGGTTTGTGTGCTTCTTCTTCCATTTGCGGATCGTCCCAAGTTGTATACCATTAATAAAAGTAAAAAGTCAAGAAGTACTGAATCCTTTGTTTACTTATTTATATCCGATTGGCTTCGAGGTTAATACTATTCCAAGCGAAATCCTTCTCTCAAGCGGATCAACTTCCTCAATGTAGCAATTTACATCCTGTCCCAATTCCATCTTCGTTCCAGGCGGAATTTTTGTCAAATGCACCAGCCCTTCAACTCCAGGCTCAAGCTGGACAAACACTCCAAAATCCGTCTTTTTGACAATTTTCCCCTTAACCTTTGCATCTGATTTGTATTTTTTGTCAATTTCCTTCCAAGGATCATCCATTGCCTGTCTCATAGAAAGCGCAAGCTTGCCGACTTGCCTACCAGCAGGCAAGTTTTGGGATCCTAAAATTCTCACTTTCACCTTTTGCCCAACATCCAGAACCTCTTTAGGATCTCTTGTTTTTTCCCAGGAAATTTCGGAAATATGAACCAGCCCCTCAACGGGCACCACAGACTTTCCGCTTTTCACTTTAATCTCAACAAAAGCGCCAAACTTAGTCAATGTTACAACCTCTCCCTCGAAAACTCCGTCTTCGTGAGTTATCTTCTCCAAAATAGAATCCATTTTCTTAATATCATCTGCCTCAGAAACCTGACGCTCGGACAAGACTAACCTGTTTTTATTTTGGTCAACTTCCACAACTTTAACATCCAATCTTTTACCTACAAAGGAATCTAAATCACCGAGCACTTTTTTTCCCACCTGTGACATAGGAATAAAACCCGTAATCGATTCCGTTTCAGCGGTCAAACCGCTATCAGTTATCCCCTTTACCGTAACTGTTATCTTTGTATTGGTCTTTTTAGCTTGATCAAGTTTTTGCCAAGCGTCATTTGCAGCCGTATCTCGAAGCGACACAACAATTTGCCCGTCATTAGTTTCCGGAATGACAACTGTCACCAAGACTTCATCTCCAGGCTTTAATGTAGAAACGAATTTTTTAGATTCCTCATAAAAAGAATCTTTGAGAATTCCTTCGGCTTTTCCGCCAATATCAAAAAGGGCGACACTGCGCCCCAACTCAACAACTTTTGCCATAACTTTTTCACCGATAGTGAAACTTTTAATTTTTTTGCCGGATCTTTTAAGTAGATCCGCCATTGTAATATTTTTATTAGAAGTCACCTGTTTGTCATCCTCTTTCTTGTTCGAAACTATACTCCTCTTACTCGAGTTTACAACTCTCGCAAGAGATTTTAATCTATTTTAAGCTTGCTTATGATCCCCCAAAATGTTATTCGAGCGCAAGCGAGAGTCAAGCTTCGCTTATTTTAAATACAAACCAAAGTATTTTGGGTATAAATCTGTTTGTTTTGCGCAAAGTTGTCCCGGCAACGAGGTATTTTCACGTTCCGTTGCCGGAAAGCTATCGTCCCCGCTGTCGCCTTTTACTTCTAAGTTCGGAATGGGATTAGGTAGGTCGACGACGCTCTAATCACCGAGACAGCTTTGCGCAAAATTTCAGCCTTTACTTATTGTTCTTTATTGTTCTTTGAAAACTGGAGGGAAAAGATCGCAAAAAAATGTTCGATCGATTCGCACAAGGTAGGCTTAATCCCGGTAAACCGGAACTTCCACCGCCTGCCGATTAACCCCGTAGTCTGCGGGGGATCTAGTGACGAGTCCTAATCTTGGAGTTGGCTTCCTACTTAGATGCTTTCAGCAGTTATCCATTAGAAATGTAGCTACCCGGCGTTGCCACTGACGTGACAACCGGCACACTAGGGATTTCCCCCTCCCGGTCCTCTCGTACTGGGGAGAGCTCTCCTCAAGACTCGAACGCTTGTACCGGATAGAGTCCGACATTAATGTAACAATCACATTTCGCTCGTTTTTACGACTGAACGAATTATCAATCCTCATAGTCACCTATGAGATCAGACTATATCTTAACCACTTCGCTAATTCTAGCTTCGCAGCTTCTGGCGTATAGTCGTTGGGGATTCTAGGTTAAATAAGATTTAAGTATTTGCTCTTTGGTAACCCTCCTTTTCTGGGTATTCATCGAATAAGCAATATTTAAAATCTCTTGGATTCCAATTTTATTAAGATGCTCTTTTCTAACTACGATATCAATAACTCGTTTAAACTTCTTAAAAGCACCCTTTTTGATAACTAATTTATTATCAAAAAATGGAATTACTTTGTCTTTTAAACTTATTAAGTCTCTTACCACAAATGCAAGTGACTTGTCAGTTTTATCTGTTTGACTATTAGCTTTTATATAACCACAAGATAATCTCTTTTTCAGTTCTTCCAAAACCGTCTTCCCGACAGGGTTTTGGGAAACTTTGAAAAAATAAATAACTTGCCATCCTGATTTTGTTTCTTTCGAGGGAACTATACCAATATAAAACATTCCCTCTCCTTCAACAAAACCAATTAGATAGTCATCCGACAAAGACATAACCCAGCCTTTCCTGCTGATAGTCTCAGGTTTATCATTTTCACTAGTCAATAAATTATATACTAGTAGATAAACATTTTACGAGATTTTCCAGCATATAGCCAGATTTATATCCCTTCATTCATATTTGGACAAAAAAACAACTTCTCGAATATCAAAACGTCTAAAGGGTGAGACCGCTTGGACTATTCACTGTCTCGCGACGTTCTGAACCCAGCTCACGTACCACTTTAATGGGCGAACAGACCAACCCTTGGGAGGTGCTCCCCCCCCAGGATGTGATGAGCCGACATCGAGGTAGCGATCCGCGCCGTCGATATGGACTCTCGGGCGCGACTACTCTGTTATCCCCGGGGTAGCTTTTATCCGTTAAGCCCCGTGTGCACCCATTGCACATCGGGGGATCACTAAGACCTGCTTTCGCACCTGCTCCACCCGCCGGTGTTGCAGTCAAGCCAGCTTAATGCCTTTATACTTAACCTACGATTTCCATCCGTAGTAAGCTAACCTTTGTACCCCTGCGTTACCTTTTAGCAGGGTACCGCCCCAGTAAAACTGCCCATCTGACACCTTCCTCAAACCTGTCTGCAAGGCTTATGAGTAAAGATTTGACACATTTCAAAGAGAGGTATCACATTATTGCCTTACGGCTCCCTCCTATTCTTGACAATTAAAATGCACAAACCAATGCCAGACTACAGTAAAGCTCCACGGGGTCTTTTTGTCCTGGTACAAGTAGGCCGCGTCTTCACAGCCAACGCAATTTCGCCGAGTGAATCTTCAAGACAGTTGCTAGCTCGTGACGCCTTTCGTGCGGGTCGGAACTTACCCGACAAGGAACTTCGCTCAGAAAATGTTAACTCTATGTTTCCATAGAGATCGGACTATATCTTCCCTTCGATTTTACTCAGGGCCTAGCGTATAGTCTCTGGGGATTCCAATCTTTAAAAAAGTGATTTAATAGACGAGCGGAGGCACTAATTTTTTTGTAAGTGTATCTCCTCTATTGTCTACATTGCCATACTCCTATGGGGATACAAATATATCCAAGGCGGAAATGCGCTCATATCTTAAAGTTAAGATAAACACCACCTCCTTTTTTAAATTGGTCTTTCCTGCTGATTGTCCCTACTAGAAGCTTTGTTACTTGATGTAATCATCTACAGGACGATCATACCATAGTAGCTTCTGTTTAACAGGATATTCCAGCATATAGCTAGGTTTTACTACGGCAACGATTTCATCCTTTACCGTAGAACAGTTATAGTTACTGCTGCCGTTGACCGGAGCTTCAGTTCAAAGCCTCCCCGATTAAATCGGGGGACCCATCCCCTTAACTTACCGGCACTGGGCAGGCGTCAGCCCGTATACCGCCTCTTTCGAGTTTGCACGGACCTGTGTTTTTGATAAACAGCCGACTAGCACTCTTTAGTTGCAACCCCCGATTAAATCGGGGGCAACCCATCTCCCGAAGTTACGGGTAGTTTGTTTGCCGAGTTCCTTAAAGATCCTTCTCTCGCTCACCTTAGTCTTCTCGACCATCCCACCTGTGTTGGATTACGGTACGGCTCACTTTAAGTCTTGTTGCGAGTCTTTTCTTGTAAGTTGAATTGTATGAAATCCCCCATCTTTCGACAGGATCTGCATCACTGCTCAATTGATCACCCCGAAAGTTTTTCTGTTCGGGACTATTTAACAACTTGCACGAGGCTTCACGTCCTCGCTTCAATCATCCATCTTCGTCAACCCCCAACTAGCATCCCGATAAATCGGGACGCTCTTGCGACTTAAAATAAGTAGCAGAATTTTGACTGCTTGTCCATCGACTACGCCAAACGGCCTCGTCTTAGGAACCGACTAACCCGTCGTGGACGAACCTCGCGACGGAAACCTTGGGAATTCGGTGTGCCTGATTCTCACAGGCATTGTACGCTACTCATTCCGGCATTCTCACTACCAAAAACTCCACCCCGATTTACATCGGGACTTCACTGTAATTGGTACGCTCCCCTACCAAGCAGCTTGCGCTGCTTTTCTATCTTCGGCACTACCTTTAATCCTCGATAAATTTTAGGCGCCACATTCCAGTCGACCAGTGAGCTGTTACGCTTTCTTTAAAGGATGGCTGCTTCTAAGCCAACCTCCTGGTTGTCTGGGGAATACGACTTCCTTTTAAACTTAAGTAAACTTACGGCCTTACGGCCGAAAGGTAAATTTAGAGGCCTTAGATGAGAATCTGGGTTGTTTCCCTCTCGCCACACGAGCTTAGCCCCGTATGACTGTCTAGCCGCTACATTTAGAATTATTCGGAGTTTGGTTGAACGTAATCGGTTACCCTCTCACACCCATCCAGTAGCTCTACCACTTCTAAATTTCAAACGGCCACGGTCCCTATAGACCTTTCGGGGAGAACCAGCTATCTCCAGGTTCGCTTGGCATATTACCGCTAGCCACAAGTCATCCGATGTTATTGCAACAACAACCGGTTCGGGCCTCCCCCCGATTTTCATCGGGGTTCACCCTGCTCATGGCTAGATCACCTGGTTTCGGGTCTGCCATACTTTCTTTTTTTCGCCCTTTTAAGACTCGGTTTCCCTACGCCTCCCCCCGCTCGGCGGGGTTAGACAAAAAAGCACGGCAACTCGCCGGATCATTCTTCAATAGGCACGAGATCACTCACGCATAGCGTGAGAAATTCCAATTCTCAATTTACAATTCTCAAACAAATACCAATAATTAAAATTCAAATTTTGAAAATTTAAACATTGAAAATTCATTGATTATTGATCATTGAACATTGAAAATTCTCGTGCTACGCACGAGCTCTCTCGGTTTGTCCGCAAACAGTTTCAGGTTCTATTTCACTGGGCGTCCCGCCCTTCTTTTCACCTTTCCCTCACGGTACTAGTTCACTATCGGTCTTTGTCTCATATTTAGTCTTGGAGGATGGTTCCCCCGGATTCCCACAGTGTATGTGCACCGTGGTACTTGGGATACCTCTAGAGGCAAACACCATTTTGTATACGAGGCTTTCACTCTCTATGGCCGGCAATTCCATGCCGTTTTACTATAGTGTTTACTCCCACATTGAGGTCCCGCAACCCCTCACTCATGCAAGCACGAATAAGGTTTAGACTATTGCCGTTTCGCTCGCCGCTACTAAGGCAATCTCGATTGATTTATTTTCCTCCGGGTACTTAGATGTTTCAGTTCCCCGGGTTCCCACAACCGCAACTAATACGCTCCGCGTATTACATACGAATTTGCGGAATAACAAAATTCCAAATCTCAAATTCCAAACAATACAAAATTATCAAAATCTTAAATTCTAAATGTTTTTTTAAATTTAGAAAATTGAAAATTTGAATTTGTTTGAAAATTGGAGTTTGAAAATTGAAAATTCCGAGTTCATACGCAATATGCGAAGCGACTTCATCACGGTGTAACCGAGGATGAGCTCGGTTGGGTTTTCCCATTTGGACACCGCCGGATCAAAGCTTCGTGGCAGCTACCCGACGACTTTCGCGGCCATGCACGTCCTTCTTCGGTGGACAAAGCCAAGGCATCCACTGTCTGCGTACTGTAAATTAAATTTGCGACCTTTTCTCTCCAGATGTCAAAGAGCAAAACAAATTAGTGATTGGTGATCGGTGACTGGTGATTAGTATTCGTTTCTAGTCACTAATCACTGCTCACTAGTCACTAATTTTGTGGACCCGGGCGGGGTCGAACCGCCTGCCTCGTCATTGCAAATGACGCGTTCAGCCAGTTAAACTTCGGGCCCGTTTCCTTGTCTTTACTTGTAAATCTGCAATTTCTCTATTTAGACTCTCAAGGTAATTCTCCATCACCTTGACTTCGCTGTGCCTAAGTTCGCTCGCTGCGCTTTCGTGTACCACACCCCGGTAACCTATCATTAAGCGCTTAAGTCGCTCCTCAGCTTTCGCCTTTTTAGTCAAGAGCTCAGTTAGTTTTGACTTACTTGTCATCTGCCTTAAACTAATAAACCCCGCCTCTAAGCGGGGTTACCAAAAACACTAATCTTCAAGTTTCAGACACGAAATTCCTTGACTACTTTGATTAGATTTAGTATTTCTTTAGTCATTAAGTAACCAAAACTTTAAGGGCAAAAGCGATTATACCACTAATCGCTGAAATCCGTCAAGGGCTTGTAGCGCCCGACTTTATTAACTTAATCTCAGATTCAATTGCTTCCAAATGCGCTACCAATACCTGATAATTATTCAAGTTGTCAAAATAGACCGTACTTTCATGCCCCGGCCATACTTCCTCGTTTTCATTTTCTTCTTCTAATTTCTTTTTGGCTATATCCATTTTTTTTAATATTTCAGTTCTTTTATTTTGAAGTGTTTTTAATTTTTTGTTTTCCATACATCTTTATCATGATTTGTCTTATTCAAAACTGTGGACTCTTTACGAAAAAATACGGACTGAGTTTCAAAGGTAGCGCTGCGAGTGCCCCCTTTATCCTGAGCTTGTCGCAGGAACCCACTCGCAGCGCCATCTTCACGCTCGGCTTTCGGCCTCGCTTACTGCGAAGCAGCAAGCTTTGCTTATGTTTCGCGCGCGCGATTTTCGCTCGGCTCCGCCGAGCAATTAAGAAACTATCTATTAGAATTCTCTAATTCTTTAGATGCCGCTTCAATCATTTTTTGGGTACTCTCTTTGAAGGCTTCGTTAAGACAATCCTTAAGTTTATTTGGTAGAGTTGTTATATTAGTGGATGGTCCAATTTGAATATCGATCACCATAGGTTCCGCGGTTATAGTGACTGTAATATCATTTTGTTTTACTGTTGTCACAGTGCTCCTGAGGGTTTGTGCAACTTCTTGAAAACCCTTAACCATCGCTTTTGTCTTTTCGTTATTGGGAATATTTTGATTATGCATAATCTGATTATATATCATTTCATTAATAAGTGTGCGGCGTTATTAACTGATACCGCAGTAAGAACAGAATTCCAAAATCTCATAATATTGTTGTTTATTGGAGTTGTTTCTCCATTCAGCATTTTGTTTCTTAACAGTTCCATTGCCGTAATTTGCCCGGCAGCCACCCCCATTTTTGCTAATCCCAAGGCAACCATACCTCCTTTGTCAAGGAAAAAACCAGCAACCGGATTTTGTTCCATAGCACCAGGAACTGTTTGAAAAGCCGCATATGTTGTCAGAGTATCTACTGCTTGTACTGCCACCATGAGACCAAGTTGGGTAAAATACACTCTCTTTTCTGGCGGAAGACTATCCCATTTTTGAGAAAGGCGCTCAATAAATCTTGTAGCTAAATTAGAGGGATTTTGTTGAGCTTCCAGTTGAACGTCTTGTATAGTTTCGTTAGCATTTCCCATACAGATTGAATTTTATTGTTCTAATCATACCATTTTTTATGACTATTGTTTTCGATGAAAAATATTATATATTAAAAGTGGAACCAACTTTTAGGAATTGCTTTTTTGATGGCGCAATCGGACAACAGAACACAATTCTTGTTGAGTCCACCGGTTGCGCCTTTAAAGTTTAAGAAAATAGTTCTTTAAAATTTTTGTGTTTTTCTTTTGATCTCGCCAAAGGCGGGATGTCCGAGCCGACTTTTTACGAGGCCGAAAGCCGAGCCCTTCGACTGCGCTCGGGGTAAACTAAAAAGATGGCGCTGCGAGTGGGTGGACTCTTTACGAAAAAATACGGACTGAGTTTCAAAGGTAGCGCTGCGAGTGCCCCCACCCACTCGCAGCGCCATCTTCACGCTCGGTCTTCGGCCTCGCTTACTGCGAAGCAGCAAGCTTTGCTTATGTTTCGCGCGCGCGATTTTCTCGCCCTTCGGGCGAGATTAGGTAACTATCTTGGTTGAAAAGCATCTCCCGTTCCGTACGGCCCTTGTTGATATTGGTGTTTTTCTAAGGAGCTGAAAAATGTGTCCACAGCTCTAGTATCATACTTCCCCACTTTACCTGCTTCCTCTAGTTTAGTTCCAGAGATTATAAAAAATCCGTCTGCCTTTATTCTACGCATGCCAGGTAAACCACCTTGACTATCGAGTCCTACAAACGTTTTTTGGTAGAAATCCTCTAGTAGATCAGGGTTTTTTGAAATTTCTCCCAAAAATTCTGTCATCGCTCCACTTGGAAGCTCTGTCGAGGCGTGTGCTGGTGTACACCACCCTCTTCCGTCAATCTGTTTTCTATCTTGAAAAAAATAAATTGTTAATATCGAGTTTCCATGATCAGTTTCTGATGGAGTTACACTTACAACATGTGAGTTTATTAAATCTGGTAATTTATCTTGATTACTGTATATAATAGTTGAATGCAGTTGTGAAACATTGTTTTCGAGTGGAGAAAGACGCATTTGATCGGGTCCATGATCGTAGAAGCCACCAACATAAGATCTGTTAATTTCCACGCCGTTAATTTTTGATCCGGCAGGAAGTTTGCCTTGTGCATTTTTTCTAACAACCGCTTTTGCAAATTTCTCAACCGAGGATTTTAATTCTTCTGGATTTCCAGTCGCTATAACAGCTTGAGAATTGCCTGTTGTTTCTGCGGGCTGCAATGATCGAATCGCAGCATCTTTATTTTCGCTCATGATGAAATTATAACACATTTTCTCATTTCAAAACTTTTTTACAAAACACTTGTTTTTTACTATTTGTTTTTGCTATATTTTTATTGTGACCAAGTTTATCGAACGGATTTTTTGATGGCCGCTTTGGGCAAGTCCGTTCGGATTTGGTCACAACCAGAGCGGCCATCATTTTGGTTTTTAAAATTTTTGAGTTTTTCTTTTGCACTCAAAAATATCAATTTTTGAGTGTGTCCGAGCCGACTTTTTGCGAGGCCGAAGACCGAGCGTGAAGATGGCGCTGCGAGTGGGTGGGGGCACTCGCAGCGCTACCTTTGAAACTCAGTCCGTATTTTTTCGTAAAGAGTCCACAGTTTTGGAGAAAAAGGATCGTTGGGAATGGCGCTCGCCACGCCCGCGACCGTGGCGAGCGCTGCAAAGCCCTGTTTATATACGCAAAAAAGCCGCCGCAAATAAAAGAGAGAAAAGAAAAACGCAAAAATTTTAAGAAAGAAAACAAAACCATGATCAAATATATCGCCTACTGCCGAAAATCAACAGACGAGAAGGAAAAACAGGTTTTGTCGATCGAATCTCAGATTGAGGAACTGAAAGAATTTGCAGCCAAGGAAAAATTGCATGTCGTTTGCTTCTTAACAGAATCCCGAACCGCCAAAAACTTGGGAAGGCCAGTTTTTGAGGAAGTCATCCAAAAAATCGAAAAAGGAGAAGCAAACGCAATTTTGAGTTGGCATCCAGATCGTTTAGCCAGAAATTCTGTTGATGGCGGAAAACTCATCTATTTGCTTGATACTGGTAAATTACTTGACTTGAAGTTTCCTACTTTCTGGTTCGATAACACCCCGCAAGGGAAATTTATGCTTTCAATCGCCTTTGGTCAGTCCAAATATTATGTGGACAACCTGTCTGAAAACGTAAAACGAGGCAATCGGCAAAAATTGCGCAAAGGAATTTTACCCAATAAAGCACCTTATGGATATTTGAATGAACCAAGGCTACGGACAATCGAAGTTGATCCCATAAAGTCCAAAATCGTCAAAAAAGCATTTGAGCTTTTCGCCAAAGGCGAAAGCTCTTTTGCCAACCTTGCCCGATTCTTCCAAAAATTTGGCATAACAAGATACAGCGGTAAAATGCTTCATCTCGATACTGTCAAACGGATTTTGAGTAACAAATTTTACATCGGGGTAATCAACTTCGGCGGTGAAACCTACGAAGGAACACACAAACTTTTTATTCCGTCTGACATATTCGAGAAAGTCCAGAAAATTCTTGAGGATCGGGAACATCCCAAAAATAATAAACATAACTTCACCTTTTTAGGATTAGCCAGATGTGCTGAATGTGGTTGCGCCATTACCGCCGAAGTTAAACACAAATGCTATCCCTCAACTAGAGGAAACGTGGATTACATTTACTACCGCTGTACCAAAAAGAGAACTGATTGTTCGCAAAATTATCTGCGAGAAGAACTTGTAGAGTTACAATTGCGGGCAATTGTAACTAGATCCGCTTTGCCTGATTCATGGGCTAAGCTGTGGTTGGAAAGATTGGATAAAGAAGGAATGGAAGAAAAAAGAAATAACGAAACCTCTATTTTCAAATTTTCTTCTGACATCCAGGAAATTGATCAAAAACTGGACAGGCTTCTTGAAGGCTATCTTGACCAAATCGTTGACCCCCAAATGTATCAACAAAAGAAAAACGAATTAGTAGAGCTAAAAATCAAATGCAAAGAGAAAATAGTTAGTATTTCCAAAAACGGAAGTGAATGGCTCGGACTAATGAAGGAATTTATAGAAGTGGCCGCTGATGCGGCCAAAATCGCGCGCGCGAAACATAATGGCGAAGAATTATCATTCTTCGCCAAAAAAGTCGGCTCGGACTACTCTTTACTTAATCGGCGGCTTTTTTGCGTATATAAACAGGGCTTTGCAGCGCTCGCCACGGTCGCGGGCGTGGCGAGCGCCATTCCCAACGATCCTTTTTCTCCAAAACTGTGGGTGCGCCTGGGATCGAACCAGGGACCTCTTTCTTATCAGGAAAGCGCTCTACCACTGAGCCACGCACCCAAAAGGCGAAATCTATTATATAATAATTCTATGGAAAACTTAACTACACTTGTCTTAAAGCTTCCCAGAAATACTGAAGTAACCCCTGAAGCCGCACAAACATTTTTGGCGTCGCTTACCCAACTTTCATCTATTAGTTTTTTGGAAAAGCTGCGCGGAAAACATAAAACAAAACTGAGCCTTGAGATACTTGTTTTTAACCAGCAAATCCAATTTCAGGTCACATGCAGTAACTCTCTGGTTTCTTATGTCGAAACGCAAATCCAATCAAGCTATCCATTGGTAGTCATTCAAAAGCAAAAAGAAGATCCCGCCAAGTCTGCCGATTTGATTGTCTGGGAAGCAAGGCTTAAAGATTCCCAAAACTACCCCCTAGCGACGTATACTGCTTTCAAAGATATAGACCCAATCTCGTCTATTCTTTCAGTTTTAGCAAAGTCGGAACCCGGGGAAGTTACTCTAGTTCAGTACGCCCTTGCCGGCACCCCACAGGGGTGGAGGGCATCAATCGAGTACAAAATTGAAAAAGGGATCGTAAACAAAGATGGTATCAGGTCAGAGCTTCCCGACCGCGAAATCTTGAGAGAAAAAATATTGTTTCCGGCGTTTAACACGACGGTTCGAATCGCATCCAACAAAAGCGAGACTTTGAAAGAACTTTCAAATGCTTTTGAAGTCGTGACCAGACCGAACGCTAACTCAATCAAAGCAGTCAGGCCAAATTCTCTCCTTTCAGGTTCGCCCGTTAAGGCTCTTTTAGAGCGCCGCGTCTCGGGAAATCAGATACTAAACATCGCTGAACTGGCGACTTTATGGCACTTGCCAAGTGAAAAAATCAAAACGCCGACAATTGCCTGGGGTGTGTCGGTTTTGTCCGAACCGCCGGAAAATTTGCCCGCGGCAATTACTGCAAGTGAGGATGAAAAAAGAGAAATCAATTTCTTTGCCAAAACCGTTTTTAAAAATAAAGAAACAATATTCGGAATAAAAAATAGTGACCGCCGCCGCCACATCTGGTGTATCGGAAAGTCCGGCACAGGAAAGTCCACCTTAATTGCAAATATGGCAATTGATGATTTTAAGAAAGACAGGGGTGTTGCCGTCATTGACCCTCATGGCGACCTCATTGAAATACTCCTTGACTATGTGCCCCGCTCCCGAATTAACGACGTTGTTTATTTTAATCCTGCAGACCGCGACTACCCGATTATTATTAACAGTCTGGAAGTGACCAATAAAGAAGAAGCCGAACTTGTTGTCTCGGGGATTGTTTCCATCTTCTATAAAATTTTCGGCCACTCTTGGGGGCCGCGCCTCGAGTATATTTTGCGAAACACCCTGTTGACACTCACCGAAATACCAAATACAACCTTAAGCGACGTTGTTACAATTCTCACCGATAAATCTTTCAGAAACAGGTTGGTTGCCAAAATTGAAGACTCTGTCTTAAAACACTTCTGGACCGACGAATACGAAAGATGGAAACCAGAGACCCAGCAGGAAGTCATAAGCCCGATACTAAATAAAGTCGGCCAGTTTGTCTCCTCGCCTCTGATCCGCCGCGTCATCGGTTCACCCAAAAGCTCTATCGATATTGAAAACATTATGAATGAGGGGAAAATACTACTTGCCAACCTTTCTCAAGGTCGACTCGGTGAAGACAACTCGGCTCTTCTTGGCGCAATGGTCATTACAAAATTCCAACTTTCAGCAATGCACAGAGTTGCAATACCGGAGAAAAACCGGAAAGACTTTTATCTTTATGTCGATGAGTTTCAAAACTTCGCGACAACCTCATTCATTAAAATTTTGTCAGAAGCGAGAAAGTACAGACTCGCACTTATGCTCGCCAATCAATATACGGCCCAAATCCCCGAGGAAGTCAAAAGCGCGATTTTGGGCAACGCCGGGACAATCGTTTCTTTCTCGGCTGGAGCCGACGATGCGGCAACACTAAAGCGCGAATTCGCCGAAGTCTTTAGCGAAAGCGACCTTGTAAACCTTGACCGGTACCAGGTCGCGGTCAGACTCACTATTGACGACAAAATTATGCGGCCATTCCTGGCCACAACACTACCCCTTCCAAAGTCAATAAACCAAAACAGAGATAAAGTCATCAAAGTCTCCCGCGAGCGCTGGGCCCGTAAGGTTCAGGAGAATGAACCACGGGCTGAAGCAAAAAAAGCTAAAGAGGTTGAGAGCACTCCAGACAAAACAATCTATGACTCTGAGGTATAATACTTTGGTATGAGCAAAAAAGCTGCAATTAAAATCTGGCGGGAGGGAGCAAAAAGAAATTTTAAAATTGCTCAAGACATGTTTAAACTCGGCCATTTCGACTGGGCTTTGTTTTTAGGACAACTTGCTCTTGAAAAACTGCTTAAAGGCTTAGTTACAAAAAAAACCGACTCTGCCCCACCATATATCCACAACTTAGTAGGATTGGCAAGTGCAGCAAAAATTGACTTGACCAAAAATCAAGAAAATGAACTGGCAGATATTACCAAATTCCATGTTCAAGCCAGATATGACGAAATAAAATATAAACTCTACAAAACCGCAATAAGGGAATATACATCTAACTGGTTCAAAATTATTAGAAGGTATTACAAGTGGCTCGAAAAACTTTATTAAAAGGCAAGCCAGTCGACTTGGCAAGAAAATATAAAAAGGTATTACTGGAATCCGGTGTTCCTGTAGATGAATTAATCCTTTTTGGTTCCCACGCTAAAAAGTCAGCAAGGTATGACAGCGACCTGGATATCTGTGTTGTTTCGCCTATCTTCGGTAAAAAACCGTTTGAAGAAATGATGAAACTAGGACGGATCGCTCTCAAAGTAGACAGCATGATTGAACCACACCCGTATAACCCGAAGGACTTCAAAAACAAATATGATCCGCTTGCTTCCGAGATTAAAAAGACTGGTATTAAGATAACGTAAATAGACCACCCTATAATACTTGACTTATATACCTTTTTGTGCTATAATTAAGGTGTATCAAAGATAATCGATATCTTGATTTTTAGGCTTGTTTTTGATATAATTACAATGTATCAATAAAGTCCCATAGTATTGACAAAAGAGACTTTAGGTGATATAATAACAAATATAGTAAAGCTTTAGAGGGCTGAACTAGCTGATCGTTAGTTAGTTCAAAGTTAGTTAGAATTTTTAACTAGCCGCACTCTGTGCGGCTTTTTTTGTTCAGGGAGGTGTGGAGGTAGGACACAAGTCCCTCTAAATTATAGGGACAAAACCTCTAAAGCGTGTTTTGCCTCCACTCTCCCCTGAATAAGGGGTTTATTAAAGCTCTCGGCGAAGCTCTTTTATCTAGATTTGCCTAGATATAAAGGTGTAACCCGAAGCGATAGTACTTTAACAAGAGAGATTGAAACAATTGTCTTAAATAGACAAATTTGCCCTTGCTTGACGCAAAGTACCAAGCGGAGCGCGCAAGGAAGTTGAGATTGCATAAAAGTCAATCTATTTGATGATGACGGCCACCTGGGTGAATTTTCTCAAGTTTTTGGATGCGTGAATCAAATTGATAATCTCGAAGTATATTATCAATACCATCAACAACAGCATCTACTCCCTCGTGGACATATTTTTTGATATTCTTTTCCGTCTGATCAAGATCAGATTTCGTGTCTTGTCTAAGTTGATCAAGATCAGATTTCGTGTCTTGTCTAAGTTGATCAAGATCAGATTTCGTGACCATCCGGTCAAAATCAGGCTTTAAAGCCTTTCTGATTTTTGCCACATCGTTATCGGTTATCATACTTTTAAAGATAGATTAGTTTTTATACTTAGTCAATCACAAATTTCAACTTTCCCGCGCGTTCCGTTTGGAAGCCGCAAAAGCAGGCAGGGGCAGGCTGCTAAGCGGCGACCGACACGGGCGCAAAATCCAAATTTCGAGGAGAAAAAAAATGAACGCCATGCGTTCACTGTTAAAGAAGGTCGTCGGAGCCGCAGGGCTCATTGGGTTGCTCTTCGGAGCAACACAACCGGCGTCGGCCGAGGAACCCGCCGGGCACTGGGAGTGTTCATGTCCTCCCGAGTACAGTTTGGTGGGAAACCCGCCGGACGTGGTCTGTGTTTGTGATTACGACCCGACCGACGTTCGGCCGGCTAAATGCGTGTGGGTCTCTGACCCCACGCCCGAGCCAACCGAGACGCCCGGCAGCACGCCCGAGCCAACCGAGACGCCCGGCAGCACGCCC
>Ga0209541_10008119_pt1 | contig 17436 bp, 12 predicted proteins | sample RifCSPlowO2_01_FD_184027 | JGI IMG/M metagenome (GOLD analysis project Ga0209541, IMG submission 184027) | Groundwater microbial communities from Rifle, Colorado - Rifle CSP2_plank lowO2_0.1 (SPAdes) (version 2) | ecosystem: Environmental > Aquatic > Deep subsurface > Groundwater | place...
ATCAAATATTACAATTACAAAAGACCGCATATGAGTCTGAACTATCAGACTCCTTATGAAATTTTCATAAGAGATAAGAAAGTGTGAACACATTTCAGGACATCACAGGAAAAATAGTTTTTAGATTAAAAAATAGAGAATAAATTCAGATTTTGCAACAATGAGGTTTAGATATAAGATTCAATCCACCTGAGCTTGTTAAGTCTTTTCCACAATTATTAGAACCGTATATTGTTACTTTATCCTTGCATAAATCTGCCTGACAATCTCCACCAAGACTTACGCAAGTGTTTGCCTCTCCTAATCCCTTGCTAAACAATCCCAATCTACCAGTAAAAATAGCAACCAAAACAACGAGGACTATCAAAGCGATTGCAGCTATGATTATTGTATTGATAGAAAGTCCTTGAGCTTTATTGTTTGCCATTATTCTCTCTTTTATGCGATGGTATCTTCATGCAATAGGCTATATATAAATATTTCGGAAAATTGATTTTTTGTGCTTTTTGAGATTATAGATTATGTGCTGCTAATGGAATTTGGATTTTTACCCGCAAACATCCAATTTTATAAATAAAGCACCGGAAATTGTTGGTATGGGAAAGGTTTTGGATTTTTTGGAAGCTGGACATGGCTGGCCAAGCGTAAATATTGGGCTTTCTTCCTTCTGGAAGGCCTTAAATTCATAATCTTGGTTCCATGAATCAAGAGTAGCATTAAAAATTTCTTTGGCTGCTTCCTGCGCATAATCGCATGAAAGCTGGTCGTTCTGGCAGGAAATACTTTTGCTTTGGCTGCAGTCCTGCAGCAGCTCTGTCATTGTCAAGCCATTGCAGTCCCTGCTCGTCAGTTTGAGGAAAGTATTGAGCATATTCGATGCAATTTCTGCCTGTGTAAACTGCTTTTTGTAGTCTACCGGCTCTTTGGCAAGTATGAACCGGATCACAAATGTCATGCCTATTATCAAGAGTATAACAACTAATGCCAAGCCTATTATCTCTGTCTGTGATTTCTTTGAAGATTTCAGTTTTTTGAATTTTTTTAGATTCATTTCAAAAACAGCTCTACAGTCATTATTCCGAAACTATGTTTGTTCCCTATGGGCTCAAATAAGGATATGGGTATGTTAGTAGTGATTTTACTGGAAAAATCCTCCAGCGGCCTTTTGTATAGAATCCACTCTTTTTCAGATGGGTAGATTTCATTTATTCTTATTGAGCTGAATAGCAGCCGGTCGTAATAATAGGCTTCATTTTCCTGCATTAGTTTAGAAGCAATCTCCAGCTTAAGCATATCAATGCAGTTGTCGCTTATTATATTGTCTTCGCTGCACTGCAGCTCTGGAAGCGAAGATGCTCTTTGGGCGATTTCTATTGAATTTAACTGCATAGACTCTTCTTTCTGCAGCCCGATGTTGCCCTTAAGTACTTTGGCATAGAAAACAAAACCCAGAACAATCAAGATAAAGAATATGAATAACACTGCTATTGTTTCCATCATCTGTATTTGGGCATTCTTTTTAAACATTGTAGTATAAATCAGCTGTTGATTATTGTTTCCCTATTGCTGCTATTAATTTAACTCAAATTTGTTTAATAGTCTAATATATTGTAGCGCATGACTGTAATTGCGCCTGCCTATTCTGATTCTGCAGGCCTTTTGCAGCTTTATTTATTCTCCCTATATTATCTGGTGTAAAAGATGCAGAAGCACCTAATATCTGGTTTATATTTTCCAGGGAATATGCTGTTTCTATAAAAGCGGCGCATCTGCTGCCACTTTCAGAGTATTCATTTCTTATTTTCTGCACCTTTCCGCGATATATCTTTGTTACAAGATTTATTTTCTCAAAAATATTATCCATCACGCAACCATATAGTTCTGGGTTATCGGAGAAGACTGCCCCAAACAAAGGTTCTTTGCCCATATAATCCGATGCTCCTATTTTTCTAAACTTATCCTGCTGCTTTCTGAAAAATTCTACTGTTCCTGACTCAATGCTTCCTTGGATATTCAATGCTGTAACATCTCCATCTAGCATCCGGGCATAATCTTTAAGGTTAAATGAAAGCTGATCCCCATCTTTTATTGGTCCATCAAAGAATATAAATCTCGCTTTGGTTTCTCCTTCATATTTTACTTCTCCGAGCGTGGAGTATATCTCCGAATATGTCTCATTTGACATTATTCTCTGCATTTGCGCATCATCCTTTCCGATAAAGATGTACCGGTATTTCGGGCTTGTCACATACACGAGGTTTGTTACCCTGTAAGGGATGCTGAAATCTAGGGTCATTGCAATTAGCTGGTTTCCTTCAAGAACTGAGGGAGGGAACACATTCATGACTTGAAGCTGCTTGGAAAGCTTCCCTATAGAATACCTATTGCACCTGAACTCTATCTTTGTTTCGGGTATTTTTACTATGTTCACGGTGCCTTGGCTTACCTCAGAACCAGAGAAAATAGCATCTAAGTTGTTCAGCAGAAAAACGTTTTTTGATGTTTCAGAAATATTTTTCTGCCGCATTATTATGCCAGAGAACAGTATTAATATAACGGCTCCAATGATAAGAACGAAAAGCCAATTGAATTGTATTTCTACCGCACGCTTTTTAAATTTCATCTTAAAATCTGCTCAATTATAGTATTTAAGATTATCGTATCAAGAAATGGAAGCATGGTCTCCCTTGCCTTCAATCCTCAGTTCTATCTTTCCTGCTGCAACAGGCGGGCACAGCAAGTCTTCCTTTAGTGAGATCTTTCCTGCAAAGAAAGACTCTTCTACAGTGTCACTTATTAAAAAAACATTCTTATCAAGCCCCGAATTCACGCTGTCTTCTATGATTGGATAGTTTGTGTCGGAAAGAGAAGGAGTAACTGGAAAATTCCTGACAAAGCAGACCGTATTGATTCTATCTGGAACCGCAAATTGCTTTACCCTGATGCTTCCGAAATCTAAAGATATCAATTCTACAGTATTTTCAATATCATTTTTGAACTGTATATAAGATACCTTGTCTGAATTTTCCTTAAAGTTTATTATTGCGTTATAGCCATAAAACAGCAAAAAAGTTACAAGAACCAAAGTAGTTGCATAAATAAATACTTGCCCAATCATCTGTCCCTTCATCTTTTACCTGATTTCCCGGGACTTTTTCTTTTTTTTGGTGTTTTATTCTTTTTTGAGACAAGTAATGGCCTTACAGACTTTTCCTTTGGCTTTAATGCCCTTGGTTTTTTGGATAGAAGCCTCAATCTGGAAAAAATATCTTCTTTTCCAAGATTAGCTTGGGGGGTTTCATGCCTGCTTTCCGCTGGCGCGGGTGATTTTTGCTCTAGTGGCTGATATTTTCTCTCTCCGAAGATGTCGAATAACTTTTGTCTTTGCTCTTTCTTTTCCTCTTCCTTTTTCCTGAAAGTTTCTTCAAGCTTTGGCTTTTTTCCAACGGGCTTCTGTGGGATAAATTTTGCCGTGACTCTTGGCAAGGCTGTTGGCTCAATTATTTTCGGCTTTTTGGCTTTTTTCTTGGAGTAATAGCCAACACCATAAATTCCGATTCCGAGCAGCAATAATATAATGAAAACTAAAGTTAAAGTTTTTGCTATTCCCTTGGGCTTGCTTAATGGGTCTAATGGGTCTGTTCCTTTATCTATCTCTTTTTTGTCTGATGCTTTGTCTCCATCTGTATCAGCATTGTTGGGATTTGTGCTATGGGTGTATTCCTGTATGTTTGTTAGTCCATCTTTGTCAAAATCTATCTCTGAATCTGCTGGATCGTTTGAATCCAGGCCATTTTCCAGTTCCCATTTATCAGGTATCCCATCTTTGTCTGTATCTTTATCAGCTTCTGTAATTTGCCCTTCGGAGCATTTCCCTAAAATACATAGCAATCCTGCATTGCAGTCATTATTTGAGCTGCAGCTCTGGAGCAATCCGCATTTAAATGGACAGGCTCCGCCACAGTCCACATCTGATTCTGTTCCGCTTAAGGCTCCATCACTGCACATCTCTGATTCCTCGCATATTCCGAACGAGCAGAATCCCAATAAGCAATCCGAGGCTGTGTTGCATTTTCTGCTGTTGCTGCATTTACCACAGCTATTTCCCCCGCAATCTGTATCAGACTCATCCTGGTTTATCACATTATCATTGCATGTAGGCCCCGCACATACGTTTTCCCCGCTGCAAAAGCCGCTTAAGCAATCAAAGCTTCCTATGCACAGACTTCCTTCGCTGCATAAATCGCAAGGGCCTCCACAATCCACATCTGACTCCAATGGGTCTTTTGCCTGGTTCGAACAGTTTGCTGGCTTTATGTTTGGGTCTATAGTAATGCCGTCACTTTCCATAGCATTGCTTAAAAGCCCTACAATATTTTTTGCCCTCACCCTGAAGAAATACTTTGACCCGGAAAGCAAACCAAGGCTTGAATTGGCTTTAGCTGCCCATACCCATTCATTTTCAATAAAGCTTGCCGTCCAATTGATTAGTGTATTTAGAGTTCCAAATTCCTCTACGGTATATTCATATGAGCTTACCTTGGTTTCGTCGTCTTTTCCGAGCCATTTTGCCCTCAGCATATCGGTTCTCCATGTAAATTCTGGATTATCTGAAGAAGTGCTTGCATCATCTACAAAGACCATATACGGTGGAGTTATGTCTATTGTAAAATCTATCTTAAAGGGGTCTGACCATCTTTGCAGGAATTGGTCCTTGCAAATGATATAATAGGCATAACTGCCGGGATCGAGTATCAGCTCTTTTGTATGGGAATAAGATGGTTGCCCCATGATTATGCCTTCAGCTACACTGGGATCGCTGCTGCTATACTTGCATTGTGATTTTTTGTTTGTTTCGAGGGCAAGTATTATTGAAGATGTATTGCCATATGCCGTTGTATGGCTAATCAGCTTTATTGGCAATGTTGTGTCTGAACTAAAAGTTACCTTTTTCGCTTCAGAAATAAGCCCAGATTTGGACTTGCATGCTACAAAATAAGAAGATTGGCCATCTTCATTTACTGCTATTTCCTGCATGCTTACTTTGCTGAATGAGTTATTGTCAAAACCGCGGAATTTGCCTTCCATTGAACCGAAATCATTGGCAGTTTTGCTGTACCTGCATATGGATTCCTTATCAGCTTCAACTTTTAAGGTTGTTATTCGTGGAATTTCTACTATTGGGTTGGGAAATGCAAATGCAGCAATTATTTTTGGTTTCTCTGTATCGACACTTAAATCAAAGATTTCTATGGACTGGCCTTTTAATGGGTCATTGCACCTTACATACAGTTTATGCATGCTTTTGTCTCCTGAAGATATTCCTCTAAATGACTCTACTTTATGCTCGATACTGCCAGAAAAATCAAACTTATTCATGAAATCAAATTCCAGATTTGCGTCTAGGCTATATTTGCATGTGGCGTCATTGTCTGTCTCTACAATAAGGCTAAAAGTGTATGTTGGCGATACCCCGAATAAAGGAATTGCCAAAATGGCTTCCAGCGCATTTGAGTTTAGTATGAAACTTGATTCTACTTGTATAACATTCCCGGCAAAATCTTTTGCCCGTATTATTATTTTTTTGTTTCCGTCTTTTAGGGCTACTGTTGCTGTGTAAGATATGCTGTCTTTGGTTGTGAAATTGGTTATAATTTCCTGGCCATTTATTGTAACGCTTTCTAAGTATACTTTCTTGTTGAATTTTATGGTTACAGGAACACTAGAAGAGTTGGTTACAGATCCCCCTGCAGGAATTATTGAGGCTATTTGCGGATTTTGGTTGTCAATTATAATATCTGCTTTAAATACGCTACTCATAAAAATTCCTTTGTCGTTCTTTGCATTAATCTCAAAGGTATATTCTCCCGGGTTTATCTCCCTGGGAAAAGTGAATTGTAATATTTTTCCGAGGGTTCCCGTAAAATCTGGTATTATTGCTATCTCCGTACCTTTTAACAAAAACCTTGCGCTGGTTACTATGGCATTTTCAAAGAATTCTATTTCTATGGCAGGATTTTTTGAATTTGTGTAGAATATTTTATCCACGACCTTGCCGTTAGTTATATTCAGTCTTAAGATAATTGGCCCAGTTGAACCGCTGTTAGCTGTTATTTTGATTGTTTTTACTTTGCCTATATTTTTTGCCGGGTCCTGTGAATAGTATCTTAATGTATTTAGCCCTTCTTCCAAAATCAAAAGCTTTTCTCCTGTTAATGAATCAAAGATATTAAGATTGCTTATTACCAGGCTGTAGGTGTTTGTTGATTTTTGGTATGGATGACCGGAAATCCCGCATGGCTCCTTACAGATATAAGTTTTATAGTCATTTGTTGTTCGCATTATAGAGCTTCCTTTGCTGCTTGCTTTGTCCGATATCTGAATGGATAATGATTTGTATAAGCCGCGATCTATCATTGGCGTAATTGTTGTGTTAGGTGCAAAGATATCCTGCTCGCATTCTTCGGCATTGCAATCAGCCTTGCTGTCAGAATCTGCATTTTTTTTACATACACCATTGAAACTCTGGCATATTTTCAAATTGCATTTGTTTGGAGCGTTGTTTAAAATGCTGTTAAACTCATCGTGCTGCAGATTTGCGCTGCTGCAATCTTCAGGGAGCAAGCTTGTGCATATAACATCATTGCAATTTGGTGCTTTTTTTCCATCATAATAGCATAGGTTTGCTGCAGTGGAAAGTTTTTCTGCTTTTTCCCTTGTGCATTGCTCAAATACTTTGCTTGTTGCTTTGCTGCTTTCAAGGCCTTCTGTTCCTGTGAGGTCACACCACTGACAATTATCCGCATTCTGGTTTATGCATGCTCCGGTTCCGAGCTCCTCAGACAACTGCTTCCAGATGCAATTTTCCAGCTTACAGTTGTTTTTTTCACAACTTTGCTTCGATTTATAGTCATAGCAAGACATCTGCGGGCTGCATGCGAAACAAGAGTTTATTGCTGATATTGATCGATCATAGAAACAATATTTGTTGTCCTCGCAGCTGCTAAGTGTAAAAAACATTCCAAAAAAGTTTGCCTCTTCAGGAGTACATGTTGACTTTTCAACACAAGCTGGTTTGTTGTTGGATACAACACATGTCTGGCTTGCGCTGCAAATTGTCCCTTCCTCGCTTAATATATTTCCCTCATCGCAGGAAAATGCTTTATTGAGCTTATTGGAAAATGTGCTTCTTACATTTTGGATAAAATTTTGATTGGAAAATCCTGCGAAATTTCTTATTAGATAGTCTTTGTATTGGTTGTAATAAAATTCACTTATGCAGAAATTGCTGTTGTCAAACTTATTCCAGCATTCAAGATTTCCTAGTGAGGCTGTTGCTGTTGATGCGGATTTTGCGGTTTGTATGCTAAACTTTGACTCTATTTTGTAAGTATAAGCAGTGTCGAATTTCGTGACATCATCTTCATCTATGAATATGCTTGCTGGAGAAGTTCCTATCAGGGAGAAATCAGCACAATTTCTCCCATTGCAACGATAGACATCTGTTGAGATAAGATTTGAGATGCACTCATTATCCCACTTGAGCTCTATTTTTTTTTGGCCTTTAAATGGAACTGCAATGAAATTTGTTATTTTTGGCGCATAGTTTATGCTGTCACAGTTTTGACCGGAGACTGAGAGGCATATTCCCCCTTCTTCAGCGTTATCAGCCTGATTGTTGCATCCTGAATCTGCAGGAAAGTCTATACACCCGTTGGCATCATTGTCCAGTCTGTCATTGCATTGGGGGATGTTGCATACAACATTGCAATTAGTCTTCCCAACATGAAAAGTCGAGCCTGCTGCAGAGCATTGCGACATGGTTTTTATTTCCCCGCTGATTCCAAAGCAACAGCACCCCTGCTGGCATTTATTTACTGAATCGCATGATTGCCCTGAAAGAAAAAAGTTATTTGCGCAATCATTGTAATTCTGCGGGCCTAGATTCAGGGCATCATAATAGCTTGGATTTGCGCTTTCCGGCTTAGGGCAACATTCAGATAAAAAAGATAGCCTTTCTGCCGAACATGCTAAAGCTGCTGCTCCAGGATTCAGGCAGCATCCGACACCAGTACCCTGCGCATTGGCAAGGATAGGTAAAATCAGCAAGACGGCTGCAAAAAATAAAATTGGGTTATACCGCATTATATTCATCCTCTAATCACAGTTACAATCTGGTAATCCTCTAAGCTCCCATCTGTAGCTGCTATTTTAAATTCTATTCTTGGGAACAGCAAGGTTATTGGAGGTTTAGGCGTTATGGAAAAGGAATTGCTCATTATAGGGTCTTCGTCTGGATCAAGGGCCATAAGTTCCTGTTTGCCTAACAATGTTTCTTTTGTAACAATAGTAAATTCTCCTCCCTCATTAAAAGCTGGAAGAGTGATTTTTTCGGGGAACAGATAAAACATGGCTGGATTCCTGTTCTTTTTGGCAAAATAATATTTGTAGGGTGAATTGTCAAGTATTGATTGCCCATCAGTTATTATTATAAGATCATCATTGCTATAGATATTTTTTTGGGCGTCTATCTGGAAGGAATCTTCCATGGTGTTATTAAGAATATTAAAGTTTATGTTACTAATATCTGACTCAATCAAGCTGTTGATGAACTTGTGCATCTTGCCCAGCCTTGACTTATGCTTTACCAGGAAGCTTTTTATCTGGGTTTTTTCCCCGCTGACAAGATTTTCTACGGTTATATCATAGTTCAGTATGAATGTGATGTCATTTTCGTTTATATCTACTGTGACCTCTTTTTTTCCCTTGGTAACAGACATTCCCTGATTTTCAAATACAGAAAAATCGAGGCATTTATCTATGGTATTTTCCGTGAACGCTTCTAGCTGCTGCTGCATCGAATTCTGGCCAAAGGACTGGTTTAGGGGAGGCAGATTATTTATACCAAATGCGCTTTTTGATTCAAGGTTTTTTGCATTTTTTGTGCTATCTGTATATGGGAAAGTTCTCCAAGGATAATCAGGAATTGCTGGAGCGTTTTTCCCCAGAGCAAATCTTGGCTTGAGGATGTTATAAACAACTTTTGCGTTTCCGTTTTTGGCGAAAAATATGCCTTCATCAGTATCGGGATAGTCTATCAACGCGCCGCCTTGACTCTTAAAGATGTACCCCCCTTGCCGCCCCAACAGCTTAAGCCCATTTTTTGATGTTGAGGATAGGCATTCTGTGACAAAGTTTTTTACTGGGTGCACATCAATTGCTGCTTCTTTTATATCGATAGTTTCCTGCTTAGAGAGTTTTTTTGAAGCGTACCTGCCCATGATTATTAGAGATGCCGCAACCATTACTATAAGAAGCCCCAGTAAAAGAAAGATTGTTACCTGGGATTTTATTTTTGGTTTGAATCTAACTCTCATTTTCATCTCTTTTTTTGGCATAGTAGCGGCTATGCCAGCCTCAATTTTGATGTAAGATCATTCCAAATCTTATCTGGATTTGTCTTTGTAAATTCTGTTCCTTGCGAAAGTACATAGTATGCATTTCCATCCATGCTGCATTCTATTCCTGAACCAGCGTCCATATTTTTCCTGTTAAACTCATTTACGAAACTGCAAATGTCTGTGTTGAAGTTCTTATATTCGACAATAAGATTTTTGAAGCCTTTGCCTTCTATGCTTCCCCTTATCTCTTTGTCCCCGGCTTTGCTTATGTAAAGCTTGTTAAAGCTTTTCAAGCTATCGAGATAAGAAGTGTCAAATGGCTCCCGTATCGTAGCCATTATCCTGATTTTCATTGCGTCAAAAGGATTTTTTATGAATGTTATAAATGTGTCAAAGAAGTTTGTTGGCCCTAGTGTAAAGGCGCTATTGCTGTATATTATGCTGTTAAGCTTCTGGTTATACCATACCTTATTGCTGGACGCGCATGTATGATACTGGCTATCATTTATGAAAGCTGCATTGCAATTATCAACACCCAATACTTTTAGGAATGAGTTTAGTTCTGTTACTGGTTTGTTTAATGACACCCCGATAAGGACTTTGTTGCTGAACGTGAGTGCGCAGACGTTGTTGTTGTTCTCTCCTGTGACAAAGCTTCCTACTAGCTGCCCTTGGACAAGGTAATTCAAGTTATTAAGCGTATTTTCGGGTGCGTCACAGAACACGACAAAATCACTTGTTTTTGCAATATCAATCAGCTGCAAAGCCACGAATTTCGTCCTTGATGTCCATTCACCATTTTCGCAATAGCTGTCTTTTATGAACTGTTTGTTTGCTATGCATACTGGGTTTTTATCCGGCTGGTTATTCTCATTTGGATTCCCTGACGGATTTACAAAACATTGCCCTTGCTCAGGACAGAATCCTGCAGTATCCTCTTGCGGATTAAATTTTAATGATGCGTTGACCCAATCCCCATCAACACACCTAAAGCCGCTTATAGGTGCCGCATTGGGCTTGTCCCTCTGATTTAATATGCATTGGGCGCCATCCCAGCAACTAGTTGCGGAGCAGCATTCTGATGGCTGCTGCGCATTTTGGAAAGATTCTGGAATAGTGCTTAAATGAGACCTATCTTGGCCTGAAGAGAGCTCCCATTCATTGTTAAACGAGCAAAAATAAAATTTGTTTGGGTCTTGGAAGCAGTATTGTTTGTTTTGAACTACTGGCTGCAGAGTATGATAATCCTTGATATTAAGTATAGAATTATTGTTTACATTGCACCCATAGAATTGCCCGCCTATATTTGCAACATTTTTTATTTGCGGGGCTTGTTCACCATTTAATACTGCTTTCTTGTCCCAACATCCACCTCTGCCCCCAGCTGGATCGTTGTAGTATTCTTCTGTATCATCTGATTCGGAGCAGCATAATGTTCCTGTCCATGTTAAACCCGCGCCTTGGCATGTTGACTGGTCTTTGATGTCTAAATCTGAAGCGAATGTCTTATCCGAAGCACAGTAATAAGTTATTTCGCCTAATTTTATTGATTTTCCTGTTGAAAGCGTGTCTCCTGCTCTGCTGGAATCTGATTTGCATGAACCGGAGCCGCAGCATTCAATCCATTTTTGGTCTGCAAGGCTACCTGCGCAGAGATATTCCCTATCATCTATTCTTTTGGCCCCGGAAGAATTGCATTCCAACCAGATGTTGCCATCTGAAAGCATCTCTTTGTTGGCGCACCCTATATAGCTAATCAACCCAACATTTGGCTCTGCAGGAATCCACGAACCTATGAAATTGCTATCCATCGAACATAAATGCCTTTCTATAGTTTCTCCAAAACGCTTTTCCTCAAAAATAAGGCCGCAATCTGATCTATCATCCCCGCAACAGCCTATATTGTCTGACCAAGATGTCCCGCTTATGCATGCGCATGCCCCAGAAGCCTTGTCCGGGTCTGTTTGTTTTAGTTTGTCTACAAAACCCTCTTGACTACATGCACAACCTCCCCCAATGCAAGCATTCTGAGATAGATAATAGCTAAAAGTCTCTGCGGTTAATGATCCTGAATCAGCTTTTATGCCTCCTTCTTTGTAACAGCCAGGTGTTTGGTAACCACAGGGTGGAGGGGGTGGAGGGGGTGGAGGGGGTGTGCCTTTATTGTGCGCCAGAAAGCCCTCGGCAAAAAAAGTATTGGTCTTATCAACTTTTTTTAGGTTATAAGTTTGAACTTTTTTGTTGATATGGCTTATATCTACTATTTTGACCCATTCTTTGCTTAGGCTTAATATATAATCTCCTTTTTCAATTTTTTCTGTTTTCATACCAGAGTCCATCATTGTTTTCTGCGGCATTATCGAACCCCAGCCAATGTAGCTGCTTTTTTTTATGTACATGGGATGTTCATTTGTCAATTTCAGTTCTTTTCCATCTTCAAATGCTATCACATAATAATCATCTCTGATTGGTGATTCTACTTCCAAAACCTCTGAAATAATGCCATTCATGTTATTATCAAAAGAAAACACTTTGAACCCCGGGTCTATATGCTCTATAGGCACCTGAGAGCCGTCAGACATAGTTATCAGTGTTCCCTGTAGGAAACAGCTGCTGCCAGCTTCGACGTATACTGGTGAGAGTGTTAGAAATGCAAATATGGCTCCAAGAATTATAAAAACTTTAGAAAAACCTTTACTGGTGGTATTATGCATATTGCCTCTTTTTTTGGTTTAGTATGCTAAAATTAACCAATACGCAGTTACTATTAATAAGTTTTCGTTTTTTATATAGGTATAGTGAATTTATAGCAAATTTTTGGATTTTGAAACAATATTTGATACTAGTGGAGATAAGCACTCCATGCAAACAAAAGTTTTCAGCAGATTTGCTTCTGTGATAAAAGCATGGCAAGGCTGCTGGTATATTTTTCTGCATGAATCCTTTAGCACGGTTTTATCATTCATGATTGACTACAAAAGAATATAAAAACAGCCATTATACTAAGAGTCTATGGGTAGTTACAGGCTTTTGCTTGCATTTGGATATATTTTCCTTTTATGGGGCATTTTTGACATTGTGTACAAGACAAGCAAATATGGATTCAGAGAGCTTGATTTTGTCTGGTTCTGCAGCATAACCCTGTTTGTTCTTGCCTTGGGGATAATATTCAAGAATTCCATGCTGCTTAACTCTTTCCTTTCGATTGCAATATTAGTGCAGCCTGCCTGGATATTGGATTACATCTGGATATCTTTTTTCAATGTTCCGTTGAATGGTCTTTCTTCATATGCTTTCCAGTCAACTTATGGTATCCTTGAATTTATCAATAGCACCAGGCATTTGCTGATGCTGCCTGTAGGGTTATTAGCAGTTTTTATGCTATCAAAAAAAGATAGGAGATCTTACATTTTCATTCCAATATTTATAACTTTGCTGCTGGCATTTTCTTTCTTATTTACCCCTGAATACAGCAATATCAACTGCGTGTTTAGCTCTTGCGTAGATGTTATGAATGACTTATCGGGCATGACTTATCTTACTGTATTTTTGCTTGCTACAATAATCTTGAGTATCTTCTTCAACTGGATAATAAACTGGCTGCTTGCCAGTATGGAAGATGTTAGGGAAATGCCATCATATAAGAATGCTGTTTGGGCTGTTTTTATTGTTTTGATTGCTATTTCAATTGCCACGATAGTTTTTGCATCTAGGCTGTATGCAGATATACCAAAATATAGTTGTACTGAATCTGAAAAATGTGACAATTGCTCAGTAGAACTAATATGCAGTTATGCGACAACAAACCAATATAGCCGCATAGTGCTATATAAAATAGCCAATAATGGAAATGATGACTATGTTTGTGATATTTTTATGAAGATATTGCCTAGTGAAGTAGAATATAAGAGGATAGCAGAGAATTCTTATATACGGGCAAATATAGTTTATAAGGCTGGCCATGCCCTTGAGTATCCAAAAGCAGACTCTTGGATTGTATTAAAACCTGAATGCAAGAAATATCTCGGAAATTTGGAGTGATTATTGGTATAATGAATTTAGTTTATTTTCAGTGAATCCTTGGCCTCCTTGTGATGCATTCCAAGTGTTTCAAGCAAACTCATTATGTCATAAGGACTTCTCATTTGACTGGGGCTTTGCGCAAAAGAAGCGATAATCGTTTTCACCTTATATTTCCTGCAGAGCATGATGTTCTGCATCATTCTTCCTAAGATGATATGTTTATTTTCAGAATTTAAAACAGAATTTAATGAAAAACCGACTATTATGTTGTGTTCAGATGCTAATTTCGCTGTGATATGATCAAGGCCGGATCCTCTTTGGTGCATAAAATCTCTTTTGGTCGTCTCTTCCAATGCAAAAATCAGGTTTACTTGGGATTTTTCAATTATTTCCCTGTTTTGCGTAGAACTCTTAATCACTAAAAATATTGTTTCATTCCGGAATTTGCTGCTTATTTTTTGTATGTTTTTTTCGGTAGCAAGAAGTCCATATTTTATTTTTATTTTCGGGTTTGGTGCATTATTGTGCCTTTGTTTTGCCATATATTCATCAAAATCGTAAAGGAATAACAATTCTTCATAACCCAGTTTTTCAGCTATTTTGATAAATTCCTCTTCATTATCCAGAGGTATTGCAATATCTATCATTTTGTGGAGTTTGATGCTTGTTTATTTAATAATTATTGCTAGTTGCTGCTGGATTATATTATTTTCAGTATTGAAAAATAGATGAGATTTTCCATTGGAAGCTATGGATGCGTACCGTCTGTGATATTTATAAAGGAGTCCGCTTTTTAAACATAAAAGTATTTAAATAGAAGCCCATTTTTAAGGGTTTATAAATAGGAATTTATGTTTGGGGGTGTTTATTTAATGGTTAAAAAGGATAAAGGCGCTAAAGTTAGCAAATTAAACAAGGGTGCGAGAGATATTGAGATTGTGAACATAGTTGTTTCTACATCGTTGGAGCATGATGTGCCTTTAGAGAAGATGGCTGCTACTTTAAGCAACACAGAATATAATCCGGAGCAGTTTCCCGGCCTTGTAATAAGGATTAAGGAGCCAAAAACATCTGCCCTGGTGTTCAGTTCTGGAAAGGTTGTTTGCACAGGCGCAAGAACACTGGATAAAGTTGAAGAGAGCATTAAGAAGATAATAAAGAGTTTAGAAAAGATTAATGTCAAGATTACTGTTAAGCCCGTTATTAATATACAGAATATCGTTGCATCTGGCAGCGTTGGGATGGACCTTAACCTTAATGTGCTTGCGACCAAATTGAGGAACGTTGAATACGAACCTGAACAGTTTCCTGGATTGGTATACAAATTGGCACCTACGAAAACCAGCCCGCAAGCGACATTTTTGTTATTCAGCAACGGGAAGATCGTATGCACGGGCACAAAAAGCGAGAAAGAAGTGCATGCCGCTGTTGATGTTTTGGTAGAAAATTTAAAGAAAGCGAGGGCTTGATTTTTCCAGCAGGAGTCATGAATTCATAGAACACATTAAAATGGGGTTTTGTGTGTAAGATTTACAACACCAAAATCATCAATTTTGCGTGTTTTCTTTTTTATATTCGTTGCCCACTGGACATTTTGCATATTCCACTGGACATCTGCACGTGAAATATTTAAAATCAAAAAAGAAAGTTGAGATTATGCAAGAGAGTTTAAAAGTTGATGTTAATGAGCAAATAAAGAGATTTCAAGAGTTTCTTGAGGCATACTACTATGACCAGATTATTAATAATTTAAGGAAAGATCTTAAATTTGTGCCTGTTGATTTTGCCGAGCTTTCAAAATTTGATCTTGATCTTGCAAATGAGCTTCTTGAAAATCCAGAAGACACCATCAAAGCTGCTGAAATTTCCCTGGAACAATTTGACCTTGAAGGCATAAATGATTTTAAAATCAGATTTTTTAATTTGCCTGCTAACCAAAGGATTATGATAAGGAACATAAGGAGCAAGCATATTGGAAAGCTTATGGAAATTGATGGCATTGTGAGGCAGAAGTCTGATGTCAGGCCGCAAGTTACCAGTGCCAGATTTGAGTGTCCTGTCTGCGGCAATATAATCAATGTTTTGCAGCTTGACGGTAGTTTTAAGGAGCCAAGCAAGTGCGGCTGTGGCAGGAAAGGGAAATTCACTATGTTAAGCAAAGAGCTTGTAGATGCCCAAGGGCTGGTTTTGGAAGAGGTCCCAGAAAGCCTGGAAGGCGGTGAACAGCCAAAAAGGATCAGTATTTTCCTAAAAGATGACTTAGTAAGCCCATTAAGCGAAAGAAGAACAAATCCCGGCAGCAAAGTGGATGTTGTTGGAATGGTCAAGGAGATCCCGATAATTCAAAGAACCGGGACAAAATCCACAAGATTTGACCTTATGATTGAAGCAAATTATATTGGCTCTGTAGAGGAAACTTTCTATGAAGTTGAGGTCACAGATGAGGAAGAGCAGAAAATTATTGAAATGTCGCAAGAACCAGAATTATATCAAAAGCTTATAGGTTCTGTTGCGCCATCAATTTATGGCTACGAAAGGGTGAAAGAGGCTTTACTGATGCAGCTTGTTGGTGGTATCAGAAAAGTAAGGAAGGATAAGGTTGTGAGCAGGGGAGATATGCACATATTGCTCGTGGGTGACCCTGGCAGCGGAAAGAGCGCTTTATTAAAAAGAGTGAGCACTATATCGCCAAAAGGAAGATATGTCAGTGGCAGGGGGGTTTCTGGAGCTGGGCTAACAGCGGCTGTTGTTAGAGATGAGTTTCTTAAAGGTTGGAGCTTGGAAGCTGGCGCATTGGTTCTTGCTTCCAATGGAATTTGCTGCATCGATGAGATGGATAAGATGTCGCCAGAGGACAGATCTGCAATGCATGAAGCGCTCGAACAGCAGACGGTGAGCATTTCCAAAGCAAATATACAGGCAACATTGATTGCCAGAACTACCGTTCTTGCTGCTGCAAACCCAAAATTTGGAAGATTCGACCCTTATGGTGTGATTGCAGACCAGATAAATATGCCTCCAACTTTGATTAATAGGTTTGACCTTATATTCCCGATTAAAGACCTGCCTGACCAAGCAAGAGACAGCAAGCTCGCAACTCATTTGCTTGAGCTGCACCAGAATCCAGACCTGCATGAACCAGAGATACCGACCGATTTTTTAAGAAAATATATTGCTTATGCCAAACAGAAAGTGACTCCAAAACTTACTGATGCCTCTCTCAAGGAGATAAAAGAATTTTACCTTCTGATGAGAGGCAGCGGGGGCACAGAGGGAGGGATTAAATCAATACCTATATCAGCCAGACAATTAGAGGCTTTGGTGAGACTAACAGAGGCTTCTGCAAGACTAAGGCTAAGCAACGAGGCTACAAGAGAGGATGCCAGAAGGGCTATCGAGCTTTTAGAGTACTCTTTGATGCAGATTGGCCTAGACAAAGAAACCGGGAAAATTGACATCGACAGGATTGCTACTGGAATATCGGCATCCCAAAGAAGCAACATTTTTGTGGTCAAGGAGGTAATAAATGAGCTTGAGAATAAGTTGGGCAAGACTATACCGATAGATGATATAGTAGAAGAGGCCAAACTCAAAGGCATTAACGAAGATAAGGTTGAAGAAGTTATTGAAAAGCTTAAAAGGGTTGGGGAAATATTTGAGCCCAGAAGAGGGTTTATCAGCAAGGTTTGATAATGTAAGATATTTAAACTTTATCTGTTTTGCTATTGCTGGTGTGATGTTTGGAAGCAGAAAACTCGCGAAAAAGGCATGTTGCTTATAAGTTAAGCATAAAAGATATACTTAATTTTGAATACCTGAAGACTGATGGCTCCGGGCCAAATTACCTTAAGGCAGATAATAAGCAGATTGCTAGAGTAAGTGTCATTGGTGTGGTGATATATGAATTGTCCACCGGGAATTCTAAAGTTGTGGTGATAGAAGATGGCACAGGGAAAATATCTGCGCGGTCTTTTGAGGATAGTTTATTGCTCGGAAATTTTAGTGTCGGGGA
>Ga0209541_10008120_pt1 | contig 17436 bp, 14 predicted proteins | sample RifCSPlowO2_01_FD_184027 | JGI IMG/M metagenome (GOLD analysis project Ga0209541, IMG submission 184027) | Groundwater microbial communities from Rifle, Colorado - Rifle CSP2_plank lowO2_0.1 (SPAdes) (version 2) | ecosystem: Environmental > Aquatic > Deep subsurface > Groundwater | place...
GGGCTTTTTCGGCCGCAGCTCGCGCGGCCGAAAAAGTTCGATTCCCTACGAGACAAATCCAACACACTTCATGATCGCTTGATGATTGAAAAAAACATCAAAACAAGTTATCATAAACTCACAAAATATATCCCGTATGCAAACATTCGCACAAATCATCGGCTGGATCGGCGCCCTGCTCGTCATGCTCGCCTATTTTCTCGTTTCATTCAAAAAAATCGATAGCGCGAGCCGCATATACCAGCTGATGAATTTGTTCGGTGCGATTGGCGTTGGCATAAACGCGCAATTCCAAGAGGCATGGCCATCGTTTGGACTTCAGATTATCTGGGGGTTGATTGCAATCGGTGCATTGATAAAAAGCGCAAAAAAAACTTGACGCTCAGCACTGTTTGCTTTAAAATACGGGGCGCAACAGTAGTTTTTAGATCGCGAGCGATCAATGTTGATTGTTATCGGGCTGGTAGCTCAGCTGGTAGAGCAGACGCCTCTTAAGCGTACGGTCCCGGGTTCGAACCCCGGCCGGCCCATAAAAAAAGTTCTCACCTTTACGGTGAGGACTTTTTTTATGGTTTGGTTGTTGGGGATCGAAGCGAACCCCGGCCGACCAAATTTAAAAAGGGTCACCGCGTCACGCGCAGTAACCCCGAACCAGCAAATGTTCTCGCCAGCAATCAAATCACAGCCCATACAGAATCTCTCCAGTCTCAGCAAGCTGAGTGCGCGACCCGAAGATATTGAGAGCCGGGTCATAGATGTGCGGTTCATCATGCTCATCGCGGTAAAACCCCCACGCATGATTGCCGCCCAGCGCTGGCACAAAACTGCGCGCTGCCCACGCAGCACCGCCGAGCAGCTTCATCCGAATCATTTCCTGCAACAATCCGGCAAGCAAATTCACCTGATGACGACATACACCGCCTCGCGCCTTGATAAACTTGTCGAGCGAAATTTCCTCGTCCTTTCCGACGTTGTTCTCCGCAATAACGCACTTCACGATCTGTTCGCTGTACGGCATGCGCTGTTGCACAAAAAACATCGTGTCACGCGGCAAGTTGCATGCAAATACATCGAGTGGCCGTTGAGCACCGGACAAGATACAGTAATGCAGCCGTTGGCGCAGAAACTCGCGCAGCGCAACATGCGCCGCACCGTGCGGTCGCCGCATATCAGTCACGAGCGCCTCACGCGGATTGCGCCCAAGATACGCGCCACCATGCACCTGCGTTCCGGTGCCGATCAAATGGTGGTCACCCCAGTAGCCATATGGTGCAGAGGGATCAGCGAGTATGTTCGGCTCTCGATACCGCGGATGCCCTGCAACGCGTGCGAGCAGTGCCATCGTGTTCTGAAACTCACGCGGCCGCGCGCGTGGTCGATCTGCTGGTGTAAACAGAAACGGTGTTGGCCCAACGCCTGTGTCCCCTGCCTCATCAATCCGACCAACGTCAAACGGTTCATCGATCCGACTTCTGTCAACGATCCGTGTGCCAATCGTAATTGTATCAGGCATCATCCCCTCCAATACGGTGTTTCCAACCTGATCCTAACACACACTACGGCCGATACTCAAGCGTCTCCACAAACCGCTTCACCTGACCGTCTTCTGGCCGCGGTGTTGCGGTGTAAATGACATATTCTGGCGTTTCAAACCGCCGCTCGGCCGTTGCCGGATACTTATTTTTTTCAAAATTTGACGCCTCTGCACGCGGAATCGCAATGACGTGAACGACCACCAGTGTTTCCGCCTCATCCTCAGACCGCGCTCCAAACCCAAAATTCGACCCGCCCGCAACATATGAAAACCCTGATTGCGTCCTTGGATTCTTATACAGCGTATTAAATTTCACCCGATCCCATGCCGCCGGCTTCTCGGCATATAATTTCAACGCCCGGTCAATTTCGACACGGGCATCAACATTCGCGCCAGCATCGCTGTCGCGACAACCGAAGCCAACAGTCACCACCAGAAACACACCACACACAATTTTCAAAAAATAATTCATAGTCATGTCGAATCACTATAACGAACCTGCGCATAAAAAACAAACACTCCGACAAGCGGAGGTTTGTTCAAAGAACAATGGAGAACAAGCTTAGCGCTTCTTCTTCTTTGCTGCTTTCTTTGCTGGCTTCTTCTTCGCCTTTTTTGCTTTTGCCATATTTTTTGTCCCCGAAGGGAAAATATTTACTTAATGGTGTAATCTCCAAACATGGAGGAGGTTACAAGGTTGATCGACCTACCTGTCACTCAGTATAGCAGCACACGAAATAATTGCACAGATGCTGTCAAGAGTTTTTTCTTCGTCGTGCAAAAAAAATTATTGAACAAAAAAAATTCGTGCGGCGCCACGAAAAAAAAGTTTTGCAAAAAAATTCTTTCCTCACCACGTGTACGCTACAACAATGATTGCTGTTTCACCGCCAGTTGCTTTTTCACTATTTCAATTTTCCCAAACACGCCATCGTAACCGGGCGTCAATTTTATGTTATTTAAGCGCATAGATGCGATTGTTTCGGCAATTTCGGCGCCCGCCATTGCACTAATTTTTTCAATTGGCGCGTCAAGTAGAATATAAAACTCAGTACCGATTTTTTCAATCATGCGGTCATACATTGCCACAACTTTTTTACTCGTCACCGATGTACCAATCGAAAATGCAACCAGTTCAACGAGTGGAATGATACTTCGAAACGGTGCGTGCAAGCTGTGGATAACTTTTTCCGTTTCCACATCAGCAAGTGCTTCAACACGATTCAACACACCGATCGTCAGTTGCTTTCCGCACTTCGGACAGATGCCACCACATTTTTTTGTTTCGTGCGGCGCGCACGAAAAATTGCACGCTGCATGTCCATCAACATGATATTTTCCTTCTTCAGGAAAAAATTCAATTGTTTCAGCAACACGATCAGAATTTTTTTTCGCAATTGCGCCAACGATGTCGCGGTACGAATACGCGCTCGCCGCATCAATCGAAAACAGTGTTGCCTCACGTCCAAGTTTTTCCAAACTGTGTGCATCAGAATTTGAGAGCAACGTGATGTTGTCGAGCATCGACAGTCGCCAGTTCATCGCTGGATCAGACGAGAGCCCGGTTTCGATCGCATAAATATGTGGCGTCAACTCACCGAAGCACTCCTCAATCGAATCAAACCCTGATTTTGAACCAAAAATCGAGAACCACGGTGTCCACGCATGCGCCGGAATCAGCATCATGTCAGGCGAGACTTCAAGCGCGATGCGCAGTAATTCCTGCGCCGATAATCCAACGATCGGTCGGCCGTCGGATTTCAAATTACACCCGCGTTCCACCAACACGTCGTTAAATTTTTTTGCCACTGCAACCGATGGCGCAAACACCAACGAATGCACCCGACGCACTTTGCCACCCTGCGAATAAATACTTGAAATTTCCGTGACTAACAAAAATCGCGTCTTCGACCGATCGCCGGTCAACGCAAAAATTCCCGGCCGCACCTCTTCGGTCTCTTCTGCAATATGCGCCATCCACGCCGGATGCGTGAAATCACTGGTCGCGATCAAATCAATTCCCTTGCGCTCACACGCAGACGCGATGTTGGGGAGTGTCAAACGCTTCGAACAGGCGCGCGAATATTTTGAATGGATATGAAAGTCAGCGATCAGCATGCAGGAAAAAAATATTTCTGAATCGTTTCGCGCGTATACGCCGTCTCATTGAACGGCACGTGTGCTCCAGCAAACCAGACACCACTCGCAATCAATACTCCCGGATCAAGAACTACATTGCACCCGATCTGCACATCGTCTCCCAAAACCGCACCCATTTTTTGATGCCCACGAGTTTCTTTTTTATCAAACCTCAGATTTGCCAATTTTGCACCGGCACCAAGATTCACACGCGAGCCAAGAGCTGAATCACCAACATAATTAAAATGTGCGACACGCGAATCATTGCCAAAAATCGAACGAGCCACTTCGCTGCAATGCCCCACCACGCAGTTGTCTCCAAAAATCGCTGGACCCACCACCAACGCGCTATGCCCAACCACACAATTTTTTCCAAACGCAACAGAACCGACAATTTTTGCGCCATCGTCGCAGTGCGCCGGCTTACTGCAACTCGAATCGCGTACAATCGCAGCCTTCACAATCTCATCAAGATGGGTGAGCCACATCATCGGGTCGTCACCACGCAAAAAATCTTTAAACCACAACATTGATCGGTCTATCATAGTGTTCATATCCTAGCATGTGGCGCCAAAACAAAAAAGTACCCTCGCCCAGAACCTCCGGCTGGACGGCCATCAGTTCTGGGCGACGATACTATTTTAGATCTATCTTGCCAGTAGGATAACAGATTGCTTTACTCTTGTCAAATTCTGTAGGTTAAATAATGACAATTCAATGTCGAAATAATGGCTAAATCAAGGTAAAAATGGATATACTGTGGAAAACTGTAGATTAAAAATTGACAGCTAATTTCAAGAATAGTATACTCAAGCTTGTCAGAGAACTACTACACTCTCCAACGAAACAAAAAAGAGGAGTTCCCCATGGATGGTGGAGACAATGCTGCCCAACTGCAGCTTGATACTGCACAGACCCCACGACTTCTGCATCACGTCAGCCGCGCTGACGTGCAGTGCCTCGGCACAGCAGTCCAGCCGCTTGCCACTGACAGGGTCGTGGTCCCAGCTCGCAACGAGGCGGAAACGATCCGCCATGTGCTCGCATACTTGCTCTCGAGCGGATTCAATCCGAAGCAGATCACGGTGCTCGTCAACAACTCAAGCGACGACACCGAAGTGGTTGCTCGTAAGCAGCCGGACGTTCGGGTTGTGACGCAGCACGAAGCATTCACCAGTCATGGCGTGTACGCAATGCGGGAGCGTTATGCGCTGCCTCGTGTCATTGCCGGCAAGGGCGCTGCCCTGCTCGCCGCGCTACTCGACTTGCGTGATCGACGCGACCCGGCAGACAACGCTCGTGTGTTTTTCGTGGATGCGGACATCAAGAACGGCGCACTCGTTGATCCGATCGGTCGCTTGCTCACTGGCTGGAATGAAGCGCCAAATGCGCGGATGATCAAACTCGCGTCGCAAAGCCGAAACAACGAAGGAATCCACGCGTATCTCGGCATTCCGCACAATCCATTTGCACCGCTCGGCTGCCTGCAGTGGCCGCTGTGCGGGCAGATGTCGATTCGGTGGGGAGATGCAAAGCGCATGCACCTGACAACGGGCTACAGCGTCGAAGTGGCGATGATGCTCGACCTGCTCGCCGAATACGGGTCGCGCGATCAATCTCACCCCGTGTTTGCCGAGGTTGAACTCGACACTCCGCTCTGCGACAAACCGAACAGCGATCAGACGCATGTGCTCATGTACCGCAACATCATGGCGCTTCTCCACGCGCTGTGGGGGCACAACGTCACGGCAACGCGTGGACTCAACGCGTCCTCGATCCACTCGCTCAACAGCAGGATGGGCGCGGCCAACAGCACGCCATTCTGGGTGCCATCGCAGCCGGGTTCTGGTCCCAACACGAAGGAGCTGCCTCGGCTTGACCTATTCCTGCCGAGTGTGGCAGAATGCTCCTGAGACAGGAGCGGCAGTCCCTCCGTACCGGAGCGGGTTGAAGCATCGCGCTTCTCCCGCTCCACTTTTATTTAAACCATTCCTATGAACACAATTTCAGTCGGTATCGTTGGCGCCGGTTACATCGGCCGCGAACATGCGCGGTCGTTACGACTCATTAAGCCAATGTTCGGCGGTGCACTCTCACTCGTCGGCATTGCAGACAGCAACAAATCCGTTGCCGAAAGTGCGGCACGCGATTTTGAAATTTCGTATGCAACCGATGATGTCGATGCCTTGATTACTGATCCGTCGATCAACACAATTTTCAGTTGCGTACCAACCAAATTTCATTATGAAGTGGTTTCAAAAGCAGTTGCAGCAGGCAAGGCAGTATTTTGCGAAAAACCATTTGCAATTTCACTTGAACAAGCAGAACAGATGCATGAATTGTTGACCAAAAATAATACGCCGCACCAAGTCGGGTTTGTGCTGCGCTACGCACCGACGTATCATGCAATGAAAAAAATTCTTGATGCGCGCGCGGGCGAATCGCCGTTGCGCACGGTCATTTTGCGCGACGATCAAGTTTTTCCGATCAAAGGCATTTCACATTTCACCGATTGGCGCAGCCGCGTTGAACTCGCTGGCGCAGGCGTATTAATCGAACATGGCATTCACGATCTTGATCTGTTTGAATGGCTGTTCGGTCCCATCGCGCGCGTCTCAAGCCGCAGCAGCAACTTCCATGGATATCCGGGTATTGAGGATTACGTTGAAATTCGAATGGAATTCGTGTCCGGCGTCACGGCTAACATGGTGCACCTGTGGCATGACATTCCCGCACACCAATCCATCCGCCACTTTGAAATTTTCTTCCAAAAAGCGCTCGTGACGTCTGACACGTATGACATGCACCACATCACCGTGCGTGATCACGCAGCTGAATCAAAACTTGAGCGGCCGGATTTGTATCAAATGGTTGCAGACCACCCGCTTTTTAAAGATATCGCGCATCGCGAGGACTTGCTGTTTGTGAGTGACTACTACGCCATTCAGGATTATTGGTTTGTGCGCAACTTACTTGAAAACAGGCCACTCAGCCCGACGATCGTCGACGGATTGCGCGCATTCAAACTTGCCCACGCCTGTTATGACAGCGCTGCTAGAGATGGCGCATGGGTAGGCGTGACGAAAAATTAATTTTCTCCGCGATACACGCGCTCGAGTAGCGCGAGCTCTTCTTTGCTATTCGCACCAAGCGCAGTTTTCGCGTCACCGACAAAGGTAGCGACTCGCGCGCCACTCTGAATTGCATACCCCAACAGATCAGTCAGGTAATATTCATCCTGCGCGTTATTGTTTTTGAGCGCGGACAAATGTTTCCACAACCACGCTGCGCGAAAACAAAAATACGCAGGATTGACTTCGGTATTTTCAAGCTGTTCAGGTGTTGCGTCGCGTTTTTCGATGATGCGATCCAATTTTCCATCAGCACCACGAACGACGCGGCCAAAATTTTTGAACCCCGCATACCATCCGTCAAAATTTGGCACGCGCGCAGTCATTAATGTTAAGTCAGCCGCTTCGCGCACATGTGTTTCAATCAGTTCGTTCACCACGGACGCCGTGATGAGTGGCTGATCGCCATAGAGCACCACGATGTGGTCATATTTTCCTCGCGCCACAGCTTCGGCCTGCATCACGGCGTGACCCGTGCCGAGTGACTCGGTTTGTACTGCATACAAAAATTCGTTGCCAAGCGCCGCTTTCACATCATCAGCGCGATATCCAACTACAATGATTGGTGGCCACACCGCATTGACGCTCCGCAATGTCTCGATAATGTGCACAATCATTGGTTTGCCCGCAAGTGGTACTAAAACTTTTGGCAAATCAGATTCCATCCGCCGCCCTTTTCCTGCACCCAAAAGAATAATTCCGATTCGTTCGTGTAATTCAGTCATATCATGATTTTAACCGCGCCCAGAGCGCTTCAAAAATTTGTCGCTGCGATTCATACATTGCCTGATTTTGAATGATCACGCCCACGAGCAAACCGCCAGCATCTTTTGCAACATGCGCAACGTGACCCGCATAGACAAGCGTGTACGTCGGGGATCCTTCGGTTTTTGACAGCCATTTTCGTTCGTCAAGACCGTGTGTCGAACCACCGTCGCCCACCGCGATTGCTTTCACCCAAATTTTTTTGCTGATACGATCGTGACTGAATTGCGGATAGCACGCACGCAGCTCGTCGCGCACGGACGAAGAGGAGTATACAAAATACTGTTTAATTTTTTCAGCCGACATAACAGCGAGTATGTCAGTGAGCAGCGCTCGTATCCCTGCCTTGCCTTCAAAATAGCGCACCACTGGTTTTTCACCGCCGCGTTTGTGAACGCTCAAAAATTCCGGCATTGCCTCGGCCAATTCAGCGGCACTAATTTCAAGCTGTGCATTTTGTTTTTTTATCAAATTCGTCAGCTGCGCCGGACTTTCAATAATAAAAAATTGTTTCTTGTCCTTGTGAATGTAGCTCACCAATCCATCAGCAACGAGCGCGCGCAAAATATCATAGGTCGTACCGCGATTCACTTTTGCTGCCACGCCAATCGTGCGAACTGACCCCGAACCGAGCGTGAGCAACGCCACATATACCGCAATTTGCTTGTCAGAAAGCCCGAGTTTTTTAAGCACTGAAAGCATACGAAGTTGCTGTGTATGATAGCGAATTTGCCGCCCCCTGTCAATCGTTTTTAAATTATATGCGTGGCACAATTGTACCCTCGGATGTGATGCGACCGACACCTTTAATGCCACGATACAGCAGCACCCGCAGTCGTGTGTGCACCGTTTCACGCCCCGCGATGAGCTTTGTTCCGGCTACATGGTCAATATCCGATGCATTTGGATTGGGCACGCCGGTAAATGGCTCGAGCGCCATCGTGTATGCACGTCCAAACCACGGATACCCCGTGCCACCGCCATACATTTGCCAAAACCACATAACGGGAAACAGCTGCGGATCAAACAGAAAAGCGAGACCAGCTTTGCGTTCGCGATTGGTCACCGAAATCCAACCATCAGTAAAGTCACTGATGAAGAGCATGTCGGCTGTTTTCGATTCAGGCGGCGCAACTTCGGACAGATCAATGATTTCGCCGCGTTTATTCACGAGGTGTGGCCATGCGCCCGAAATAGATTGATCGAACTGGCCGGTCTCGCTGTTTTCCGGCAACACATACGACCATACTTTTTTTGCGGGCGCGTCGATTTTACAATTCGCATCCAAAAAATTTCCACCGAGCGCCGGATGGTGTCCCCACAGCACCGGCAATGACTCATCTGATTCATTCGTAATCCATTCTTCAATTTCAACAAGACCGACATGATTGCGCAACGTGATTTTTTTTCGCAACGCGAATGGCGTTTTGATCGTGTGTGTTTCAAGCGTGATCGATGCTTCACCTGAATCATGAAACGAATCGACCACGCGCCACGCGAGCGCATGTACTTCGCCATGCTGTCCCATCTGCGCACCTCGATAATTGATTGCCGACCCGCCGATCGGAAAACATTCCTGCCAACCACCCTCATAATTGTCGATAAAATTTTTGCTCGGCGTGTCAGCGCGTAATCCTTGCGGTGAAGTCCACAAAAATTCCGTATCAGTTTTATCATCGCGCATTGAAATAATGTCGCTCCCTTTTTCTGGCAACACGGTGATCGAATAATCGCCGTCCGTGAGTGTCAGCGCACGGAAACCGCCAATCAGGTGATCATGAATTTCACATCCCATACGGTCAATCTTTACCGGTGCGCGCTTTTTCTGATCCATGCAACTGCACTTTCAGCAATATCCTGCAGGGTGTGTTGTGCGCGCCACCCCAATTCGCGCTCAATTTTCGTTGGATCTGCAATTGCAACGACCACATCACCGTCGCGGCGCGGACCGACGCGCGTCGCGATGCTCTGATTCGCCGCGTTCTCAAAAGCAACGATCATCTCTTTGACGCTCTGTCCGCGTCCCGTTCCGATGTTGTATATTTTGCAGCCAGTGCTCGTGTCCATTGCCTTGAGCGCCACCACGTGCGCGCGCGCGACGTCAACGACGTGAATAAAATCGCGGATGCACGTTCCGTCAGGCGTTGGATAATCAACACCATTGATCACAACTTCTGCACGAATACCACGCAACACTTCCAAAATTGCGGCGGCAATATTCGCCGCTTTTTTTGGCGCCTCACCGAGCAAACCAGATTGATGTGCACCCGCCGGATTAAAGTAGCGCAAAATTATTACTGACCACGCGGGCGATTGTGTCGCAACGTCAATCAACAATTTTTCGCATGCCAATTTAGTTTCGCCGTATGGATTTGTTGCACTGAGCCGTGCCGTCTCGGGAATTGGGTTGCGTTCCGGCACGCCATAGACCGTTGCTGATGAAGAATAGACGAGTCGGTGCACACCAAACTGTTCCATGACTTCGCACAACACGCGCGTGCCCTCCACATTCACGTCAAAATATTCGTCGCGCTTTTCAAAAGATTCGTCGACTGCTTTGAGTGCGGCAAAATGAATAACTGCGTCGATCGGTTTCTGCGCGAAAACGGTTTCCAAAAATTTACTGTCGCGAATGTCGCCGTTAAAAAAATCCGGACGCGTGTTGCAATACGTTTCAAATTGGTCGAGCACGCGCTCGCTGCTGTTTGAACAATTATCAACGATCGTAATTTCATATCCAGCGTCGAGCAATTCAAAACCGGTGTGAGAGCCGATGTAGCCGAGACCGCCGGTCAACAGAATGCGCGGCATAAAAATTAAACGCGATAATATTCACGAAACCACGCGACGAATTTCGGCAGGCCATCTGCGAAAGTGAGGGTTGGTTTGAATCCCAGATCGCGTTCAGTATCGCTCGCGTCTGCGTGCGTCGCGAGCACGTCTTCAGGGCGTAATGGCTTGAATTCAGTGCGTGCGGTTTTGCCGAGCGCGGTTTCAAGTTGGTGGATAAAATCAATTAATTTCACCGGATTTCCCCCGCCAAGATTATAAATTCGGAATGGTGCCCAGCTCGTTGCTGGATCAAGCGTACGCGATTCGCTGCGCGCCGGTATGTGATCCATTGCAGCGATGATTCCGGTCACGATATCGTCGACGTAGGTCCAATCGCGCAGCAGCTCGCCGTTATTAAAAACCTCAATCGTTTCACCGCGCGCAATTTTGAGCGCAAATGATTGAAGCGCCATGTCAGGGCGATCCCACGGACCATAGACAGTGAAAAATCGGAGACCTGTTGTTGGAAGATTGAATTGATGGCTGTAGACATGTGCCATTAATTCATTCGCGCGTTTGGTTGCGGCGTAGAGCGACACTGGATGATCGACCGCATCGTGAATGCTGAATGGCGTTTTTTCATTCAGACCATAAATCGAGCTGCTGCTTGCGTAGACGAGGTGCGGAATTTTCGCGTGGCGGCATCCTTCGAGTACGTTGCCGAATGCGATGATGTTGCGGTCTAGATATTCTGCCGGATGATCAACGCTGAAACGCACGCCAGCTTGTGCCGCCAGATGGATCACGCGATCAATTTTTTGCGCAACAAAAAATTCCGCGGTCGTGGCACGATCAGCGAGATCAAATTGATGAAATGAAAAATTTGCATGCTCCAATAATTTTAAACGCGCCTGCTTGAGCGCAGGATCATAGTAGTCATTCATGCTGTCGACACCGACAACGGTGTGACCAAGCTCGAGCAATTTTTTGGCCGTGTGAAAACCGATGAATCCAGCAGCGCCGGTAACTAAAATGTTCATAGAGATTACAGAACAGTAGCGAAAAATGCGTTGTTTGTCAAACTAAAAAACGTCCCGAACGCGTCACTGTCTTGGTGAGGCGCCCGGGACGGTTGCGTGCAGAGTGCGCACAATTGTGGTCACCGACGTGCGCGCACGTCGAGCACGATGAGAGTTTCCGATTGGACCGGCATTCGAAAGCCACTGCAAGCGACAACACGAGCACCATGGCTCTCTGCCGCCTGCCGCAGCAGCGCGAGCGCGAGTTCTACTTCGGCGTCTCCCGCGTGGCGGCTCATACACAACTGAACTTCGGTGAGTTCTGCCTCCATCATGCGCTGTGGATTCGACCACCGATCCACGTACTCCTCAACCGCAGCCGGTCGCAAACTGAGTACGCCGTAGCCGTACAGCTCCCTGTGCTCTTTGCCACCGCGTACGAATTCAGTCACGATACACACTGGCTTGCCTGCCCAAAACGCGATGCCGTTCACTGGTGCAAGCTGAGCGAATTTCGAGCTCACAAACAGGCTTCCGTCGTGAAGGAGCTGCATTGACCACTTCGGCGAGTCAGTGAGGGCAGCGATTCGATTGTCCCGATGCGCGCTGAATTGATCGACATAACGCACGAACGCGAGCGCTCCGCGCCATGTCGAGAGACTGAGCGGCATGAGCACCACGCGACCACCGACGTGCCGCTCACACGCCACTGACGCTCGAATGCTCAGTGGCATGCCGCCATGCACGCCGTCAGACTGTTCGTTGGCATGTGCTACACTGAGCCGTGATGGGGTACCCATGTGGTACACGATCGAACTCCCCCAAACTTCCGCATCAAATGGACCTCCATCATATGCAATGTCAGTCATCGGCATCCTCCCCTAAACTGCCCCGAAGAGTTGTGTTTCGTTTGCTCGCTGCGAATTGCAGCTGAAAAAATCCTACACGAGGCACAAAAAACTGTCAACAGGGAAATAGCATTAAGAGAATTTTTGTGCAGAGCAAAATTCCCGCCGGGGAATTTTACGTAACAAAAAAATGCAATACAAAAACTCCTCCACAATAAACTGGCGGCGGGCTACTTTCGCGGGTCCGAGTTGGAACCGACTATCATCGCCGTAACAGTGCTTAACTGCCGTGTTCGGAATGGGAACGGGTGTTTCCACTGCACTTGAAGCCACCAATTTGCTGGGGAGGAGTTTATTAAAAAAATCCGCCTGAGATAAATTGTTTTGATGATTACATGGTAAAGGGCAATCGTTTTTTTTACATAAAGCATCGATTGGATGCTTCAATGTAAGGTCGTGCTCGCTCTATTAGTACAGGTCAGCTAAACACATTGCTGTGCGTACACTTCCTGCCTATCAACCTGGTAGTCTCCCAGGGAGCTGATAACGAAGATTAATCTTGAGGACGGCTTCACGCTTAGATGCTTTCAGCGTTTATCCGTGCCGAAGGTAGCTACCCGGCATCTGCCCCTGGTGGAACAACCGGTACACTAGAGCTTCGTTGATCTCGGTCCTCTCGTACTAAAGACCAGCCCTCTCAATCTTCAACGCCCGTGGTAGATAGGAGACCGAACTGTCTCACGACGTTCTGAACCCAGCTCGCGTACCGCTTTAATTGGCGAACAGCCAAACCCTTGGGACCTTCTCCAGCCCCAGGATGCGATGAGCCGACATCGTACATGTTCCACACTTTCATGTGGGGTAGACTATATCTTCAACTTGCTCTGTGCTGGCAGCGGAATTGACACCGAACTGGTGTTGAACCGCATAGCATTCAGTTTTGACTTGTAGCAAGTGTCGGCGTGTTATGCATGCGCATCTTTCATGCGCACACATCTTCCCTTTCGGGTCAGTCGTTACGGGGTCACGCTGTGTTTGAAGCAGCGGACTTCCCACGGGGTTGCCGGTTATCATTTGCATGACACTTCGGGTTCTCCGTTATAAGCCGATTTATTTTTACTCTCTATCTAACTTCTATTAGTTTTGACGAAAAAACCAGGTTCACACATCGCTGTGTGAGAACCCCAATGTGTTAAGGTGCCAAACCGGGTCGTCGATGTGGACTCTTGGACCCGATCAGCCTGTTATCCCCAGAGTAGCTTTTATCCGTTGAGCTTCGACCATCCTATATTGGATCGTCGGATCACTTACTCCTGCTTTCGCAACTGCGCGACTTGTAGGTCTTGCAGTAAAGCCAGCTTGTGCGTATACACGTCCAGCGCGATTTCCATCCGCGCTAAGCTGACCTTTGTGAACGCCTCCGTTACTGTTTAGGAGGCTCCCGCCCCAGGCAAACTACCCGCCAGTCACTGTCTCTCCAACCGGATTCACGGTCGGGGATGAGAATACACACAACGTAAGAGCGGTGTCTCATTGGCGCCTTTTAAGGGGCTCCCGCCTACGCTGAACATACGAAACGTATATCCAATGACAAGTTATAGTAAAGCTTCATGGGGTCTTTTCGTCTAACCACGGGTAAAGGGCATCTTCACCCCTCTTGCAATTTCGCCGAGTCCCTCGTTGAGACAGTTATCAGATCGTTATGCCATTCGTGCGGGTCAGAACTCACCTGACAAGGAATTTCGCTCAATATGTTACTATCCATTATTTGGACGAAGTGATATTTCTATCACTTTCTGTATGTCGCCATACAGGTCGGACTATATCATCTCTGTTTCCAGAGTTCGACGTGTAGTCTCTGAGGATTCTAGAAACTTTGGTTTAGATTTTCGATTCATTTCTGATATGTGATACGCGATTTTTGTTACTCCTTCGTGAGTAGAGTGATGTCCATTCTCGATAAGAGAAATTATTTCACAAAACTTTTTGAAGTCATTTTTTTTATGTGTTTTCAATTCATAACGCTGAAAGAAAGGGATTATCCGTTCTCGAAGCTCACGAAGTGATCTCACACAATATCGCAATAGATGCTCTCGATGATTGTCATATCGCCGGTTTTCATAGATCCGTCCACATTCGAAAAAAGTTTGAATTTCTTCGAGTGCTGTACGACTCTTCGCACCTTGCGTTATTACAAACTCAGGAAATACCTGCCAACCAATTTTGGTTGTGGCATTTCGAATGAGGCTCACCGAAAAGCAGCCTTCACCATCAGTGAATCCAACTATCCAACCACTCATTTCTAGTCTTTCCTGCTGATTGACTGGCTTCCGATCCTTACTCGGAAACGCTTGTGCATTATTCCTTGGCATAATCTATGGTGGGATTATACCTTAGGAGCACAAGATACTCCAGTTGTTCCAGCATTTAGTCGAATTTTACTAAGGCAGCTTTTATTCACCTTAGGACCGTTCAAGGTCTGTTACGAATCATTTTCATGATTGGTGGGATTACTTGCACCCACTCTGCATATCGCTATGCAGATCGGACTATATCATACTCGCACCCCGCTTTCACGGACGAGCTCTGGCGTATAGTCTCTGAGGATTTCGGAATTACTTCCGATCTTTCCTGCTGATTGTCTGCATCGATCACCGATTGTTACCTTACGGTACGATGATATGCGCAGGGTTTCCAGCATATAGCCAGATTTAACACGAATTGCTTTTGACGTTTTACCATCCTGATAACTACAACGGTCAAGTTTATAGTTACGGCCGGCGTTCATCCGTGCTTCAGCTTAAGGCTTCGCCTTGCGGCTAACCCCTCACCTTAACATTCGGACACTGGCCAGGCATCGCCCCATATACATCACCTTACGGTTTCGCATGGAGCTGTGTTTTAGGTAAACAGTCGCCTGATATCTTTCGCTGCGACCTCTCTTGCGAGAGGTAAGGCTTATCCCGAAGTTACGCCTACTTTTTTGCCTAGTTCCTTAACGAGGGTTCTCTCGTACACCTTGGCATATTCATGCCCATCCACCTGTGTCGGTTTCCGGTACGGTTATAATAATTTCAACGTTTTGCGCGCTTTTCTAGGCACCTTCTTGACCAAACTTGGATCCATCCGAAGACTTCACCTCGATCTTGCGATACGGTCATAACCAAATTCCGCTCTCATCTTGAAGATGCGCACGAACAAAACTCCACTATCATAGTGCAGGAATATTAACCTGCTCTTCCATCGCCTACGCCTTTCGGCCTGAGCTTAGGATCGACTAACCCTGGGACGATTCGCGTTGCCCAGGAAACCTTGGATTTACGGTGCGGGTGATTCTCACACCCGTTTCTGCTACTTATGCCAACATTCTCACTTCCATTCGCTCCATCGGCCCTCGCGGGTCCAACTTCACTGCTGAATGGAACGCTCCTCTACCACGCATGTCGGACGAATCCTTCATGCATCCATAACTTCGGTACAATGCTTAGCCCCGGTATATTTTCAGCGCTCTGCGGCTCGACCAGTGAGCTGTTACGCTTTCTTTGAATGGTGGCTGCTTCTAAGCCAACATCCTGGTTGTCAAAGCTACAAAACCACTTTTTACACTTAGCATTGATTTGGGGACCTTAGTTGATGGTCTGGGCTGTTTCCCTTTAGACGATGGAGCTTAGCCCCCACCGTCTGACTCCCGAGTTGTTAATCGCCGGCATTCGGAGTTTGGTTGAAAAAAGTAGGCTTGCGCCCCTGTTTTCATTCAGTAGCTCTACCTCCGGCGGGAATACTCGAGGCCATCCCTAAAGATGTTTCGAGGAGAACCAGCTATCACGGTGTTCGATTGGAATTTCTCCCCTACCCACAGCTCATCCACCAGTTTTGCACAGCTGGTTGGTTCGGCCCTTCTGTTTTATTTCTAAAACATTCAGCCTGGCCATGGGTCGCTCACACCGTTTCGGGTCTTATCGCTGCTACAAACGGACTATTAATCCTCGCTTTCACTGTGGCTCCACCCCAGAGGGGCTTAACCTGCAACAGTCGATAAACTCGTTGGCTCATTCTTCAATAGGCACACCATCACCCAGCACTCGCTTGCGCGCGCTTGAGCTCTGATTCTTTGTAAGTGTACGGTTTCAGAAACTATTTCATCGCCCTCTCGGGCTGCTTTTCACCTTTCCCTCGCGGTACTTGTTCACTATCGCTCAAACACAATATTTAGCCTTGGAACATAGTCGTTCCGGGTTCAGACGGGATTTCACGTGTCCCGCCCTACTCGGGAACACTACGCGCATAGACTGAAGTATTTCGAATACGGGGCTTTCACCCGCTCTGGCCAGGCATTCCAGCCTGTTCTTCTATACTGCAGCTTCTACGGACAGCAAATAGGCGCTGTCTTGTAGTGCCCCACAACTCGCACATCGCATCGGCCTATCCCTTTCCCGAGAGTCATGATACGTCCGAAGACGACCCTTACCTCCGTTCACGGAATGTGCGTTTAGGCTTCTCCCATTTCGCTCGCCACTACTTTGGGAATCTCTATTGATTTCTTTTCCTCTGGGTACTGAGATGTTTCACTTCCCCAGGTCTTCCTCCAGCAGCTATGTATTCACTGCAGGATACGCCAACTCGCGTTGACGTGGGTTTCCCCATTCGGAGACTCACGGATCGAAGGTTGTTTGCGACCTCCCCGTGATTATCGCCCGCTACGGCGTCCTTCATCGTTTGTGTTTAGCAAGGCATCCACCGTACACCCTTAGTGCACGATACTTACATTGAAGCACCAAGCCATGCTTGATGCTTACTTTTGATAATTGCTATCAAAAGGTTTCGATTGCCCTTTACCATGTAATCATCTTAAGTTGTAAAAGTTCGTTTCTCTCACTGTCGGTCAGCGTCCAAATAAAATGTCCGCCTTTCGAGCGGACCAGAGGTAGGGGCCTTTTGCCCTTGTCGGGCAGCCGCTACATGGGAACATCATTCAATTGAGAGTGTGATAAGTTTATATGGTGTGAAATGGTTTGTCAAGAGGGGGTAAAATGGGGATAAGTAACTGAAACAGATGTGACCGCATTGCTATTCCTTGGGCGTGAGAGGCCAGCAACACGCGTCGGAATAGCAATCCGGTCACACGCGATCTCCGTCCTCATACATCATAAAAATAAATCCGGCAGCAACGTTTTGCCGCTGAACGTCAACATTATTAATGCTAACTGATTCATGAACAAGTGGCTCGC
>Ga0209541_10008121_pt1 | contig 17435 bp, 15 predicted proteins | sample RifCSPlowO2_01_FD_184027 | JGI IMG/M metagenome (GOLD analysis project Ga0209541, IMG submission 184027) | Groundwater microbial communities from Rifle, Colorado - Rifle CSP2_plank lowO2_0.1 (SPAdes) (version 2) | ecosystem: Environmental > Aquatic > Deep subsurface > Groundwater | place...
CCTATATGCTGTTGCATTTGTTTTTGCCAGATATTCAGTTATGGCAGTACCTGATATATTTTCCAGCCATTCTGAGCTCATTAGCTGCTATACCAATGTATTATATAGGAAAAACGCTTTATGACAAAAAAGCTGGAGTGCTTGCAGCATTATTCATAGTTTTTGATTTTTCCAATGTATCAAGATCTCTTGGCGGTGATCCTGACAGCGATGCAATTGTAATTTTAATGCCGCTGATAGTGATGGCTATTTTTCTTTTTACATACAAATATGTTGAAATAAAGAAAGCCTTTGATAAAAAAGCAATTATTTATTCTGTTATTACAGGGCTTTTGCTCGGTATATGGGGCTATACATGGATCGGATACTGGTATGTTGTCTGGCTGATAACAGGCTTTTTAATTTTCAAATTTGTGCTTGTTTTTCTGAAAGAAAAAAATATAATGGAAACTGCAAAAAGCATTAAGCACCTTGCTTTCAGTTATCTTATAATAATTCTCATTTTTTCTGCAATAATAATGTCGATATATGGCTTTGGAAGGATTGTTTATACAGTAACGGGACCTTTCGAGTTTCAGTCAATAAAAAGTGAGGAAAATATAGAATTCCCAAACGTTTACGTATCTGTAGCAGAACTACAGACATCGGGGGATATAAAAGATATTATACAAAGAACAAGCACGATAAACTTTTCTCAGAGTCCGCTTCACATACTAATTTCGCCTTTTTTCCTCATGATATACGGCCTATTTTATCTGTTATATTCGTACTATAAAAAAAGACAACACATGGATACCGTAATACTTCTCTTGATATGGTTCATAGGGCCGCTTTTGGCTACAATAATTGCAGTAAGATTTTCGATGTTATTTGCAGCGCCAATGGCAATAGGCTCGGCTATATTTTTGTCAAAACTGTTCAGATTAGTTTCTGGTGAAGACCAAAAATTTGAGGATTGATATTATGGATATTAAAAATTATGAAATATATTTGATTGTAGGATTGGTTTTGCTTCCTATATTCCTATTATATATTGGTGTTGATATACTTATTACATTTCCTTCAGCGACCATTATTTCTGCAATATTTTTTGGATTGAAAAAAATCAAAAAAAATAATATATTTATGATAATTTTGCTATACATGATAATAATTATAATATATTCATTTTATTTTTCGCCTTCTGTTATGATAGCCAAAGGTCAGGGAACGGTTCTTTCAGACAACTGGTTTCAGGCACTAAACTGGATTAAAAACAATACAAAAGAATGCGCTGTTATTGCAACTTACTGGGACCCCGGACATTTCATAACTGGTATAGCAGAAAGGCCTGTGATATTTGATGGCGCATCTCAAGGTGCTACATTATTGCTGAATACGAGCAACTATAACTATATTCAAGGTCTGACAACAGAAAACTATGACAATGGGATTGTGCAAATAATTTCTGTAAAAGGCGATAAATTATACCGTGGTCGTATAAAAGATGTTGGAATATCATTGCTAACAAATAATGAAAGCCTTGCATTAAAATATATGAAAGACTACAAAAAACCAGGCTGCGATGAGATGTATTATATAGCATCTTCTGATTTGATAGGTAAATCTGTCTGGTGGTCTTATTTTGCAACATGGGACCCTATAAATAAAGGTAAAATGTACAGTTATGCCTTCTTGCAGTCGCCGCAGGCAAGGCCTATACCATCGCAGAATGTAATAACATACACTTATTCAGTAGCTCCTCAGCAGGCATTCGTACTTTATGAATCTGATGGGAATATCATAAAGGCATTCTTGCAGCAAGGCAGTCAGTTCCTGACTATAGAAAAGATATTCTTCTTTACAAAGGAAGGCATGGGCATAATCAAAACAGAGCCAAATGCTGAGGTAAAGGGCACAATATGGGTAACACCTGATAAAAGCGTATCCATATATATGCCACCAGAGCTTGAGAACTCGATGTTTACAAAGCTTTTCTTTTTTCATGGACAGGGTTTGCAACATTATCAGTTTATCAATTCATGGGGCGGCGAGATAAAGTTGTTCAAGATAAACTTTAATGAGACCGTTTCTCAATGATTTCATTGTATACGTCAGCTATCTTCTTTATTATCATATCCCAGTCATATTCTTCCGCTGTTTTTCTGCCATTTCTTTTTATTCTTTCAAGCATTTTTTTGTCATTCAGCAATAAATCAATTTTTTCCACCAATTCCTTCTCGCCGCCTATTCCTGTGAGAAATCCATTCTCACCACTTCTTATGTAATCTCTCGGTCCTTCTGTGTTTGTCGATATGACTGCTGTTCCGCACCTCATTGCTTCTAGCGGCACGATGCCAAAATTTTCTCTTCGCGAAGGAAGTACCAATATGCTGGATTTTTTTATCTCTCTTATGGTATCTTCATAGCTTCCAAGCCTTCCCAGAAATTTTATTTTACTGCTGTCGGCCATTTTTTTCAGTTTCTGGTATTCGCTGCCGTCGCCAAGAATTACCATCTCGGATTCTGCTTCTAGAGTTGAAAAAGCCCTTATCAACATATCTACATTTTTCTGCGGTACAAGTCTGCCTACATAAATAATCCTATTTTTTTCTTTTTTTGCTTTTATACTATCTATTTTTTTCACATCAATGCCACTGGGTATTATTTCTATTTTTTCCCTATTCATGCCAAGAATATCAGTCATTTTGCTTTTTATCGAATTATTTAGCGTGATTATTTTTGTATAAGGCATCTTACAGAACATCATTTCGAAAGGCAATCCAAAAAATGCGCCGAAACCATTGTACATTTTATTCCATTCATTTAGATACAAATCATGAATTGTCGCAACAACAGGCTTTTTTCTTGCTATTCCTGCCATTGAGCATGGAATCAGGGATAAATGTCCATTTGCATCTATAATATCATATTTATCTTTCATCAGTTTTTTAAAAAGATTGAAAGAAAAATTTGTGCATTGCGCATAACTTCTCTTGGGCGGTCTTGTTATTGTGGGGTATGATATCTGCTTTATATTGATATCAATAAGGTCTTTCTGAAATGACGATGTATAAACATCAACGTCAAAACCGTATTTTGGTAGCCTTTTTGCCATTTCATAAACTCGGCGCTCCACGCCGAATAAAGGGTACAAAATTTCTGTGCATAAAGCAATTTTTGTCATGTCAACACATCTCCTTTGCTTTGTTTAAAAACTTTAAGATTTTATAGCTTTTGTGGTTTTATGAAAATTGTGCTTATTGATCCCAAAGGCCTCACATCCGGCCTGAATTCCGGCCTTGGGTATTTATCATCCGCTCTCGAGGATTTTGAAGTTGAGACACTGGATTTCAATAACATGTATGGCAACGAAAAAAAAAGGCTCGAATTGGCAAAAAATGCCGATATAATAGGTATTTCTATTAAATCATTCACCTTGAATAATGCTGTGAAACTGGCATCGGAACTAAGGAATATCAACAAGAATGCTCTTATAGTAGCAGGCGGACCGCACATAACCATAGATGGCCATAATTTCATGAAAGAAAACGGCTCATTTGACATGTCTGTTTTCGGAGAAGGCGAGAAAAATATCGCCGATGTTGCTTCTGGCAAAGACAAAAAAAAGATCAACGGGCTTTTATACAGGGATGGCGGGAAAATTGTCTGCAACGCAAAAAATCCTTGGATAGAAGATATCAATAAGCTGCCATTCCCTGATTATTCAATCTTCGATTCTGTTAAAGCGAAAAGTGGTATTATAGAGGATTACCCGCTTGTCACGAGCAGGGGCTGCCCCTACCAGTGCACTTATTGTTCTGTAGGCACTGTTATAGGGAAAAAATGGCGCACACGAAGCCCGGAAAACATAATAAAAGAGCTTGAAAGCGCGAAAAACAAATATAGCAGCAAAAAATTCCGCATTCTTGACGATGATTTCACGCTTGACATGAAAAGGGCAAAAGAATTGTGCCAGATGATGATAGACGAAAAAATTTCGATGCATTGGTCATGCCCCAATGGCATAAGGGCTGACAGGCTTGACGAAGAACTGATATCATTGATGAAAGATTCTGGCTGTTATTCAATTTCTCTGGGCATAGAAAGCCTTGTCCCTGACGTGTTTGAAAGAATAACAAAGGGTGAAAAAATTGAAGACATAAAGCATGCGGTTTCGATGATAAAAAACGCTGACATCGGCGTTAACGGCTTTTTTATAATTGGACTTCCAGGCAGCACATACAAAAAAGACAGGGAAACAATGAAAGAGGCAAAAAAGCTAAAGCTTGACTCGGCTTCATGGGGCATACTTGTGCCGTATCCGGGCACAAAGATATGGAAATGGGTGAATTCTGACAAAAGTGTTCATATATTGAGAGATTGGAAAGAAGGGTTTCATGTAGGATTCAAACCCAAGCCTGTCTTTGAAACAGATGATTATAAAGTCAAAGAAAGGGTGAAGGCTTATAGATTGGCGAACCTTATGTTCATGGGAAGAAAAGGTCTTGCCAGCGCATCAAAATTATTTTTTAAAGGTTTGGTAAAAAGAGGATAACATGAAAATCCTTGTTACAGGAGGCGCGGGGTTTATTGGCTCCCATATCGTTGACAGGCTTGCTGAAAAAGGCCATGATGTAGTTGTTCTTGATAACCTCGATAAGCAGGTTCATCATGAAAAGCCAAATTATCTTAATAAAAAAGCTGAATATGTCTTTGGTGATGTCAGGGATGAAAATATCTTGAAAAATGTTCTTGAAGACGTTGAAATTGTTTTCCACGAAGCATCAGCTGTTGGTGTCGGGCAGTCAATGTATGAAATAAAAAAATATGTTGATGTCAATTCCCTTGGCACGGCAAATCTGCTTGATGTTATAGTAAACGGAAATTATAATATAAAAAAAATAATAGTTGCCTCTTCAATGAGCATCTATGGAGAAGGTTCTTATAAATGCGATGATTGCGAAACAGTTTACCCTGAACTAAGAGAAAAGGAACAACTGGAAAAAAAGGTATGGGAAATGCTTTGCCCTATATGCAAAAAAATAGTCACACCAATTCCAACCAGCGAGGAAAAGCCCCTGAAACCGACATCGATATATGCCATAACAAAAAAAGACCAGGAAGAGATGTTCCTTACCATCGGCAGGGCTTATGGCATCCCTGCTGTTGCATTGCGCTATTTTAATGTTTTCGGCCCGAGGCAGAGCCTTAATAATCCCTATACCGGCGTAGCAGCCATATTTTCTTCAAGAATAAAGAACGAGAATCCGCCGATTATATTCGAAGACGGGCTTCAGTCAAGGGATTTTATATCTGTCCACGACATTGTTCAGGCAAATATGATTGTAATGGAAAAAAACAGCGCAGACTACAATTCATTTAACATAGGAACAGGCAAACCTGTATCAATAAAGCAGATTGCTGATACTTTGACAAAGCTCTATGGCAAAAAAATACAGTCCTGCATAATTGGCAAATTCAGGGAAGGCGACATAAGGCATTGCTTTGCTGAGATATCAAAAATAAAGAGGCTTGGGTTTAGCCCTTCTGTTTCATTTGAAGATGGTATGAAAGAACTTGTTCTCTGGGGGGGAAAAACATCGGCAAAAGATATGTCAGAAATCGCCATAAAAGAACTGGAAAACAAGGGACTGAGCCATTAAACAAGATTTATAAAAGTTTCTAGTATTTCTATTCTAATGAGAAAATTGGTATTGTTTGATATAGGAGCTATGCAGCTCAGGTTAAATTACGGCAAATTCTTTCATTATGCAGAAAGTCTCTCCGGCCGCGGGGCAGGTGAACTGAAAAAAGACTATGATAAGCTGGAATCTAAATACCTTGCAATTGGGGGAAAAAATGCTTCGAATGAGTTTATTTCAGGCATAAAGGATGTGCTCCACTTAAGAAATGATTTTCCGGATGAAAAAATAAAAAATCTTGTAAGCCATATGTGGGAAGGCCAGATAAACGAAGTTATAAAAATGAAAACAAAAATACGCGATTCGGGCTGCTATGTGGGAAATTTTTCGAATATGTCAGAGCTTGGATTTGAAATCCTTTCAAAGAAATATCCTGAAATATTTGAAGGCTGCTATGAATACCCGTCTGTTTATTCTTGTCGAATCGGCAAGACAAAAAATGATTCAGAAATGTACAGAAAAATAAAAGACTTTGACAATGTAATTCTTATAGATGACAATGAGGCCTATATCAGAAAATGTTCAGAATTCGGGTGGAAAGGCATTCTGTTTACACCTTTTATAGACAAATCAGAGTCAATCCGTTCTATTCACAGCAGCACATCAGAAACTTGCAATTTCATAGTTGCTGATTCTTCGGAAGAACTAGAAAAATATCTCAAATAAATGCAGGCAAAATAATTGCTATTTGACGTAATAAGAGCCCTTTGCCGAGAACAAGCCGCCAAGACCCTTAATTGTCTCATCAAAGCTTTTTTCAGAATACCTTTTCAATCCAACAAGAAGAACTGCAGTCCCAGATGGATGCAGCGAGCGCTCTTTATTTACATCGGGCATTATTCCATGCCTTTTGTCAGCGTACTTGGATATATAAGAATGCATGTATTCCCTTGGCAAAAAGAATATCTCTGTATGTTCCTTGTTGCCATCTGTTTCCCATATTTCTCTTAATTTGTCTTCTGTTTTGTTTGATACTACATCAAAAACCAAACCACAGAGTGTGGGATCCTCGAATACACCAATAATGCCTTCTATCGAATAATCGCGCTCTAAGCCTGTTTCATCCCTCATCTCTTTTTTCAGACCTTCAATGGGGTCTGCACATATTTTTCCGTCTTTTTCTGTTAAATATAGGGAACCTGCAGGAATGGTCATATGATACCCGGCAGAGCTCATGCCGCCGCGGACGCCTATCATCATCCTGCCCTCTGAACTGTAAAAATTGCCATATACAGAAACTGGTTTGAAAGCGTAGTTGCTCAGCAAATTTTTTCTGTAAAGCTGTATTACATACGTATGAGCGATATCAAAATCTGTGATAATCTCATTATTGCCAATCCTTATATCATATAGAACAGCTGTCATGTCATTCCAGTCAGGGAGGTATATTTTTTCTGCTGTGTCTTTATAATAAAGAGAGTATTCGGCCCCTGATAAAGAAATTGCCTTTTGGCAAAGCGCCTGCCATTTTTTATTTCTTTTCATCGATTCCTGAACTTTCTTTCTTTTTTCACCGAGCCCGAGAGCATGTAATTCGTTTACTTGAGGGAGTCCATAAAGGCTTCTTGACTCGTTTTCGAGCTCTGTTATTCCTTCAATAACGTCTTTCAAATTGTCATATCTGCTCAAATCTGTGAAAGATGTGATGTGCCTAGGCTCCTGAAATATTTTTTTTATCTCAATAAGCGGCTTTTTATACATGAAGCTATGATTTCCGATATCTTTTTAAAGATTTATCTGGTTTTTAAAATTTTTCATTCAACGTTTAGCCATGAGAATATCTATTATCGGCTCGGGCTATGTGGGGCTCTGCACAGCCGTCGGCTTTGCATCAAAAGGGCATGAAGTGATCTGTGTTGATATTGATGAAGAAAAAGTGAAAAAAATAAACAATAGCGAAACCCCGATATTCGAGGAAAATCTGGAAAATATGCTGAAAGATGCCATAAGCAAAAAACTGCTATATGCAACAACCAATATAAATGATGCAATTATAAACAGCGATATAAGCTTTATTACTGTTGGCACGCCATCTATGCTTAACGGTGATATGAGCCTTGAATACATAAAAAAAGCCTCCGAAGACATAGGAAATACATTGGAAAAAAAGAATTCATACCATGTTATCGTGGTTAAATCAACTGTGCTTCCGGAAACAACTGAAAAAATAATTATCCCGATAATAGAAAAAGATTCTGGAAAAATAGTAGGAAGGAATTTTGGCATCTGCATGAACCCCGAATTTCTCAGAGAGGGGAAAGCTATAAGCGATTTCATCAATCCCGACAGGATAGTGATTGGCGAATATGACAAAAAAACAGGAGATATTTTGGAGAAATTATACAAGGATTTTGATTCGCCGATCATACGCACAAGCCTGAAAACAGCTGAGATGATAAAATACGCATCTAATGCATTCCTTGCCACAAAGATATCATTCATAAATGAGATAGGAAACATATGCAAAAAGCTCGGCATAGATACAAACGAAGTTGCAAAAGCCATGGGTCTTGACAAAAGAATATCGCCGCATTTTCTGGAATCAGGCATAGGCTTTGGCGGCTCTTGCTTTCCGAAAGACGTTTCAGCACTGATAAACAAGGCAAAGAAAATTAATTATGAATCAAAATTGCTTGAAACCGTCATTGATATAAACAGGAATCAACCGGAAAAAATAGTCGAGATTCTTCTGAAAAAAATGGATATAAAAGGCAAAAAAATAGCTGTGCTTGGGCTTGCCTTCAAGCCAAAGACAGATGATATAAGGGACTCGCCTGCCATATCTGTAATAAATAGCCTTATGAATAAGGGCGCAAAAATTTATGCATATGACCCAAAAGCGGAATTAAATGCAAAAAAAATTATTCCAGATATCAATTATTGCAAAAGCATCGGGGAGGCTTTGGACAATTCTGATGCGTGCCTTATTTTGACAGACTGGCCGGAATTTAAAAGCCTTTCAGACAAGGATTTTTCTCGAATGAACAAAAAAATAATAATAGAAGGTAGAAAAGTCCTTGAGAATGTTGATAATTTTGAAGGTGTATGTTGGTGAAAGCTGTTATTCTTGCCGCAGGAAAGGGAACAAGGCTGAGGCCGCTGACTTACGGAATACCTAAGCCATTGCTGCCTGTCAAGGGCGTTCCCGTGATAGACTGGGTGATAAGGAATGTGCTTACATGCAAAGAAATAGACGAAATCTTTGTCGCAATACCAGGGACAACCAACGAGGAATTCTACGAAAGGGTTCTATCTCATACGCATGGCATATGCGTTGACAGCTACCTGAGGAACCTTGAATATGGCTGCAAAATAAGTACTGTGCCGACGCCCCAAAGGGAAACAGCAGGCGACCTAAAATACTTGCTTGAAGAAGTGAACTGCAAAAAAGGTACTATTGTGGTTGCCTATGGTGATAATCTCACTCATGTCGACCTCAGCAAAATGCTTGATTATCACAGAAAATGTGTAAAAGAAATTGGTATAGTATCGACAGTAATGCTTTTTGAAGTCCCAGAAAAGGACGTCAGCAGATTTGGAATAGCAAAAATAAAAAAACTCAATGAATATGATATTGTTGAATCATTTGTAGAAAAACCAGAAAAATCTGAATCAAGACTTGCGAATGCAGGATTTTATTTTATAGAGCTGGACAATGCGTATGATTTGCTTTCCAAGGAAAAGGCAAAAGTCGAGCAGTCTTTGTTTCCTCTGCTGGCAAAACAAAACAAGCTAGCAGGATTTATTTCAAAGATACCTTTCTGGATAGATATAGGTACAATAGAAGCGTATGAAGAAGCAAACAAGCTTGTCCATGAAAATCTTATAATTCCTCCGTCGGTAGGGAATAAAAATGGTGTTTGAATGATTTCTTTGGTTAGCGGCGGCGCCGGTTTCATAGGCTCATGGCTCTGCGAAAACCTGATTTCAGAAGGGCATGAAGTAATTTGCATGGACAATTTCATTACGGGGTCTGAAAAGAATATAGAGCACCTGAAAAAAAACAAAAAATTTATTTTAATAAGCCATGATATAACTAAGCCTTTGGAAATCGATGAAAAAATTGATTTTATATTTCATCTTGCATCGCCTGCAAGCCCTGTGCATTACCAGAAATACCCTGTGGAAACGATGCTCGCAAATTCTCTGGGAACTTATAATATGCTTGAGTTGGCTTTGCGTAATAAGTCAAAATTTCTGTTTGCATCCACTTCTGAAATATATGGCAATCCTGCTGAACATCCGCAAAAAGAGAATTACTGGGGCAATGTCAATCCTGTGGGCGTGCGCAGCTGTTATGATGAGTCAAAGCGATTTGGCGAAGCTCTTACATTGTCTTATTTCAGAAAATATGATACAGACGTAAAAATAGTGAGGATTTTCAACACATATGGCCCGCGCATGCAGAAAAACGATGGCAGGGCTGTTCCTAATTTTATCATTCAGGCCTTGAATAATAAGCCTATTACAATTTATGGTGATGGTATGCAGACAAGATCTTTTTGCTATGTCACTGACCTTGTGGATGGCATACATAAAGCCATGTTTCTTGGGGTAAAGAGTGATATCTTCAACCTTGGCAATCCTGACGAATATAAAATTCTTGAAATAGCAAAAAAAATCAAGGACCTGACAAAATCTGGCTCGGAAATAGTTTTTTGTTCTTTGCCAGAAGATGACCCGATAAGGCGCAGACCTGACATAACAAAGGCAAAAGGCATTGGCTGGGAGCCAAAAACGAGCTTGGAAATGGGACTAAAAGAAACGATAAAATGGTTCAAGAGAGTTTTTTAATATCTTTGGTTACTACTTTTATAAGGTGTGATATTAATGGATGTTGTAATATTCTGCGGCGGACGTGGTACAAGACTAATGGAAAAAACAACGATAATGCCTAAGCCTTTAGTAAATATAGGGAACAAACCAATTTTATGGCATATAATGAAAAATTATTCCCATTTCGGGCATAATAGATTTATTCTAACTCTTGGCTATAAGGGAGAAATGATAAAAAGGTATTTTCTTGAATTTCCTTGGCTTGAAAATCATTTTGAGATTAGTCTTGGTTCTATTCAGACACCTAAGCCAAAGGAGGACTGGAATGTTGTGCTTCTTGACACGGGAATTGAAACAAACACCCAGAAAAGATTTTTCCTTTCAAAGGAGCATATAAAATCCGATAGGTTCATGACAACATATGGCGATGGTATAGGAAACATAAATTTACATGAACTCGAAAAAAGGCACGATTTTCTTAATAAAAAATATGGTGTTTTGGGGACTATAACTGTGCTTAATCCAGAATCCAGATTTGGTATTGTAAGAATAGGAGAACATCTTGTAGAGGATTTCAAAGAAAAGCCAATAATTAATGAATTCGTAAATATAGGCTACATGGTTTTTGAAAAATATGTATTGGATATGATAGACGAATCAGATGTTATGATGGAAACGCATCTCCTTGAAATTTTGGCAAAAGAAGGTAAGCTGGGATTCTACCATCACAAAGGTTTCTGGGAATGTATGGATAGTTATAAAGATTATACCAATCTGAACAATTTATATAAAAACGGGATGCCGTGGAAAGTATGGAACGACTAAATTGGAAAGAAAACAATGTATTTGTAACAGGAGCCACAGGTTTTATAGGCTCCCACCTTACAATAGCACTGAACACGCTGGGTGCAAATGTAGTAATCCTAAAAAGAGATTATAATAAAAATTCTTTACTTGAGCTTACCGGCGAAATAAAGAATGTTAATATTGCTCATGGGGAATTGGAAGATTTTGATTCTATCTATAGATTGCTTTCAGAATATGAAATAGATATAATATTTCATCTGGGAGCACAGGCAATTGAAACGACTTCTGTTGTAAATCCGAAAAAAACATTCGAATCAAATATAAAAGGTACTTGGAATGTGCTTGAGGCATCGAGAATAATCAGCTATGAAAATAATAGAATAAAAAAAATTATTGTTGCAACAAGTGACAAATCTTATGGTCCATCAGAAAAGCCTTATATAGAAGAAATGCCACTTCAGGGCGAAACTCCTTATGATGTTTCCAAATCATGTGCTGACCTGATATCGCAGTCATATTTTAAAACCTATGGCCTTCCAATCTGCATTTCGCGACTTGGCAATGTTTTCGGTCCTGGCGACCTTAATTTCAACAGAATTGTACCCGGAACGATAAAATCTATAATAGAAAATAAAAATATAGTATTAAGAAGCGATGGAAAACATATAAGAGAATACTTCTATGTAAAGGATGCTGCTAATTCTTACATCATATTGGCAGAAAATATGGAAAGAAAGGAAATCCTTGGAAATGCATTCAATCTGAGCAGCGGCGAAAAAATGACAGTATTAGAAGTGGTGGAAAAAATAAAAAAATCCATGAAGTCTGATAAAATACCTAAAATAATGGACACGACAAAAAACGAGATTAGGATTCAGACGTTATCCACGGAAAAGGCAAGAAAAATGCTTGGATGGAAACCATCTTACACATTTGATAAAGCCCTGCCCGAAACAATAGAATGGTACAAGAATTTTCTTTCTGCTGAAAATAATTAGTTTAATGTATCGAGTTGTTTATAATGAAAGCCGAGGAAACAAAAAATCATATAAAAGAACTTGTGAAAAACTATTATGAAGAAGTTTTCAAGGACAAAAAAAATGATAATATTCCCGCCTCTGGAAAGATATTTGATGAAAAAGAGCTTATAAATGCCATTGATGCTGTTCTTGATGGTGTATGGACACATGGGAGATTTTCTGAATTATTTCAAAATAAGTTATCTGGTTTTTTGGGAATAAAATATGCTATGCTCGCAAATTCCGGCTCTTCTGCAAATCTGCTGGCGGTTTCTTCCTTGTTCGCGCCGAATATCGGGGAAAGAAGAATAAAGCCGGGTGATGAAATAATAACAACGGCCTGCGGCTTTCCCACGACAATAAATCCTATAATACAAAATAATGCGGTGCCAGCATTCGTAGACATAAAAATGGATACTTATAACATAGATGAAAACATGGTAGAAGATGCTATTTCTGATAAAACTAGGGCTATTATAGCTGCGCATACCCTTGGAAATCCCTTCAATATAGATAATATAATGAAAATATGCAAAAAACATGATTTGTTTCTTATTGAAGACGCCTGCGATGCGCTTGGCTCAAAATATAACGGCAGATATGTTTCAAACTTTGGCGACTTGGGCACATTCAGCTTTTACCCTGCTCACCAGATAACCATGGCAGAAGGCGGAGCTGTTGTGACAAATAATCCAGCAATAAAAAAAGCTGTTGAATCAATAAGAGATTGGGGAAGGGATTGCTTGTGCCTGCCTGGCATAGATGATACTTGCAAAAAAAGGTTCTCGCAAAAATTTGGAGGACTCCCTGAAGGATATGACCATAAATACACATATTCTACCATTGGGTATAACCTTAAGGGCAATGATATTCTTGCTGCAATAGGACTTGCACAGCTGGAAAAGCTGTCTTTTTTCATGGAAATCAGAGAAAGAAATTTTAAACTGCTGAAAAAAAGCCTGTCAGAATTTGATGATTACTTTTTTTTCCAGGAAAAGGAGCCTAAATCGAAGCCTTGTTGGTTTGGTTTTCTGATTACTTTAAGAGAAGACATAAAATTTACACGGAATGAAATAATAGATTTTCTTGAGAAGAATAAAATATCCACACGCCTGCTTTTCGGAGGCAATATAACAAAGCAGCCGTATTTCAAGAATTATGAAATAAAATACAGAAACACCGAACTGAAAAACACAGACCGCGCAATGAATAACAGCTTCTGGGTAGGCATTTATCCTGGTTTGGAGGAGAGTGATATCATATATGTCTATGAAAAAATCAGCGAATTCACCAGGCAAAAAAAATAAACCCCTTGTAAGCATTTGCATACCCAATTATAATTGTGAAAAATATATAACAGAAGCCATAAAAAGCACCCTAAATCAGACGTATAACAACATAGAGATAATAGTAATTGACAACTGCTCAACAGACAACTCTTGGAAAATAATAAAATCATTTGATAATAAAATAAAAGCCATCAGGAACAAAAAAAATATAGGTTCAACTTCTAACTTTAACAAATGCATAAGACTTGCAAATGGCAAATATATGAAGATTCTTCACTCGGATGACGTTCTTGAAAGAAGTTGTATAGAAAAACAAGTTAATATTATGGAGAAAAATAGAAATGTAGGTTTTGCTTATGGAAAAACTATTATAATAGATGAAAAAAATAACGAAATAGAGGATATTTCTTTTTATACCAAAGATATTGTAACAAAAGGTATCGATAAGCTAGATGAATTATTATGTGGTAATCATATAATGTTTCCTTCTGTAATGCTGAGAAAAAAATGTGTTGATGATGTGGGTTTTTTTGACCCAAGACTATACTATTGTAATGACTGGGACCTGTGGATGAGAATATGCATGAAATATGATGCAGTTTATCTTAAAGAAACTATGGCATTTTATCGCATTCATTCGAAAAGCAGTTGGCGTGCCTTTGAGAAAGATAAAGTTTCAGGGACTTATCAGCTCAATTGTCTGAACAAAATCTTTTCTAAAATACATGATGAAAAAATATTAAAAAAAAAGAAATATTACTATTACAGACTTGCAAGAGAACAAATAGCAAAAGGATTTCATCTCACCATAAATGGAAATCCAAAACATGCAAGAAAGAATATTGCAATTTCAATGAAAATTTATGATAAATTATCATTCAAAATAATAGTCTGTTTATTTTATTTATTGACATATCTTGGAAAGTATCCGTCGCTTTTCTTTCTTACATTTGGAAAAAAAATTATGAAATGATATGTTCTTAATATCTCCTTCACTAAAGGTGAGAATTTGTGGGAACAACTCATCCTAACATTGTTTATGTATTTTATCTAACCCAAAGGCAGTGGTTATGATATCCTTCCCGCATTAATAAAAATTATTTACTATTTGGATAAAATCTTTTATATTTTATTAAGCATGGGAAAAATTTGAAAGCCTCTTTGCAAAGATTTAGCTTTGATGAGCCAAATTTTCTGTCAAAAAACGACACCGGTACTTCAGATACTTTATAACCTCTTTTTACTGCTTTGACTATGAATTCCATCAAAAATATATTGTCTTTTGTTTCTATTTCTATATTGTCAACCATTTCCCTTCTAAGTGCACGATATCCATTTGTAAAATCATGTATATTTATTTTCATGATAAACGATATCAAACAATTTCCAAATTTACTAAAAAAATATTTCATAAGTATAATGATATTAGGTTTCTCATAATATGCTCCTTTCATATGTCTAGATCCGATTACTATATCATAACCATCATTTATCTTTTCAAGAAGTTTTGGTATAAGTTCTGGGTCATGAGAAAGGTCTGTATCCATTGATATAATAACATCACCCGAGGATTTATTATAGCCAAAAAAATGTGCACTTCCTAAACCAAGTTTTTTGGGTCTGATAAATAATTTTATATTTCTATACTTTTTTGTTAAACCTTTAACTACATCTATTGTGCCGTCGGAGGAATTGTCATCAATTACTATTATCTCTGTTTTTATCTTGTTGTGCTTTACTACTTCTATAATTTTGTCTATTAATATTCCTATATTCTTTACTTCATTATAAGTTGGTAAAACAACCGATAACAACATTATCACCTATAGATATTTAGCCATAAAATATCATGTATTTTTTCTGTATATATCAAATAAACCAAAAGTCTTTTCTTTATTGTAATTTTTTTGAATATAATTATATTCATCGGGAATATAATCTTTTATTGGCTGATCAGTATATGCTATCACTATTATTTTTATATCATTATCTGAAAGTATTCCGATTGTTGACTCTTCCTGAGTTTGATTTATAGTAGGCTTGAGATAAAGATAAAACATACCTAGCGGTGGATTTCTTCCTGAAAATAGGTATATCTCATGTGCATATCCCAAAACAAATATTTTTTCATTAGATTTTGTATTTTCTTTAACATATTCTGATGTCTTTATTATATCGCTGAATAATTTAGGTTGGTATCTTTGAAGATTATATTCACTGTATAGATTAACAGAAAGTGATAAGATTATTAACAGGAAAAAGAATGTCAATACCGTTGATTTTAGGTAAAGATTTTCTTTTTTAAATGATTTGAATATTTCTATTAAACAGACGGATGTTAGAATAACCATAGGCACTGTCAGCAACATATAGTACTTAAGAATGACTATGAACGGATAAGAAACGCCAATAATCCATGCAAGAAGGAAAATATCGTTCTGGGATGCGGAGTTTTTTATAAACTTAAAGAGAATTAGAAGTATCATACTTAATGATAACAACCATATAATAGACATAATTGAAAACTGATATGCATTCTCTATGGTTGCAATCCTAATTATAAAATCATTTATGATATAGCTATCTTTATAATGATTAAAAACACCTTCTGTTGTCCAATATATCATTTTATCTAGACCATCGACATAGGCATAATGCAAAATCACTAAAATTACAGGTATTGCAAAAGATAACAATATCAAAAAAAATGACATAAACATATTTTTTGCATATTTTTTATTCCTATTAGTTAAAAAATTCATTAGATAAAATAAAAAAATAAAGACAATAAGCATAATGCCTGTTTGCTTGAATATAAAAGCAAGCCCTAAAAAAATGCCAGAAATAATTAAATATTTTCTGTCAGTAAAACTCCTATGAAATGAATATGCTGTTAAGATGCTGAATAAAACAACAAACCTATCTGCAGTTAATGTATAACCTGTTGTTCCTGGTAAGCTCATTACAATAAGAAATAAAATTGATGATAGAAATGCAACTTTTTCACTAAAAATTCTTCTGACAAACATAAAAAGAAAAATCGAGGATAAGGCATTTATAAAAAATGCCGAAAATTTTATTATAGCCCAATTTTCTGTTATTAATAAAAATGGATACAAATAATAATACATTCCTGGGGCCTTTATATCGGTTGCATAGTCCTTGTATGGAATAAAGCCTTGCGTCATCATTTTTGTTGTAAATAATAGGTTACTTTCATCTGGCATAAGTCCTATACGGATATATAAAATACCATTCAGAAAAATATAGACAATTAAGATTAGAATAAGCCATTTTCTATAATGTAAATCCGATTTAAACATATTTTTAACCTCTTTAATACTGTTATTCAGTTAGTATTTTCCTGATATTCTCTGCAATATAATTCACTTCTTCTTCTGTCAGGTTGACGCCACTCGGGATATTTATGCCATTCTCTGCAACAAAATAAGAAACAGGATTGTTAGCTTTTTCAAAAAACATGAACCTGCTGTTTGGGTAGAAGAACGGTCTGGTATCAATGCCTTTCTCCTTTAATTTAGCCATTAACTCGTTTCTTTTTTCAGGAAAGCCTTCAAGAATAATTGATATCATCCAGTGATTTGTTCTTATCTCGGGCTTCTCTACCACAAATCTTAAGCCTCGAATATCACTTAGCCTTGAATGATACCAGCTGAATATTCTCCTCTTTTTTTCAACAAAGCCATCAACCCTTTCCAGTTGGGCGAGACCCAATGCTGCCTGAAGATTTGACATCAGGTATTTGTAGCCAATCTCTTTTATCCAGAACTTCCTATTAGGATCACGACCATGCCCATTCAAAAACAGCACCCTTTCATACAGGTTCTCATTATCAGTAG
>Ga0209541_10008122_pt1 | contig 17434 bp, 22 predicted proteins | sample RifCSPlowO2_01_FD_184027 | JGI IMG/M metagenome (GOLD analysis project Ga0209541, IMG submission 184027) | Groundwater microbial communities from Rifle, Colorado - Rifle CSP2_plank lowO2_0.1 (SPAdes) (version 2) | ecosystem: Environmental > Aquatic > Deep subsurface > Groundwater | place...
ACCCAATAGTTGAACTCTGGACCGGACTGATATTCGCCACCGTTCCCTACACTTTTATACCTGTTTTCTGCATTTATATTGTTATCACCATCTATGACCTAAGGCACAAAATCATCCCAGACTCTCTGGTTTATTCTGCTATCTTGTTGTCAGTTGTTAGTCGTTGGTTGTCGGCTGGTTCCACTCTGGACTGGCTCTCTGGGCCAATTCTATTCGCCTTTTTCGCCTCGATCTGGCTCTTGAGCCGTGGCAGAGCTATGGGTTTCGGCGATGCCAAACTTGGACTATCTGTCGGCCTGCTTCTGGGCGCCGCGCAAGGCTTTTCCGCCATAATTCTAGCTTTTTGGATTGGCGCTCTCGGTTCTCTGTCATACATTTTTTTGAATAAGACAAGCTTTATAAAAAATGCTAAAGGGCTTACAATGAAGAGCGAGGTGCCGTTCGCGCCCGCTATAATAATCGGTGCGTGGTTGTCTCTGGTGTTTCATCTAGATATCCTTAATGTCGCATTATTCTAAAAACAATTCGGGGTTCACCCTTGTCGAACTCTTAATCTCTGTCGGCATAATGTCCGTGATATTTACGGTGATAATTTTAAATCAGTCGAAATACACCGACGGCATTGCTCTTACCAACTTAGCTGACGAAATCAGCTTAACGATTTCTCAAGCGCAGGTATATAGTACGGGGGTAAAAGAATTCTCCACCGGTGAATTTAACGCTTCTTATGGCCTCGCCTTCAGCCTGCTTAGTCCCGGTGGTTCTAATAGCGCCTATATATATTTTGCCGACCGTGACGGAAACAATAATTATAATGGAGACTGGTCGTGTCCGACAGACACAAACAGCGAGTGTATAAGTCGAGTTGACATCTCTCGGGGTAATGTTATAGACAAGTTTTGTATAGAGAAAATCGATTCTTCCCAGTGTGATACAGCTGGTAATGGTGCGGCTAGGAGAGTGGACATCACTTTTGCCCGTCCCAGTACCGAGGCTCAAATAACATTTTTTAATCCCAGCGGAACTTCGTTTACTCCGGGGGACGTAAAGGGAGTCAAGGTTGTGCTTAAAAGCCCGGGCGGGTTAACTAGGTCGGTTACAGTCTATACCACCGGCCAGATATCAGTACAATGAAAAGGGGATTTACATTAATTGAATTAATGGTTGCTCTGTCGATTTTTATCGTCGTGATGACCATCTCCATGGGCTCAATTATCAGCGTCTTTGATGCCAACCGTAAATCTAGGTCTTTGAAGGCCGTTCTTAACAATCTTAATTTGGCCGTTGAAAGTATGTCAAGGGAGATACGCTTCGGCACGAACTACCACTGTGATTATTTGGATTTGGCTGTTCCCATCACCGACCCGCAAGATTGCACATACCCGTCAGTTGGTAACGAATCCATAAGTTTTCTCTCAAGCGATGGTACCCAGATTACTTATAAACTGAATCACCTCGTCGGTCCTCCTTTGACGAGAGAGATTGAAAAAAGAGTAGGAGCATTTGGTAACGCCTGGATTGCAGTCACCGCACCGGAGATTCTTATTAATGACCTTACTTTCTATGTTTTGGGCGCAGAAAATCCCAGCGACACTCTTCAACCCAAGGTGGTTATCATAATCAAAGGTTTTGCCGGTGCAGAAGGTAAGGGTAAATCTGACTTTATTTTGCAAACTACTGTATCCCAACGCGTCTTAGATATATGAAAAATAAAGGCTTTACCATCGTAGAAAGTCTCGTGGCTATTACCATCTTGGTGCTTGCAATCACGGGGGTAACAAGTACGGTACAGACAAGTCTTTCATCATACATATTTTCAAAAAATCAAATCATTGCCTTTTATCTTGCTCAAGAAGGATTTGAGCAGATTAGAAATATGCGCGACGAAAATAGTCTTAAAAGTCAAGAAGATTGGCTTTATGGTTTAGATCCGTGTTTTGATGAAAATGGCTGTTACTTCAACCCCGCTCTCGACGCTCCCGATAGTGATCCTATTGCTTGTTCGGGGAATTGTCCGCTACTTAGACAGAATGTGAATAATGGTCTTTTCGGCTACAGTTCTAGTCTCAGCTGGACGGACACCATTTTTAGAAGGACGGTTTTATTAATGCAGGTAAATCCTGTAAATCCTAATGAAATCTCGGTTCTAGTTACGATTGACTGGTCTAAAGGCGCTGTTAATAGGCAGTTTGAAGCCAGAGAAAATATTTTTAATTCACGATAGTTCAACCATGTTCACTACAAGTAAAATTAACAAAGGCTTCACACTTTTTTTAGCGATTATTGCGACGGGAACGCTTCTCTTAATCGCCGCGGGGATGGCAAACTTGGCAGTCAGACAGGACGTTATATCTACTCTAAGCCAAAATTCTCAACACGCGTTTTACGCCGCCGACGCCGGCATGGAATGCGCTCTCTATTGGGATGTTAAAAATCCTGATTATGATTGGAGTGCCTTTTCTCCTTCACAACCATCCCAATCTATCACTTGCAACGGCGAATCTACCGATGTTGGTGGATCTCAAACATCTAACTTTGAATTTACCCTGTTACCAGACCCTTACTGTGTCGCTGTAACAGTTTCCAAGACTAATGTTGGTAGTACCGTAGTCACGACTATAGAATCCAAGGGATACAATACCTGCGACCCATTAAATCCCCGACGCGTAGAGCGTGCCGTGCGCGCGACACACTGTATACCGGGGCCTTGCCCTTAACAGAATAAAAGAAAGAATGGCAAGAGTCGCTAAGGATATAAGAGAACGAGCAGATAAACTGCGCAAGACTATAGAGCGTCATAGTCGGCTCTATCATACTCAAGATGCTCCGGAGATTTCCGACGAAGCTTACGACGCACTTGTCCGTGAACTCGAGCAAATTGAATTACAGTATCCGGAATTAGCCACTTCGGGCTCGCCCACCGAGCGAGTTGGTTCTGATGTGCTTGAGAAGTTTGAAAAGGTCTCGCACGCCGTGCCGCAATGGTCTTTCAACGACGCCTTTGATGAGGACGGCATCCGCGCCTTTGACGAGAGAGTCAGGCGAGGTCTCGGAGAAAGCCCCGCCACTGGACTGGCGGACAGGCCGCAGTATTTGGTAGAGTTGAAGATTGATGGTCTTAAAATAGTGTTAACCTATGAAAATGGGATTCTGAAAACGGCTGCCACGCGCGGTGATGGCAGGGTCGGTGAGGATGTTACAAATAATGTCCGCACCATTGAGTCAATACCGCCGAAACTCAAGAAAGCAATTAATATAATAGTTGAAGGTGAAATATGGATGGCCAAGAGTGTCTTTGATAAATTAAACCGAGAGAGAAAAAAGAGGGGCGAAGAATTATTTGCTAATCCCCGCAATATTGCCGCCGGCTCTATTCGCCAGCTTGACCCAGCCATTACCCGCGCGCGCAAACTCGATTCGTTTATTTATGACATTGCTTCCACGGACGCAAAATACAGAGGTTTAACCTATGGGACTCAAGAAGAGGAGCTTGGGATTCTAAAATTATTGGGTTTTAAGGTTAACCCGCATTTTAAAAAGATTGCAGACATAAACGGGGCAATTCAATACTGGAAAACTTGGCAAAGTAGGGCCCCAAGGGAAGACTATCTTGTGGATGGTGTGGTGGTCAAGGTGGATTCGCGGAAGTACCAGGAGGCGCTTGGCTATACCGGAAAATCGCCGCGCTTCGGCATCGCTTTCAAATTTCCGGCTGAACAAGTGACAACCGTGGTAGAAAACATCACGCTCCAACTTGGCCGGACAGGCGTACTTACGCCGGTGGCGATACTTAAACCGGTTTTAGTCGCCGGTTCAACTGTCTCGCGAGCCACCCTGCATAATGAAGATGAAATAAAGCGCAAAGATATTCGGATAGGAGACACTGTGGTGATACAGAAAGCGGGAGATATCATTCCGGAAGTGGTGAGAGTCCTGAAGGAGATGAGAGACGGCAAAGAAAGAGCCTTTAAATTTCCGACCCACTTTCCTCTATGTGGTGGCGATGGGGCGCTTGAGCGTATAGCGGGACAAGCGGCTTATCGTTGCGTGGCTCGAAACTCATATGAGCAGCAGAGGCGCAAACTGGAATATTTCGCTTCCAGGCGCGTTTTTGACATAGCAGGCTTGGGGCCGAAGATTATTAATCAGCTAATGAATGCGGGGATTATTTCAAACTTCGATGATATTTTTACAATCAAACGTGGCGACTTGGAAACACTTGAGCGTTTTGGGGAGAAATCCATAGAAAATCTTTTGGGAGCGATAGAAAAAGCGCGCTCTGTTACCCTTGGGCGCTTCATTACCTCACTTTCCATTACGCAGGTTGGAGAAGAGACCGCGCGTGATTTGGCAGAATACTTCAAAACGGCAGAAAAATTTGCTCAAGCGGATTCGGAAGAATTAGAAAAATTGGAAGGTGTTGGTCCAATAGTGGCGCGTTCAATAATCGGCTGGTTTTCTGACAAGGAAAATAAAAACTTATTCAGACGACTTCTAAAACAGGTCCATATCAAGCATGTTCAACACCGAGTGTTGAACATTTTGCCATTTACGGACAAGAGTTTTGTGCTGACAGGTGTGCTTGAAAATATGTCTAGAGAGACAGCTAAGGAAAAAATTCGTGCGCTAGGTGGTAAAGTACACAGCTTCGTTTCTAAAAATACAGACTATATAGTTGTCGGCCGAGACCCGGGAGAGAAATTTAGCAAAGCTCAAAAACTTGGAGTAAAAACGCTGGATGAAAAAAAGTTTTCCGATATGTTAGGATAAATATATGGATCCCGTTAGAAGTAAGAAATCAGAGATTTCTGCCGATTCGCTAAAAGCGAATCGGACTTCTAACGGGATGAATAAGGAGAAAGTACTAAATTTAGCCAAGCTTGCAAGAGTTGAATTGGCGGGCGATGAGGCAGAAGAATTATCTGGTGAGTTTGGTGCTATTCTCGACTATGTTGGAGAGGTGAGGGGGGTGACCAACGACCAACGACCAACGACCAACGACAACCCGATACGCAATGTGATGAGGGAAGATGGAGAACCGCACGAGACGGGTCTTTATATCAGAAAGTTTCTAGAACAAGCTCCGGCTAGGAAAGGCGATTACATTAAGGTAAAGAAAATTCTCTGATGCTTGACCTTTCCAAACTTTCGATAAAGAGCGCGCGCGTTGCTCTAAGGAAGAAAGAATTTTCCGCGCGAGAATTGACACAGGCTTTCCTAGATGCGATAGAAAAGAAGGATAAGGAGATTCATGCTTTTTTAGAAGTTTTTTCCGCCCAAGGCGGATCCATCTATGGCGGAGACGATGCTTTAGAACAAGCAGACGAGGCCGATAAAAAAATAAAGGACGGGAAGGATCTACCCCTTCTCGGAATTCCTGTTGCGATCAAAGACAACATGCTTATGAAAGGTAAGCGCGCCACTGCTGGCTCGAAAATTCTTGATGGTTTTGTAAGTCCTTACGATAGTACCGCGGTTAAAAAGCTTAAGGGTGTGGGCGCTATAATTCTTGGTCGTACCAACATGGATGAGTTTGCTATGGGTAGTTCCACTGAGAATTCGGCATATGGTATAACTAGGAATCCACGTGATTTATCTAGAGTGCCCGGTGGCTCTTCCGGCGGTTCGGCGGCAGCCGTTGCGGCCAACTTCGCCCTCGCCGCTCTCGGTTCCGACACTGGCGGCTCAATCCGCCAACCAGCGGCTTTCTGTGGAGTAGTCGGACTTAAACCAACATATGGCAGAGTATCGCGTTCCGGTCTCATTGCCTTAGCTTCATCGCTTGACCAGATCGGTCCGTTTGCTAAAACAGTGGATGACGCAGAGATTCTCTACGAGATTTTAAAAGGTCGAGACCCTCTTGATAGTACGACCATATCAGAAACACGCTTTTCGCGGAGAAAATTCTCTAAAGTGATAGGTATTCCTCGGGGGTTTGTAGATAGTGAAGGGATAGACGAGACTGTGAAAAAAGACTTTGAAGTGGCGGTAGAAAAATTTCGCTCTCTTGGGTACAAAGTCAAAGACATTGAACTGCCGCACATAAAATACTCTCTGGCCGTCTACTACATCATTATGCCGGCAGAAGCTTCTTCAAATCTAGCTCGCTTTGATGGGGTGAAATACGGTTTGCATAAAGATGGCAAAAATGTGATAGGGGATTATTTCAAGACTCGTGGCGATGGCTTTGGCAAGGAAACACGCAGAAGAATTATTCTCGGCACCTACGTGCTCTCCTCGGGTTATTATGATGAATACTACGGAAGTGCTCTAAAGATGAAGAGGCTGATTACTGAAGAACTAAAAGAGGCGTTTGAGAGGGTGGATTTAATCTTGACCCCCACCACCCCCACCCCCGCATTTAAACTCGGAGAAAAGACTTCGGATCCACTTTCGATGTACTTGGCCGATATTTTCACTGTGCCGGCAAACATTGCAGGGCTCCCGTCTATCTCCATTCCTTCCGGCCTTGCTGGCGCTCTCCCTTTAGGCATCGAACTTACTGCGGGTCTCGAGCGGGAAGACAATTTATTTATCGCTGGTAAAGAATTTTTGGGAGAATAAAATATAAATATGGCTGAAGAGAAAAAGACAACAAAACTGACGAAACCAACAAAACCAACTGGAGGTAATAGTGATGAAAAAGCTTTTGAGCAAATAACGTTTTTACTTGCTGGTCTTATTCTCTTGGGCGCTGTTGCTACTGCCCTTCTTAATTATATTGAGAGTCTGGGATTAGGTGCCCTTGAAGGTATTTGGGATAGAACAGTAGATTACTTTCTTCTTAACATCTGGCCGACCTGGAAGCTTATAGCGGCAGTTGCAAGTACACTTGCTCTTGTTGGTATTATTAATAACTCCCGGAGGCTCCGAGCCATTAATATTGAGGAGCAGAAAATTTATGATTCCACTTCCGAGACAGTCGTTTCGGATGAGGGGAGAGTAATCAAGCCGAAAAACGAGAAATGGGAGAAGGTTATAAAATATGCCAACTCCAGTAATGCTTCAGACTGGCGGCTCGCAATCATTGAGGCAGATGTGATGCTAGAGGAACTTTTACACACAGTCGGTTACGAAGGGGAGTCCCTCGGCGAGAGGCTCAAATCGGTCGATAAGAGCGAATTCTTGACTATTGAAGTCGCTTGGGAAGCGCATAAAATAAGAAACGCCATTGCCCATTCGGGCGGAGATTTTCAATTAAATGAGCGCGAAACAAAACGTGTTATTGCCCTCTTTGAGGAAGTTTTCAAAGAATTTCAGGTAATTTAGGTTTGTACAAACATGAAAAATAGTGTACACTGGGCGCTCATATAGCGGGTTGGAGGAGTAGTACCTCGACAGGCTCATAACCTGTAGGCGTCCGTGCAAATCGGGCACCCGCAACAAATATAAAAAAGGCCGCAGATGCGGCCTTTTTTATATCCACAAAACCTCAATACTTAGATCTATCCATATAGTATAATATGTTGATATATGGCGAAGTTCGAAAAAAGGATTGAGGCTAAAAAATTGAGGAAAAGAGGCTTAAGTATTGGAATAATTGCCAAGACTCTTCAAGTGTCCAAGTCCACTGCCAGTAAATGGTGTATCGATTTAGACCTATCTATTAAGCAACGACAACTAATTTCAAAAAATGCATTTAAGGCTGGCATGAAGGGGAGGCTTATCGGTGCGGCCATTAATCGCAACAGGAAACTAAATAATATCCAGTTGTACCTTGGGATAGCAAGAAGCCAACTAGGAGATATTTCATTAAGAGATAGATTAGCCGCTGGCACTGCGTTATATTGGGCTGAAGGAGCAAAAAGCGATACCACTTTCGGTTTCTCTTTCATGAATTCAGATCCACAAATGGTTTTGTTTATAAAGAACTTTCTTAATCTAGTAATGTCGGTAAGTGACAAAGATATTATTTGTGTAGTCCAGATTAATAGTATTCATAAAAAGAGAATAAACAAGGTTTTGAAATTCTGGTCAATTTTGCTAGAATTGCCTTTGAAGCAGTTCAATAAACCATATTATATCAACGTAAAACCTAAAAAAGTTTACGAAAATTATAATGATTATTATGGGACTCTGCGTATGAAAGTCCGTAAAAGTTCAAATCTTAAGTATCATATGTTGGGTTTGATTGAAGCTTTTAAAAAGCCGGTGTAGCTCAGTTAGTAAGAGCGGGCGCTTCATAAGCGTCAGGTCACAGGTGCAACTCCTGTCTCCGGCACAAGTGCAATTTTGATAGAATTGCACATTGCGGCTGTAGCGTAGCCTGGTTATCGCGCGTCCCTGTCACGGACGAGATCGTGGGTTCAAATCCCATCAGCCGCGCATTGTTTTTTCTCAAGCATTTAAGTCACAAAAAGTTCACGGGTCTGTTGGACGTTGAACTGTGATAGGATTTTTGTATGGCACAAATAAATAGAGGTCTGCCGTTGGAAGAAATCAAGAAAGTTATCGTAAAGGAAACAAACGAGCCCTTGGTAAAAATTATTGAGACAGATAGAGTCCAGCTTCTTAGTGACCACAAATATCTATCTCCTTATTTACGTAAGAGTGCAAAAGAACTTTTATATATGGCTGGCAACAATCTCCCAGCTGGCTACAAACTTTTAATTGTTACTGCCCACAGGCCAATTTGGATGCAAAAAGAGCTTTATTCACAAAGATTGAAACAGTTAGCCGTGAAGCATCCATTTAAGATGATTTTTCAATATCCGAAATGGAAGAAAATGGCCAACCGATATACTTCTCCGCCAGGCGGGTCATCTCATCAATATGGAGGAGCTGTTGATGTAACTTTGATTGATGCACAAGGCAATAGGTTAGATATGGGGACTGCCCTGACTGATTACGGAAAAAAAGTCCACACTGAAAATAGCTTGATTACAGAGGGGCAAAGACAAAATAGAAAACTTCTGTATAAAGCAATGACTGATGCTGGTTTCGTGAACTACCCCTTAGAATGGTGGCACTACTCATACGGTGACAGGATGTGGGCTGCTTATACTTTAAAGAGTGAATGTTTTTATGGGCCAATTGCCGATGATTCCAGTTCTAACATCGTCCACTCCCACTTCGCGTAAAGCTACGAGGGACAAATAGCCCGTGCATCGGTCTGGTATACTAATAATGTGAATCCAGAGACTTCAAACAAATTTATTAAATTTGTCAGGATTTTTCTTCTAGTCTTAATAGTTATTGGAGTTGTTTTGTTGCTCACTCAGAAGATTTGGGTGTCAAAATTAGTTGATAAAATCCTTACATATCAAGTCTTTCCAATTGCTTCAGAAATAACACCGACACATGAGACAAAAAATTATGATTGGTGTATAGCCAATGGAGGAAAGGACCGGACTCCAGATTTTAATGCACCAAAACTTTGTATTTTGGAGCAGAGAGTATATGTCGAAAATTGCATTAGTAACGATCAATATTTTGTTATCCCAAAAGATTTGATGAAAAGTGTCGGATCGGACATATTGGTTAAATATAAATCTTCACCAAATCAAACTATTTCTTGTGAATATTTAAAAGGAAATACAGATTTTGAAATAAAAAACGAATGGGCAGAATATTTATTTGCAATTACGAACAATTTTCTCATCCTAGACAGTGGTACCGGGCCATACCCACGAGGACTTATTGTCTATGATCTGATCAAGAGAGAGAAAATTTATAGTGATACATATTCTGAACCAATAATAGTTCATGACAATACAATAGATTACTGGACAGAAATTTCAGAAGAAACCACCGAGAAAAACTGTCCCAAAATTAAAGAGTACGAGGCAGGAGGATTTGGGGTTGCTATTGATGCCCATGTATCTCTTAACCTTTCTACCCTTATAAAAAAAGAACTAGGTGAACGCCGCTGTTCTCCGAGACAATAGTTCTAAAGTTCTAACATCGTCCACTAGCCTGCGCATCATCAAAAACATCTTTACCTTATATGACTCAGGTCTCCATATCTCTTAAAAACAATAGCGAAAAAGAACAGATCGCCAAAAATCTACTTGAAAAAATTCTAAAAAAATATCAATTAGATAAATGGATTCTATGTCACGATATCATCATAGAATGGAATGCCACGGGCAAAGCTTTTCCTACTATCAGATTGAGTGCTTGGCAAGATAATGAGGAAAGAATGTTGGCTCAGTTTTTGCATGAACAATTCCATTGGATTGAAAAAGGTAAAGAGGAACAGATGAAAAATGCCATTATGGAACTTAAAAAAACTTTTCCCGATGTTCCTATAGATAAACCAGAGGGAGGGGGAAGTGAGGAATCTACATACAATCATCTCATAGTTTGTAGATTGGAACTCTTGGCTCTTAAAGAAATACTGGGAGATGAAGTGGCTAAACGAATAGTCTCAGGCAATAAAAACTATACTTGGATTCGCAGGATGGCTGTAGAGAAGGCATCTGACATAGATTTGGTTATTAATAAGTATTTCCCAGCATCAATTTAGTTTTAACGTCGTCCATTAGCCCGCGCAAAATAACCGTAGATCGGTTCAAAATAGCACTTTCGGGTGCTATTTTGCTATACTCTAAAAATGAAAAGGAAGACCCAAATACTTATGATTCATGGCGGAATGACCTTCAAGAATAAGAAGGGTTACTTACGCTTTCTAAAAACTAGGCAAATTTCCATAGAAAAAAAGATTAGGTGGGGTGATGTTTACTTGGATAAGGCGTTAGGCAAGAACTTTGAAATAATCAGACCTCGTATGCCGCTGCAAGATGATGCTAAGTATTCTGATTGGAAGATATATTTTGAAAGGCATATTCCTTATTTGAGAAACAATGTAATTTTAATAGGAGGTTCGTTAGGCGGGATTTTTCTTGCAAAGTATCTATCTGAACATAAGTTTCCTAAAAAGATATTATCAATCTATTTAGTCTGTCCTCCATTTGACGATACCTTAGATGAAGAAGATTTGGTCGGCGGATTTAGCCTTAAGCCCAACTTGTCTTTAATTGAAAAAAACTCTAAAAATCTATACCTATTATTTTCAAAAGATGATGACATTGTGCCAGTATCTCATGCTAAGAAATATGAGAAAAAACTGAAAGATGCAAAGATTATTGTTTATAAGAATAAAAATGGGCATTTTAAAATTTCTAAATTTCCTGAAATAGTAAAAATGATTAAAAATGATGTAAAGAGGAGATAATTTATCAAGCATACTGTAGAGCAGTTCTAACATCGTTCACTAGCCCACGCATCTGATTTTTTCAAACATTTAGGCTAAACCTACATTCAGATGTCGACCTTGACAAAATAACTCAAGCGTGCTATCATTGGGGAAGATAGGAATGTTCATCAATAAATTGGAAATCGGGGGAACTTCCATGAATGAGCAACAAATTGTTGGTCTGGCTGTCGCCCTGACAGCTCTATGGTTATTTGGTTTCGGGGCGGCGATGATTATCGGTCAGCATGGCCAGTACGTCGCTCTCACGGGAAGGGCGGGGCGTTCGATTGGTCGCACATTCTGGCGGTTGGTCGGGTGGGCATGGCATCGATGGTGGATCCAGATTGTCTGGTTCACCCTCGGTGCTGGCGGAGCAACGTACGCCCTCCTTCGCTGAGCGGGGATCCGTGTGAATCCATAAGCACGGGCGAGACCGCATTTTAGACCACCAAAATAATGGTGGTCTTTTTTGATTTCTACTTCCACGTTCCTCGAGAGATTTGGAACTGATATACTTTTTGCATGAAAGAAGATGCATTATTCTATATCGGTCAAAAAGCTTTTATCGAGAAAGACGGGAGTATTCTTGTTTTGAAGAATTTAAATGAAGGGCTTGATTTCCCGGGAGGAAAAATACAAATTGGTGAACTGGATCTTCCAGAAGCACTTCGAAGAGAGGTTAGAGAAGAAACGAGTCTTGAAATAGAAATCAGAGAGCTATTTGTGACATGGTATAACGAATTTCCAGAACACCATAGAAATGCTGGAAAGAAAGTTTTTTTTGTTGGATATAGATGTAAATATAAATCAGGTGACGTTACTTTGAGTCACGAACACAACTCATATCGTTGGGTGAATAGAAATGATTACCACGAAGTAGACGATAAATCTAAATTTTTTGATGCCCTCGAACAGTATTTTTGCAAAACTCAATAAAATTCTATAAGATTAGGGCCGTTATTTGCCGTTGTAGCTCAGGCAGTAGAGCATTTCCATGGTAAGGAAAAGGTCGCCAGTGCAAATCTGGCCAACGGCTCCGATTTACTTGGTTATGGATGGCGCAACTTTTTGCGATTGAAAAGAGTTATAATAGGCGAAGGGGGACATATTATAATAAATGGGAGCCTCGCCTTGGGTGGGGTTCCTTCCCCTTAGACATGAATCCCGTTAGAGATTACTTATGTGGTATTATCAAAGGATATTAATTAACTAAGGATGCGCTAGGGATGCGCTAGCGCATCCTATCTCTAACGGGATGAATACCAAATCTCCACTTTCAGATGCCGAGGTTCTCAAAGACTCTCAAAGTTATCCGTGGATGTTTGGTATCTTAGTAGACCGCTACCAAGAAGCATTCTTACGTAAGGGGCAAAGCATTCTTCGTTCGCGCGATATTGCCGAAGATGCAGTGCAAGATACGTTCATAAAGATATACAAATACGCCGACAAGTTTTCCGAGCGTGAGAACGCAAGTTTTCGTTCGTGGGCTTACAAAGTTCTAGTCAATACTTGCTATACCTACACATCTCGGCAGGTTAGAAACTCAAGCCGTGTAATGGCTGTAGACTTTGTTGACCTGGATGCTCTTGGAAATTCAGACACTCTTTCTGACAAAGAACAATTATCGTTTGTTCAGTCGGTTCTCGCTCGTTTGCCAGAAAATCTCTCACGGCTTCTTTCCCTTTATTTCTTTGAAGAGAAAAGCTACGAAGAGATTGCGGAGATTGAGCATCTCTCACTGTCGGCTGTCCGTTCTGGTATTCATCGAGCTAAAAAACAATTTAGGGTCCTCGCACTACAAATGGCATGACAAACTTTACCATGAAAAAAATAATAATGTTTCATGTCTACATCATCTATTTGCTGCGCAAACTTCAAGCACCTTTTATTACCGAATCTATAGTACTTGCAGTGCTTGCAACGACTTTGTTCTTTTTTGTATCTGTTCCGTCTGTTGTGGCAAATATGTTTGGTTCAGGAGATTTCTACCACTATTTTATAATGGCATTTTCTAGCACTGATTTTCTAGTTCAGACTGTTCTCATATTAACGGGTATCACCACGCTCCTTTTTATGAAAAATATTGCGGTTCACACTATGTTGAGAGAGCGTCTTGTTTCAGTTTTATCTTTTCTTTACTCACCATTTTTGGTAAAGTGAGCTTGAGTTTGGCTGTAGCGAAGCCACCTTAGCTCAGTTGGTAGAGCACGTCTTTCGTAAAGACGGGGTCCCCAGTTCAATCCTGGGAGGTGGCTCATGTCCAGTCCGAAAGAAATAAAGAAAAAAATTGAAGAAATTGAGACTGCCATGAGCTTGGCGGATTTTTGGACTGACAAAAATCTGGCGCAATCCAAGATAAAGGAGCTCCAAGAACTTAAAAGTGATTTGGAAGGAGCTGGGAAGTACGACAGGGGAGGGGCGGTTATGACCGTTTTCTCCGGTGCTGGAGGAGATGACGCAGAAGATTTCTCCAGAATTCTTTTGGATATGTATTTAAAATATTTTGATAAGCGAGGATGGCAGAGTTCAATAATTCATAAAAATGAAAATAATCATGGTGGGTACAGAAATATTACTCTCGAGATAGGGGGGAAGAATGTTTATGGCACGTTGAAAAATGAATCGGGTGTTCATCGGCTTGTGCGCATCTCGCCATTCAATGCCAAACAACTTAGGCATACTTCATTTTCTATGGTGGAGATTATCCCAAAGTTTGAGAAGCAGGAGGAAGTAAAGATTCCAGCGGAGGAGATTAAGGTCGAATATTCTAAGTCAAGTGGTCCTGGGGGGCAGAACGTCAACAAACGCGAAACAGCGGTGCGCTTGGTACATATTCCCACCAATCTCTCTGCGCACATTGAGTCCGAACGTTCACAGGCGCAAAATAAAGAAAAAGCCCTAAGACTTCTGGAAGCCAAGCTTTACAAACTGCTCGAAGATGAGCGCAAGACCAAAGAAAGGGGGATGTACGTTTCCAAAACCACTCAAATAGAATGGGGCAATCAAATTCGTTCCTACGTGCTCCATCCTTATAAGATGGTGAAAGACCATCGCACGGGTGTTGAAGTTCGCGATATCGAAAAAGTTCTAAATGGCAACATAGATGAATTTATTGAGGTTGAAAGATCGTTATAATCATTGACCTAAGGACATATTTTTGTTACTGTACTCGAATGCTTAAAATCAGATTGCAGAGAGTGGGGCGTATTCACGAGCCAAGCTTTCGGCTCGTTTTAACCGACTCTAAGAACAGCACCAAGAGCGGTCGCTTTAAAGAAATTCTCGGCTCCTACGACCCCCGCAAGTCGGGTGATTCTCTCAACGCCGAACGCATCAAATACTGGCTTTCTCAAGGCGCAGGTCCCACTCCTACCATTCACAATCTTTTGGTAAAACACAAGATTATCAACGCTAAAAAGATTGATGTCTCAGCCAAGTCCAAGAAAGCCCAAGTGGTAAAAGAAAATGTTATAGTGGAAGGAGCCCCGACGCTTAATGAAGGCGGGGTTGGTGTTCCGACTGACAGTATTGTGAAAGAGACCGTCTGATTATTCCTTAACTAAAGAGCATGATTGATGATGTACAATTTCTCGAATATGTCGTGAAGGCATTAGTGAGTCACCCGGATGATATTAAGATAAAGAGGACTGTTGATGAAATGGGCGTGCTTATGGCTCTGGATGTTCATCCGGACGATATGGGTAAAGTGATAGGTCGATCCGGCAATACCGCCAAAGCGATTAGAATACTTTTGAGAGTGGTTGGGATGAAGAATAACGCTCGTATAAATCTCAAGATCAATGAACCTCTCGGAGTCGCAGGGCAGTCATGGCAAGAACGGAGAGAGCCCGCTCTACCCAACACTTCTAAAACTCTTGACCAGGCAATGGAAGATCTCAATCTGGAATAAATGCATTTTCATATCGTTACCCTCTTTCCCGGAGCGCTCGGCTCCTATCTCAGCGAGTCCATCTTGAAGCGCGCCATAGAAGACAAAAAAATAAAAGTTTCTTTTTATAATCCTCGAGATTTTACTAAAGATAGGTGGAAAAGAATTGATCGTCCGCCCTATGCCGGCGGTCCTGGGATGGTTATTCAGGCCGAGCCGGTAATTGCCGCCGTCGCTAAAGCTATGGCGGGTCGAAGAAAGCAATATGTGAAAATAATTTTCTTATCTCCTCGAGGTAAACAATTCACAAATAAGTATGCCCGAGAAACTACTAAGAAATATAAACACCTAGTGATTATATGTGGCAGATACGAAGGTATTGATGCTCGAGTGAAAAAAGTTTTCTCCGCCAGCCGGCGGATGGATGAGGTATCAATCGGATCTTTTGTATTGACCGGGGGAGAATTGCCGGCCATGATTATTATAGACGTAATGGCTCGGCAGATCTCCGGAGTACTTGGCAACTTTGACTCTGTCGAAGAAAGACGCGTCTCGTCGAGCGAAGTCTATACTCGCCCAGAAGTTTTCAAATATAAGGGCAAATCATACCGCGTACCCGGAGTTCTCCTCTCCGGCAATCACGCCAAAATAGAGGAGTGGAAGAAAAAACATATGCTATAATATATTTATTCAAGTAGCATTGAGCATATGAAATTTTATTTTAACATTGGGCTATTGGTTCTGGTTTCAGTCTTAGCTATTTTCACTGTTGTCCAGGCCGGCACCATCACTCCGCCAAGTGGCACGCCATCAGCTCAATTTTATACTCTTTCGGAAATCTACGATTTTATAAACAGCAATACAACGGCAACCGAGGGCGGTCACAGTTTTCTTTTTTCAGACAGTTTGGCGGGTACCGGCCGCACTTTAACCGAAATTTACAGTGCTTTGGCGGGTTTGATTTCCGCCGACAAGGTGAAATCTGGTACGACTTATCTTAATGTGGCCGGCACGCTTACTCCTGACGGCGGCACTGCCACGGTGGCGGGGCTTTTCAACAGTCCCACCGCTCACCTTACAGCCGATTGGACATTGGATACCGGCACTCTCAATCTTGCCTGCAATACCGCCACTTTTGACGCTTCAGGAAATTTGGTCGCTACTGCCTATGACGGCGCCGGAGACGGAACAAACAGATGGTGCATGACCAGTTCCGGAGACGCTGTAGCCGGAGATGTTCTTTCCGGCAAAATTGCTTGGGTGGACGGAACAGCGGTAACCGGCACTATTCCCACTCAAACCCTGTCTGCTTCTTCAGAAACGGTATCTGCCGGCTACTACGCCGCCACTGCGCTTTCGACCGTGGACACGGATTTAATTACCGGCAACATTAAAAGCGGAATCAGCCTTTTCGGCATAAGCGGCAATAGCAATGTGGTAGATACCATCTCCGGAGACTCCGCGGCCGGCGATGTCGCCAACAATAAAATCTGTTTTGTTGATGGTTCGCAGATTACCGGCAGTATGTTCACCAACCAAAAAAACCAAACCATAGACGACTGGCTGGACAGTGGTGGCACTACGAACGAATACACCGCTGAAGAAGCGACTTGGAGCGAAGTTTCGGGCTCGCCCTTTTCCGGCTACGATACAATTGATTATGCCGGCACCGGCGGAGATTTGGATTTAATAAGCGGCACGGTCAAACAAGACACCAGAACCGGGCTTTGGTGGTCGGATATTATGGCGGCGGGCGCGGTTGCCAGCACAACGAGCAATATCTTTACTTTAACCGCTGACGGAGCGCGGCCAACAGATGGCTACGCCATCGGTTTTTGCGACGCTTTAAACACGGCAAGTTTCGGCGGCAATACCGGTTGGTATCTGCCAACCCAAAAACAACTGCATCAGGCCCATATTGACGGTTCTGCCAATAATCTGCTTAATCCAAATTTCTACTTCTGGTCATCTACGGAGCTCTACTCTAGTACGGGCTCTGCTTGGCGCGTGTCCTTGGGCACCAATAGTTCCTTGTCCTCCTCTCTTAAGACTACCTCTCAGTATGTGAGATGCGTCCGCTGAGAAATGGAAGAAAAAACATATGCTATAATATATTTATTCAAGTAGCATTGAGCATATGAAATTTCATTTTAATATTGGACTTACTGTTCTGGTTTCAGTTTTAGCTATTTTTTCAATCGTTCAAGCTGGCACCATCACGCCACCGAGCGGAACGCCAAGCGCGAAATTTTATACTCTTTCGGAAATCTACGATTTTATAAACAGCAATACAACGGCAACCGAGGGCGGTCACAGTTTTCTTTTTTCAGACAGTTTGGCGGGTACCG
>Ga0209541_10008123_pt1 | contig 17434 bp, 20 predicted proteins | sample RifCSPlowO2_01_FD_184027 | JGI IMG/M metagenome (GOLD analysis project Ga0209541, IMG submission 184027) | Groundwater microbial communities from Rifle, Colorado - Rifle CSP2_plank lowO2_0.1 (SPAdes) (version 2) | ecosystem: Environmental > Aquatic > Deep subsurface > Groundwater | place...
CAATTATTGGTTTTCCAAATCTTATTGTTTCTTCAATTAGTTTATCTAAACTGAGTTTCTTTGATGATTCTACATGGATTAATTCACCATCAAAATTTAAGATTGCATAGCCAACTGTCGTGCCTGGGTCTATACCTATAATTATAGGGTTTGTGCTTGTGAGAATAGTCTTAAAACTCCATCACCATGGTTTTTTAGAAGTAAAGCTGGCTTATATTTTTTGTTATTTTACCTAATTTCGCAGTGCATATAAAGAAAACTTATGGAAAGTTTTATAAAGTTTATTTTAAGCTCAATTATACCCGTTAAAACTACAGCAAGTAGGAGGGCGCTAAATGAATAAAAAACAAGTATTAGAAACATTAGGTAAATTAAGAGAAGTTAATGAAAAAAGGAAATTCTCACAAACCGTTGATTTAGTAATAAATTTACGGGGTATAGATATAAAAAAACCTGAACAAAAAGTTGATTTGTTCATTAAGTTACCTTATTCTAAAGGTAAAGATAACAAAATTTGTGCATTAGTAGACCATGAGCTCTACGAACAGGCTAACAAATATTTTAGCAAGGTTGTCTTAAGAGAAGATTTTATAAAATATGAGAATAAGAAAGTCCAAAAAAAATTTGTTAGAGAATTTGATTTTTTCTTGGCTCAAGCAAACATAATGACTAATGTTGCTACAACTTTTGGTAGAACATTAGGACCTCTTGGAAAAATGCCAAATCCAAAATCAGATTGTATTGTTCCTCCAACAGCTAACTTAGAAGTGATAAGTCAGAAACTTAAAACTATGGTACATGCTCAAACCAAAAATGATGCAGCTATAAGAGCTCCAGTGGGTAATGAAGGGATGACAGATGAAGAAATTTCTGAGAACATTTTGAATATTTATAATTCCGTTGTAAATGCATTGGCACAAGACGAAGCTAATATTGCTAATGTTTCTATTAAGTTTTCAATGAGTAAACCTGTTAGGATAACTGATAAAGGTCCTGAAGTACATACTCATGTAAAGGAGAAGAAAATATCTAAGTATAAAGAAAGAAAGTCAACTTCTAAAAAAGGAAAGGAAGTAGACAAGAACAAGAAGTAAGATGGCAAAAAAAGCTCATGTATCGGAAGCAAAGAAAAAACAATTGGCTGAATTAGATAACTTACTTCAACAGAATCAAGTAATTGGTTTAGCTGATTTAACTAATTTACCTTCTGCCCAACTTCAAAAAATTAAGTATAAATTAAGGGGTAGAATGCAAATTAGAGTGTTTAACAAAAATGTCACTAAATTAGCACTAAATTCTCATAAGGACAGAACACAAGGTATAAGTGAGTTAATTCCTTTACTTGAAAAAGGAATTCCAGCTATCTTATTAACTAATGAAGGTTCATTTAAGATAGCCAAGCTTGTTAACAAAAGTAAGTCAAAAGCACCTGCAAAAGCAGGGCAGATTGCCCCAATGAATATAGTCATTGAAGCAGGTCCCACTCAATTTTTACCTGGTCCTATGATTGGAGAATTTGGACAGATGGGCATTAAAACTATGGTGGAAGGTGGAAAAATCTCTATAAAAGATGACACAACATTAGTGAAGAAAGGGAATATAATAAATGCCAAACAAGCAGATATTATGTCTAAATTAGGGATAATGCCTATGGAAATTGGCTTAAAAATAATTGGACTTCTTGAAAAAGGAGTTATTTACAATGGGGATTTGTTAAGCATTGATGAAAAGGTTTACTTAGATCAGATAAAGACTGCGTTTAATGAATCACTAGCAGTATCATTATTTATAGCATATCCATCTAAAGAGACAATTAGTCCATTGTTGAAAAAGGCAATTTATGAAGAGAAAGCACTTGAGAAAACGTTGAATCTACAATTTGATTCTGCAAAAGTTGAAAGAATAGAAGAAGTTAATAATGATGATAAAAAAGAAGAGGTTAAGAGTGCGGGAGGAATCCCCCAATATAATGATGAGATGGCAAAAAAAGCCCAAGATATTATTGAAAAACTCAAAGATGAGGATATAAAGCATCACAAATGATCAAGGAGGATATAAAATGGAGTTAATTTATGCAAGCATGTTACTTCATAAGGTTGGACAACAAGTAAATGAAGAAAACCTCAAAAAGGTTTTACATGCTACGGGTTCTAAGGTAGACGAAGGTCAAGTAAAAGCTGTTGTGGCTGCCTTAGAAGGTGTAAACATTGACGAAGTTATTAAGGAAGCGGCAATGCAGCCTGTTGCAGCAGTTAAAACTGAAGAACAACCTAAAGAAGATAAAAAGAAAGATGATAAGAAAGATGAAGCACAAGCAGCTGCTGGTTTAGGTGCGCTATTTGGATAAAACATAATTTTTTATTTAATTTTAATCCATTTTAGTAATTTGGAATCTATTTACTAGGTTTAGTAAGAGATTTGGAGTTCTGAAACAAAAATCATATAAAGAAGATAGTATATCAAGGATTATATTGCCAAAATTGAAATGGACAAACAAGAATTAATTAACAAATTAGTAGAAATAAGAAAAGAGATTTCTAACCTAAAAGATACTTTAGAGAAAACTAGAGAAGAGAAAGAGGATATATACCAAAAAAGAAATTCTTTGAGAGAAAAGGTAGGTGGCAGAATTAAAGAAATTAAAGAATTAAAAAGCAAGAAAGATAAAGATAGTTTAGGATTGCAAGAGGAATTTAGAGAAAAAGATGTAATTAATAAAGAAATTGGGATCCTTATTAATAATATCAAAGCACTAAATGAAAAAAGAAGGATTATAAGAAATGAGAAGAAAATTGATAAAAATCCTGAAGTGCTTAAGAATATAATTAACAAGCTTGAAGAAAAAATAGAAACAGAAGTCCTTTCTATCGAAGAAGAAAAGAGGGTAATGAAGAGATTAAACAAGCTTAAAAGTGAATATAAAGAAATTAAAATTATTGTTGATTTGAATAATGAGTATAATAAAATGTCTGAAGACATTGACTTCAAGAAGAAAAAACTAAATGACTTGAAAAATAAGATTAAAGATAATATGGAAAAGAATTCTGAATATGAAGGATTTATGAAAATATCAAAAGATATACTTGAAACAAAAAATGAAATTAGTGCGCTAAATAACCAGTATTTTAAATACAAGTCCGATATCCTAAAAAATAATTTGCTATTAAAAGAAAAGTTAAAGGAATTAAATAATATTAAAAATAATTTAGACTTTATTGATAAAAAAATGCTAGAAGAAAAAGAAAGCAAAAAACAGGAGATTATTAGTCAGAAGAAATCTGTTGTTGAAGAAAAAATAAAAATGGGTCAAAAGCTTAGTACAGAGGATTTAATAACCTTCCAAGCAAGTAAATAGGTTAATATTTATTTTCTAGACTTTCTAAATGTATAGATAATTGCTAATATAACTGTAATGATACTAATTATCCAGGAATAATTATAAGGTGTAAAACCATAGGAATTATTTGTTATTTTTAATAAACCAAGTATTATTGAGATTATAAAACTAATTGCTATGCTCAGGCATATGCCTATGGCAATTCTCTCTATTAATTTCAAATTCTTAAATGTCATAGAAGCAATTAGAAAACCAGGTAAAAAGAATACTAAAATGAAACTTACTAATATACTATGAATCATCTTTTCTAATCCAGAAATGAATTTCCTGATTTTTGTTTAATAACTTCACACTTACAAGACCTACTTTGAAATCTTCTTCAATTAGTATTTTTTCTTGAAATACTTGTTTTTCACCAGCATTTAAAATAAATTCATTATTATCTAAAATTGTTTCTATATCATTATTTTTGAATGTTATAATATATTGATAGGCAATATCTGTATTTTCTATATTTACTACTGTGAAGGAAAATTCTAATGGTTCACTTGGTTTCATTGATTGTGGTAAAGATTCAAAGTCATTAAAGTATAATTCAGAGAAGTCATCACTTGGAATTTCATTAAATTTTATTAGTATTAACGTAGAAATTATGATGATCAATATAATTAATAATATAGTCACAAAATGCAAAGATTTCATAATGATATCCCTCTAAAAGGATTTATAAATCTTTTCAAATTAGTCATTTCATAGTTGTAAAAATGTTTAAGAAGTTCATAGATTTATATCAATCAAGTCTTTATAGAAATGCGTTTTTCTTAGTTCTAAACTCCGTAATTATGTCGGGCTTTGGTTTTTTATTCTGGAGCCTAAATACTAGATTTTTTGATAGCAATGATGTTGGTTTAGCTTTAACTTTAATATCATCTATGTCTTTAATAGGTACTATCTCGTTGTTAGGTTTTGATGATGCGTTAATAAGATTTATAGGGAAATCAGATAAAAAAAACGTGAAGATTAGTGCAGTCTACAGTTTATGTATAATAAGCTCATTAATCTTTTCAGTAATATTTGTTATTTTTATTAAATCCTTAGCGCCAGGAATAAGTTTAATTACAAACAACTATTTTTTTATGGCTTTGTTTATTATTTTCACTATTATATGGACATTATTTATATTAACTGATGGGATTTTTATTGCTTTTAGAGAGAGTAAATACATATTAATAAAAAATAGTATATTTAGTGTTTTAAAATTATTGCTGCCATTTGTTTTATTTGGCTTAGGATTTGTTGCTATGTATTACTCATGGACAATTGCTGCTATTATAGCTTTACTAATAACAATTCTTCTAGTACCTAAGAAATTATTTCGTAGACCTAAGATTTCAATAAATTTTGACGTAATTAAACACATGTTTTTATTCTCGTTTTCAAATTACATAATGAGGATATTACTTTCAGCTCCGGGACTGTTATTGCCATTAATAATAACTAATTCTCTATCTGCTGAAAAGACTGCATATTTTTATGTAGCTTGGATGATATCTGATCTAATCTCAGTTATTCCAAACTCAATTTCGATGTCATTTTTTGCAGAAGCATCTTATGAAGAAGGTGATATAAATAATAAAATTAAAAAAGCGATTAAAATAAGTTATATTTTTATAATTCCCATATTAATATTTGTTTTATTATTTAGTAATTTTATTTTAGGTTTTTTTGGTGAGAGTTATGCATCAAATTCTTCTAGCCTACTTAAAATTCTAGCAATTGCTTCTATCCCTGCTGCTTTAAATACCCTATTTATTACAGTTAATAAAGTTAGAAAAAACATAAAAAAGCTAATATTTGTTGGCGTTTATTTCTTTGTTGTATTCCTTAGTCTTGTTTTCATTTTGGTAAAGAGATACGATATTTTAGGTGTGGGGATTGCATGGCTGATCACAAATATTATATTTTCACTATTTGTTTTAATTAAAACTAAAGGATTAAATTACGAGAATGCGTAAACAACATACTCTAAACTTTGCTTTGGGGCAAATAGTCATTATTTTAGCAATAGTACTTTATTTGGTAATTAAGAGAGACAATGCTCCCAGTTTTATTTTTTGGATATTGATGGGGCTAGATTTAGTATATACTTTTTTTTTGATTCTTTTTAAAAGGGAAAACAGTGTGATATTCTTAGCATTCTTTGCAATTTCTATTGGGATAATACCAATATCCTACTTATATGAGGTACATTATTTAGAGAAAGATGCTATATTTGAAGCTCAGTTTGCAAATTCAATAATAAAAAATACGAAATTAGATCCAACTTTAGGGAAGGGATTTGCCGAAAACTATTATGGTTATAATCCTTTGTTGCATGTCACCATTGCTGATTTGTCAGTTTTTAGTGGACTAGATCCTTTTTTTATATCAAAAAGTTTACTCCCATTGATATTTAGAATTATAATTTTAATACTTATCTTTGTAATAATAAGAGAGTTAACAAATGATTATCTAATTGCGTCTATTGCTAGTTTGTTGATACTAGTTTCTCCTGCCTTTATCCCTATATCTGTATCAAGAAGGACAATGGGACAAATTTTTTTCCTATTAAGTGTATACTTGCTGATCAAATTATCAAAAGAAAATAAATTTATTTATGGGGTTACCTTCTTGATTTCGTCTTTTTTTATAATTGTTGGTGACCATTCTACTTCATACATTTTTATGATATTTCTAATTTCGGCTTTTATATTTTCCTTGTTGTTGAAATTATTTTTTAAGCTAGAAAATATAGAAGTATTTAGGAATTTAGGATTCAATTTTATTGTATTTTTATTTATGTTTTTAACTTGGGAAACTTTGTTTGCCCCTGTGCTTTTGAATACGGAAATTGGTTACTTAGGTGATATTATCTCATTTGTCGATGAAGGATTTGGAGTAACTTCTGTAATTGGGAAAGATGTGTATGGGCCATCTGCAGTCCATATCAATAAATGGTATGAAACTTTTGTAGCTTATAGCTCTCAACTACTATTTTTAATTTTTGCGTTTGTGGGTTTGATTTATTTGATTTATAGGCATAAGAAAGATTTGAATAATATAAACAAGAAAATGCTAATGTTCTTAATTGTTTTTGGATTCATTGGATATTTTCTTAGTGGATTCTTAATAAGAACTAGGTTAAATGTGTTATCATCTACTTTATTATGGCTATTTACAATACCTATTGCGATATCAACTGCTATCATAATAAGAAGAATGATACAAAAAAACAAACCTCATTTCAATACTTTAGCCTTAATCTTTATCTTGTTTATATTTTTTGGTGGGTTAATTATTGGGTTTACTCCTTCTATTACTAATAGAGATTTTAATGATGATATTATCCTAGGAGAACCAAGGTCTAGAAGTTTAGAATTAGTTTATTCTGCTGATTGGTTAAAGGGAGAAACAGAAAATGCATTTGTTTTCGGAGACCCTACTGTATTTGATATCTATTCTGGTTTTTATCAATTTGATGTTTCAACAGACTTTGAAACAAAGAGGATTTATGAAAGCTCTTTAATTGAGCTAAATAACATATTGTATGGTACTGTTACATTTGGAAACTATAAACATACAATGTTTAATGACAGACTAGATTTTTTAGTAACAAATAAGGCAGTATTCAGATACCCAAGTTTTATTTTTAATGATGCACTAAATAAGGCCAACCTTGAAAACTTTGACAATTCTCAGTTGTTAAATAAAATTTATAGTAATGATGAAGTCAATATTTATAGAAATGTTATTTAATTATTTCAGATGCTATGCCTTTATCGTATTCATTTTTGTATTTATTTAGTGTAATGCTTTCTATTTCATTAGATTTAATAAACTTAAAATATTCTTCTAATTTGTTGAAGTAATTATCTAATTGCTGCTGTGTTTTATTAAATGGGCTACTAAATGTTGTTAGCTCATTTGAATGAAACATCATATTTAAAACAGGGACATTATTACTTATTAGAAGGTTAGATAATTTTATCATCTCTGTTGATGAAGAAAGTGAAGGTCTTAACCAAAGCCGTTTTAGTCCAATAGGTTTTAGAACCGCTTTAAATTTCTCTGAGGAAAGTGCATAAATTTTTCTTAGGGAGTTAGGGATGTTTACATCAATACTAACTGGGACTTCTAATATTTTTGAATTTCCATTCTTACTCAAATCATTATAATCTAAATAGTAAGGCTGAACACTTGCATTTCTAAAGTCAGAACCCCAATTTGTTAATGGTGTAACACTTGTGTCAATTTCATATCCTAAACTTTCTATGATTTTAAGGCCATTTAAATCAAGTCCAAATCTTCCTGCCCTATATGACTTTGGCTTAACCCTAAATGATTTTCTTATGGCATCTGTTAAGTTCTGTAATTTTATGAGATGACTATTATATTCTAATTGAAATGGGAAGGTAGCGTTTTTTATTTCTTGAATATTAATTGGTGGTGTAGTCCAGGGATGAAAATGAGTTCCTATCTCACAATCACCATTTTCATATAATGAAGTTAAGATATCCTTGCTTAGAGTCTCTGTTGCTACTGGATATGTTATTAAATATGTTGGTTGAATTTCATATTTAGAAAATAATGCGTGTAATTTTGGAAGTGCTTCAGTATTCTTAACTGAGTATTGTAATTTCGGTTTCCAGTTAGGCATATCACATTCTGTATCAATAGTTACGCAAAAATAAGTCATTTTCTTAGATATTTATCTCCTAATATTTTCCTAGCTTGTTTTGGGATTATTAATCTTGAAAACATTATGGCTAAATTGAAAGTGTCATCTAGAAAGAAGTACAAGCTAGATTTAAAGGATTTTCTTCCAATGGTGAAACTTACTAAAGTTCTCTCTTCCTTTGAAAAAGAGTACTTATATTCAGAAGTTCCCCTTAATAAGTCGTATTCTAAAATACCACTATTTATTGCATTCTCGATGCATTTTAATTGTAATATCCTACCCACACCTAATTTAGTTAATGATGGATCTGGGTCATGACTTGTTGAATATCCATATATTTTATTTTTGAATTTAAAATTATGACAATAAGCAATGACTCTAGCACCTATGATCATGTAATCAAGTTGCAACCATCCATTCTTAAGAAATTTTTTGCCGACGTTTATGTTAAAATTTCTTAGATCTTCATTATAGAAACTTCCTTTAATCCCTTCTTTCTTCCATCTTTTGGAATTTAGTTCAAAAATCGCATTCATGGATCTTAGCACCTCATTTTCATTATTTACAGAAATAATAGATGATTTCAAGTCTTCTTTTAACTTTCTCTGGCTTCTTCTAAATTTATATCTGCTATCATGACCAAATCTATTAAGAAATTGTCTGAAATCTTTTGGGAGGGTTATATATGGACATTTAGTAATCACTTTTAATTTTGACATAAAATTATTGTTTTTTGTATGTTCCATTATAATGTTTAAATTCTGGGAATCAAAGTTCATATCACTTAACATGATGATATCCCATTCTTTATGGTTACTTCTTAGAAAATCAAATAATTCTTTGATAACATCATCCTCATAACCCCTTTTAATTATTAAATCCAAATAATCAGAACAAACTGATGCCGACCCTAGATAATTTATGATTTGTATTTTAGAAAAATTATTTTTGTTAATGATAAATGGCGCAATTCCTATTAGACGGTTATTTTCTTTAATCGTAATTATGTAAAGTTTAAATATACTCCCAAAAATATCAAACCATTCATATAACCATTCCCATGTTAAAAAAACATTCGGGTTCTGAGACTCATTGAGTAATTTATTCCAGTCATCGTTCATGGAATAGAATTTTTCTTTACTCCTTATGGTTTCAATATCATATTTCATATTATTTCTTTATACAAACCGTAGTATTTGTTTATCATAATCTGTTTATCAAATTTCACTGCAGTTTTCCTTGCATTTTTCTTAATATTTCTTCTGAGTTGATCTTCTTCCATTAATAAAGAAATTTTATTTAGTAAGTCGTGTTTATCATAGTTTACTAGTAAACCATTTTCCATATCATTAATGTATTCTGAAAAGCCTAACCTAGTAGCTATCACTGGACACCCAGATGACATTGCTTCAAGACCTACTAATGGAAAATTTTCTCTCTTAGAAGGGAATACTGCAACTGTCGCTTGATTATATAATGAAACTAATTGTTCTTTATTTATTAATCCTAAATTCTTAGTATTTGGTAAATTTATTCTTTTGGAAAGAGGCCCTGTTCCGGCGAACCAAAATTCATATTGTTTTAATTCTGATGCAACTTCCAAAAGTAAGTTTATTCCTTTAATATCGATAAATCTACCAACGAATAATACTACATTCTCTTTTTGTGTCAAATTAAGGGGCCTAAAAAGACTAGTATCTATTCCATTATTTATTATTCTTGGGTTAACATTATAATTTTCTCTAACAAATGCAGACAACCAATTACTAGGAGACACTATACAATTAGAAACGATCAATGATTTCTTTATAAGTTTGTCAATAATAAAATTCTTTTTAGGGTAAACATCACTACCATGACAGGTTATAATTTTTTTTGCTTTGCAGTTCCTTAATACATAACCCCATGGAAGTGCCATATGACAATGTATTAAGTCTATATCTTCTTCCGATATAATTTTCTTTAAATAATTAATTCCCAGAGTTGAATAAAAAAAAGTTAAGCCTTTAATGTAAGGAACTCTTAAAACTTTGTTATTGTAATGTTCTATATTTTTGGAGGTTGTTAATAACTTAACTGATTCATTTTCATTTATTCCCGTTGCTAAATCTAGTGCAACTCTTTCTGCCCCTCCTGCAAATGGAGGTAGATATGTAGAAACTATAAGTATGTTCATTGTTATCTCATTGACTTCATAACTGCATATAATATCCCCAAAGATCTTGATACTATTACTGTTTGATGAACTAGTGGGAATAATAAAAGACTAATTTTTTTCCATTTAATTACAAACTTTAATGTATCTACTGAGTAAAATATTAACCAAGGCAGTATAAATATAAAAAAGGATAAAATTATAAATTTATAATTGATAACTATTAATGCTGTTGATACCACAAATAATAAAAGCCATAATACTGTTTTTAATAACTCACTATGTACCTTATGTTTTTTATTTGCAATAACCCACATTATTCCATACTTAAACCATTTATCTGATAAGTCCTTAATAGTTGTAGGGTGGTGGTGGTATACCTTGGCATTTGTATTCATAACACACTTAAAACCTTTATTTTTCAATCTTAAGCACAAATCATAGTCTTCAGCACCCATTAGATGTTCATCAAAGTACCCCACTTCGTCTAATGCTTTTCTAAGGACCCCAAATGTCATAGTAGGCACGGTTCTAACTTCAAATATACCATTTTTATTTGGTGCATACCCCATTAACCTCACTTCATGGCTCATTGATATTAAATTATTTCTATCATAAGAATGCCCTGCACCACCAACGCAGACAATTTTTTCGCTTTCATTAAAAGTGTTTATTATTTCAAGTAGGCAATTTTTATCAACAATAAGATCATTATCCAAGAAAATTAGAATTTCTCCTGTTGATTCTTTAATCCCTTTATTTCTAGCTGCACAAGGTCCAACTTTAGTTTCGTTGAAAAATCTCACTTCTTTAAAACTAGATGCTTTTTCAGCACTTTTGTCTGTAGAATTATTATTTACTACAATTATTTCTTTGTCATATGGCTCAGCTTTAATAATAGAAGCAATACATTCCTCAATATATTTTTCTGCATTGTACAATGGGATTATAACGCTTAGTTTTTTATTCATTTTTTAATTAGAGATAATAATTCTTCCGAAATTCTCTTGGTTACTATGTCAAAACCACAATTTTTTGTAACATAGTCCCTTGCATTATTTGCTAGTTTATTTTTCATTGATTTGCTTTTATTTAAATTTGAAATATGAATACTGATTTCTTTTGGGTCTCTTTGAGTTATGATCCCAGTTTTTTTATTTATAATGGCATCTTTATTTCCAACTACATTTGTCGCTATCACAGGTATTGCGCAAGACATAGCTTCAATAATTGCTTTGGGATGACCCTCATATCTAGAAGTTGAAACATAAAGTTCATGTAAATTCAAATACTTTGGAATCTCTGAATTTTCAATTTTTTCTATAATGTTTACTTTAATATTATTTTTTTTTGCATAGTCTAATAGAGTATTCTTTTGAGGTCCTGTACCTACTATAGTCAATGAATATTTGTTTTTCAAGTGATTTAAGCTCTTAAGTAATAAAAGATAGTCTTTTTGTGGGACTAATCTACCTATAGAAACTATTGAATTTTTTTTCTTTTTTGACTTATTTGGTTTAAATAAATCTGTATCTACCCAGTTCGGGATAACAACAACCTTATTTTTGAACTTTAATTTTTCTAGGACAATGTTCTCTAAGTGGGGTGTTGTGGCGATTACAATATCGGCATATTTAATTGAGATGTTTTCTAAAAATCTTACAAATAAATATGTAATATAATTATATTCATGTTTTACAAAATATGACCAATCCCAATTAAACCTAACTATCAATTTCTTTCTAAACAGAAATTTACCCAGCACTAGTGGAAATGCTCCAGAAACATGGTCAGCATAATAAACATCAGCTTCTTTGAAAATTCTGGGTTTAAGAATTGGAAAAAATAAAAAAAGAAAATTTCGTATTGAAGTTGGGGCATTAATTAATGATTCATGTTGTAAATCTTTATTTATATTGAATTTAGCTTTGTCTTTTGAGATTAAAGTTATATCAAATTTAGATTTAAGAAAATTAAATTCTTTTAAATATCTAGTTAATGCACCATTATCTTTGAGCCATTCTATAGACCCTACTAGTGGGATTGCATATAATAATTTTGGTTTCATTGATTTTTAATACTTGGATCAATATTTGTTTTATTTATATCACCCTTTTTTTCCTTAATTCTAGTAAAAGCATTATATAAAGAATTATATGTACCCCGGCCGGAGCTTGTTCTTAGATTTCTCAAATATTTTTCATAATCCACTAGAACTTTCATAAAACCTCTTTTTGATCTTTGGTATTCTATTCTATTTACCGGCCAATCTTCTATATCCATAAGAGCTAATTCAAGATCCAAAATTAATAGATCTTCTCTTTGTAAAGAAGTTTTTACATTAAAATAGGTGCTCATTATTAAGTGCCTTCCCGAGGTTTATCCTCTACTACTATTTTAGACCTTCTTTTAAGTTTATTTTTTATGTAAAGCATAATAGCCCAGAATATTAAAATAAAAACTAAACATAAGATGACAAATGTTATCCAACCTAGTATTGTAATTAGTATATTGAATAATCCCATTTTATTTACCTCCTTGTTTACATTGCATTCTTTTTTTATCCGAAATAAAATTAATTAGCTTCATTTTTAGTTATACTTTTATACACTTTGTATGTTTTTTTTGCCATTATACTTGATCTAAAATTTTTTAATACTTTCTTTCTAGCTTTCTCGGATAGTTTGTGCATTAAATTTGTGTTTTCAGCTAAATTTATAATATTATTTGATAAAGATTGATGATCTCCCGGGTTTATTAGTATCCCATTAGTCTTGTTTTCTATTATTTCATCAATTGCACCGACATTTGAAGCGATGCAGCAGCATTTCATTGACATAGCTTCTAATAAGCTTATTGGGAGATTTTCATAATAAGAGGGTAATACAAAAATATCAGACATTTTATAGATATATGGAAGATCTAGGTTATCAATGTGCCCTATGTAATTTATATTTGCTGAGTTTAAATTTAGTTTATTAATTATTTGGAATAATCTTTTATAGTTGCCTTTTCCTGCTATAATATAATTATAATGATGCCCAGTTTTTTCAAGTGTTTTAATTGACTTAAGAAAAACATCTATGCCTTTTTGAGCCACTAAGCGACCTGCATAAAGGACTGTTGGGCCTTTAATATCATTTAGAAATGGGAATTTGTTAATGCACTCTTTTTCTGTAAGGGCATTAAAATTAAAGTTCTTAATATCGATACTATTGTATATTGTCGCTATCTTACCCTTATAGTTATATTCTTTTTTTAGTATTTTCTTAAATTTTTTTGAAACTGTAATTATGTTTTGTGTACTTCTTAGATAGTACCATTCAAGAAAGCTAATTCCTGGGTATGTAAGTAGACTCAATTTCTCACTAGTTGCCATATTAAATGGGTTTTTACTGCTTTGAAGAAAACCATCAACTTGACCTTTAATTGTTGTATGGGCAGTTACCACAGAAGGGGTATTTATATTTTGAAATTTCAAAAATATATCTGGCATATGAACCAAATTGGCTGAATGAATTATATCAAAATCATATTTTTTATTCAAATTATGGAATTCTTTGAATATCCCTGTTTGAAACTTTAGATTGTAAATAAAAGTGTCATTTGCCATAGATATAGTATGTACTTTTATGGAATCATTAAATATTGACTTTATTTGGACTTTTCTAGCTTTGTCTTTTATATCTGGTGTTACAACATGAATATCTAAATTATTTAATTTTGAAAGGCTTTTTATTAATTCTATTGAGTAAATACCTACTCCACCCCAAGCATTGAAAAATTCCGGGGCTAGAAATAAAAGTTTCATTTCTTAGTACCATCATACTTCCATGAAAGGTTTCTAAACCAAGTTCCTAAGATTTTAGCGCCATCACTTACAGGATGAAGGGATGATGACTTTTCACTTCTGTTATATGTAATTGGAACAGAATAAATTTGATAGCCCATTCTTACCATTTTAGTGATCATTTCCATTTCTATGGCAAAACCATCTGAGAGGATATATTTTGATAGTTCCTTGACAACTTCTCCCTTCCATGCGAAGTAGCCTGTACAAACATCTGTTATGCTGCCATGGTATGCAAGTCTAACCAAGAAAGTAAAGGACCAGTTACCAATCCTATTAAAGAAACTCATAGAACCAGAATTTATTTTACCCCCTAACCTTGTGCCTATGACAACATCACAAAAACCATTGTCAATTGGTTCTATTAGCCTAATCATTTCACTACTTTGATATGTGTTATCCCCATCTAGCATAACAACAATATCAGTTTTTTCATCAATGTTATTAAAAGCTGCCAGAATAGCTTTGCCCTTACCTTTGATTGGTTCTGTAATTATGGTTGCTCCCTTTGATCTAGCTATTTCTACTGTTTTATCTGTGCAATTATTATCTATGACTAAAACTTGAGTATTAAAGCCTAGAGCCTTAAGTTTGTCTTTTGGGATAGCCTCTATTACCTTTCCAATCCCTTTTTCCTCATTAAAGCATGGAATTACTACTGTTATAATCTTCATTTTTTTTAGTTTATTTAGCAATATTGCTTATTATAATTTATTATTATAGAATAGTTATTTAGTAAACCACATATTAGTAGTATCATTATCATTTCTATAGTAAACTTGGCAAGTTATTTCTTAAATCTTATAAAATTTTATTATGAATATTTACTAACTTTGTAGAATTCTATTAAAAAAACCGCAAATAGAATAATTAAGATAGGTATGTGTAAGGGTCTTCCTGCCATAGTGTTTAGATTAAATAGTGTAAATGGCAGATTTTTTAGGTCTAAAATAATAAAGTGATCTAAGTCTAACATGACACTAGAAATTCCGGCTATCAAAAATATTTTAAGGTAATGCATTTAGAACCACCCCGGTCCAAAATCTATTGTAACATGAAGTAAAATTGAGCTAAACAAGGAAAATATTAAAGCAACTCTTTCTTTGCTTTTCAAATTGGGAAATATTTTTAGAAAAACAGCATATGTTAATAATCCAAAAAGTCCAGAAGTTAAAAAATGCAGAAAGGGCTTTAATATTATAGGAATCATTTTCTATTTTTTTTCTTTATATATTTAAGTAAATAGGATATATCACTGATTAAAGGAATGTTTTTAATTTTAAATATTTTTACTAAGCCTATCCATACAAAGAATACAATAAAAGAAGCAGCCCCCCTCCATAATAAAATATGTAAAGAATTAAAGGATTCATAACCATAATTAATAAACACTAAACTTAGAATCAAGATTCTTACAATGTTTACAAGAAGAATCATCAAACTACCAACTATAAATATTTTTAACATTCTTTTGAAGCTTAAATCTTTAGTTAATAGAATCAAAATAGCAAGTAATTGATAAGCAGAAGTTGCAACACAAGCAGAAATAAAATTAAGTGTTAAATCATTTATTAAAAGGCTTTGACTTGAAAAATCAAGGAGAATATTATAACCAATAAATTTCAAAATTATGTAAGGAATTATTATTGTTGGGATGAAGAAAATTATAAATAAAAACTTCGGGATTATTACAAATAGCAAGAGAATTCTTAAAACTAATTTGTATTCATATTTCATTAATAACTAAATCTATTTGTAGGTTTATATTCTTTTTGATGAAGAGACTTATTGTTGTAATACAATATCTACAAGACTTTTATAGAACACATCAACTCCAAAATAAATTTCGTTATCTTCATGGCAGACTTCTTTTGCAACATTATCTTCATTGATTGGAAATTCTATTCCAGTATAAGCTCCATAGTACCCTGAAACTCTACCAGAGTCATCAATGATAACTGTTGCTGTTTGCTCAGTTGGGTTTACCTCAAACCAACTGAATACATGTTCGTTAGTTAATGAATTTCTTCTAAGTAAAACCAAATAATTACTACCATGATTATTGAAGTCATACCTGCAATCTTCATTGACAGTTTCATTAGCTAAATATTTTATTCTATTTGCTAAGCAAAGCCTATTAATCCCAAAATAATCTATATCGTAGATTGCAATTCCAGTAGATTCTACTAATACTCTTGGTTCTTTTAATAAAAGTTCTTGGGATTGTTGGCTTGATGATTGAAGAGCAGGATATGAGCAGTTTAGAAATCCTAACGCAAAACCAATTTTGAGTACAGATGATCTAACCATTATTATATTTTAAGGTAAAAATTTAAAATACTTACCTAAATTCAGCAATAATATATGCTATTGCTAAATATTTGTTGATAACTAACAATTAAAATTAATACAAATTGATTTAGATTTCTAATTACAATAGTATTTATATAGTAAAGTGATTTGTTGTTAGTAACTTAAAGTGGTTTTATAAGAAAACTACTATACAGTTAAAAAGAGGTGAACATGCCCCAACGCTTTAAGTTTAAAGGTCTGGTTTTTATTTTTTTATTATTTTTTTTATTAAGAAGTGTAGGTGCTGATGAATTAAATCCTAACTTAAGAGATTTAGATGACTGTAAGAATGGAGAAAGAGGTAATATTGAAATAGATATTATTGGGCCAGATAATTCTGATAATTTTGAACCAGGAGACACTATAGATGTTGAAATTGATGTTAGAAATAGAGGCGATAGAACAAGGGACATAGTTGTTGAAGCTTCTTTATACAATGTTGATGAAGAAAACACTGTAGAACAAGAAGATTCTGAAGAAGAGACATTAAGCCCTAATGAAGAGGATGAGTTTAATATAGAATTAGAAATTCCAAGAAAAAGTACTAGTTTAGATGATGATGATCGATTTATTCTTTTTATTAAAGCATTTCAAGAAGATAATGAAAATGAAGCTTGTGGGGAAGAATTTGTTGATTTAGATCTAGATTTAGAAAATGAAGATGTAAGTATTGATTCCCTTAAATTATTGCCTTCAGTTGTGGAATGTGGAAAAAGTTCTACTTTAATTGTTGAAGTTAATAATATTGGTGAAGAACAACTAGAAGATGTTAAGATTAAAGCTAGTAATCCTAGGTTAAGTTTACTTGAATCTAGTCCTGAATTTGACTTAGATGAATTTGGAGAAGAAGATGATGAGTTTGTTGCAAAGTTGGACTTAAGAATTCCAGAAGAAGTGGATAGTGGAACATATACAATAAGTGTTGATGTTTTGTTTGATGGAGAATCTGAATCAGATAATATTAACTTAGAGGTTATTTGTGGAGAAAATAAGAAAGAAATCACTAAAAAGAAAGTTAATGGA
>Ga0209541_10008125_pt1 | contig 17430 bp, 22 predicted proteins | sample RifCSPlowO2_01_FD_184027 | JGI IMG/M metagenome (GOLD analysis project Ga0209541, IMG submission 184027) | Groundwater microbial communities from Rifle, Colorado - Rifle CSP2_plank lowO2_0.1 (SPAdes) (version 2) | ecosystem: Environmental > Aquatic > Deep subsurface > Groundwater | place...
TTTCGAGTTGCTTGTATACTTCAAAAAAATTATGAACTTCTTTTTTGAAAAAATCGTCAACATCTTCTATATCTTTAATGTGAGAAAGCAAGGGATCTGCGCTGGCGACAGCAATTATTTTCTCATCTTTTTCCCTTTGATCTTCCATGTACAGAATTCCCACCGGGCGTGCACTAACGACACAACCCGGAAATACTGAATCAGATATCATCAACAGTACATCAAGGTGATCACCATCGTCTGATCTTGTTTGCGGGATAAATCCGTAATCTGTTGGATAAAAAACAGAGGAATGCAACACGCGATCTAGACGTATTACGTCTAAGTTCTCATCGTATTCATATTTATTATGAGAACCTTTTGGAATTTCGATTACCACATTAACAATTTCCGGCGATTTTTCCCCTATCGGAATATCTTTGTAAGACATATCTTAATTCTTTAATTTATCATAAAGCTTATCCTTAAAAAAGAAAATGGCCTAGCTTGGAGAGATGATTCGTTGTTTACGCTGAGTATATTGAAGTGTTTACGCTGAATTTGACAAAGTGTTTACGCTGGGAGAAGGGAAGTCAGCCGTAAATTGGGTAGAAATTGTCAAATACCCTGAATTAGTTTATCAGAAATCTCAACAATTTCTTGGTTAAATTTTTTTTGATATTTTTAAATATTCTTCAGGAAGCTCAATACCGAATTTATCGCATAAAGCCGTTACATCTTTGAAGTCCTTATCATGATGTTTGTATAGCCAAGGTGAAATAAACTTCACCATATATTCTGCAGAAATACACTTTACGGCAAGTCCATTTACTTCTCCATTACCTGTTAAAGAATCGGCTGGGAACATGACACCCTTTTCCGCTGGCCCGTATAGGCCATTTCCATTTTCGTCAAAAACTATTGCGTGAACATCCACCTCGTGACCTTTATCATCTCCTAAAACAAAATTCCAAGTACTAGTATCATCTCGTTCAACATTTTTATAATCCCGAGATTCTAAAAGCTCACACAATTTTGAAACGTCTTTTTGTTGAATAATAATGTCTACGTCTGCATGAGCTCTTGTTTGTCTTTTAAGAAGTGCGTCCACTGCCCATCCTCCGACAAGCCAAACCTCAACGCCTTCGCTAGCAAGTAGCCGATAGAGATTAACAACATCTTCAGCTTCAGTAATTGTTGGACCATCTGGTTTATTTTGCGATTCCATGAAGCAATTTTAGCAGAAGTTTGAATCCCCGTGAGGATTGCACTGTTTGAAACAGTTTTTTTGAAACTAAGACAAAAGCTGGTGGATTATGAACTATCGGTAAACATCACGCCTATGTCTAATCTTAATAATGGTTATTGTCTTGGCTGCTTTATCTACCGTGTAGACTACTCGCCAGTTTGCTATTCTGATTCTGTAACCCTTGCCACCACCTAGTTTTTGGCTGTTAGGTCCGAATGGATTACTTTCAAGTTGATAGATCTTTTGGGAAATTCTAAGAGCAGTTTTATCATCTATTTTATCAAGTTCTTTTTGCGCTTTGGATGTAAGCTGAAGGTTCATTCATCCAATTTCTTTTTAGCACCCCTACCAAATCTCTTGACAAAGTATTTGTCAAGATCAATAGTTGCATCATTTTTGCGTTCTTCGATAGCTTTTAAATCGACCAGATCTTCCAGTGCTTCTTCTAGAATATCAAAGTAATCAGGATCGACAAGAACTGCAGCAGCTTTGGACCGTTGAAGTATTACTAAACTTTTACCCTCTTCTTTAACCTTGCCGATAACTTTAGATGTATTCTGCTTTAAATCGGTGATAGAAACAGTATTGATCATATAAGATATTTTATAGCAAACAAATAGCACTGTCAATAGTATATCTAGAAGTATTATCTAAGGTTCTTTAAATAGGAAATTGACAGTAATTGAAACTGGCACTGGCTATATCACTGAGTTTTGCCGAAGGATTAGACTATGTTGGAACTTATTACCTAAACAATCCTAGCATTAGGTTTTTGCGGGTTTAGCAAGTTTAATATATCCAAGAAAAAGAGAAATAACAAAACTAATCGAGACTATTATAAATTGAAATTTATTATTACCACTACCAAATCCTCGAATAATACTATACAAAATTGTTAAGACGCCACCTAGAAGCAATCCATCCGCAATAAGAAGAATTTTCTTAAAAAGAGTTAGGCTAATAACCAAAGTAATAATTGAGGCGAGAATTGCTATGATTGAAACATTTCTATTGTATATTTCCATCTGGCCTTGAAAAGCTCTCTCGAGTTTATCGTATTCTTCTTGTTCTCCTTTTAATTCTTGGAAAACAGGCTGATTTAACCCTCCTTCTCTTGGAATTTTCAACGCAGAAGGGTACTGGGGAGGTTTAGGTTCGGGGTAAAAAGCTGCAATTCCGACACCAACAAGTGTGGCAAAAAGGACACCAATAAATATCGAATAAATGAATTTAAGAACCATATTTTTACTTTGCTTAATTCCTATCATAGCTTAACATACAAATAATAGTTTTACGGTGATATCGAAGGGCTGGCTCTGGGCAACACGCTTAGAACCTATGAGTGGTTAAAACCATACCAACCCATTGATCTATCACTAGTAACATTGCAGAATATTTTAAAAAAGTGCACGTATGCTTTTTAAAATTATGTTAATTTTTGCTGTTGTTAACCTACCAGCAGAATTTCTTATAATAGATGAGTCAGTCGTAAATAGTTTATCTGGACGTACATAACTTACCACTGGTAATTTACCCGTGGTAAAACTTGAATGATCGATGCGAACTGAAGACTTACTTGAATACGGCTTAGAGGTTATTTGACATAAAGTAACATTATCAAACTCGACTTTCGCAACAACAAGAGCGGGTCTAATCTTCTGTCCTTGTAAATTGGAGAAAGGAAACGAAACTAGAACAATCTCACCTACTGCAAACTTACCCATGCTTCTTCTTCTTCGGGTCTGTTCCAGTCAGAGGCAAGGGTTTTTTCTGAAAGCAGTAAGGTTGATGCTACCAATTTACTCTTTACGGGTGCTGCTAAGATTCGTATTTCACCCTTTTTCACTTGTAATTCCACTTCATCGCCAAGACCACTTTCACTAAGCAAAGGTTTCGGTATTCTGATCCCTCTTGAGTTCCCAATTGAAACTAGTGTAGTAATCATTGTAATTACATCGTACTTACATATGTTGACTGTGTCAAGAACACCGGAAATTAACAATTCTGCTGCGAACTGTGGACAGAGTTAGAACCTATATTAGAGAAACCAACCTAATAGTTTCAATTCCAGCTTTTAGTTATTAACTTTGGCTTACTTAAAATTACCAGGCCCTAGTAAACTTTGTTGAAACTTATTATGCAAGTCTATGATTGAACGATTTGGTCCTTAAGCTGTAGGTAACTAAATAACATTCTTTTACACTGTTCTGCATGATCACGATAACTATCGGGATTATTTGAATCAGTCCAAGAAAAATCGCTAAGTAGATCTTCATACATTAGTGCTTCTCTTCGAAAGTTTCTCATTCCTTCATTTCCAGTCCCCCACAATACAATCTGCATGGGTATATAAGGAATATCTCGTGATCCTCGTAATTGCTTACTATAAAAATCTTTCCAGAAAGATACAGATATGTGATCTAAATTGCCAGCTGCGAATTTAAGATGCTGAAAATGTAGAGGCAAATCATCAAGAGGTGGGAATCTAGTTTCAGTCACCAATTCGATATTCGGTTTACCCTCAGAATTAGTTCGAACCGTCAAAGTCATATGTTTCCCTTCAGGTAGGCAACTTGAATAATGCCTTAATGCATCTTCTAGTTCTGAAAAGTACAACTCGGATGCTTCAATTTCTTCAATTGTCGGTTCATTTTCAGAAGTAACACGTTCTGGACTCATTTGACGGTCATTATACTCCTATTGAGCTTAAAAGTTCGAATCCAAACGAGGGTTATCCAGTTTGATATAGTTTTTTGAGGCCGTAGGTCCTGAGCGAAGTCGAAGGGCTAAGAAAAAAGCTGACCATTTGGGACTACGTTCGGACTGTTTTCCAACCTAATTACACCTACGCAATCAGTTTTTTAAAATAGAACAGCTAGCGGTCGCTAACTTTATTTCTCTCTTGCAAGCAAATTCAGCTCCGCGAGCATTCTTGGAACAATTTCTTCGTAAGTAAATGCCCCAAGACGTTCAGATCCTTTTTTGAGATTTACGTGTGTGGGGCCACACCATAATCCCAAGTTTGCATCGTCAGTTTCTCCTGGACCATTGACTCGACAGCCCATCACTGCAATAGTAAGATTATGTCTTTCTGCAATTGGCATAGCTTCAACTTTTACCTTTTCAGCAAGTTCAACAAATGCTTCATTTTCAACTCTGGAGCAAGAGGGACAGGAAATAATATCTAACCCGCTTTGCAAAGTCCCGAATGAACTTGATTCGCCTTGAGATACATCGGTTATAAGTTGCTTTGCTGCTAAAACTTCTTCACTTTTCCTTTCATTAGAAACTGTTAAAGAGAATCTCAACGTATCACCTATGCCAGAACTTAAGAGCTTTCCCATTGCGTATCGACTTTTGTTAATGCCTCCAGGCGGTAATCCTGCCTCTGTGACCCCCAAATGTAGAGGTACATCTGGTCTTAACTTGGAGAAACGAGTATTAGCCTCAACAACCTTTCGTGGATCAGAATCCTTAAGCGATAAGACATAGCGATTGAATCCTAATTGATCCAAAATATCGCAATGTTCAAGTGCTGACTCAATCATTGGAGAAATATCATCATCTCTAAATTTTTCGGCTAGTTCTGGATCAATGGATCCGCAGTTTACCCCTATTCTTATTGCACAATCACTCCTATCAGCAACTTCTGCGATGTGGGCAACCTTATCCCGAACAGACATCGATTTCTCGTGATGGTAAAGATGCCCGGGATTGTATCGGATCTTGTCAACAAATGGGGCTACTAAATCTACAAGACGCCAATTTTCCTGAAGATCAACAGAAAGGTTTGCTGTGGTTCTTGCCCGAATTTCTCTGAGAGCTAAAGCATCTAATCTGGAATCAACTGCAATTCTGACAATTCCTGCTCCAGCAGCTGATAATTGCCCCACTTGTGCTACAGTAGCTTCTATATCCTGAGTTTTGGTGGCACACATTGATTGGACAACAATTGGAGAATTAAATCCAATTGTTAAGCTACCGACTTTAACAAGTCTTGATCTTCTCTCGGAGATTTCGTGTGAATTTGTGATCTCTCGTTCTGGCACTACAAAATTATAGCAAAGAATGAGGTTCGAATCTTAGATGCTGGGAGTAGTTGATGATTTCCGAACCGCTAATTGGCTAGAAATTATCAATTACCCGGAGTTAGTTTACCAAAAATCTCAACAATTTCTCTCATTAAGTTGACTTGATCAGGGGATGATTGCTATATTTGCAACATAATTATGGTTGAGTTAGCACAAGCAGATAGAAGGTATTATCTAAAAGAGAGTGTTCGTGAAAGCTATTTAGAGAATTATCTCTACAGACTTGATCCATCCAACGACAGTACTTTTTTTGCACTTGGCTGCTCGGCAGAATTGTCTCCTGAAGAAATTGACAAAACGACCCGTTTTATAAGAAATAATTTCCAGGTTGAATATGGCAGAGAGTATGGCGGGTTTAGGTTATCTAGAATGGTTGATTCTCCAATTACAGTAAGTTCTACATTTTATGCACTGAAGGTAGCTGAAACTCTTGGTAGACTTGATACAGTATACAGTAGCTGATCCAGCTGTAGTAAAACATGTAACGGCTTTTGTAGCTGCAAATGCAGATGAGAGTGGCTTTAAAGAATGGCGATACGGAAAAATTCCTACTATGGAAGCTACAATAAGAGCATTTGAAATTGGTGAGATGTTCGGCAAAGTCGATGAAGAACATTCACCTGTAGCACAACTAGAAGCAGTTTCTAATTTTCTTTTGGGCCGATTAGACGAACGCAGTCTCTATTACAATGCTATGGTTACGGTCTTTTTGGACAAGCATGGCTTGGTAGATGGTGATAGGCTTCAAAGAATTGCTGATTTATTGGAATTAAGTGAAGGTGTTGATGTTACTGTAGGTAAAGACCCTGAAAAATATTCAGGTGTATTTGTCGATCAATTACAAGAAGAAGTTACAACTTTTTCAACAATTTCTGCAATTAGGCTCCTAAGAGTACTCGATAAGCATAGTGTAGACACTAGAAGACCCAATCTTGAAGGTTTACTTGAATTTGTTTTAGCTACGCATGACTCTGATACTGGAGGATTTAGTTGGGGTCCAATAGATGCTCCTAATATAGATGCAACTTATGATATGAGGGAGATCTTGGAATATCTTTCAGATGCAGAAGCGATAGATCCAAAACTTCATGGTGATTTACTTTCTGGAATAAACAGATTTGCAGCAAATCTCAGAGACCATTCAGGTGGTTATCGCCACATGCTTGATCAGGTTAGAGTAAGGCAATAAACACATCTAAGCAATTTTTCCAGACATTTTTTTCCCTGAAGTTCGAATCCTTATCTCCATTATCCAGTTTGATATAGTTTTTTGATGTCTTATTTCCAAAGCTTTTCTTTCTTTTCTCTTCTCCAACCTTTTATTTCTGCTTCTCGGTGTCGGGCTTCTCGTAATGTTTCAAATTCCTCGGAATATTTAAGAATTACTGGTCTTCTTATTTTTGTATAATGTGCACCCCATTTTGAATGATTGTGTTCTTTTAATCTCTTCTCAAGATTATTTGTACAGCCGACGTAGTAAGATTTATCTGCACACTGTAGAATATATACGAAGTAAGACATGAATTTAATTTAGCATTTCGTCACTTCGCTCCTCAATGTCTTCATTTTTCAAAGGGTCGAAGTCATGAGCGAAGCGAATGACGCAGACTCTGAATTTTGAACCCGAAGGGTGAAAAATGAAGAGCTGCCCCTCAAGGACTTATTCGTCAACCGAAAAGTTGAGTTTGAAACCGATTTAGATAGCCTTAAAATTCTGTTTGCCGAGCTAAACTTGCCAACACACCAAACTTACAACTCAGCTTAGATAAAGAAAACTATCTCGGTGATTACTCGAATTTGAAGGTCGAGAGGATTTGGTCAAAATTGTTAATTGTTGACTCGTCGCCTGTTACACTAAAAAGGTAGAATGTGCCGTTTCTTAAAATGAGAATCCCTGTACTCACACCTCGGTTGAAACCAGCCTGTTGATTTTCTCGAAGTTTTGCTCTTACGGCAGGTTCTCCCTGAATTTTTGTTAATTCTTGATCCTGTTTAGGCCAGCCGACAAAACCATTGATTGCCTCGTCAAAGGTTTTATATTTTTTAGTGCCATCTATTTGTATGTTAATCCAAAGAGTTTGCCCTTCATCTGGGCTTTTAATTGTAGCGTCTTGATGTGACTCAGGCTCGCAAACATTTTGCTTATAGGTAACTTTGTAATCCGCAGGATACTTGAAAGAAAATCCACAACTGCTTGTATATGTTTTCCAGTTTGCTGTTTCGTCTGTAGCTTGTTGGGGAGAGGCTTTTGGGCTTGTTGTTGGAGTTGAAACTTGCTCCGTTTGAGTTGCTTGGCTTGGAGTAGTTGGTTTTGGCTTTAGTTGGAAATACAGAAATGTTGCGACAATTCCCAACACAAATGCTACTGGTATTATTATCAAAATCGGTGCGAATGCTTTTTGTGTTGTCATAGGAATTTGAAGGTTTGAACAATTTGTTCTTCACCATTCATCCAATATGTATAACCAAACTTGGAGAAGAACCAATTACTGTACTTCTCTTTAGTTGCCGTGTTTCTGCAAACCAGTTCATCTGCTGTCTCTCCATTTATCCTTGTCTGTTTCACTTCAATAAACTCATCGCATTCCGACTTAATTGAAGTAATAACGAATTGCTTATCCTTTGAAGAGACTACGAGGTTAAATACTGGGCCGTGAATTTGAACATTTAGGTAAAGCAATTCTCCCGGATTAGGATTACTCGATTCGCCAACAGAGCCGTGCTTTTGTTTATCGTACTTAAAAGAAAATTTGTAGGTGGCGTTGGTGTAAGTATTCCAGTCTAGCGATATGTCTGGAATTGGAGTCGACTGGGTTATTGGTACTGGCGTGGATGTGACCTGAGTTGTAGTTGCGGGTTGAGGCTGCGGTGCTGGTTTGGATTTGAATTGAAAGTAAGCAAAAGTTACACCAATCCCTACAATTAAACCTACCGCAAGAAGTATGGTAGGAGAGGCAAATCCGACGGGCAGTCTTTTTATCATCTATTTAGTGATTAAGTCGATTATAGCTTTTGCCGATAAAGTTGTGCAATCTACGAAAGATTATTCCAATTTAACGACCACGAAGCATTTTTTGGTAGAATGAGTCAGCAATATGCTCATATTTGTTGATGACTCTGGTGACCCCGGCTTTCGCATAGAAAAAGGCTCAAGCACACATTTTGTAATTGCAATAGTTATTTTTGATGACCCGCTGGAAGCCGAAAAAACCTCGCTAGCAATCAAGGAACTGCGAAGGAAGTTAAAAGTATCAGACCTGTTTGAATTTAAATTCAATAAGACAAACAGGAAATTTAGAAACGCCTTTATAGATACTGTTAAAGGTTTCAAGTTCAAAATAAGGGCAATTGTGGTTGATAAAAAGGTTATCCACAGCCAAAGGCTTAGAAGTTACAAAGAGGACTTTTACAACCACATTATTATGCAGATTCTCAAGCACAGCAAAAGTATAAAAAATGCCAAGTTGAGGTTTGATAAACGAGGCGAACGGGCATTGAGAGACCAATTGCGAGTATATTTAAGTCGTGAACTGGATAATAAAAATAGGAAAGTATTTACAGATTTAAAGTTTGTAGATTCAAGGCAAAATACGCTTGTGCAACTTGCCGATATGGTTGCCGGGAGTATTTTCGCTTCGTTTACAGGCAAAGACAAAAGTTATTTAACTAAACTCAGGGAAGCAAAAAGAGTGGAAAATATCTGGGAATTTAAGTAGTTAAAAAAAGCAACCCTGCAACCTATTCAGACGTAAGTCTGAAACGCACACCATACGGTGACAGTTCGGTTAGCAGAGTCTTTGTAGGTTAAGTATACTACAAAGTTGGTTGAATTTTCTAGTTTGGGTTGTAACAGTAGCCCAGATTTAGCTTGACAAGGTAAAATAAAGCCGAATTTATAACTCAATCGAAGATGTAATGAAAATATAATGACTGGTAAAGAAAAATTATACTTTCTTTTAAATAAAATCGAGGACACAAGAGTAATTACTCCATCTGGCCAACCTGTTTTAATACACCCCTACAAAGATTTGGTAAGTAAATACTCAGATGTTGAGTTGATACAGATATTCACTAAATTAGAAAATGACGAAAAAGTTTTGAAAGTTTTGAAAACACCTGCAGCACGACCAAACTCTAGCTTTTTTGACCCTTATACTGACCCTGAAGACGAATACTTCTACTTAGACATACTTCCTGCTTTTGACGATTACTTTGCAAAGGTTCAGCAGGAGCCAGAGTATCAAGAATTTAGTGGCAGAAAACCCCCACAAACACCACCAGACGTTCAAGGAGAAATGAGTATCCCCGAAACTTCCCAAGAAGTTATTTACGAGGTAAAATACTCTACGAAAACAAGAGAGATTCTCATAAATAACTTTTTACTATCAAGACCAAATTCCTTTAGTGAAAATGATGAAGTTTTCGAGTATTTATACAATAATCCCAATAAAGAAATATCTGTTGAGGAAATTGAGACGAGTCTAAGAAAAGAATTGACCAAAAAATTTGATAAAACCTTAGAAAATTTAGGCTTTGTCGGAAAATTGAGAACTGTCTTTTTTAAAGTATCAAAAGACAAGATTATATTTATAAATCCAGCAACCAAGAAAGACTTGGAAGAATTAGATATTAAGTTTCTTAAATTGAAGTAGTTTCTCCTAAATATCCCTTTTTGTCCCTAAGCACAACCAAACAATCCCGCTACAACGACAGGCTCAGAAATGGTTGATAGCGTTAAATTATGGCAGACGTAAAGCTAAAAGCCTACTTTGAAGAACTTTACGGCAAAAAACTCACCGAGGCTGAAGTTTTGGATTACAAGCAAAAACTCGTACGGTTTTTCTCGCTTCTTATAGAAATTGACCAGCAAAACAAAAAAAGAAGTAATGAAACTCAATCTATCTGAAATTCAAATTATTCCAGTCAAAGCACAAAATGGCTTGGTAGCTTTTGCCAGCTTTGTACTTGATGACAACCTCTATTTAGGGTCAATCGGTATTATTACTCGCCCAGAGGGCGGTTACAGGCTGTTGTATCCGTCAAAGAAGGTTGGGACAAGGAATATCAACATATTCCATCCGATAAACAAAGAAATTGCACAAATTATCGAAAAGGGGGTCATCGGCAAACTTGAAGATGTAATGAAAAATGATAGACACGATAGTTTTAGTGCTTAGACAAAATATGTTTACAATTGCAGACCACAACAAATTTAGCCCCTCAACCGAAGGTTTGTTTAACGACTCGTATCGCTTAGGTGGCAGGTCTAATATGGTTTGTATTCAAAACCCTACTTCGAATGAGTTGAAGCAAGGCATTTATAAGCCACGCCTTACTGTTACCAAAAGAATAAATAAATTGCACAATTTTGAAATTATGCTGAAAATAGAATTTTCTATACCTAAGCTGCTTTTTGGCAATAACTTTGATGAGTTAGAGGACAATGATTTTGACAAGGTTATACAAATTCTTAAAAATAAACTGCGGGAAATGGGCGTTTTTATCCTTGAACACAGACTTATCAATGCTCCTGTTTCCAACATCCACTACTCTAAAAACATTCCGCTTACAGACTACAGTACCCCCTATACTTACCTTGAGAAGCTATCAAAAGCCAACATTAACCTGCGTCTGGACGTAAACCAAACAGATTTTAGAAACGAAGGGCATAGCCTTAAATACAGGACAAACTCTTTTGAGGTAGTCTTTTATGACAAACTCAAAGACTTAGATAAAGCAAAGATTAGCGAAAAACGTGCTGAGGAAAAAGATAATAGACTACAACTCGACCTATTCGAGAATGGCAACTTTAAGAGACCGTTTGAGGTTTTAAGGATGGAAGTAAGACTCAATAGGAAACAAAAGCTAGTCCAAATGCTTAAAAAGGTGGGGTTTGTAGAAGAACCCACCTTCCAAGCCTTATTCAAGAAGGATATAGCCCAGAAAATTTTACTTTACTATCTCGGTGAGATTGAGGCAGGTTTTCCTGCTATTCTGCGTTACGAAAGCAAACCTAAAGACTTTATGTCAGAATTTGTAATAAACAACCCGAAGGCAGGCCTTAGGAAGGCTTTGCAAATGCTTGGTTTAAGGGTCTTATTTGATGAGATTGGGGTGCGGGAATTTAGGGAAATAACAAAACAATACGGACAACAAAAATGGTATAAATTAAACAAAGAATTAGAAAGTTTCGCATATCCAGTGAAGCCAGACTCGTTCACGTTCTTGCGAAGGGCAGTAACCAAATTTAAACCATTAAAAATGTTTGATTTTAAGACTCAAACGATAAATAATTAAGGTAGATATGAAAGCAGTAATTTTAGCCAGAGTTTCTACAGCAAGGCAGGAAGAAGAAGGCTTATCGCTTGATAATCAGCTTCAAACACTCCGAGGCTATGCTTTAAGAAAAGAACTTGAAGTTGTGCAAGAGTTTCGGTTTAGTGAAAGTGCTGACCGTAAAATTAGGAAGAAGTTTCTTGAAATGGTCGATTTTGTCAAAGAGCATAATGATATTAAAGCAATCATTGCATATCGTGTCGACCGCATAACCAGAAATTACCGGGATGCCGTGGCAATGGACGACTTGAGGCTTGACTGTGATAAAGAACTGCACTTCGTGTATGACCATTTAGTAATTGATGAAAATACAGTTGGTAGAGACATAGTTGATTGGGATTTGAAAGTGTTTTTGGCAAAGCAGTATCTTAACAGGCTAAAAGAAGATGCCAAAAATACGGCACTCTATAAATTAAATAACAACGAGTGGCCTTCAAAAGCTACATACGGCTATAAAAATGTAACCCTCGATGACAAAAGAAAGTGGATTGTAATTGAGCCTTTTGCATCAAAAGTTGTTGAGAAGATGTACGAGTGGTACTCAACAGGTAGTTTTTCAATGCTTGAAGTTAGAAATAAGGTCAAAGAGGTTTTTAACATAAGTTTTTCCAAAGGATATGTTGATTTTATCCTTAAAAACAAATTCTACATTGGGATTATGGTCTATAACGAAAAAGAATACACGCATAACTACGACAGAATAATCTCACCCGAATTGTTTGAAAAAGTCCAACAAATAAAAGCAGGTTACAACAAAAAGCATTTTAAGTTTGCAGGCTTGCCTTACCCTTACCGAGGCTTAATTAGATGCTCTGTCTGTGGTTGTATGGTTACGCCTGAGAAAAAAAAGGGCAAGTACGTCTATTACCACTGCACCCAATATAACGGCAAACACGATGCTTACTGGATTCGTGAAGAAGACCTTACCAAACAGTTTGCAGAGTACTTTAAAGGCTTTGAGATGCCCAAGGACGTTGTTGAAGATATTGTGCAGAGCCTTAGAGAAGCCCATCAAGATAAATCCCACTTTCATAAGTCCCTGCTCGAAAACTACCAAACTCAATATAAGAAATATGAGGATATGATTGAGAAAATGTACGAGGATAAACTGAGCGGTAGTATTACTGAGAGTTACTATGACAAAAAGCGTGCTGAGTTTAGGGCAAAACAAAAAGCCTTGCAAAAGAAAATGGGCAAGCTGCAAATTGCAGATGAGCAATACTATATAACCTCAGATTACGTTCTAAATCTTGCGAGTCGTGCTTCTGAATTGTTTGAAAGTTCTGAACCGCAGCAAAAAAGGCTACTTTTGAAGGAAACACTTCAGAACCTTACGCTAGATGGTCGTTTAGTCCGTTACAACGAGATAAAACCCTACGACAAAATCCGTCTTTACGCCTCTCGTCAAGATTGGCTGCCGGACTAGGATTCGAACCTAGATAAACAGCTCCAAAGGCTGTTGTCCTACCATTAGACGATCCGGCAACGTTTGCAGACTATTATTTTATCAAAAAACACTGTTTTGATAAAGAATTATGTGCAAATTGCTTGCCATTTGGATTAAGATATAGTTAACAATGGCAACACAAGTGCAGGATTTGCAAGACAAAATCAAAAAGCTTGATGCGAGGATCAAAACATTAACGGGCGCCCGCGATCAACTTTCCAAAGAATGGTTAGACGTGGAAAGAGGTAAATCAATACTTTTGGCCGCGATTGAGAATTTGCAACTGGGTTTTGTGGCGATGGATGATTATAAAAACATCATTCTTAAAAATGAAGCTGCTGATAATATTGTGGGAAAGCTAAAAAATTCAAAGTGGACAATAGATGATCTTGGGCAAAGTATCACAGAAGGCGATTATCTTGAAGAGTACGGTTTAATATTTGAAATAGATAAGTGTTATAGGGAGAAAATAAGAATTGGCCCAGTTGATGTTCGGATGTATGGTAAAAAAGTGAGGTTGTTTTTATCCCCTATTATAGTTCTTAAAAAAAGCATCACTGTCCCCGGTGTGGTGTTGGTTATGGAAGAGCTTAGCTAAAACTGCTGGTGTTCAAACGCGCCCTGAAGATATTTTTTGATTTTTTCGACGAGTTCTCCCGGTGTGATGTCTGATTTAACAAGATGGTCGCGAACGCCGACGTTTAAGCCGTAGGCTGTGCTAAAGACAGGGTCATTTGTTAAATTGGTTAAAAGGACAATGGGGCCAAGAGCTTGCTGCGGAGGGTTATTTTTAATTGATCTTAAAACTTCAAGCCCGTCCATTCTGGGCATCATGACATCAAGAAGTATAAGATCATATGCGGCCCTTCTTATCAGGTCCAAGCCTTCTTCTCCATTGGTTGCAGTTGTAACGAGATATCCTGCTTCTTTGATGACTTCTTCGTAGAGTTCTCTGGTGAACTTATCGTCCTCTACCAATAAAATTTTCTTTTTGTCCATTTTACACCTTGATTAAAGCCACTTCGCTTTATGTTGTCAATTTTTTTGCCAATTTATACAAAATTTATAGACGTTTTTTCCAATTCTTTAGTATCTGTTGTTTCTTGAGGCGCATTCTTTTTGAGATTTTGGGCGGCTATGGTTCCAGCAATCGGTAGAGAAAAAGTAAAGGTGGAACCTTGGCCCGTACCCTGGCTTTGAGCGCTGATTGTACCTTTATGGATATCAATAAGCGATTTAGTGATAAATAAGCCCAGGCCAGTACCGCCCGATTCGGCAGTTGCTACGTATGAGTCGTCTAGACGACCGAATTTGCTAAAAAGTCGAGGCAGATCTTTTTTATCAATACCTGTTCCAGTATCGGTAATTGATGTATAAACAAAAGACTCTTTTTCACTGAAGCTAATAGTTATTGTTCCGCCACTTGGAGTAAATTTCAGAGAGTTGCCAATAAGGTTCAGATAAACTTCATGGATTTTGTCACGGTCTGCTAAAACTCTATGAACAAGATTAGTTTTAATATTTATGGTTATATTTTTTTCAGCGGCTTTTGTTAAGACTTCGTCTTTAACTTCATGAGCAAGCTGGACAATGTCTGTTTGGGTAAGTCTTAGTGCAATACGGCCGCTTTCGATTCTGGAAATATTTAACATATCGTTAACCAGGTTTATAAGACGTTCAACCGAAATGTAGGCTCGCGACATGTACTTTTGCAAATCCTCGGGAAGTTTGTATTTTAACTTGGCACTTTTTGTGTCGGTACTTGATCTAATAGGTATCGCTCCATATTTGTTAAGGGCCATCCAGATGTAACTTTTGATAGCAGTCATCGGGGTTCTTAGTTCGTGGGAAGCAACAGAGACAAAATCATCTTTAAGCTTATCAAGTTCCTTGAGCCTGGTGTTTGCAAACTCAAGTTTTTTCTTGGTTTCCTCGAGTGACGTATAAAGCTTTGCATTTTGGATTGCGATTCCGACCGCATCGGCAAACCCTCTCATTATCTCTTTTTCATAGGTTGATATCATATCAGCCTCTTTATTTATACTGAAGATCAAAACTCCAATTGCTTCTGAGGCTGTTTTGGTGTGTACAGGAAGTACCGTACTTGCTTTTATGCCTGCACTTGCTTGTGCTTTGTCCGACAAATCTGTTGGTATCAGAGGGACTAGCAGATCAGACAGCTTATTCGTGGTTAGTTCTTTATTCTCGTTCAATGCTCTGATTGCTATATTTTCTGTAGCGCTCAAAGGAATTTCTATTTTTGAAAAAGGAATAGGAGCAAATTGAAGAGCCTTTCGTGCTTCTTCTGTTTCCGAAATAGAGATTCGTTTTAATATACCCTTTTCCTCATCCTTCAAAGATAAAACTATGATTATGTAGCCATACTTGCCTAGCTCCATAAGGACAGCATTCGCCACTTTCTGCACGACTTCTTTAAACTCTAGCGACTCGAGAATCAGCTGCTGGATTTTCCACAAGGCGGAAAGAATTTTCTGTGTGTTTTGCAATTCACTTGTGTTTTTTGAAGGGAAGTATTTTTTAAAGACAATAATAGAAAATAAGAGAAAACATACCAAAAAAAGAGCTATTATGCCTAAAAGTAATTGGGTATCCACTCTAACTAAATTATAGCTTAAGCCGTGGAGCTATTTCTTGCGTAAATTAATAGCCGTCGGTCTTCTACGACCTTTGTTTGTGTCTGTAATCCTGTTCGAGCCAGTAACTGCTCAATTTCCTCTTTAGTTGGAATACGATAGCCTAGGAGAGAAAGTATCAAATTTTTTCTGACGCTTTCTTTAGGGCTTGTACTGCTGTTCGACAAATAATCTTCATGGACAACTAACACACCGTTTGCGGAAAGTTTTTCCGCACAAAATTCAACCAAATTATCTATTTGTTCGTCTTTAACCCAGTGTAAGAGATGACTTAGGTAGATAAAATCGTAGTTCGTGTGTAAACCTTCTACCTGAGTGATATCTGATTCTACTATTCGAAGTTGATTTCCGAACTCGGCTTGCTGGAGTTGTCTTAAATGCTGGACTGCATAAGGATTTCTTTCTACAGCCGTTATTTTTAATCTTTTATTTTGTCTGCCAATCTCTGCAAATACCCCCATCTTCCCAGATCCCAAATCTAAAACTTCAAGCTCTTCTGTCAAGAGTTGTGGAAAATCTTCAGTTAATTCCTTTTGCACATCTTGACCGATTCTTTCAGAGATATCTATTATTCCGTTATAGGTTTCTGGCCTCAAAGTGACACCTGCGCCTTCTTTTAAAGCTCTAGGAGCTTCAACTGGGAGTAAATACCAATCCGAATTTTCAAATAAGGCGATGATATTTGATAGGGAATTTTTGAGCAAATACTGCTGAGTAGATTTCGTAAGTTGCAATTCATTTCCTGATTCTATTACGTAACCAAAGGTGGAAAGGGCATCTAAAAGAGCGCGCAAAATTTCAGGGGGAACTTTTTCGGAAAGACCTTTAAAAGTATTGTTGCCACTGGCGATTTCTTCAAAAATATTAAACTGTAGGCCAGCAGAAATTATTGTATAATCTGCGAGGCTAATTCCTTCAACACTGAAATTTTTGGGTAATTTATTTGGATATAGGTTTTTATTTTGAACTCCTTGAACTATTGAGGCGACTTCTTCAAGCGATAAAATTTTGTTATTTTGATTTTTTGCTGCTTCCATAAGCATCCTAATTCTTTCGGGGGTGACTTCTAAGCCTAGACCATATTTTAGGACATAGATTGCGTTGGAGTCTCCGCTCATTGGCCCTACGCGTATATCCAGTTTTCTACCGACAATTGCAGGATCATAGGCAGAATAGACTCTACTTGCCAGTTCGGGATTACCCTGTTCTAGAGCCTTAAGAATGGCATCTGCATGAACACCCGATGAAGTCCCATCTGTATCTTTACCTATGACCGGTGCGTTAGCCGGAATTGACATCTCGAAGATTTTTGATGAGTATTCGGCAAATTCCTGAAGTCTTGTTAAATTATCTGAACGGAACCCTTCAAGATTTAAATTCAGAATGAGCTGTGCTAAATCAACGTTACCTGATCTTTCCCCAATACAAAGAGTTGTTGCATGAATTCTGTCGATTCCTTCCTCTGCCGCTATAATACAATTTGCAACTGCCAATCCCCTGTCATTATGACCATGCCAATCCACCTTGACGCCGGGATACTTAGCAGCAACTTCTTCAAGTACGAATCTAATGACATTGCGGGTAGTTTTCTCATTGGAGATTCCGACAGTATCTGCAATACAAATCCTATCAGCCCCGCAATCTAAAGCCACTCTATATAATTCTCTTAAATCC
>Ga0209541_10008129_pt1 | contig 17419 bp, 15 predicted proteins | sample RifCSPlowO2_01_FD_184027 | JGI IMG/M metagenome (GOLD analysis project Ga0209541, IMG submission 184027) | Groundwater microbial communities from Rifle, Colorado - Rifle CSP2_plank lowO2_0.1 (SPAdes) (version 2) | ecosystem: Environmental > Aquatic > Deep subsurface > Groundwater | place...
AGTTTGTTCAGGCCCACCAAAGCCGGTATCCCCGTCACAAATACATGGAATTTTAACAGCATCAACTATATACTTGGCATGCTGAACAACTTCTTCTCTTGATAGAATTCCGATATCTGGTTTCCCTGCAAGGCTGTTGGTTAAACCGGCTCCAGAGATATAACATGCTTTAAAGCCTGCATTCTTTATTGCCATTGCAGAAATTGCGTTAAAAGATCCAGGAAGTACAACAATTCCTTTTTTCAGTAACTTTCTAAGATTAGTTGCATGATTCATTTGATAATCAACATTGAAATTAAATCTTTGAGGTTTTTAATTTTTTCTAGATTCCATAATTTTTTCAAAACATCATCCATTTGTTTTTGAGGCAATAATCCTTTTGATAACCCCCTAAATTTATTCTCAACTTCCTGGTCTGTCATAGGATTTTTCGGATGGCCATGGGGATATGCCAATTCTGAAGAAATTCTTTTTCCTGATTTCAAATTTATTATTATTTTTTGTGGAAAGGATTTTGGATATTGCTTTGTAAAATCTTTATTTTCCCTAACAGCCACTTTCTGCACAAGACTCCTAAGCTTTTTATCATTAATCCTTTTTGAAGTGAAAGAGGATAAATCTATTGTGCCATCAATCAAAGCAGCCCCTATAATATATGGCAGGCTGTGGTCTGCTGTTTCCTTTGTTTTTGGATTCCATTTTTCCTTTTCTCCTCCAATTATGTCAACAGCTGCCTTGTAAATTTCAACATCAATTGATTTTATATTGTTTATATTATCCAATTCTTTTCTTAATTTAAGAGCAGATTCAATAGATGCCTGGCTATGGTATTCTGCAGGATATTTTTTGATATATGTATCCATGATTTTAAATCTCTTGAATCTTCCATCAAAGGAAATTTTGAAAGGTCCTGTAACTTGTTTCATAAACCCTTTTTCTCCTTCAAAAATTGGAGCAGGCCCTGTCATTCCTTCTCTTGCAAGCATTGCGGCAAATATGCCCCCGATTGCAGAATTGGCAAATGCACACCCTTTCCACATACTTAGTTCACCAACTCTTGTCTGCCTAAGCGCTATATTGGGAGTTCCTGCCAAACCCAATGCATGCACTATTTTTGTTTTTGGCAATTTCATTAATTTTGAAGCCATCAAAGAAGTTGAAAATGCCCCATAAGTGACATGATCCCATCCCTTGCTTCTCAAACTTGCAGCATCGCAAAGCCTGCACTGGATTTCATAGCCCAATACAATTGCAGTTATTAGTTCCTTTCCGCTTGAATTTTCTGCTTCTGCAATAGCTAAAGCAGCGCAGATATTGTCGCTGGGATGCGCAGGCTCTTTTGATAAATAAGTGTCATTAAAATCAAGATATCTTACCATTGCGCAATTGGAAAAAGAGGCAAGAGAAACAGAACTTTTATTTTTTGTTCCCAGGATGGTTGCTGCAAATTTTCCTGAATATAAGTTTGCTACATCCCTTGCGATTTTACAAGGTTTGCTGTTAAAAGCCCCCATAGCGCATCCAAGAGAATCAATCACTCTTTTTTTAACTTCATGAATTACTTCTTTTGGCAAATTTTCGAAATTAATGGAATAAGAATAATCACTTAGTTTTTCAGCAATATTCATTTTTTTCACCAATTTTTAATTTGAGCATATGATTATTTTAATCTTACGCAGTCAAGGATTTTTGGAGCGCTTGTTTCTATTTTTAATAGTTGGTGTATTGAAGATGCAAGGTCAATGCATTTGCTTTTTTCTCCATGCACTATCATGACCCTTTTTGGTTTAGGGTATAATCTTTTCATAAAGTTTATTGCTTGTCTCCTGTCAGAGTGTCCTGTAAACCCATGTATTGAATGGACATCCATCTTCACTTTTATAATATTTGGCTTGCTTCCGCTTTCAGCCAGGTTAATATCTTTTTCACCGCTTTCCAATCTCCTTCCAAGGCTTCCTTCACCTTGGTAGCATGTTAATACCAAGCTGTGCCTTTTGTCTTCTGCTAATTGCTTAAAGTATTCTACTGACGGGCCCCCAACCATCATTCCAGAAGTTGCCATTATAATGCATGGCCCTGTTTCTTCAGTAACTTGCTTCATTTCCTTTTGGCCAGCAATTCTTTTGAATATATCTGATAAGAATGGATTGTGGTCTTTGTGAAAAATCTCTTTTTTTATGGCACTATTAAAAAAGTCAGGGTATGTAGTATGTATTGCGACAACATCCCAGACAGAGCCATGAATAAAAATAGGAACTTGTGGGATTTCGCCATTTCTCATATTTCTCTCTAAAATCAATAAAATTTCCTGGCTTCTTCCAACACCAAGAACAGGCATCAGCACCTTTCCCCCTCTTGTGATAGTTTCTTTTATTGTTTTGATTAAGAACTTTTCACATTCTTCTCTAGTCGGCAGTATATCTGTTTTCCCGCCATAAGTTCCCTCCATTATGGCTGTTTCAAGCCTTGGAAATTTTGTTACTGCTGCAGCCAACAAGTTTGAATTTTCATAGTTCATGTCTCCTGTATACAAAAGATTATGCTGTCCATTTCCAATATTTAAGTGGACAAGAGAGCTTCCAAGAGTATGCCCTGCATTATAAAGAGTTAGCCTTACATCAGGAGTAATGTCTGTAACTTCTTCATATCCCAGGCATATCGTATTTTTAACCATCTCTTTTACTTCTTTGCTCCCATATAATTCTTTTTTGTTTTCTTTTTGTGCTATGCTGACAAAGTCAAGACAAAGAAGCGCGGATATGTCTCTTGTAGGTGCAGTCATATAAACTGGCCCAGTGTATCCATATTTAAAAAGATAAGGAAGCAAACCTACATGATCAAGGTGGGAGTGCGATATTATAACAGCGTCTAGATCATTTATGTTAAATTCTGGGGCATCTAAAATTGGAAATGCGTTTTCATCTGTTGCTGCAGTGTTAAGGCCGCAGTCTAGCATTATTCTTGATTCAGATGTTTGCAGAAGCAGGCAGCTTCTTCCAACTTCCCTTGCAGCCCCAAGAAAGCTTACTCTTATCCATTCGCTTTTTCTGTTTCTTTTCCATCCACCATAAATTCTTTTTCCTACCTTATCTAGAAATTTTCTTCTGTCGTCATTATTCTCATAAAGAACCTGCCTTATGTTTTCTATCAGCTTTGACTTTATTGCCGGAATCCTTTTTATAATTGGGATCCAATGTGTCTGCTTTTTAATTTCTTTGAGAACTTCCCCCTGTTTTCCTATTGCAATTCCTGGTTTTTCAGCTTCTATTATCACCCTGCTCCTTTGAGGGTCAAATATTATGTTTGTTTCACCAACCTCTTTAGGAAGAACCTTTTTTATCATTTCTTTGGAGTCATCTTCTCCCATAAGTAGAGAAGGGTCCAATCTTATTTCAATCCTTTTCTTAAAATTACTTACAAGTGTCCTTATTACTCTACTGCTATCTAGAAAAAACTCAATGTTCTTTGTATACAATACTATGTTTGCACCTTCAAATGCAGAAATAGTTATATCTGCTTTTTCAGGCAGAGATGTTAAAATCTCATCTAAAATAGTTCCCATTTTATTAATTTGATTTTTTATTAAAGAAAAATTAAATGCTCAATTTTATTTCAATTTTTTGCGTGAATGCCTTTTTTACCCCTTCTTTGGTGATTGTATATATGTCTACACCATCTCCTGTAAACAAGTCCCTCTGCAATGAAGCACTCAGGCTTTTTTTTGCTAATTCAATTCCTTCCAAAACAGTAAGGTCTTTTTTGTATTGGGAATCTAATACGCCTAATGCAAAAACACTCCCAGAACCAGTTACAGAATAATCCTTGTATTCTAAAACAGAGCCTGCTCCTTCAACTTCATAAAGCATAGAGCCTTCTTCTTCATTATAGCCCCCTAAAATAAATCCTGCAAAACCAGGGAATGGGCTATATTTCCTTATATTATAATAAACTATGTTACCAAAAAGGTTCACTGCTTCTTTTATGCTAACATCTCCGCCTTTCCTTAGGCTTTTAAGCTTTAATTCTGCTTTTGCAAGCCTTATAATGTACTGGATTTCAGAAACATCTCCTGCCACAGTTACTGCTATATTTTTGGTTATAGGCATTATTTTTTCTATATCTTTATGAGCTACATAGAAAGTTGTTGCTCTTTTGTCAGCAGCAAGAACAATCCCATCATTACATTTAATTCCTACCGTAGTAGTTCCTGATTTTAAATTTTTCATTTTTAGAAACTATCTCAAAACTTAAAATCTATTAGGTAATAACATGTTTATAAACTTTGCTATTTTTGGTTTAGATTATATCATCTTACGCAATCTGCACCAATACCATCTAATCTTCTTTTATTTTGATCATTATCAATTTTGACTTCCCTTACCCCGGCGCTTTTTAAAGTAACATTTGGACCATATTTTAAGTAAAGAACTAATACTTTTTCATCTAAATCATTCATTTTTATATCTTTTTGTACAGCCACCAATTTATCATAAAATAGGGCATCTGATATATATCCAAATTTTCCGGATTTATTTAGAGTATAAGGCAATCCTGTTTCATTAGCAGCATCCCCAATATCAAACCTGCCTTTTTCCTGCAGAACAACCTCTTGATATAATTTTCCCCCTTCATGATAATATTCATTTAAAGAATTAATATTTACAGAAGGGTTTACAATAAGATCTGTTTTATTTTTTACAAGGGCATCCATCCATTCGCTTTGCCAAATATCTTCAATTGAATTTTTGAGTATACTGGGTTTTTCATCCATGCAGAATTTATAATAAACCCAAAATTCTGCAGGAGTCAACATTCTTGAACCTTTATTCTCTAATTCAATTTTGCAGTCATACCAGCTTTTTCCTAACATAGAAACACTATCCGCCACCAATAGATTTAATTTTGGAATATAAGTGAAATTTTTTGGTTCTTCCTCATTTGTTTTCTTTTTAGGATTCAACAATCTTTCCAGTTCTTCTTCTGTTTCTACTGGTCTAATCGGGAGGCCAAACAACCCTTTATTCTCTTTTGACATGCCATAATCATAAAAACCCATATATTTAAACCTTATTACCGACAAGATTAAAAACAAAAAGATTTTTAAGTAATATAGGGATTTTTAAGGAAATAATGAGCAAAATAACTAAATTAGAGGTTAAGGGATTTAAGAGCTTTGCAGATAAATCTGAGATTATTTTTGGTAATAAGTTTAATTGCGTAATAGGTGCCAATGGTTCCGGAAAAAGCAATATTTCAGATATGATTTGTTTTGTTCTTGGAAGAAGTTCTGCAAAAAGCATGAGGGCGGAAAAATCGGCAAACTTAATCTATAATGGAGGGAAAAAGGGAGATCCAGCAAAAGAAGCTTCTGTTTCAATTCATTTTAATAATTCAAGCAAGGTTTTCCCGTCGCCTGAAAAAGAAATAAGCATCACCAGAAGGATAAAACAAAATGGGATTAGCATCTATATACTGAATGGAAAGATTGTGACAAAGCAGGAAATTCTCGATTTATTGAATGTTGCAAGGATTGACCCAAATGGACATAATATAATCTCGCAGGGAGACATAATACAATTTACAGAGATGAAACCTGTTGAAAGAAGGGAGTTATTGGAGGGCATTGCAGGAATATCTGTTTATGAAGACAAAAAACAAAAGGCATTGCTGGAACTAAATAAAGTGGATGTAAAGTTAAATGAGGTCGGGATAGTTTTAAGGGAGAGGGGGCAGTATCTTGACAGCTTGAAAAAGGACAGGGATCAGGCAATCAAATACAAACAGCTTGAAGAGGATATAACAAGAAACAAGGCAACTCTTTTGCATTTAAGGTTAAAGGATATGGAGGAGAAGGAAGCAGGAATAAATTCAAGAATAAAAAAACACAATGAGGGCATATCTAAAATAAATGAATTTCTAAAAGAACTTCAAGAGAAAATTAATGAAAAAAAATCTGAGATTGAGGAAGTAAACCAAAAGATAAAATTTGCTGGAGAAGAAGGAAGTTCAGATGTGACAAAGAGCATTGACGGAGTTAAATCAGACATTGCACGTTTTGAATCCAGAATTGAAGTTTGCAACAATGAGATTTCAAGAATGAAGAACAAGAAAAATGAGCTTAAGCTAAATTTGAAGGATAATGAGGATAAGATTAATGAAATAAATTTAGAGGTAAAAAAACTGCAAGAAGAACTGCAAGAATTAAAAAAAGAGGAAGCTTCATTGTTAAAATCACTTGGTAGTTTTAAGGAAAAAAATAGCATCAAGGATATACAAAAATCTGGAAATGAAATAAACAGTATTGATGAAAGAGTATCAATTTTGAGGGAAAAGCTTTTTGATAAAAATGCTGAACTTGAAAAAGCAAGAATTAATGCAGGCAATGTGGATGACAGACTTTTGTTAGATGTTACAACAAAGAAGTTTTTAGAGTCAAAGCAGGAAGGGGTACATGGGGTTGTAAGCGGTTTGGGAAAAGTGGATTCAGAATATTCTACTGCATTGAATGTTGCTGCAGGGGGAAGGCTAAAAAGTGTTGTTGTTGATTCTGATCTTATTGCCAAAACATGCATTGAATACCTTAAAAAAAACAGGTTGGGAGTTCTTACTTTTTTGCCATTGAATAAAATCAGCCCAAAATCAAATTTGGATTATTCAAAAAACTTTCTTAAAGAAGATGGAGTAATAGACTTTGCAATTAATCTTGTTTCTTTTGACAAAAAATTCAATGATGTTTTTATGTATGTATTTGGCTCTACTTTGGTTGTTAAGAATCTGGAAGTTGCCAGGAAGATAGGGATTGGAAGAGCGAGAATGGTGACTTTAGATGGAGATTTAGTTGAAACCAGCGGAGCAATGATTGGCGGTTACAGGGGAAAAAGCCTTGGCCATGGTTTCCAGGAAAAAGAGATTAAGGGTTCATTGATGAAACTAGAGAAAGAAATATCCTCTTTAAAAGAGGAGATGGATTCATTAAGCAGGCAAAGAGAGGAGTTGAAAAGAAAGTTTGATTCTTTTGTAAGCCTGGAAACAAATGATGAGGCTGAAGATTTTGAAAATAAACGCACTGCTTTGAAGGAAAAGATTCTTGGTTGTGAAAGTAATATAAATTCTAAGAGGAATGAAATTAATCATATCTATTTGAGAGAAAAGCAAAACCTGCTGCAGCTGGTAAAAAATACAGAATTTGAACAGGAATCATTTGAAAAAGAGTTAGAGGAAGCACGCCAGAAATTAAGCGAACAGAAAAAGGAGCTGAATAAGAAAGAGAAAGAGCAAAAATTACTTTATGGAAATTACAAGGAATTATTTGAAAAAAAGAACAGGATAAGCGAAGCAATTCAGAAATTGGAAGTTCAGCATGTACGTAATGAAGACAAGATAAATGTCATTAACGATAAACTGCATTTCCTTAATGAGGACAAGGAAAAAATTATGGCAGAGATTACTGGATTGATTCAGGAATTTGAGGAGTTTAAAGATGCAAAACTGAAAAAATCAGTTTCAATAGTAGAATTAAATGATCAAATCAGGGATTTTGAAAGAATGCAGAAGCAGATGGGGAATGTAAACCTAAAGGCTTTGGAGATATATGAAAAAATAGAAGAGGAATATGAGAAAATACTCTCTAAAGTTGAAAAATTAAAGGTTGAGAAAGAAGATGTTTTGAATATGATTAATGAAATAGAATTAAACAAAAAAAGCCTTTTTATGAAGACATTCAATGTGCTTAATAATAACTTCAAGAATACATTCTCAATGCTTTCAAACAAAGGCGCTGCACACATGGATGTAGAAGATGCTGAAAATCCTTTTAATGCAGGTGTTGACATAAAAGTAAGGCTTACAAACAAAAAATATTTGGATATAAATTCTTTATCTGGCGGAGAAAAGACACTTGCTGCTTTAGCTTTTATTTTTGCTATACAGGAATACGAGCCTGCTCCTTTTTACCTTTTTGATGAGGTTGATGCTGCGCTGGATAAGAATAATTCTGAACTTTTGTCAAAGCTTCTTTCAAAATATTCTGAAACTGCCCAGTATATAGTTATTTCCCATAATGATGCTGTTATAACAGAGGCAGAGCAGATTTACGGGGTTTCAATGCAGGATGGGGTTTCAAAGATAGTTAGTTTGAAGGTTTAGAATCACCTTTTTGGATAATAATAGTAGGCATGCGCTCTTGGATCAAGGTATTCTTTGCTGTTCCCTGATTTTTTAAGAAAAATCAAAGTCAAAATCCCCAAAACACCAAGAAGTAAAAAGAAAATTCCTTTCAATGTTTTTTCCAATCCTGTTGCAGCAGAATTTTCAGCTGCATTTATTGTGGATACTGCTAAAAGAAATACAAATAATAGTATCAACATAGATTTTTTCATTTTTGGCCTCTACTAATCTAAAAAAGCCACAGATATATAAATATTATGGTGTTTTTACACTGTTACCTTAACGGTTGGTGGAAAGGATTAAAAAAGCATAGTTCTTGCTGTTATTATGACAAAAAAAGCAGATTGCAGTTTAATCTATACTTGTAAAGATGGAATGACCATCCATACAGCTAAAGGTGTTTTAAGCAAGTGGGATTATAGGGTTGGTTTCCTAAAAGAGGGTATGAAGAGAACACCCAGATTTGCAAAACACTCTCATATTATAATCGACTTATATACAAAATATTTTCATAATAAAAAACTAACAATGGAATTAAAGGGCTATTTCATTAAGCTATTAGACAATGTTCAATCTATAGATTATTACCCCCCAAAAATTATTTTTTTCAGGAAAGAATATGCTAACAAGTTTAAGGAATTAGACCAGATTGGAATATTTTCTGTTGAAGCTCTAATGGTTTATGTAGAATTACTTATGATTCAAGAGAAAACAAATTACCCACCAATGACCTTTAATAGAAAATTGTTTAATGATTTTTTGATCAAAGATATATATTCGGTGATTAATACTGCTACTCATGTAGGTAAATAATTAGTAATAACAACCTCATTAATTTTGCCTCTTTTAGCAGCATCGCAATTAATCATCCTATTAGCTTTAACCATATGAATATTATAACCTTTATACAAGTTTTTAATAAATTCAGTGTCGCTGTTTGATAACATTACTTTACAACCTTTTTTATCTAGTTTTTTAAAGACCTGTGCTAACCTAATTTGATCCTGCTCTGAAAAATTGTCCTTTGTGTATGATATAAAATTCTTACCTTTTGTCAATGGATAGTAAGGCGGATCAAAGTAAATAAAATCCCCTTCTTTTGCATACATCAAAACCTTTTCAAAAGGCATCTTTAATATTTTAGCTATTTTTAGCACTTTTGATAATGCCCTTAGATCATTTTCTTGAAATATTGATGGGTTTTTGTAACTACCCATAGGCACGTTAAATTTGCCTTTAGAATTAACCCGATATAATCCATTAAAACAAGTTTTATTCAGGTAAATGAATCTTGATGCTCTTTCAACCTTAGATAGAATTTCTGGGCTTAATTCTCTTAAAGAATAATAATATTCTTTATTATGGCTTTCCTTATGAAACCTCAATTGGGATATAAGCTCTTCAACATTATCCCTTATCATTTTATAACAGTTAATTAGTTCTTCATTTATGTCAGAAAGATAAATCTCTTTTAAGTTATTCTTTTGAATAATGTAGAATGCAACGGCACCGCCGCCAACAAACGGCTCAAAATATCTTTCTGCTTTTTGTGGAAAAAATTGTTTAAACTGTTCTAATAACTGTTTTTTTCCACCGGCCCATTTTATAAAACTAGGAACTTCACCATTCATTTTTTATTTTCCTTTAGTCTAATATTGCTTTTCTTCTTCATATACTTTGTTCCAGATTTTCCGCAAATCTTGTGAAAAACCCAATGGTTTTTGCTAGCAATTTCCTTGATTATTTCATTAGGCCCTTCTTTAGATGTTTTTATGTTATATAATAAGTCATAACACTTATATATTAGTTTTTTCTTTATGACATTTATGCAAGCAGTTATCCTGGCGGCAGGAAGGGGAGAGAGGGTTTATCCGTTTACTGGAGAGATCAATAAATGCATGATTAAGATAGGGAACAAGCCTGTTTTAGAACATACTATAGAGCAACTTCCTTTCTATATCAGGAAAATTATTTTGGTTATTAGGCCTGGAGATGAAGAGTTAAAGAAATACTTTGGAAAAAGGTATGGGTTTAAAAAAATAATTTATATTGAGCAGAAATCACCAAAAGGCACAGCAGATGCGCTGCTTCAAGCAAAATCCATTTTAAAAAGGTGGTTTGTTGTTTTGAATGGAGATGTATTCTATAAGAAAAAAGATATAAAAAGGTGTGTTAGGAGAAGACCGTGTATGTTAGTGACTAAAGTAGAGAAACCTGAACATTATGGGGTAGTTACAGTAAATAAAAAGAGAGTCAGTTCTTTAGTTGAAAAACCAAAAAAAGCAGATTCTAACTTAATAAATGCAGGGCTATATGTTCTTAAGAAGGATATGATTGAAAAAAAATTAAAAAAATCAAGTCACGGGGAGTATGAAATTGTTGATTTTTTTCAGCCTTTAATATCACAGAATAAGCTTAGATATGCAAAGACAGATTTTTTTGCTACAATAAATTATTCGTGGGATATTCTAAATGAAAATAAAAAAATTTTAAGCCAAATTAAACTGAAGCAAAAAGGAGAAGTTGAAATAAACTCGACTTTAAAAGGAAAAGTTGGGATAGGGAGAGGAACTATCTTAAAAAATGGTTCATATTTGGAAGGCCCTGTTGTTATTGGAAAAAATTGTTCAATAGGCCCTAATTGTTATATAAGGGGGCCAACTTCAATAGGAGATAACTGCAAGATAGGACACAGTGTTGAAATCAAGGCAAGCGTAATATTTAGCGGTACTTCCATAGGACATTTAGCTTACATAGGAGATTCTATTGTTGGGAGAAATGTTAATATTGGCGCAGGGACAACTACTGCAAATTTAAGGCATAACGGAGAAACAATCAAAGTCAAGCTGCATGGAGGACTTGTTGATACGGGATTAAAAAAATTTGGGGCAATAATAGGGAATTCTGTCCATACAGGGATTAATACAACAATATATCCTGGAAGGATTGTTGATAGAAATACTTTGCCTGGAGAGATTGTTAAAAAATAAAATGTGCGGCATAGCAGCATATAAGGGAAGAAACAGGGCAAGTAAAGTTTTGCTTGATTCTTTAAGAAGAATGGCCTATAGAGGTTACGATTCTGTCGGCATGGCTTTTTTGAATAATAATAGATTAATAATAAAAAAAGGCGTTGGAAAAGTTGATGAGGTAAATAATAAGCTGCATTTTGAAAATGCTAAAGGTAATTTAGGCATTGCGCATACAAGATGGGCAACTAATGGAATAGTTACAAAAGAGAACGCACATCCTCATTCAGATTGTAATGGGAAGATTGCAGTGGTACATAATGGGATTATTGAAAACTATGAAGGAATAAAAGAGGAACTTGAGAAGAAAGGGCACACTTTCAAATCACAAACTGACACAGAGGTTATCCCCCATCTTATTGAGGAATATAAAAAAGACCTGCCTTTTAAAGAAGCGTGCATAAAAGCTGTTAAGAGATTAGAAGGTTCTTATGCAATATTAGTTATTTCTGAAGATACTGACAAGATTTTTGGAGCTAAAGACGGAAGCCCGCTTATTTTTGGAATTAATGGAAGTGAAATATTTGCAGCTTCAGAAATTTCTGCATTTTTAGAATACACCAATAATGTTTTGTTTTTAGAAGATAAAGAATATGCTGTAATTGATGGAGGAGTAACAATAAATCGTTTAGAAGATGGAAGAGAATTGAAAAGGGAGATGAAAAAAATAGAGTGGAGTGCTGACCAGATAGAAAAAGGCGGATATGAACATTTCATGCTTAAGGAGATATTTGATCAGAAAAGATCTGTAACAGGCTCTTTAAGGCAAAATGAGGATAAAATAAGGAAAATTGCAGAATTAATAAATAACAGCAAGGGGATATTCTTTGTTGCTTGCGGCACTGCCTACCATGCTGCATTAACTTCCATGTATCTCTTTTCTGATATAGCAAAAGAGCATGTTAATGTTGTTTTGGCTTCAGAATTTCATAATTATCGGGATTTTTTAACAAAGGAAACTTTAGTTGTAGCTGTTTCACAAAGCGGAGAGACTGCTGATGTGATTGATGCGATAAAGTCTGCAAAAAACAAAGGGACAAAAACATTTGCAATACTTAATGTTATGGGAAGTTCTTTAATGAGGTTATGCGATGATGCAATTTTAATCAATGCAGGTCCAGAGATTGCTGTTGCTTCCACAAAGGCGTTTACTGGCCAGATAGCTGTTTTATCTCTTTTGGCTTATGCATGTGCTGGAAAGTTTGATGAGGGAAAAAAGCATTTAATGGAAGTTGCAGGATTGGTTGAAGATGTTCTGAAAAAAGAAAACCTTGATAGGATAAGAAAAGTTGCAAAATCAATTAAGGATTCAAAAGACATGTTTTTAATAGGAAGGGGTTTGAGTTACCCGCTTGCACTTGAAGGAGCATTGAAAATCAAGGAAGTTAGCTACATACATGCAGAGGGTTTTGCTGGAGGAGAATTGAAACATGGGACAATAGCATTGATTGATGATAAAACACCTTGCATTGTTATTGACGATAAGGATAATACTAATATGATCTTGAGTAATGCCAATGAGGTTAAGGCAAGGGGAGGATTAATCATCGGAATTTCAAATAAAAAACACAATATCTTTGATACTTTTTTAGGAATACCCCAAATTTCTCCTATACTTATTGCAGTTATATTACAATTAATGGCTTACTATTTGGCTTTGGAAAGAGGATGCGACATAGATTGCCCAAAAAACTTAGCCAAAGTTGTTACAGTACGTTGAATTATCATAAATAAACATAAAATAAGATTTGTGAACTTACATCTAACCTCTAAAAAAGCCAGTTTTCTTTGCCAAAAGCGTTATAAATCATGGCTGTTTGTTATAAACTAAAATGAAAATTGTTGTTATTGGCGGAGGGACTGGAACATATACAGCATTAATAGGGTTGAAAAAATATCCTTGTGAATTAACAGCAGTAGTATCTATGATGGATAGCGGCGGCAGCACAGGGGTTTTAAGGGACGAATTTGGAGTTTTGCCGCCTGGAGATATAAGAAGAGGAATTGTAGCGCTTTCTGAATCAACTCCAATAATGAAGGAACTTTTCCAATACAGGTTTTTAACAGGAAGCGGGCTTAAAGGCCATAGTTTTGGAAATTTATTGATAACAGCTTTAAAGGAGATTACAGGAAGTGATGCAGAGGCAATTAAGCAGGCGTGTAAAATCTTGAACATCAAAGGAAAAGTTTTGCCGGTGACAGTTGATAATTCAAATCTTTGTGCAGAACTTGAAAATGATTACGTAATAAAAGGGGAGACAAAAATCGACATCCCAAAACATGATCCTGAACTTAAAATCAAAAGAATTTTTCTTGAACCGCAGGCAAAAGCGTTTGAAGAAGCTGTTGAAGAGATATTGAATGCTGATAAAATTGTAATTGGTCCTGGTGATTTGTACACAAGCGTTTTGCCAAACATAATTGTTGAAGGGATCAAAGAAGCAATAGTAAATTCCAAAGCCAAAAAAATATATGTATGCAATGTCATGACAAAATATGGAGAGACAAATAATTTTGATGTGGAGGATTTTGTTGATGAGGTTGAAAAATATCTAGGAAAAGGGGTTTTAGATTTGGTAGTTTTTAATGATAAAAAAGCAAGCAGGAGATTATTAAAAAAATATAAAGAAGAGAATGCACAGCAGGTTGGATTTTCACTGGAAAAACTTAAAAACAAAAATGTTAATTTTATTAAAGCTGATCTTATTACAGAACCAAATCTTATCAGGCATGATCCAGACAAGTTGGCAAAGGTTATTTTTGAAAGTTGATTGTAAATGATAAAAGCGCTAATATTTGATATGGACAATACCTTGTACGAACTTGCTGAAAAATACAATGATATTCTTATTCCTGGGAATAAGGAGGATTTCTTTAAAACTGTTAAAATAAATAAGTCAGAAATTAAATTGCTTGCTGAATTAAAAAACAAATATATTCTTTTTTTAATAACCACGGGCGTAAAATCATGGCAGGAAGAGAAAATAGATAGATTTAAACTAAGGCCATTTTTTAAAAAGATTTTTATAGACACTGGAAAAGGAAAAAAACCTTATTTTGAAGATATTTTAAAAATGTATAAAAAAGAGGAATTGGCTGTTGTTGGAGACAATATAAAAAGCGAGATAAAAGACGCAAATGAACTTGGAATAACTACAATAAGGATATTGAGGGGCATGAAATCCAAATCAGTGCCTTTTTCTTCAGAAGAAAAGCCAGACTATACAATTAAAAATTTAAAAGGGCTTAAAAAACTGATTAATGGACAAAATATTTATAAGCCGATTAAAATTAAGTAAATTTAGAGGACAAATATGAAAGTACTTGCAGCAGGAGACCTACATGGAGACCAATTGCTTGTCAGAAAACTAGCTGAAAAAGCAGAGAAAGAGAAAGTAGACCTTGTTGTTTTATGCGGAGACATAACAAAAGCTGATGAAAGTACAGAGAACATGATAGGCCCTTTTGTAAACAAGAACAAAAAAGTCCTTTTAATACCGGGGAATCATGAGACAGTTGCTACAGCAGACTTCCTGGCAGATCTTTATGGCATCACAAATCTCCATGGATATTCTGTTAAGATGGGTGATGTGGGCTTTTTTGGATGCGGTTCTGCAAACGTAGGGCTTTTTAGGCTTGAAGAAGGGGAGATATACTCAATATTAAAAAAAGCGTTCAATCCCATTAAAGACTTAAAAGTAAAAATAATGGTTACGCATGTGCATCCAAGCAAAAGCATCATGGAAAAACTTTCTTCTTTTGTTCCTGGAAGCGATGGAGTCAGGAAAGCAGTTGAAAAATTAAAGCCGGACATACTTTTTTGCTCCCATGTCCATGAAGCAGAAGGCATGGAAGAGATTATAGGGGGTACAAGGGTAATCAATGTTGGAAGAGGTGGAAAAGTATTAGAAATTTGATTTAAAATGGAAATACAAATAATAATCCTTATTTTGTCTCTTGTGCTATCAGCCTTATTTTCAGGCATAGAAACTGCTGTAATCTCTATTACTAATTTTCGTACAAGATTTTTAGTCAAGGAAAAAAGATCCGGGTCTCAATATTTGTTGAAATTAAAAGAAAATCAGGGAAGATTTTTGATAACGATTTTGATTGGGAATAATATTGTGAATATAACTGCAGCTTCAATAGCGACTTTTTTGATGACTGAAAGATTCGGGTCTTATGGTGTAGGTATTGCTGCAGGGATAATGACATTCTTAATTTTATTTTTTGGAGAGATAACTCCTAAATTATTCGCTATTACACATGCTGAAAGAATTGCACTGCTTTTTTCAAGGTTTATTTTATTGTTACAGAAAATTCTTTTTCCCATAATCTTGATTTTTGAATTAGTTAGCAATAGAGTGGTTAAATCTTTAGGAATTCCAAAGAAAAGGCCATATATTACAGAAGACGAATTGAAATACCTTTTTAAGATAGGGGTTGAAGAAGGAGAATTTGAGAAAAAAGAAAGTGAACTCTTGGAAAATGTGCTGAAGTTTAATGACATAACAGCTAAAGAAGTTATGACTCCAAGATTAAGGATTTTTTCTTTGGATTCAAACAAAAAGTTAAAAGATGTCATTGATCAGATACTTGATTCAATGTTTTCAAGGATACCAATATATGAAAAAACAAGAGACAATATTATCGGAATAGTCTTTGTAAAAGATCTCTTAAGAATGATTAATGATGGAAAGCGGGATACAAGCCTCAAAAAAATATCCAAAAAGCCATATTTTGTTCCAGAAAATAAGGTTATCAACCAGCTTTTTAAGGAATTTCAAGATACACGAACACATATGGCTTTTGTTGTTGATGAGTTCGGGGCATTATCTGGATTAATAACACTTGAAGACCTGCTGGAAGAAATTGTCGGGGAGATAATTGATGAATCAGACGTAAGCGAGAATTTGATTAAAAGAATAAGCAAGAACGAGATTTTGGTAAATCCAGATACAGAAATAAAGGATGTTAACAGGTTTTTTAATGTTGAGCTGCCTGGAAAAGAAAACCAAACAGTTAGCTCGCTTGTTTTAAAAAAGATAAAGAGGATTCCAAAAGAAAAGGAAGTTGTTCAAATAGGCAATGTCGATTTTTTAATTTTGGAAGCTGACAGTAGAAAAATAAAAAAGATACAGCTAATTAAAAAAGAATAAAAAATGGGCCTGCCAGGATTTGAACCTGGGACCTTCGCTGAGTGAAAGCGACGTCATGGCCGCTAGACTACAGGCCCGTTAAAGCATTAAGTTATGGCCGTTATTTTTCAGCCATAATTCTTTTTCTTTATAGTTTGGAACTGCTTTCCCAACCAATTCCCAAAATCTTCTTGAATGATTAAATTCCCTTAAATGTGCGAGTTCATGAACACAAACATATTCAAGAATATCTGCAGGTGCGAAAATCAGCCTATGAGAAATGTTTATGTTGCCTTTTTTTGAACAGCTGCCCCATCTGCTTGTCTGTTTCCTGAATTTTATTTCATTAAAGTTAATATTAAAATGTTTGCTATTCAATTCTTTTACAATTTTTTTCAGTTCTGGGAGCCTTTTATTTGAAATCAACTTTCTTAAAAGTTCATCTGTATGGCTCTTTTTTGAAATAAACAATTTTATTATATTGTTCTCTATTTTCCCAATTGACGTTTTGGAATTCTCATCATAGTTTATCAGCACCTTATAATCTTCATTTCCAATTTTTAGCATATCCCCATTTTTTATTTCATTTTTTTGTTTTGGCCTGATTCTGCTCTTTTCTATTTTTCTAATAATCCTCTTTTTTAGATTTTCAAATGCTCTGAACTGTTCTTCTCTGTTCATGTAAAGCGAGATGTCAAAAACAATCCTGTCTTCCTTTATTTTCACTATTGAGTTTTTTCTTTTAGAGTACTCTTTAACAATCCCCCAACTTGCTCCGCCAATATCCATGTATTCCATTTTAAGTTTAATGCAGCGGGTCTGCAGGGATTCGAACCCTGATCAATCGGTCCGAAGCCGATTGTACTATCCATTATACTACAGACCCAAAATTAATTAAAAAACTATACTATTTAAAATGTTTTTCTTAAGAACTGGCAGCGCCAAAACCTGCAACTTCATCAATAAGTTGTTCATCAACCCTTCCTTCATTTGATATCATGGCTTTCCTGCATACATCTTCGCAATTTCTCAGCAAAAGCCTCGGATTCTTTTTAGAATTATGAAACAGCTTTTTTATGTCCCAAT
>Ga0209541_10008132_pt1 | contig 17418 bp, 13 predicted proteins | sample RifCSPlowO2_01_FD_184027 | JGI IMG/M metagenome (GOLD analysis project Ga0209541, IMG submission 184027) | Groundwater microbial communities from Rifle, Colorado - Rifle CSP2_plank lowO2_0.1 (SPAdes) (version 2) | ecosystem: Environmental > Aquatic > Deep subsurface > Groundwater | place...
ATTGTTGCTTTGACCTCTATTTCTTTTCTCATACAAAAACTATATCAGGTTCGAACCCAAAAAACCATTACAGATTTTGATGGCTTAACGAAATCTTATAAAAATTTCAGTTTGGGTCAGGCACTGTCGGGTCTTATAACAGTGCTCGAGGATAAAGAGTATATGGTTACTTTACGCGAAAAAATGAATAACATCAAGAAAGTTGCCAAGTTTTACAACTACGACCTCCTCCTAGCCAAAAAGTAAAACGTTGTTGCCCCTTGTCTGCCCTTGGGGCGAGTTTTGTCCCCCAGGTAGACCTTTGACACCTCCTGCGACCATAGCCCACCGGTTTGACGAAATTTGCGAGCCTAGAACGATTTGCTTAACTTCAGAAAAGTTAAGCAAATTGCACCGAGTCATAATTGCTTAACTAAAGACTCTCCTCGATCTCAACAGCATCGTCCTCATCCACGCCTAAATCCTCCATGATCTCCTGAACACGCTCGGCCGTATCTTTATCAAGATCATGAGTTTCCATAAGCTCGGCAACTTCCTCGTCCGGAGCTTCTTCGGCAGGTTCTTCTTTAATTGGATCGTTGTCGTCTGACATATTATTTCTTTTTATTTTGGTATTCCAACAATTTCTCGGCTGGAGAAATACCACCGAGGACTTTGTGCGGAAAATAATTCCAAGCGTCAGTTACGAGTTCGAGAACATCGCTCAATTCCGAAGCATCTCCGCCACGATCAAGCATTGCCACAACTTTCATCATGTCGTCGTTATCTTCTTCATGAAAAATAACATCCCGGACGTGATCTAATGTAAAATCGCTCTCGGTCTCTTTGAGCATTTCCACGAGTTCCTGTTCAATCTCTTTTCGGCGTTCCAAAATTTGTTGTTTTGATTCGGTTTCCATAGTATTTATTTCTTAAAATATTTTTGCCGGCATAACAAATAAACGATACTCAATATCAAAGCTATGCCGATTGGCGGTAAAGCATATATCACGAGATTGGCGATGTTGAATAATATCGACATGCTTGTATTTAAAACATTAAACAGCCACGGCACGAGATAAGCGTAGGAAATATACATCAGAAACAGCCAAAGGACTGCCTTAATGAAATTATAGAGCTCCCACATACCAAAAGCTTTAACCACGATATTATGCAAGACTTTATAAAATTTGATCACGTATAGAAACAGTCCGATCGTACAAAAAGTAAAGGCACTATAAAACACCCGGACAAAAACGCTTGGTGCAGACAAAGGACTGATTGTTTGCCATTCAAACTTAATCCCTAAGGCAAAATGCCAGAGCAACAATACAAAAGCTAAAATGACATAAGTCGTTCCAGAACCCACGATCTCTTTGGTGTTTTTTAGTAAAACTTTCTTATTCCAATAATTATTAGTGATTTTCATATTACAGAATATCCTCCCTTAACAAATAGGCAGTCACAGAACCCTTCGCTAAAAGAAAATTTAATATGATTAAAATCTTGTTCTTGATCTGAGAAGTTGTACGAATCTTGTAGCGGTTTTTGAGAATATATCCTCTCACTATGTTTTCCAGATAGTAGACGGTGTTTATTTCTAATTCATCGGAACTTAGTCCTGCATTTTTTTCCAACATATCGCTAATCCAAAAAATTCCATCGTCTCGAAATCCACTCCCAATATCATTCAGCACTTTTGAGATAGAATATAGAACCACTGGGTAACCACCGATATCTTTCGCAACTTTTTCAAAAAACTGTTTTTCTCGATCCTTTAGTGTGTGCCATTCTTTGGCACTTTCCTTCCAATAACGCCACGCCAGGAGATAGTTGCGTACAATTTCGTCTAAATAATGGCGATGCGTAAGATTACGACAAACTTCAACGATCTTAGGATAAAATAATTCCCATACTACCCAAAACTCCTCGTATTGACCAAGTCTATCCTCGACGCTTACAAACTCGCTAAACAAATCTGCGACGTCTCTCGAATCTTCAAAGTTGTCGATAAATGGTTTGATATAGGTCTGGATATCGTTCCGATCAGACATAAGAACAAAATACGCCAGCTTATTTAAAAATCTTTGCTTGAGAGAGGGATCAATTCTATCATCACGATCTTGGATTCTTGGAAATAATTTCTTCGAAAAAATCGGAAAGATAATACTAAGAAAATTTTTGTGATCCTCGTGCTGTGTTTTTAATGGAAGTAGCTCAAATGCCGTTTTCAAAACATCGAGACTGATATCATCAAAACTAGATAGTTCTGAATAAACAACTTTATTTAATACAACTCTCTCGATATCATTTTTGTGCTCTTTTTCAAAAAGTTTTATTACCTCAGACGCTGAAAAATTATAAGTGTGATTCTTCCGTCTCTCCTCTCGGAGACGTTCTTCTATTTTTTCATATTTCGGTTTTAACAAAAGGTAGCCAAGAAAAATTGAATGTGCATCATCAAAACTTATTTTCCATGAATCTTGCAAGACAGCCCTTGTTACAAGAGATGCTATATCCCCGTATGATGTAACGAGCAAAATAAAAAATGTCCTTTTTATTTTTTTCACATCATTGGGAAAGTGCTGTAATAAGATAGGTAAAGAGAGGATTGCCGGCTGAGTACCATTGAACGAACTATTCGAATACGGTCCCAATTTGGAAGATTCTGTTATATATCCCATCAATACCTTCTTGCATAATTCTTTATCGGAAGTGTTCAGCTTTTCAAAATAATCACGCATCAATATGGCACATACATAAGCAGGTATTGAACCATTGAATAATTTAAAATTGTCGCTAACATCTTTCTGTCTCAGACCATGAATAATTTCCTTGGTTTCTTTTATAACAAGAGACATGTCACCTTCGTATTTTTGATACTTTTCATACTCTTCTTTATTTTTTTCAAATTTTTGGCTTGACCACAACTGTAGCTGAATGTATTTAGCTGACTCTTCATTTTTCTTTAAAGAATCTTCGCTATATTTTTTTAATTCAGGATCAATCTCGGGATTAAATTGTATTAAAATTTTATCGCCCTGTTTTTCTGTAGTTGGCTTCATTTTTCTTCGGTCCATCCTGGCCAAATACAATCTCCAAGTTTTATCGGTTTCTGTCTCCTTAGATTTCTCGGGAAGTCTTGCATAATAATCATCAAATATCTTCCACAAAACCTCTTGTCGCTTTACAGCTTCTTCTTCGCTCTCCGTCTCACTTCTAAAAAGCTGATAATTAAGTGCCAGATATTCAAGGGAAGAACTTCGATGTTTATCTTCACAAGTTTTTAGACGTTCATTCTTAAACAAGTCACCTGGGTCATGACTTATTGAATAGGTGCTTTTTGCCGTCATATCAAGTTGCATTCTGGCTGTATCGAAAAAGAAAAAGTCTTTTGTTCTAAACAAGATTTGAGCCACATTAAATAGTTTTGATGGTTCAGCGAGAACAACGCTTGCAACTACCGCCGTAATTGAAGCAGAACTAGAATTTTTGATGAGATATAAACACCAGCTTTCAAGTACTTCTGATGAGGCACTTTTTGCCATCATAAGTAACCATCTTTCCAGAGCCATGTGGATAGATTCTAAGACGGCAGGGGCAACCTGTGTTCCACGATATATGTTCCAAATTCTATGACAAATGTATTGCTTAATAGTTTTCCCAGAGACGTCAGGAAGTACTTCTATCTCCTCAGCTTCGTATTGTGCGAATTCAGACTTCGCAAAATACTCGATTGATTTGTTTGTGAATGACAAAATAAAATTTACTGCATCTTGAGGAACTGCTTGCAACAAGGCGAAGATTGGAGTTTGAAAAGCACTTGCAGGATAGTAGTCAAGGTGATGTTCAGAGAGATTAAAATATTGTTCAATGTCGTTCCGGTAATCTGAATGCCAACCCGTTCCTTTAGGCGGAGTATAAAACCAAAAAAGATTGGCTAAATCCATAACTTCTTTCGGAAGATTTTTTGCCACCTCATAACTATCTGGCAATGAAGATAAAATTGCCTGCACTAATTCGTAATACCTACCCCTATGGCTGGTATCTTTTTCTGTTGTTACTTCAGTGACTATTTTTATCAACCCTGATTTTATCTCACTAGACCCGTTAAGTATTGTGCTAATCAATTTATCTTTTGTGTCATCACGATCACTGAAGTAGAAGCCCTTTTGCTTAGTAAGTTCTTCGTAATAAAACAATGCTATTTGGCTGGCGTTCTTTGTGGTTTCTCCTTCCTTATTTTTATTATTCCAATCGTACAGTACCGGAAGAATCGCACTCATATGACTGAATCGCAATTCCTCTTTGTGCTTGTTTAAAAAAGCTATGATGCAGTCCCATCCCTTTCCTTTCGGTGTTGTGAAGACAGTCTTTAATGCAATTCCATCCGCTCTTGTAAGGCCTAACAAATGTAGAAAGTTTTCATCTATTGTCTTACAAGCAATTCTCAATAAAAAAAGAATTTTATGCAGTAAAGTATTTTCGTATTTGTAGGTAATGTTTATACTCCTAACGACTTTGGATGAGTAATCAGAAGAAACAACTCTTTCGGGTTCCTCAAGTAATTCTTTCTCAAAATTGGTAAAGAAAACGTCAGAGTAATCGGAAAGCAAGACGGACACCAAAACTTCGTCTTTCCAATGACTTTCTACCTGATTGTCACCAATTGTAAATCCTATCAACTTTTTTGCATCTTCGTCATTTATAAAAAGCTTATCCGAAAGCCAATTTCTATAAGCTCTGCGAATAGGAAGTGAACTGCCTATATTTTGATAAAATTTACCGTAATCCTGTGACCCAATAAAGGATCTTTCGATAATCATATCGAAAGCCCACTCTTCATAGACATCATGAACGATAAAATATCCTCCGGCACTTGAGTCAAATTTAATAACTTCATCCGATCCCAATTTTTGTAGAGCCTCTTGGTCACAACCATTTGCTTTTGCAAAAAAGTTACCACTATCGGCTCTTTCTTGGGCAATTTTCAAGAAACACTCTTCTCGTCTTATGTGAAGATTACTCTTTTGATAAGTAGAGCATTGAATCTGTTTTTTCCAAATAATATTCCGAAAGTCAGTGTAGTTCGTACTATCTCTGATGTCCGCGTAACTTTGCAAATATACATTAAGATAAAGCGGAACCTGCAAAAGACCGCAAAGCCTTTCGTTTTGAGGCAACTTAAAGCCGTTGTCGGTAGAAATTTTCCCCAATTCCTTAACCGAAAGATCAGGAATATTTAGAGATCGAAAGTTAACATTATAAATTTCCTTAAACTGGAATCTAAGATCATCTAAATAACTATACCTGACGGTAAATATTATATTCCACCCGTTATCAATCAGTGTGTTAAGAAAAGCCTGAAATACTTCTTGATTTTCAATATCTGATAATTTTTCCGCCGAATCTACAACGACATATTTTTTGTCTATATCCTTGTGTTCGTCTATAAAATCTGAAAACGCCAACTCACCGAAGCTTTTGAACAGTACATCGATGTTGAGAAGATTATTAAATTGCGTTGCCTTGAAAATATAAAATGGTGTTTTATCTTTGACCGTTAGAAAAAAGTCTTTTATTACTGCTGTTTTACCAACCCCAGCACCACCACTTAGTATGACTATAGGAGAAATATTCAGTGCCTGTTGAAGTTCTGTAACAACAGTCAATCGGTCTAATTTTATCCTCTTATCCCCAAATGTAATTTCTGAATGTATTGGTTTCAACAAGGAATCAGCGTACGTAGTCAAAACTTGAATGGAATCGAGTATGCCTTTTTTGAGATCAAAGAAGTGTTGAGCTATGCTGAAGTTCTGCTCACAAACAAATGGGGATTCAAAATAACTCGCAGTCCTCCACTCGACATCGACCCCTTTTGTTTTTGCATGATTTTCAATTTCGACTTTATATTGAGGGTCTGTCTTCTTGGAGTCTTGCCCGAAATCTTTGTTTATATAAAAAATTATCTTATTAACGTTTGGATGTCTCGTTTTTGTAGTATCTATCGAAGATATAAAATCATCTTTGTGTCCTGATAACGCCGTAGTATAAAATTTAGCTTGCCAACCAATAACCTGTTCATCTTTTTCAATAGAATTTGTTTCTATGCCTGCGTGGTTTTGAAATCGAAAGATGCCGATATTTTTATTAAACTCTTTGCAAAACAAAAGGTAACAGAGTCGTTCAAAAGCAGATTGTTTATTACTGCTAAACTTTGCACCAAAATTGTCCCAATTAATTTCCTGTATCATAAAATATTGATCACTAATACTTCCACTCCTCATACGACAAAATAAAGCTGTTCAGTTCTTCTTTTATGCCTTTCCATTTCGGGATGTATTTTGCCATTAAGGCGACAAATTTGTCGCTGTGTTTTTTCTCAATCAAATGCAAAAGCTCGTGGACTACGACATACTCCACGCAAGCGATCGGCTTTTTGGCTAGCTCTAGGTTTATCAAGACTCGAGCTCGCTTGTGATTACAAGTACCCCAGCGAGTTTTCATCTGCTTAATACCCCAGAATTTAACCTCTACGCCCATTTTCTTTTGCCATTTGGTGATCAAATCACTGACAATCACATGCAACTCTTTGCGATACCAGTCCATCATCACTTCTCGACGCTTGATTGCCGGACTTTTTGGCCGAACCTGTAAAATAATCTTATTTTTTCCTTTCAAGGTAACGGCAGGTGCTCCATCTTTATAAACTACTTCAAGGCGATAGCGTTTGCCAAAAAAGTAATGACTTTCACCGGAGGAATAATCACGCTTGGTTTGTCTTTCCTGACCGGTAAACTTAGCTTGCTGTTTCTTTATCCACGGCAATCTCAAAGCCAAGAGCGTACGAATAGCGTCGTCTTTCATATTGGCCGGTGCGGTTACGCGAACCCAGCCATTGGGAGGTAAAACCGAAAGATGCAAATTCTTGATCGGCTTGCGGACGACCAACGCCTCAACACTGCCAAGTTGTAGATAAGAATTAGTACTCATTTTGATTCTTGATAATCTCAAAGAGGTTTTTCAATTCCTCGTCCGTGATTTCAGGCAAAGCGTTTTTGATTTCAATCTTAATTGCTCGTTCTTTCAAACGATTGCCACGCCAGTCGGCCTGACGTGAAGCGATCACGGCTTCATGCACCGCCACGGCCTTATTTACATCCTGACCAAGGTTGTCATAAATCGCTCGCTTGGCGGAGGTGTTTATTCCCGCACCAACCGACTCGTCCATTGGGTTTTTAACTTTCTTGGACAAAGCCACGATCTGTTTTAGATATTCTTTATACTCAACATCAGCCTGTTTGCGTTTCTTAACCAACTCATCCAAGAGTTCCGACATTCGCAAATAATACTTCGGGTTAGTTGGCATCTCATCAATGATCAGCTTGCGGACGTTGTTTTCAATCGTTTCGGCGACCGCTTCCTGACTTTGTTTAATAGCGTCCGGCAAGTCATTCAGAGCGTCTTCACCTTTCTTCACGATCAAGTCAACCAAGGTCATATCGTCAAACGCCGACAGCTTCTCGCTCTCGGTAGCCGAGATATAACGGTCAATCAAAACTCGCATTGCCGGTTCATATTTCTTGAGATCAATATAATCACCGCTGGCAAGTTTAACTTCCATTCGCACTTGTTCGTAATGTCTAACCTCTCGCTCAATCGCTTGTGCCTGATCTTTGGTATAACCAGCATCAGACATGTCGTTGGCCAAGTCGGCATAAGCCCGAAGTAAATGACTGACTGATTTATAAAGTTTTACTCGCTTAATTTCGTTCTCCTTAAGAGAGTAGGGATTTTCGACATCACCGCAGAAATAGCGGATATACATCGCTGAATCTTTTGGTGGAGACACCGGCTCGCAAAGAGCTTTAACAATTTCCATCGCCTCATCCAAATCCTTTTTGCCTTCATCCATGCGATCCTTCAGAAGCCCGAGCACATCTTCTTTGTCAAAGCCTTCAAGAGCACCAGCAGTATAATCACCGACTGCTTTCTCCAATTTTTTGAACAGGTCCCGATAGTCCACAATGTAGCCGTACTCTTTATCCTCACCATCCAAACGGTTCACACGACAAATCGCTTGGAACAAACCGTGATCCTGCATATTTTTATCAATGTAAAGATAAGTTGCTGGCGGTGCGTCAAAACCAGTCAAAAGTTTATCTACCACAATTAGAAGTTGCATCTGACCCGGAGTCTCAATAAATTTCTTTTTGATTTCTTTCTCAAAATCTTCCGTGCTTTTACCGTTAAGCATTTTTTGATAGACGGCATATTCGCGAGTATCAGTAGACAAAGCACCGGGTTCATAAGAAGTCACCACGGCACATTTGGTAAAGCCCGTTGTCTGGAAAATCTCATAATACTGGCAAGCTTCATAGATACTACTAGCCACGAGCATAGCATTGCCACGGCCACTGGCTAAGCGATCCTTTTTGTAAAAGTCATCCAAGATATCAAAAACCACTTTCTCCAATCGTGATCGAGATGAGAGCAAGCTTTGCATCGTACCCCAGCGTCGCTTGAGTTCGGCTTTGGCGACATCGGTAAGACCTTGTGTGCGTTCTTCAAACCATTCGTCAATCTTGTCTTGGGAGCTGATAGTTTGATCAACTCGGCGAGCTTCATAACGCAAATCCAAAACCACTTTGTCGGCCACGGCCTCGTTGTATTTATAAGTATGGATATACGGTCCGAAAGCCCCTATGCTGTTTGATTTATCAACCTTGAGCAATGGCGTACCGGTAAAGCCAAGAAATGTAGCGGTCGGCAAAAGTTCCTTCATCGCTTCATGCAGTTTGCCGGTATGAGAGCGATGACATTCATCCACAAACACAAACAAATTACCTTTGGCGGAAAAGTCCTTCGGCAAGTTTTTCTTTATCTCGGAAAGATAGTCATCAACATCAAGCTCGCCGGTCCCGTTCACTCGGCCGAATTTATGCACGAGGGAACAAAGCAACCACTTATCTTTTTTGTTCAATTCATCCAATAGGTCTCTGGCACTTGGTGCTCGATATATTTCTTCGTTAACGCCATCAAAAACCTGTTTGATTTGCTGATCCAGTTCGGTGCGGTCGGTAAGCAAAAGCACACGAGCATCGTTGATGTTCTCGCGAATCCATTTGGCGAGCCAAACCATCGTCAAACTCTTGCCACTACCTTGCGTATGCCAAACAATTCCGCCTTCGTGACGATTTACATAATCCTGAGCGGCCTTAACACCGAAATACTGATTGTGTCGGCAAGTCTTTTTTATACCGCTATCAAAAACAATGAAGTCGTGGATGATTTCCAAGAGTCGCTTCTTGTCGCATATCTGCAAAATGGCTCGGTCCAATCTAGACTCACTGCCAAGCCCGGTCTCTTTCCAAGACAAATAATGCTGTTCGGGAGTTTCGGTCGTGCCATAACGCAAGCCTTCGGTATCGTTGCCGGCCATTACCAGCTGAATCGTGCCGAAAAATGTTTTGATAAATTCTTCTTTTTGATTGCCGATGTTTTGGCGAATACCTTCGGACACAGACACAATACTTCGCTTGAGCTCAATCACGCCGACAGCGATGCCGTTTACATACAAAACAATATCCGGTCGTTTGGTACGGTTGCCTTTGATCGTCACTTCCTCGGCAATGGCAAAATGATTGTTCTCCGGATGTTCCCAGTCAATGAATTCAACATCCTGCTTATGCTCTCCCAGTTTTTCCCGTTCTTTGGCACTATAGCGAAGTAAGCTATAAGTTTCTTTATTCAGATCATACAAGCTCATCTGCGGACGATTGGTGCATTTCTTCAACTTTTCAATCGCTTTGCTGATCAATGTCTCGCTATGGCCGGATCGCAAAAGGAAAGAGCGCAAATAGACCTCTTCAACATTGTTGTTTTCCTCTCGCTCTTCAAAATTGCCGAGATAATCATAGCCGAGCCGATCACGAAACAAAGCCACAATACGATCTTGCGTTTTGCGTTCCAGCTGGCCGACTTTAGTTGTGTTTAGTGTATCCATATTGTTATTTTGTAAGTAATCTTATTTTGCCTGTTAAAAGTGTTTGCATCATTCCTTGTTTAATATTTTGATACTTAGTAAGTTGCGATTCCAGTTTTTCAATTTCGGTGTCCATGTCTGACAAGACAGTGGCGATAGCTTTCTGCTCATCGGGCTTCGGAGTATCTATCTCTATATTCTGATATTCAGAAATCCAATATCGTTTGTGGTCTCCAAGCTTAAAATCAATCATCCGCATCTTTTCAAAAACAAATCTCAAATTGATATCTTTATTCCTCGGCTTAAGCATTTTCATAGCCGATGACTTTGCCTTGAACGGAAAATCAACAAACTTCGTTGCTGTAGTAAAATCATCAAAAATTATTACCGGCAAATCTTTAAAAATACCGGCGTCCTCATTGGTATAACCAAGAATAAAAGTCTTCCCGGCAGTTAATACTGGAGTGGTGTAGTTGTCTTGATACTCAGTATCTTTAACGAGATATTTTGTTGGCTGTTCATAATCTAATAATTCTCCTAACTTTTTTGTTTCCCATTTATCATTAAACCCGGGTAAGCGTCGTTTACCGGTGAGCAATTCCTGCATCACACCTTGTTTAATATTCTTTTTCTTTTTAATTAGGTTCTTCAGACTTTCAATCAATAAATCAGTATCAGATAAAACCGAGACAATGACGGTTTGCTCTTCTGGTTTTGGAATATTTAGATAAAAATTAAGTAACCACGGGACTCTTAGGCTTGGCTGTGCCTGACTCATCATCACCTGATCTAATTGTTCTTTAAAGTTTCCTGATCTTGTCCAATAAAAAACATAAGTTGGATTAACATCTTTTATTCGTAAAGCGATAAGATTTTGGGCAATGGTTCCTCGATTTTCTCCCATCATTGCACTTGAACCAGAATATTCACCCACAGTAGACACCAGCAGGTCATCTTTTATGGGATGGGCACGAAACCAATTGTCATAAGTCTTTTTAGAAACAAACTTGGTTATTTTTGAATAGTTAGGATATTTTGTAACAAAACTAATAGAGGTAGTCTCAATTAGTTCAACGTCTGGATTGTTTGAATATGGTGGAGTCTTTCCTCTGTTATCAATAACCTCTGACACTAAGCTTTTGAGTTGTTTTGTACTCCAATCCGACGGGATCACGCCGATCTCGGTTTGTTTGTATCCTGATGGAATTTTTTGCGTAGTTGTTGTCATATTATTTCCTGTTAATCAGATCATAGGCCAAGCTGGCCAAAGAGATGTAATGGATCGCCAAATTCTTATCCAAATCACGAGCTGGCGTGTGGGCTTTCTCATTTCTCAAAAATTGAATGGCCATGTGCAAAAACTTAATGCCTTCGAAAAAGTCTTTTTCTGCATCATCAATGGGCTGGTGGCCAAAAATCTTATCGTAATTTGTGGCATTAAAAGCGTCAGTCGCTTTTTCTTTGCCGGAAACATCCTTCAACTTTTTCCTAACAACCTTATAAGCTTCCTCAACAGCATTGAAACAATGCCCATCATTTAAAAGTTTTTGTACGTGGTCAAAAATATCTTTCTGCAAAAGAATGTTGATGTTGCCGTTTTTGAATGTGGCTTCGGACTTGTTTTCTTTTTTATCGGTCTTTTTACCCAACAATCTCTCAGCGACATTTTTTCCAGCCTTCATTCTGTCCTCCGGAAAATCTTCTTTTTTAAGATTATCTATAAGGATTTGATTCTCGACATATTCAAGTAACTTAGAAACGCTTTTGCCGACAATTTTATCGTCGCCATTCAACCACAAACCTCTTAAACGGTTAGCTTTTGATCCACTACTGTACAAATACTTTTTACTATAGATATCCATACCAACATCGTCCCTGAAAAATTCACCCATAGTCCTATCGGAGAAATTCAAAACATAACCACCGTTCATCTGGAATAGCTTCTCAAGTATTTGTTTTTTGTTCGTGGTTAGATTTGCCATATTATTTTAGCTTAAATCCCATCTTAGCGAGATGATCCTCAACCTTTTTGGTAAGCGTTTCCACGTCGCTCGTAACTTCAGCCATTGGTTCGGCATAACGCTCGGCCAATTCTTTGACTCGGCCGGTAAGGGTCTGGGAGAGACGATCAATCTCGCCCAAAACTCGAGCAGACAATTCGTCCATCCATTTATTCTCAACAACCAAAGTTTTGATTTCTGCTTCGGTAAGAGTCGGATATTTAACCAGCACTTTTTTCTCCAAGTCTTTCTCGGCGTCTTTGATAGCCTTTTTGGTGTCAGCTTCTTTTTCAAACAAAGCCGAATACTTTTCAAGTACAGAAAGCTCGTCGGCATCGTCCGCACTGTTTTTGATTTCCTTGATTCGTTTTAGTACACTGGCTTTGCTGATTTTGTCGTTATCAATAACTTCTTCGAGCAAACCTTCTTCACCGCCATGTTCGTCTTTGAGCGAATCCATATCAACGCCAACCTGTTCAAGGGTAGCGTTTAAGTCCTCAAGAGCTTTCTGCTCTTTAGCAAAATAAGTTTTGATAGCCAAAGAGATCGGGATAAGACGACCTTCTAGCCCGACAAGCCCATCGATGTCTTTCTTCTTGCCTTTGTTTTCTTTCTGCAAGCGGATTATTTCCTTGCCAGCTTTCCAACCGTCAATGGTAATAATATGCGTATCGTCCTGCATCACTTCTTCCCAGTAGGCCATCAGGTGCTGATAAATATCATACTTATCAACCAATTTGAGATTGGCACAAGCTGAAAGCAGGTCGCTGGCAATTTTATAAATAACTGCTTTGGGGTGATTGGTAGTATCAATCATCTTGAGAAAATCAGTTGACGCTTTTTGCCACTTGGCAAAAGTGTTCAGGGTTTGTTTTCTGAAAGTTTCAAACTCCGGATGAGTTAGGATTGTCTTTTTTATTTCGTCCGAGGCGATAAGCAATTCGCTGTATCCTTTTCGGCCGTTGGCTTTGAAAAGAGATTTTTCAAGCGTTGGACAAATATCCCAATAAGCCGACAAAGCAGAAATGTCAGCGTCAGGAATTCCGCCTTTGAGATGAGCTTCAATGTCTTGGATATCTTCCAACTCTTGTGTATCAATGTAGCGTGGGAGATTGAGGTTATATTCGTTTTTCTTTATTTCATCATTGGCAACGAAGCAAGAAAACTTGGCAGTTTCCAGCTTGCCATTCCAAGTGTCCACGATTTTGCGAATGTCCTGCTCACGCAGACGATTTTTATTGCCGTCTTTAACAAAACCTTTGGAGGCATCAATCATAAAAATGCCTTTACGATCACTGGCTCCGGCTTTATCCAAAACAATAATACAAGCCGGAATGCCGGTGCCATAGAAAAGGTTGGCCGGTAAGCCGATGATACCTTTGATATATCCTCGTTCGATAATATTTTTGCGGATTTCCGCTTCGGCATTGCCACGGAACAAAACACCGTGAGGCAAAATAACCGCACCGGTCCCAGTACTCTTGAGAGACTTTAAGATATGCAAAAGAAAAGCGAAGTCACCATTTTTCTTGGGAGGAATACCGAAACCATCAAAACGGCCGTACTGATCGTGATCCGGGTCAAAACCATTTCGCCAAGACTTATAGGAAAAAGGCGGATTAGCCACGACATAGTCAAAAGTTTTGAGAGCACTGTGTTCAGTGAAAAGCGGAGTAGAAAGCGTGCTCTGACCTTTTTTAATTTCAGCCTCGGGCTTGCCATGAAGCCACATGTTGAGAGTCGCTAGTCCTGCCGTAGCATTATCAAGCTCTTGTCCGTAGATAGTAATCTTTTGAGCTTCCTCGGCGACTTTCAAAAGAAGCGAACCGGAACCGCAGGTCGGATCGTAGACCGTGTGCATACCAGTGTCAGCTTTGTTGGCCTCAATCACTTTAGCCATAATGCGAGACACTTCGGCCGGAGTATAAAACTGTCCTTTGCTTTTACCAGACTCAACAGCAAAGTGCTTCATCAAATACTCGTAAGCATCGCCCAAAAGATCGTCACCTTCGGCACGATTCTTGCTGAAGTCTAAATCGGGATTTTCAAAGATAGCGATAAGATTGGAAAGACGGTCCTGCATGTCTTTGCCTTTACCGAGCTTGTCCTCGTCGTTAAAATCAACGGCATCGATGACACCTTGCAAGCCGTTGGCTTCGGCTAGCTTATTTAAAACCTTATTAATACCATCACCGATATCCGGTTTGCCTTTGAGCTTTATCAAATCAGAAAAACTGCCACCGGCCGGAATGTCCACGAGCTGATTGGCCTTACCGGCATATTTATCCGAGACATAACGAACGAACAAAAGCACAAGAACATAATCCTTGTATTGGGAGGCATCCATACCACCACGAAGTTCGTCGCATCCTTGCCAGATAGAGCTATAGAGTTGAGATTTTTTGATTGCCATATATTTTATTTTTCTTTACGAGAGTTATAAATAAAATCCTCGCCGATTTTCCAGACACCTTTTTCTCGGAAAGCAGGAATGTTTTGACGGCGAGCGGCGTTGATCATGCCCGGGGCAGATAGTTTGTTTATTTTTGTATATTCGGACAAAGTGATAACCTTTTGACCTTTGAGATAAGTAATCCTCTTACTCAATGATTCCATCAAAGCCAAGGCGATAACCTTTTCCATATTTTTAGCATTTTTTTCATCACGATATTCAGCAAAAGATTTGTAGTATTCTTTCTTCTCACGATCACGGATGATAATTATCGGAAAACCAAGACGCTGAAGTTGGAAACAAATAAGCACACGACCAATACGGCCGTTGCCATCGTTAAACGGATGGACGGTTTCAAAATCTAAATGGAATTTAGCAATCTTGTCTAAGAAATAATTTGATAGGTCGCCGGTGTATTCTGTGATTATCGCCTCAATCATTTTCTCAACATGTTCCGGTGCTGGGGCCACATGGGTTCCGACACGGACATACTCGCCAAGCTTTCTAAAACGGCCAGCAATTTTGTCATCGATGCCACCGATAAGCATTTGGTGTAAAAGTAAAATCGTCTCTTTGTTGGTTTCCGTTTCCTTGCTCTTATTGCGAATATAACCAATAACTCGAGCCAAGTTTTTGGCTTCATAGACCTCACGTAAAGAAACATCCCGGGAGACCTCCATATCCAAAAGGATCTTCTCGGTTTCTTTGAGAGTTAAGGTGGAGTTTTCGATAGCGTTGGAGTTATAGACGCTTTCTGGCACTTCGGCCTCGTCAATCATCACCAAAAGGGACTCCTTGCCTTTACGGAGGGTGTCATATTCGCTTTTTAGAGCTGTAAGCCTGTCTTTTATAGGTTTTGTTATAGCCATATGTTTTGTTAAAATTATAAGGTTAGTATAAGCGATTTCGACTTAAAAGTCAATATTTAGTGAATGACGACCATATATTGCTTCCTGTTCACTAGATTATATGCTACAATATCCCTAAAGGCAAGCAATCCTATGAATGATCAAGAAACCCCAATAGAATACAAGGATAAGTATCAGCTCATTTTTGTCGGTGAGCATTGGTCTAATAGCCCTCTTTATGACTTATGGGTTGAGGGCAGAATTGAAATTCGCACATGGGATGATGAACACTGCAATGATGAAATTCGCTATTGCACCGAGAAGAGCGATGACGATTTTTGGAAACTTCAAGAGCAATATAACTGCAAATGGTTAACGGCGTCAGAGATTGAGGAGTTTAAAAGAATGGTGCAAGAAAAATTTCGCAAAAAACCCAACAAAGGAGTATAATAAAATCAACAAATAAATAATTTTTGCCTCAAGGGGCAACCTGAACGGTATTCCGTGCTCAAGGGCTCGTAATCGCTATCACTTTTTGTGGTATCGGTTACGAGCTCTTTTGTTTCTCGGGGCATAAGCAAAAAATATGGAAAATGAATATGAAAAATTGGCTTTTCTTAAAGCCTTAATTGATCTTTTAGATCATCAAACAAAAACTCCGAAAAAAGTGTTTCTGTCGGCGTACTTCCCCGGGTTTGAGATAGACAGACAAAAAGCACTGCTCGTGGAGTTAAGGAAACACAAACTGATAAAAAGTTTTATCTGGAAGGACGGTGATTTTATAATTACTAAGCCAAGTAGGTCTGGAATAATTGAATTTTTTAACAAAATTGAAATTAAAAAGAACAAGCCAAAAGAAACCGGTCCGATAGATAACAAAATCAGATTTAATGAACAAACCGGAGTGATAAGCATGGGAGGAAAAACCTGTCCGATACCGCTTAACACTAACCAATACTTCCTATGCAAAACTATTTTCGCAGTCCCGTTTGGCACACTGGTCAAAGAAATAGACTTTTTAGATTTAATGGACTGGGCAAAAGACAGCAAAGACAGTGTCTATGACGCTATGCGAGCGATAAATAAAAAAGTGAAGCATAAGTTGGAGATAGACAAGCTTTTGAAATGGAAAGTTAGACGTATATTCATTGATTACAAAACCGAATAAGGTGGAGTCCGTCCTGATTCGGACAGCAAAGAGCAGACTGGAAGAAACGGTCTGCTTTTTTATTTGCGGGCCGGCAAATAATATGCCGAAGCCAATAATCACAAAGAAAATACCACCCCTCACCCCAGCCCAAATGGAGGAAATTTTTATGGACAGATTAGCCGATCTGATTGTCCGACTTTTGGATTATCGCTACGAGCAAAAAGAGAAAGAAAAACAATCTAATAATCAAAATGAATATGAAAAACCAAACACCGGACAATAATTTTACTACCAGCGACTTCTATGTGGCTGCTTTTCTGATTGCCTACAAATACCAGCTTGTCGGCATAAATAAAACCGATGCTCGCCGGTTTCGTTTTGTCTTTGTTGACCAACCAGGACGACCCCAATTCGTGGAGGGTTATTTTTTAGGTTATACCGACGTGAATGCCAAAGAATTCGTCTTGGCGATTAAAGAGCTCAAATCACTGATGTATAACGACGCTATCAGTTGAAAATAATTGAATATGAAATATGGAAAATTTGCCATTCGAAATAGATAACAATGATTACGTAAAGCTTCCCCGAAGCATCAAGACCGCCCTTGTGGACGGCTATTTGAGTTTTGAGGAATACTCGGTCCTCGTCTGGTTATGGATCACTGCCAACCCACGAATGGGAAAAGCTCATGTCAGCTACGCAGGACTTTCCAAGGACTTCAAAGAAAAGTATTCCAAGAATCACATCAATCGGCTGATGCTGAACCTGAAGCGTAAGAAGTGGGTATGGTTTGCCATACAGCAAGGTCGCAGAAGTTCGTTCCATGTTGATATCTCCCGTTACCCCTTATCAAATGGCGGTTTTGTAGACCTTGAAACCCGTAGCAAACAGAAGTATGGCAGAAGTGAGGGTGGTACTGATACACAATTACCAGCAGAAGCACCGACAGAAGTCAGTGACGTTCGGCAGAAGTTGGAAAGTGACAAAAACGCTTTAGTAGATAG
>Ga0209541_10008133_pt1 | contig 17417 bp, 18 predicted proteins | sample RifCSPlowO2_01_FD_184027 | JGI IMG/M metagenome (GOLD analysis project Ga0209541, IMG submission 184027) | Groundwater microbial communities from Rifle, Colorado - Rifle CSP2_plank lowO2_0.1 (SPAdes) (version 2) | ecosystem: Environmental > Aquatic > Deep subsurface > Groundwater | place...
GAATGGTCATGCCAGGCTTTGTGTACAAAGGTAGTATCAGTACTGACGCTTAAAATTTCCACACCCATGTTTTGAAACTCGACGTAGTGGTCAGCCAGTTCTTCTAACTCCGTTGGGCAGACAAAGGTAAAATCCGCTGGGTAAAAGAATAATACTGTCCATTTACCGTGGTAGTCAGATAACTTAAGTTTTTTAAACTCGTTATTATAAAAGGCTTCCAGTTCCAGGTCAGTAACTGGTTGGCCGATTAGCGGGTGTTTATTAGTCGTTTCCATAGTATTTGTAATACTAAAACCACTTTCACATTTTATCAGAAAAGCAATGTTATTTCAACCTTTGAAATCTTTTAGTATAAGCGTTGGTGTAGGTAGGTTCCGATGCTTTGGAATTTATCTAAAATCTTTTTTGCCTCCGTTTGGTAATTTTGCAGCACCTTTCGTTTTTTATCTAATACTTGGATCTTCTCCAAAAGATCGAAGGGGTGGCGGTGATTGTAATTGCCGGTTTCAACTAGGGTTAATTTGGATTGCAAAGCTGGTGGAAAAACATTCCTTATTTCTTCTTTAATCGGTTGGGGACAAAAAAGATATAGGTAAGTAGGTTCATTTTCGTTGGTGTATCGTTTAAGTATAGGCCGTAAAGTTTTAAAATAATCTTTTTTCACTATATGTTCCTTGTCTTCGTAGACAGCACCAGAGCGCATCGCTTTACTGGCTGAGCGAACTTTAAAATGTCCTTCACGATCCGAGTAGTCTGGTTTCTCGGCTTTAATGTATCCTGTTTCGTTTATTTCTCCGTTTTTGGCTTCAAATAAGCGTGCGTCATTTGTGCCAGAAACAATAATCAGGGCTGTCTCATTTCTAAATTTCGGCAACCCGTTTTTTATTTGCATAGGGCAATAAGTTAATAGTTATAATTGTATTTTTTAGGAAATACAATTATTTGTCAAAGGCACTGGTCTAATCAAACGGGAGAATAAAGTTTTAAAGCAAAAACCACCCCGGTAAACCCTCCTCCCCTTAAGTCCAGACCTTGGACTCATGGGGAGAAGCGGGGTGGCTTCTGCGGTTGGAAGAGCGATGACCGCCCAGTGAATTACTGGGGGTGGGGGTGGGTGCCTGAGGCTACTCGGCCATGGGCATCGGCGGTCGACGGCTCGACCGCGTGTGCGGGCGCGAGTGGCCCGCGTGGGGATTTTTGCCGACCGTCGTGGGGAGCAGCTTGCCGCCGCTCTTCGGCGGCAGCGGGAACGAACGTCCCTGCCGGTTCTGGATCGGCGGGGACATGTCGAGATCGCTCGAGGGGGTTCCGAAGACAGAACCCTGGTGGTCTTCACGGTAGCGAGGCATTTGCTCTCTCCACCCCTGCGTGCTTGCAGGGTCGTAATATTTAAGCATAGTAGAGAGGGAAAATCAATAAGCGGTAGTTTTGGTTGTGTAAAACTCTCATTTGACAAGTTGGGTGGACCGTATATAATAAAGATTAACATACATATTTAGTATGATATCTAATTAATTTATGTCTAAAATACTAGGTTTATCCGTTGGTGCTCTTGTTGCTTTAGCCTTAGTTGGCGCGGGGTGTAATAACACCGTCACTTCACTTACTGGCCCCAATGACGGTACTGATCAGGGAAATAACGGTGAAATAGGGAATGTCAACGTGGTTAAAGTGGAAGTAACGGGTAAAAATTTTACTTTTTCCCCCAGCCGGATTGAGGTTAAAAAAGGCCAGACTGTCGAGTTAACCTTTAAAAATGAAAGCGGTTTCCATGATTTTGTTTTAGACAAATTTGCGGTTAAAACCACACAGATGCAGGGTCCAGCTACACAGACCGCAACGTTTGTCGCCAGTGAGGCAGGAGAATTTGAATATTATTGTAGCGTCGGAAAACATCGCGAGTTGGGTATGAAGGGTGTATTGGTAGTAACAGAGTAAAAAATTAATTTGTAAACACAAACGAGTCTAACTGACTCGTTTGTGTTATATGGTGTCCCTACTACTGCTTGACCGGTCGGGATTAGTTGTGGTACATTGTCATTATGAAAATCTTTTGTCTTAAATTAAACGCTTGGTGGACTGCCTCATAGATAGGCAACTAGTTTATTTTTTAAAATTTTAAACACTGCCTGTCTTGGGCAGTTTTTTATTATGAAATGCGTTTACCACAATTATTGCCGGTTTAGATGGCGGTTGTTAAACTGATTAGTTTTTTCTTTTTTTATTTTTCTAATATGAATAACAATACAACTGAAATCAATCAAGTTAAAAACCAGCCTGGTTATTTTGGACAATACGGCGGACAAATAGTGCCAGAGGAGTTAAAATCAATCTTGAACGAAGTAGCTAGGGCTTTTGAAGAAGCGAAAACTGATCCTAGTTTTTTAAAAGAGTACCACGATCTTTTAAAAAATTACGTCGGTCGTCCTTCGCCTTTGTATTTTGCTAAGCGTTTAACTGAACAACTGGGCGGAGCAAAGGTTTATCTCAAAAGAGAAGATTTAAATCATACTGGGGCTCACAAGATTAATCATACTCTCGGCGAGGCGTTGCTCGCCAAAAGAATGGGCAAGCGTAAATTGTTGGCGGAAACTGGGGCCGGGCAACACGGGGTGGCTCTGGCTACGGCCGCGAGCCTTTTGGGTCTGGAATGTGAAATACACATGGGTGCGATTGATATAGCCAAACAACATCCGAACGTTGTCCGGATGAAAATGTTAGGGGCTAAAGTCGTCAGTGTGGAATCGGGTGGGCGTTGTCTAAAGGATGCTGTCGATAGTGCTTTTACCGCTTATGTCAAAGATCCAAAAAACATTTTTTTTGGTATTGGTTCAGTCGTGGGCCCGCATCCTTACCCGACCATGGTTAGATATTTCCAATCGGTGGTCGGGAAAGAAACGAGGGAACAGATTATAGAGTTAGAGAATCGCTTGCCGGATTATTTGGTCGCCTGCGTCGGCGGGGGATCAAACGCGATCGGCCTATTTAGCGCTTTTATGTCGGACGAACAAGTAGACATGATCGGTGTTGAACCAGCTGGAAAAAGTTTCAAACCCGGCGACCACGCCGCCACATTAACCCTCGGTAAGCCCGGCGCTATCCATGGTATGATGACCTATGTTTTGACTGATGACAACAATGAACCCTTACCGGTTCATTCTATTGCTTCTGGGCTGGATTATCCCGGGGTTGGACCAGAGCATGCTTACCTTAAAGATTCTAAACGGGTAGAGTATGTTACAGCTAATGACAAAGAAGCACTCGAGGCCTTTATGGTCCTTTCCCGTACGGAAGGGATAATCCCAGCCTTAGAAAGCGCTCATGCTTTAGCTTATGCCATGCGCTTCGCTCCGACCCTAGCCAGGGAAGAAATAATCGTGGTCAATCTTTCGGGGAGAGGGGATAAGGATGTTGATTACGTCGCCGAGCAACTCGGGGTGTAATTTTTCAAACACAAAAAGAATGCTCGGCGTGGGCATTCTTTTTATTTTGTATCAATAACTTTGCTCAGTACATCCAAAATGCGCTGGTGTATAACATGGGGATCGAGTAAAGAGGCCACTGCCCCTATTTCTTTTTGGGTAAGTTTTATCTTGGCTAGTCGTTTAACCGTTGTGGCAACTTTTGCGGGATTGTCAAAAGAATCAGTAACCATTCGTTTTAAACCGGCTTTGATTAGTATCTCAGAGAAGCCAACATTTTTAGAGACCAAAACAGAAGTGCCGCTTATAAGTGCCTCGGCCGCGACGTTGGAGAAGGTCTCAAAATCAGATGTCACCACCAACAGGTCAACGGATCGGTATAATTTTAAAAGTTCGTCATGGCTCATCGAGGCTTTTTGTTCGATAGTTTCCGGAATATTAAATCTATCATCTTTCCGCGATGTCACAAGAATAGCCTGATGTGGCCATTTCTTGTCAAGCAGTTCGTTGTGTATTGCGATAAAAGCCTGAAAATTTTTAATCCGAGTCCATCGTCCAACCGCGGCGATAGTAAAACGACCTGCTCGGCGCCTCGTACCAGTTGCATTTTTCTTAACGGGATTAGGTATAACCACGCCTTGATGAACTGTATGGTCCACTATTTCCTTTTCAACCGTTTTTTGGCAAATAACCGAAGGGAAAATGATGGCGTCAGCAGTTGAGGCTATCCATTTTTCATAGGCCAGTAAACGTTTTCGGATAAAAAAATTTTTGTGAGCCACTTCTTTTTGGAGAACCCCAGCATATCTTAGTACAATGGGAATAGCCAGTTCCTTCGCTGCCTGGGCGATGATCCAAGGAATATTGTAAGTCCCGGTAACTAATAATATGTCCGGCGCTTCTTGGCGTAAAATATTTTTTGCTGTTTCAATTAAAACTCGCCATTTCTTTCTGGGGTTACCCATTTTTTCCCAAGAGTATTGTTGAAAGATATCAAGGGCGTTAATAATATGATGACTAAAAAAGGACGGTAGGTATCTGCGAAAAATTGTTGCCCCCAAAATATATCTTTGAGCAATAATTTCAATGCCGATGATAGTATCTTCTTTATCTTCAAGCCAATCAAAGAGGGCAAGGTTAGAGATTGTAATGCCTCCGAAGGCATCGCGTTGTACATTGGTGGCAATTTTCATGGCGGTCAAATTAATTTTTTCTATCCAATATGCATTTTACCACATAATGCCTGTCTCCTCAAGGAATTTAGGTGTTTTTGGTGCTCCAATGTATTAATGTATTCCCAATATCTAACACGATTTTATTTTTAGCCTTAGCAATCTTTATTTTCCCGCTCGCATACAGGGACAGTTTTCGAACATTTTTTCCGGAGACTTATTGAAACAGATAACAGTCTAGCTTAAATTCTTTTTGCGTTCTTCAAACTCTTTTTTATCAATCTCGCCTCTTGCGTAGCGTTCTTTTAAGATATCAAGTGGGGATTTGTTTATTCCATGTTTGTCATCATTATGGTCGTGTCCGCACATAAAAATTTTCCCAAATCCACCTCTTGCTAAAGCGATAATGACCCCGATTACAAGGCACCAAAAGATGAACATAAATACCCAGCCAAAAGGTGCAAAACCATAGTACATCATAAGATTATTTAATTAAAAAGTTAAAATTTTATCGCTTTCATTTATGAGTTCATATAAATCTTTCATACTACTCATTGAGCAAGTACTGGTCGATTCTTGATTTCTTGATTTTAAGCAGGTACCACACGCTAAAATTTTTGCATTGTCAGATTTTAAAAATTCTACCGCCTGTTCTTTAATATTATATTTTTCTGAACTGCCCCCTTCGTATTCCACACCTTCGCCAATAAGGAAAATTTTAACTTCATCGCCTTGTTTTATGGAAAAATTTGCCAGACGAAAAACGTTCCATACGGTTTCAGGGTTTATCTGACTGACGATGATGCTTAATTTCATATTTATGTATCTCTTTTAATAGCCGTAGCAATAAAAAAAGTCCCTAAATTTAGATTTTCCACCTCAATATTTCCAAAAACTTCTTTTACTTTTTCTGGAATATTTTTAGACGAATCCCATGCGGCTAATTTTGAATATACGAGTTTTACTAACGGATTGAGAAATTTTAGTAAGCCCGAAAAAAGACGGGCATCACAAATAACTAATTTCCCCCCTAGACGAAGGACGCTATGGCACCTCTTAAGCGCTTTTTCCCAACCAGGAACAGCACTAATTCCAGAACGCTCACAACGCCGTCAAAACTGTTGTCAGTTATTTTAAGTTGTGCCGCGTCACCCTGAACCAATTCTATATTATTCCAATTACTTCGTTCACACAATTCTTTGGCAGTGTCGAGCATTTCTTTGCTATAATCAAAGCCAAGCACGAAACCATCTTTACCTACCGCTTCGATCAAGTAAGGAAAATTCCTTCCCGAACCACAGGCAACCTCCACGACTTTGTCGCCTCCTTTCAAGTTAATCTTTTTAATTGCTAAACTTCTTATAGTCCTGGTTCTTCCTAAAAATGTGATTGCATCCTGCGCGTCATAAAGAAGGGGAAAGCGCCCCCAAAAAGAATAAACTTTTTTTACTTTATCCAATTTCTCAAGCTGCGAACTATCTGCCATAATTTTTTCGAAAATGAATTATCCTTAGTCTGCGATGATAGTTTACAATAAAATTAAACTCCATTCAATAGCTCAAATTCTATCGATAGTCGTCGTCGGGATATTGTATTTTTGGCTAAAAAATTATACGATAAAAACGACTTCCGAATTGATCACTTTCTAGCTTAACTAAAAAGAAAATAGACCATCTTTAGTCTATTTTCTAAATCGAGCTCGGGGACTTGGATTCGAACCAAGATAAACGGATTCAGAGTCCGTTGTCCTACCATTAGACGATCCCCGAATAAATTGTTTTACAAAAATGGCTCCGTCTTTCTGGCGGACCAAAAATTTAGAGTTAGGGGCAGGAGAATTTATTCTCGAATCGCTTCTCCCTTTGGTAGAGCCTCCAACCAAACGCGCTCAACATCTTTGATATTTGACCAACTCCAACCATGTAGTTTTACCAGCTTGGGATGGGCGATGTAATGGATTTTTCCGTCTTTCCAAAGGAAAATACCAGTGGTTCCTCTAACTCTTACCAGTTGTTCCTTAGCCGAAGTAAAGAGCGCTCTTGGCGGATCACTCACCTTATGGGTGGTGTGGTTATAGTCGCCCAAAGATTTTCGGATTATATCATAACTATACCGGTAGTCAAGGCCGGTTTTGTCGTCCCCCGGGTCGTTTACAATGAACTCCTGCCGGTCTTCATCATACCCAACAATCACAAACATATGGTAATATGTTCCGCCAACGCGGAAGTGGATGTTTGGATTTTTTAGGTAAAAGCCATAAAGCGGAGTTATTACCGGGCGACCGGCGCGTACCTCGGCTTTAATATCGTCAAAAGTCGGATTTTCTACCACCCGTGAAGAATAATCTAAATATTCATTAATTAGCCGGTTGGTCCGAGCGGCGTTCGTATCCGCGTTTGAACCAAAGATTTTGTTTTCAATATTAAACAGACGTTGCATTTCTTCCTTAGCTTTCGCCGTGGAGAGATTTTTTACCCCAGCGTAGTAATCATTAACCATAACAATCGACGCCTCTTCGCAAGCGTTTTTCCAAGGCCCAACCCAAGATCCATCTGGAATTTCCGATGTAAATGGTACATCCAAATTGATTAACTTTGGTAGTTCTGCCTCTTGGAAATCCGTCACTTCCTCCCGGACTATTTTAATTTCTTTGTTTTCGTTGTTGGTTTCCGTATTAACCTCACGGCTATTTTTTTCTTTTTGGGCAAAAACAATAATAGCTGGTAAGAGGATAAAGATAACGATGAGGCCAATAATTTTTTTCATACTCTTCACTTTAAAAGGATAGATTACTCTATCCCTTTCCTTTATTCTTTTACTATTTCACCGCCGAAATCTGCGGCCAAGTCGTTCAGTTCTTCGGGCGGAGGATTGGTCACAGAAGCTTCTTCACATAGTTCGCAGACAAGAATAACGTTTTCATTTAGAATTTGCGACAAAGCTTCCTCTACCACTTTTTTGTTCTTCTTCTCTTCGATTTTTTCTTTGTGGAAAGAATAGGGGAAAGAGATGTGCAATCCATGCTCCGATGTTTTTACCAGACTGGACATTTTTAAAACAAAGGTTAAAGAATGGTTGGTTTCAGATACTTTGTCTATCGCTCTTGCCCACACCTTACGGATGTCTTCAATGGTTGTTTGGAGGGGGTGTTTGTTGGTAATGGTAGAAATAGCAGTTTTTAAAGTATTTTTTAAACCGCTTTTTTCTTTTTCCTCCACAACAGTTTCTACAACTGTCGTTGGTGGATCATTGTTGACCTCGGTACCTTTTATTGTATCACCTTTTATGGTTGTGCCAAGCCCGCTCGAGTTTGGTGGTTCGCTTGGTGGCAATGTGTCATCGTGTCCTTCGAGATTAAATTCAATCGCAATAATTTCTAATGGTAAGGAGGGGATTGGTGAGGATTTAATTTGCAGTCGGGCTTCAATCATTCGGTAAGTAAGGCGACTGTAAAAACTGTTGTCTTTTACTTCAGCCAGGGCCATTAGTTTTTTCAAAGTATCTTTACTATACATTACGCTATCCACCAGTTTGGGGTCCACTTGCAAAAACAACAAATGGCGTAGTACTTCTAGAGTTTCCAAAGCAAACTGGTCAAAGCTGGCGCCCTCGTTTGTTAAATTGTTTAAAGTTTGGAGCGATTTGTTTGGTTGTTCTAGGGCAATGCCGGTCAAATATTCGATCACCGCGTCAATATTCGATGGTGGTAAAATACCGGCCGCGTTTTCGACGGTAATTTTCTTTTCGTTTAAAGAAAAGACTTGTCCAAGCAAACTCTCGGCATCACGTAAACAACCTTCGCTTTTTCCGATAATCCTCTCTAATACTTCTTGGTCTATCTTTATCTCCTCCGCTTTGGCAATTTTTTCCAATCTTTTTAACATTTCGTCAAACCCAACTTTTTTGAAATTGAATCTTTGGCAACGGGATAAAATAGTTGCCGGTAGTTTATGCATTTCGGTTGTCGCAAGCACAAACACAACGTGCGCTGGTGGTTCTTCAATAGTTTTTAAGAGCGCATTAAAAGCGCTCGTCGAAAGCATATGAACCTCGTCGATAATAAACACCTTGAAAGGGGAGCGAGTTGGTTTAAATTGGGCGTTGTCGATAATATTTTCTCGCACATTATCTACCCCGGTGTGTGATGCTGCATCGATTTCTATGACATCGATATTCCTTCCCACACTGGTTTCCGTACAACTGGAGCATTTATTACACGGTTCATATTCACCCAGCTTTCTATTCTCACAGTTGATCGCTTTCGCTAGTAGCCTCGCAATCGTGGTTTTCCCAACACCACGTGGACCGGAAAATAAATAAGCATGCGCCACTTTTTGGGTGGCGATTTGGTTTTGAATCGTGGTCGTAACAGTATCTTGCCCAGTAACTTCGGCGAAGGTTTGCGGTCGGTATTTTCGGTAAAGGGTAGCCATAAATATTTTAATTCAGCCTCCTCATTTTACATTGATGTTTCGGTTAAATCAAGAGTGTCGGTTTTAGATTCACCAAGCTTCGCCCGTTCCATAATCTCGGCTTCGACAATTTCGCGTGGTCGGCCGTATTTCAAGCGAGAAAGCTCTTTAATGGCCGCTGCCAGTTCTTTGTTACCAGACTTGGGCGGATAGGTACTCATATTAAAAGGTTTGGCCGCGGTGTTGTCGATTAGTAACTTGGCGTAAGCGGTGTATTGCTCAACATTCATTAAATCATAGGCTGAAAAAACTGGAGCGTATTCTTTCGCGAGTATTTCTGCGTCTTCCACGCCAATCCGGAAAGTAACTAAAGTACCGGCATTACCAAGTACAGCATCGCGGACAGTATTTTTGCCTTTATTGTCTACCAACTGGCTCAAATACTGGTGAGCAATAATTAATTCTAGACGGTATTTGCGGGCTTCTGAAAGAATGGTCGCGATTGAGTCGGTAATAAAGTTTTGAAACTCATCGATGTATAAATAAAAGTCGTGCCGTTCTTCTTCAGGCAATGCGGCGCGTTCCAGAGCGACCATCTGCAGTTTGGACACGATGATCAAACCCAAAAGGTTGGAGTTAATTTCACCCACCAAACCCTTGGCCAGGTTGACTAAAAGAATTTTCTTTTTATCCATGATTTCTCGGAAGTTAAAACCCGAGTGAGATTGCCCGATAATATTTCTCACCATTTGGTTTTCGACAAACCGACCAACTTTCGAGATTAAGTAGCCTAACATTTCGGATTTATGGAAGTCCGAGGTCTTGGCCATTTCTTTATTCCAGAAAGCCAAAACCATTGGGTCGTTTAATTTGGCCTTCCATTCCTCAACATATTCGTCGTCGGTAAACATGCGGGGAATTTCCGCCATCGTACCGGGGTTTTCCATGTCGGCCATGAGCGTCAACATGACGTTGCGCATTTGGTGTTCAAACATCGGGCCGATCATGGACGGATCGGTTACCAGTTTGTAGAAAATAGAAACCATTTCTTGACAGACAAAGTCTTTCTGTTCCTCGGTTTTGGCTTCCAACATGTTTAAACCAATTGGTCTGTCAATATCAGCGGGGTTAAAATATATGACATCGTCCGCCCGTTCTTTGGGGACATGTTGTAAAACATATTCGACAAAATCTCCATGTGGATCAATAACACAAACACCCTCGCCGTTAATAACATCCTGTATCGCTAAGTTTTGAATGAAAACAGATTTTCCACTACCAGATTTGCCAATGGTATATAAATGTCGGCGACGATCCGATCGCTTTATTCTCACAATCGTCTCTTCACCACGGTAAGTCGCCCGCCCGAGAACGACACCTTCTTTTGGCATGTTAATCGGCGGGGGAGCCTTACGTGCTCCCAACCAGTTAATATGCGGCGTCTCGGTTGTTGGTATCGGCATGTGCCAAAAGCTGGTCATTTCTTCGGTATTGGCGACCATGTAGTATTTATGATGAAAGGATCGATAAATCGAATCCTGGATAATCTTTTTTTGACTTCGCGGTATTGCCGCTCCAAAAGAATTACCATAACGGTAAATGTTGTATTGGCTAAAAGCATTCAGCATGTTCTCGAGGTTCATTTGAGCCTTTTCTTTGCTTGGACCAGAACTAATAAGACGCACTGTTAATTCCAAACCACCATGGCTAATTTTTTCTTCCATGCCCTTAACCATTTCTTCTTCCATCTGTGTTAGATGGTATTGCTGGGAAAGCGAATCTTGGCGATTAGGGTCATTTTTTTTCGGGAACATTACCTTTTTCCACTTTACCAATCCTCTTACAAAAGCGCCACGCCGGGCGACATATTCGAATTTTTGTCCTTCCTTAATGTCTCTAATCATCTGCACTCCCTGGCGACGCCACTTTGGGCTGGCCGGTCGGACAATGTATTGTATGACCGCACCTTCCGTATCTAAAATTTTACTTAAGGGATTAAGTAAAGAAACTAGGGGATCGGAATCCATTTTTTTGTAAGTTTTAAAAGGAAAAGCTGAGCGATATTTAAACCATAAATACGCTCCGACAATATGACATTCGGGTTGAAAAATGTTGTAATCCGGCTCCTCGTTAATTTCGGCGTGTGGATATTGAGCATGGATTTGTTGTTCCAGAAATTCGCGGTATTTATCTGGCACTGCCACATAAAAAGAAATTTTGCTGTCTTTTACCACTATTTCAAAAGAAAAATTATCTCGCCGTCCGGTAAACCATTTTACCAGTCCTTTTTCACGTTTCAAACCAGAAATGGCAGAAAATATGGTGTCAGCAATCGCGATCCGCTCTCGGATCTGGGTAATATTTTCTTCTTGGTTCATGTTCTGTTGTCCCTCATTTTTTCTCTCTTTAGGAACGCGAATAAGAAGAATTGTCTTGTGAAAAGCTTTGCTCTCTTTGCCCAAAAGGTGAAAGAAAGAGCGGAGAATGTATAACAAGGCAATAAAGGAAAAGAAGCCAAGGATAACCATGGACGCAAAAAATAACTCCGGGGTTTGCAGGATAAAATCTGCCGCACTTTTTAAATAAGCAAGGTAAACGTTTTCCATTTAAAGTTTAATGAGACCTTCTTGAGTTTTTTTCAAATGGATAATCCGGTCGGTTTTAATTTTTGCTTCTTGTTCCAGGAAGAATCGGTTGACGCCAGGCAATAATTTTAACCATTGCAAAATCAGGTTAAAAATTTTCTTTGCTTTGACTTTAGTACCTTTCATTAGCGATCGAATTTTCCTGGCTGTTTCTTCGCCTTTAATCTTAAACTCTTGTTTAGCGACCGGTGACATACGGGAAAAGGCATCGCCCATTCCCTCTTCCATAATTTTCTCAATTTTGACCGTAATTTCATCTTGCGCCTGAGGCACGGTCGTTGGTTTGCGACGCAAAGAAGACCCAAATCTTGATCCTTCGGGAGTTGAGGTTTTTGTGTCAATTTTTTCATTTTCCGGTTTGCTCGGCGCTGATTCACGCGGAATGATTTTTTCCGTTTGCGTTTCCGGCGCTTTGGGCAATTCTTTTTCGAGCGGTAAATTCTTTTCCGGAATATTAGGGGTAGTCATAGCTACTAAATTATATCACAAGAACGCATTCCTCACAATTTACTATGTTGTTTATTTATTAAACTGGCCTAAGAAGCTCTTGGCCATTAGTCTGCCGTCCTTGTTAGCATTATGCCCAACCGAATTCACTATAATGTACATTGTTGTTAATATTCCCTAGGGCCAGTTTTACTGCTGGCAACACATTGCTCGGGAGATCATCTATTTGACACCATTTAAGTTCGTCGCATTTATCAGGCTCCATGTTTGTGATATCGCCAGTCCATTTTTCAGCCCGAAGATAGAAATCAAAATATTCTCTATCCGGTGCTAAGCGGTGCATAGTATGAACTACCTCTAGGTCTTCTGGTCTTACCACAATCCCAGCTTCTTCACTGGCTTCTCGGATAATACATTGTTTCGTTGTTTCGCCCCCATCAAGATGACCAGCCACTAAACTATAGTTACCATCCTGATAGCCAGTGTTAAAGCGTCTAAGAAGTAAAACTCGCCCGTTCTTAACTAGTACGAGGTAGGCGGCAACGTATGGTTTGAATCTTTCTTTTTCAGACATATTATTGTTAAATTATTACCTAAAGTTTCTTTTTTACTTCTGTCCCTTTGACTCCATCTTTTACAACATATCCCAGGGCTTCGATTTGGTTTCGTAATTCATCGCTTTTGGCCCAATCTTTATTAATTCGTGCCTCATCTCGCTCTTTTACCAGCTGTTGAACTTCCTTAGGTAATTCTACTGTTTTAATTTGTTCTTCAATTTGTAATCCGAACACTTCATCAAAGTTCAACAATTGCGGCAAGCTGATTTCTCTATTTTTTAAAGCTTCCCATACCGTTGCTAAGGCTTCGGGAATATTTAAATCATCGTTAATAAGCGCCAAAAATTTATCGGCCGATTCTTTATCTTCCGGCATTTTTTCCTTACTTAGCTCTCTTGCAATCTCATATAAATGTTCTAATCCACTCTGGGCCGCTCCTAGTGCCTCAAAACTAAAGCTTAATTGTCTGCGGTAATGAGTCTGTAAGGTAAAGTAGCGGTAGGCGAGGGGGGAATAGCCTTGTCTTTTTAGTTCTCTTATGGTTAAGAAGTTATCTACGGATTTGGCCATTTTTCCGTTATTGATCAACAAGAATTCATTATGAAGCCAGTAATTGGCGAGTGGTTTACCGCTCGCGGCTTCGCTTTGGGCGATTTCATTGGTATGATGAACCGGAATATGATCGATCCCGCCACAGTGGATGTCAAAAGGTTGACCTAAGTATTTGGTCGACATGGCTGAACATTCAATATGCCAACCTGGAAAACCAGTACCCCAGGGACTTGGCCACTCCATTTGTCTTTTTTCGTTTTCTTTAGAAAATTTCCATAAGGCAAAATCGGTTGGGTTAATTTTTTCACCCATTTCTATTCTTGCCCCCGCCTTTAAATCTTGGTTTTCTAGGTTGGCTAATTTGCCATAATTAGAAAACTTAGCGGTATTGAAATAAACGCCGTCGGAAGTTTTGTAGGTAAAGCCTTTTTCCTCCAGTTTTTCAATTAAGCGAATCTGGTCTTCAATGTGTTCGGTTGCCCGGCACCAGATATCCGGTGGGGTAATATTTAATTCATTAATGTCATCCTCAAAGGCTTTAATATAAAAGTCGGCGATTTCCCAAGCGCTTTTGCCTTCACGCTTGGCACCCTTTTCCATTTTGTCCTCGCCTTCGTCAGCGTCGCTGGTTAGATGCCCAACGTCAGTTAGATTCATGACATGTTTTACCTTGTAATCGTTATATCGTAAAACCCGTTTTAAAATGTCTTCAAAAAGGTAGGATCGTAGATTTCCAATGTGGGCGTAGTTATATACTGTCGGTCCGCAGGTATATAATCCAATGTGGTTTTTTTTAAGCGGTACAAGTTTTTCTGGCGTTCGAGTTAAGGTATTGAATAGTGTAATGTCCATAGATAATGTTAAAAGCCTCTTAATTTTACCTTATTTATCCACAGTTTACAAGTATTAGCTGTAACTTTATACTTAACTCTGGTATAATATATCTGTTTTCGAAATGGGTTGAAAAATATTTATGCTTTTTTCTAAACCTCAATCAGTACTCGGTATTGATTTAGGCGCTGGGGGAATAAAATTAGTCGAGTTAAAAAAGGAAAAAAACCGCCCGGTATTATTTACTTATGGCATAACTTCGATGCGCCAAGATGTGCATCATCTTGTCAAAAATGATAAAACCGCCGAGGATCTGGTAAAGAAAAATTCGGAACAAATTAAAAAAGAAATTTCTACGGCTGAAACATTGCAAGAGTCGGAAGTCAATAAATACGCCGAAGTTTTAAAATTAGTTTGTCAGAAATCTCGGACTGTTGCTAAGCAGGCGATTGTTAGTTTGCCGGTGTCAGCAGTTTTCCATGCTTTGGTAACTTTGCCAATTGTCAAAAAAGAAGAGTTCCCCGGTATTTTAAAAGCTGAAGTTAAGAAATTACTTCCGCGCCCGCTTGATGAAATGGCCTTGGATTACCAAATTTTGCCAACCAATCCGGATAAAAAAAATCAGCAGGTCGTTTTGATTAACGCTGTTCCTAAAAATCTCGTCGCCTTGTACACCCAGATATTCCGTCAGGCTGGTTTGGTTCTTGAAGCACTTGAACCCGAGTCAACCGCCTTAGAGCGGTCGCTTATCGGCCGAGATACGGCCGTGTCCATGATCATTGACCTGGGTGCTGAAAGGACTAATTTTTTCATTATGGACCAAGCCGTGCCGATTACCCATCACAGCATTGAGGCCGGCGGCCACCGGGTCGGAGAAATTCTCAGCCGGTCTTTGGATTTACCAGAGGCCGTAGTTGATCGTCTAAAAATAGACTTGTGTCATCCGGAAAGTCAAAAATTAGTACGCGATCATTTAAGTCGAGAAAGATTTGTTACTCTATTCAACGGTCTTTTTGATCCAATTTTAAAAGAAATTGAATATAGCTTTGAACTTTATTTGCGCCAAAGCGGCAATGAAAACAAACGCCCCGAGAAAGTTATTTTAACTGGCGGGATAGCCGTCTTGCCATATTTGAGTGAAATTATTGCGGAAAAATTCAAATTAAAATGTTATGTCGGCGATCCATGGGCGAGAGTGGTTTACCAAGATAGTTTAAAGCCGCTTTTGAACCAGATCGGTCCGCGCATGTCTGTCGCAATTGGACTCGCTTTGCGCAATATGGTATAATTTAACATATCCATTAGTTTTATTTAAAAATTATGCCGAAGAAAGATGTAGAAGGAGGGAAGCCACATATTTTGTTGGTTGAAGACGATGTTTTTTTAGCCGACATTTACCAGAAAAAATTTGACATGGAGGGTTATAAGGTAACCCTTGCCGATAACGGTGAAAAAGCCTTGGTTGAAGCTAAAAAGAAAAAACCAGACATTATTTTATTGGATATTCTTTTACCCAAGCTCGACGGCTTCGCTGTTTTATCTGAATTAAAGAAAGACCCCACTACTTCCAGTGTTCCAGTTATTCTTCTTACCAATCTCGGTCAGAAAGATGATGTGGAAAAAGGTTTGGAGATGGGCGCTGTTGATTATCTTATCAAAGCCCATTTTAAGCCATCAGAAATTGTGGATAAGATAAAAAGTGTCTTAGTTAAAGCATAAGTTATGCGAATATTTTCCGAACGAAGGGAGGTGACAATATGAATAAGCGTGGTTTTACTTTAATCGAATTGTTAGTCGTTATAGCTATTTTAGGTTTATTGTCAACCCTAGCTGTAGTTGCTTTAGGTTCAGCTCGTACCAAATCTCGTGACTCCAAACGTCTATCTGACTTAAAACAATTGCAAACTGCTTTAGAGTTGTATTATACTGAAAATACTGCTTATCCAGCTGGTACTAATATAAGTTTAGGCGACTCTACCCACATCTGTTTAAATAAGAGTGGTTGGTCTTCTACTATCAGTTGTGCCGGAGCTTATATGGCTAAAATCCCAACCGGACCAAACACTGGTGAGTTCTATCTTTACACCGGTGCTACTAGTACGTTTACTGTTACTTCAGTTCTTGAAGACAGCATGGGTGGTCTAACCGGAACTGTCACCTTAAGCCCAGCTGGCTTAACAGCGACATCGACACCGTAAAATTGGCAAAAATTTTTGCGAGCCAACCCTGCACAATAATATTAATGCAGGGTTGACTTTTTTTATACCCCTGACCCAATTGGCAAGAGAAATCACTTGTGTTATAATTCTTTTACTAGCGATTTCTATGGAAACCGATTATTTTAGCCCGATTCTCTACGTTCTAATCTTCCTGTTTGGTCTAATTTTTGGTAGCTTTTTAAACTCTTGGATTTGGCGGACCTGGGAAAATGTTCGGATTGTGGCTGGCCGAAGTATGTGCATTCATTGTGGGAGAAAATTGACCTGGTATGAAAACATTCCTGTTTTGAGTTTTCTTTATTTAAATGGACAGTGTCGTACTTGCAAGAAACCGATCAGCTGGTACTATCCGGTAGTAGAATTAGCAACGGCTTTTCTTTTTTTAATTGTCGCTTGGCAATACGTCGATCGTTCGTTACAAAGCTGGTTTTTTATTCGCGATTTATTTTTTGTCGTTATCCTCATTATTGTTTTTGTTTTTGACGCTTTACATAAAATTATTATCCCGACCATTATTTGGCTGGGTGCCATCGTTGGACTATTTTTCAACTATTACTTTTTACATTTTACCTTGCAGAGTTTTGCTCTCGGAATTTTGATTGGTGGTGGGTTCTTCCTCCTGCAATATATTATTTCGCGTGGCCGCTGGATTGGTGGGGGAGACGTGCGTATGGGTGTTATGATGGGCATCTGGCTCGGTTGGCCAAGCATATTAACCGCGCTTATCATTTCATATGTTTTGGGAGCGGTTATCGGCCTTGGGCTTTTAGTTTTTAAGAAAAAAGCTTGGACGCACGAAATCCCTTTTGGAACCTTTTTGTCAGTTGGAACATTTTTCACCTTGTTTTGGGGGGCGGAGATAGTACGCTGGTATTTGGGTTTAATTAGTTAATAATTGGGATATGGCGGAAACATTAGGCAATTCTATCGGCGAAGATAAACTAGAAAAAACAGCGGCCGATTCTGAGATAAAGCTTAGCGTAGATTACGAAAAAATTTTGCAATCCCTAAAAAAAGCCGGTTTAGACCTTTACTCTTTAGAATTTCAAAGAGATTATGGTATTGGTCCGGTAATAATTTTTAAAAACATAGTGGAAGATGCCAGAAAACGAACATCAGAAACTTTGCGTAAACTTCTAACTCGTCAAGCCACTCCTATG
>Ga0209541_10008134_pt1 | contig 17415 bp, 23 predicted proteins | sample RifCSPlowO2_01_FD_184027 | JGI IMG/M metagenome (GOLD analysis project Ga0209541, IMG submission 184027) | Groundwater microbial communities from Rifle, Colorado - Rifle CSP2_plank lowO2_0.1 (SPAdes) (version 2) | ecosystem: Environmental > Aquatic > Deep subsurface > Groundwater | place...
GTTATCATTGGCAGTCATAATATTACTATGAAAGACAGTATAAAATTAATAATAAAAGAGAGTATAAAGGTTTTAATAATCGCATCTATAATCAGCTCAATAGGTGGATTAAGTCTAGAATCAATAAAAGACAAAATTATGATATTTACACCAGTTATAATCATGATTCCGGCATTAAACGGTATGATCGGTGATTTAGCAATAGTAATTGTATCAAAATTTACAACATTATTGTATCTAAAGAAAATAAGAAGACCGTTATTAAAATCTCATTTTACAAGACATATAGTCAAAGAAATAATCCCAATCTCAATATTCTCTGCATTGTATATAACAATATTATCCTATTTGTTTGCGGTATTTAAAGGATTTGAATCAAACATAACAAATTTCATTTATACATTTTTTATTGCAACATTTACAACATTTTTCCTAATCATCATAATACTGATTGTTGCTATTCTAGGAAGCTTATATGTATATCATAAAAAGGAAAATCCTGATGACTTATTAATCCCAATAACAACATCAATAGCAGATGCAGGCTCTATGATCTTAATCTCTTACTTAGTACTTACAATACTTTAAATCTTCTTCTTTCCTTCTTCATATATATGTATGCAATTAACAGGGCAGGTTTCAGCAGCCTCCATATTGCATTTCAAATCATTAATTTCAAGAATTTGGTTTTTTCCAACATACCTGGCTTTTTTTAAATCAGATTTTCCATCCTTATTCATCTCCCAGAAACCAGAACATATAGAAACACAGCTTCCGCAGCCAATGCACTCTTCTCTGACATGTTCAATCTTGTATTTCATAATTATTTTCAAGATTAGTAATTTATAAATCTTTCTTTGTCTAAAGAGTTATCTGAGATTTCACTTACAATTCGTCTAACATTTTTCTCATATAGCATTCTAATATGACCCCTGTTATTTAATCCCAAAGCCTTGTTTATATTTATATTTACTGCCCCCTGAACAACAGAGCTTTCCCATGGCAATATAACTTCGTCATTCTCAGAAAAGATTGAATAATAATCAACAGAATTATTTATCCTTAAATTTTTAACAAATTCACTTTTATAAGACATCTCCCTTAAAGGCTCAAGGCTATAACCTTTCTCCTCTAATTCTCTTATTCCACTCTCGCCTATGAGACCCTCTAAGATATTGTAAGCGATATTAGCTGCTTTAGTGCCATTAAATGGAGAACCTATTGCTATGCATTTATCAATTAAAGAAGAATTATCTATTGCATTTTTAAAAACAACCAAACCACCCATGCTATGCCCTATCAGATTTATTTCTCTTCTTTTTGTTTTTTCCAAGACATCATTTACTATTTTTAATAATATCTCGGAATTTTCTTCTATAGTTTTAAAAGGATACAGAGGAACCCAATATGCATGCACAATGCCATACCTCCTTAAATTATCTAAATGATTATAATATATCCTGGGATTTTCTAAATATCCAGGAACAAGCAACACAGGGTTCTGCTTTGCGTCATGTTTAGGATCATTTAATTCAATTTTTTCTAGAAGCATATTATGAGGTTTTACCTCTTGTGGATTCTTTAATTCTCTTATGGAATTGACAAGAAACTTGATAATCAATGGAGTTTCCATAGTTAATGTTAGGGGGTTAAAGGTTTGCCTTATATTACTTATAGATGATTCCAAGCCCATACTTTATTAACAAAAATCAGCATTTATATTAATTCATATACTCTAATAAATACATCAAAAACCTTATATAATCAACCCTATAAAATATTTCATGAAAATTAAAAAAGTAATTGTAATCGGACTTGGCGAAGTTGGTTCATCTTGGTTTAAAGTACTATCTAGCCTTAATGCAGAGATTTTCGGGATTGATATTAAAGAAAAAAGAGAGATAAATAAGCAAGATCATGAAGGTAAGATAATAATGCATATATGCCTTCCATATATAAAAAACTTTGAAAAAATAAGTTCTTCTTATATAAAAGAATATAAACCAAACCTGGTAATTGTAAATACAACATGTGCTGTTGGCTCAACAAGAAAAATATATGAGAATGCAGGAGTAAATATAGTTCATATACCTGTTAGGGGAATTCATCCAAACATAGACCAAGGAATAAAAACATTCGTTAACGCTATTGGCCCTATAAACAGAGAATCAGCAGATATGGCAATAGAATATCTTTCTTTATTAAATATAAAAAATGATCTGTTTAATAATCCAGAAGAAACAGAGTTGGCTAAACTTTTGGACACAACATATTATGGATGGAATATCTTATTTGCAAAACAAACTTATACATTATGCATGGAAAACAATGTGGACTATGAAAATGTATACACTAAATTTAACAAAACTTACAATGAGGGATACTCTAAACTAGGAAAGAATAATGTAATCAGGCCCGTATTAATGCCTCCGCAGATATTTAATAAAAAATTAGGATTAGATAATAAAAAAGTAAATGGGCATTGCATCAGGACCAACCTGGAAATATTAAAAACTCTAAAGAAATCAAAGAAGATTAAATTTATAGATTACGCAATTGACCTTGATGACTCTGAATAATAACGCCGCAGCTCGGACTTTCACACCCTTTTTAGGAGTCATTTGAACCGAGATGTCCTTTCGGACCAAGCTTTATGGTATAAATTCCAGGCTTGTACCATACCAGGTTAGGTGACTGCGGCATAAGAATTCATTAAGTCTATATTTTAAAAATCTTCCTATTCAAAGCCTAGAATCTCAATATCCTCTACAAATTCATCATTAAACTCTTTTTCAAGTTCATCAAGTTCATCACTGGTTACACCCAAATCTAAACCTTCTTCAACAACTGTTTTTGTTTCCGTCACAGTCTTAACTTCTTCTTTAACAGGTTGCACTGTATTATCATTAGTTTCAACAGTTTTAGAAGTTTTCTTAACAGCTTGTTTTCCGCATCCAGTTACAAGAATCATTACAATAATCAATATTATCATTAATTTAATTAACTTCATCATCCTCTTAATTTAACCACCACAGTTTTCATTCCCTCTAAAGCTAATCTCCCATGTTTATGTGCTTCTAAAAGTAATTTATTCCCTTCAGCAAATGCAATTCCAGAGCCTTGCTTTTGTATTATTGATTTATATTTAGCTTCAGCATTATCAATATTAGCCTTTGCTTCTTTTAGATGATTATCTATATCATTCAAAGCGCTCTCAAATTCCGCTTTTCTGCTTTCAGGGATCTTGCTTTCTAATTTGGTTCTCATCTCACTTAACCTGTCATATCGACCATTAGATTTTTCAATATATGCTAAACCAGTATCCCTCATAATATCAACAAGCAAGTTAAGATATTTATCAAAAATCTTTAAAGAAACAATTCCAACCTCTAATCTTGAATCAATAGCGTCAACCTCTAATTTTAGACCCTCTGCAACACCAATATTCTTGTCAATATCGCTTCTTATTGTAGATTTTAAGCTATCAGAAATATCCTCAGCCTCTAACTTTTCTTTGTGAAACTCAAAGAATGCAATTGCAGCATCCAAACCAGCGTTCAATGAAACCTTTGCTTTAGCAATAACATTTTGAACATTCTCAGGAGTATTATTCGCAGTTACTAATTGCTGCGCTTCTCTCCACTCTATCTTTGTTTGCTCATGATATGCCTTTGCATCAAGCCATTTCTGTTTAGCATCACTTAAATCTGCATAAGCAACACTAGAAAACATTGCAATCAATATTAATAAGATAAGTAATCTTTTCATAGAACTTTAATAATTATTAAGTATATAAAGATTTCTACTATTGCTTAAAAATATAAATTAATTTTTCTTCAACTTCTTTTATTTTATTCTGCTTCAATGAACCAACTTTATATTGAATAATTGATTTATCTGCTGTAAATAATCTGTTTGGTCTTATCATGCTAATTACATTTAATTTTCCTTGTTTAAATTCTTCCTCTTTAAGAATAATAGCATATTTATCATATCTAGATTCGCTTGTTATTTGACAGAGAATGACATCATCACCATCTATATTTGCAACCACTAACGCAGGTCTTTTCTTTGATTTTGTTAAGTCTGAAAATGGAAAAGGTAAAACAACAACATCTCCCTTTACAAATCTTTCCACGCCTCTTCATCCTCTTTTGAATTCCAATCCCTGGCTAATACCTTTTCACTTGCTAATGCTGTAATCATATTTTCATTCAATTCCTTTATAGATCTTAATTCCACATGATCATCAAATGCTAGAATTGCTACCTTAGAACCTAACTCAAATCCTTCAATCTCTCTTATATCCTTAGGAATTGCAATCTGTCCTTTTTCAGTTATTGTTACGCTTTTAATCTCTATTAATGACATTTTAAACCTTCTTATATGTAAGATAAGTAAGAACTATTTAAAGTTTTTGATTTTTTAAATCTTCAAAAAATATATTTTCAAGACCAGAAAGATGAAAAATTAAAGATTTTCAGTGGCTTCGCCACTTACGACGACTACCCTGCCACCACTATAGGAATAAGCCAATTCACCAACCCTAGAGTCCAAATCTAAGCTCCTGGCGAGGTAAAGCCCAGCCAAGCCATTTTTCATTGTATAAAGAGTTCTGTTTCCCTCTCCTAATTTCTTAGGCAATCCTGTCTTTTCATCTATGTCTTCAGATGAGAAATTTCCTGCTTCTTGATTTAAAATTGGAGCGTAAATAACTTCTGCGTCTTCTTTTAATTTGAAGGCTAAGCCGTAATCTGAATTTGAGTCTTTAACTAATTCTAATTGATTTAAAGAAATCATTACAGGCATTTTTGCCTTCTTATTCCTTGCTTTTATTTGTTTCATTAAATCTTTTGCAAGGTAAGAATTAGGGTAATTTTCGTTTCTTAATATCAAAGCTGTTTCTTCATAAGTTCCATTTAAATTTAAAGCGTTTAATCTTATTGCTTTTTCAAGGTCAGACTGGAATGGCGTTCTTAAGCCTTCTTCATTTAATATTTTATTCATTAAAACAACGGCAAAGGGGTTTGAGCCTTGAACAATATTGTCTTTATATGATAGAACATCTAAATTTTTATTATTATAATCTTTTGCCCTTCCTTTATATTCCTCTAGAACTGATTTCCCGAAGTCTCCTTCCAAGAAACCTATTGTCGGGTATTCTTTTGGAATCTCAATTAAAAGCTTTCCAATGAATTTTGATTTTATTGCGCTCATTTTTACCTAAATATTTTAGTATTAACTTATATATAAACCTTTAGTTTTGTTACTATTATTAAGAAATAACAATTACCTAACCTGATAAGTCTTAATCTTCTCTGTCTTACCTTTCAATTCAAGGCTCCCAACATGCTTAACATTAAACTTATCCTTCAATTTTTTTAAAGTGGCATCACTAATCATAATCTCCATCTTACCTGCCTTTCCCTGCAATCTAGAAGCAATATTTACAGTATCCCCAATAGCAGTATAATCCAAAAACTGTTCAGTTCCGATATTACCTACAATAGCCACGCCAGTATTAATTCCAATGCCAACATCTATCCTTAAATTTTCTTTTTTTAAGGATTCATTTAATTTCTCTAAATTCTTGATAATCTCCAAGCCAGACTTGACAGCTCTGTCAGCATGGTCATCCTGATGCAAGGGAGCATTAAACATAGCCATCACAGAATCTCCAATAAACTTATCAACTGTTCCATTGTATTTAAAAATGCCTTCTGTAACAGAAGTAAAATATTTATTCAATAAAGTAACAACATGCTCAGCATCTAACCTTTCAGACAAAGAAGTAAATCCCCTTATATCAACAAATACCATGGTTACTTCCTGCTTGACCCTGTCTGCAATAGATGCAGGATTCTCAGCTAATTTATCAGCAATATAAGGATTAACATATCTTTTAAACAGCTCCTTAATCTTTTTCGTTTCTACCTCAGCTTTAAATCTTTTTCTCTGAAAATAATCAGACAGTAAAAATACCACTATAGGCAGGAATGATAAAAATAAATTTAACTTTAATTCCTTCACCACCATTATAAACTGCTCTATCTCGAAAGCCTGTGAAATTAAATTCAAGGAAAATAACAATACAATTATAAACATAAATAACGAGGTTCTCTGCTTTGTTTTTTTATAAGTCTTGTAAGACCTGTAAGTGGCATACAATGCTAAAAGAAAAAATATTAGCTTTAGATTATTCCACGGGTTAAGCATGATCTTAAACAATAAATAAGGCAGTTTTTCAATAGCAACCATATAATCTTGTCAATAATAATCTATATAAACCTTTTCCCTTTTAAATTTATATGAATCCACTGGATAAAGAAATTAAGAGGTATATAATAAAATTATTAATAGTTCTAGTTATCCTGATACCTTTGATGTTGGTTTCTTCTGTATTCTTTATAAGGCAGATAATAAAAAATATAACAATCCTAAGATTGAGTTTAATACCTTTAGATGTATTACTATTCTTAATATTAATAGTAATGACTTATAGATATTTCTCAACATCTTATTTATTAAAATTAGAAGATAAAAAGAGAATAAAGAAATTAAAGAGATTTTTCTTATTAGTTTTCTTTTACATATTGTTAACAGTTATGAATGGTATCTTATTAAAAGCAATATCTTCAGTTGCTAGTTCAATCTCGGCATCTTTAATAGGTTTAGTCATGGCTTTCTTGGTAATTTACAGGTTAAAAAAAGGCGAGCCTGATTAACCTATATGTCTACATTATTTAGATAATATGCTCTTTTGTAGACATAAGAAAATGAACATAAATCTTTATAAGAAATTGAAAAATAAAAATCAAAGTAATTTAAAATTAGATTGAACCTTCACCTTCATATTTGCCACTTATCATACCTCCATATATTGCAGAATTCCTTGAATATAAATCACACAAATGAATAAATGATGTCAATCCTTCTAGATTATGTATTTCTTTTGCATTATCAGGATAGGCAATAGGTTCAGTTAAATTATAGGACATATCTGTAGAACATGTTTCATTCTTTGAAATAATTTTCAAAGTGCTTAAAAATTCAAATGGAATAAAAAATGAATTTGAAAGTCTAACTGTATTATTAAATTTTCCAAGATCTTTTGCATTAATCTTCATCCCCAAATTTAATCCAATTTCGACTAATATACTTTTTATTTCATTAAGACTTTTTTTACCAAAATTCTTATTTTTTAATAATTCTCTATCTGTATATTGTACAAGTTCCCACATATACCTTATGTTATTTGTTTTTAAACAATTATAAGCTCTATGTGAAAGTTTCATACTATTAGTAGATTTAATTAATTTCTGATAAAGTTCTTCTTCCATTTGTGTTTTTTCATTAACATCAATTTTTTCTTTATCTCTTTCATCATCAAATTCAATCCTTCCCCCTATAATATATCTAATACTTCTTTCTAAATTAGGTGGTTGGCTTAATATCTTCATGGCTCTCTTTTCAATTTGTCTTACTCTTTCTCTACTTAATCCATATTCCATACCCACATCTTCTAAGCTCTTTGGTTTATTAGTTATTAAACCAAGTCTTGAATACAATATATCTTTATTCCTACTACCAAGATCTATATCTAATGATGCATCAAATCTCATTTTTACTACATCAGAAATATCTTCTAATGCTATTTCTAATTTATTATGTTTTAATACCTGTTGAATAAAATTTTTATGTAAATCTTCTGTATTAATTGCATATAACATTCTAATAAATTTATTAATACTGCTTCTTCTTCCGATTTTTCCTCCAGATTTTTTAAGAGGATTTTCTAAAGATTTCCATACCTTTATTAAATCATATGTCTTTTCTTCAGACAGATTAAATCCACTTGCTAAATCTTTTATATTATAACCTAGATTATATAACAAAAAAAGATATGCCTCTTTATCTCTTGGTAGTTTAACTCCTTTCCCAAATTTTAGAGGAACACCAGCGTCATACCTAGCTTTATTAACCCTACCATTATAAATGGTATCAATTATAAGTTGGTCTTGTTGAGGAATTTCTCTATAACATCTTTCTGGATTTTTCTTTAAATAATTAAATAATCTTTGTCTCTTTTTCTCTCTCCTTTGAAGAAAGATATTATATATCTTCATATCTCTTTGTCTCTTTTTCTCTCTTCTTCTTTGATGATACATCTCATACATCTTCTCATGTTTCGATCCCATTTATTTTTCTATTTTTCCCCAATTTTTAATTTATTTTTCAATTTTTCATCTTTAAAATACGTAAAGATTTTTCCTTTATTTTTTCCATTATTTTTTTTTGTTTATCATTTTTCTTATCTATATTCTTACCTATGTTTTCCCATCTTCTTCTTTCATACTCTCCTGCTAATCTAATAATTCGATTAAGAGGTTTATAAATTTCTTCTAGCAATTTATAAAGAGTCATATTAAAGGGCAGTTGTTCTCTTTCAATATCGCATTTATGAGGAAACAAACCATAATCTCTAAGAAGAGGAGCTTGAGAAAAATGTATCCGTGCATTATAATCATTTAATATAATCTCATCATAATCCTCAAGTGGATTTTTATATGCTCCTAAAATAGTTGATTTAGTAAACCATCCAAATGGCAGGCAGTAATATACATTAGCTAAATATAACCCAAAGCTTTTATCTTTAGTATAGTCTCCAAATAAATAATTACCACAAGAAGGAAACTTATTCCAAAGACTACGGTCAATAAGTTTTCCTTCTTTTATATTATACATAAGAGATTCATTTAATTCTATATCCGTATTATATTCAAATAATTCAACAATACTATGTTCTATTCCTTCATACTCAATAAAACCTGTTCTTTTTATTTTGTATCCACGTTCTTCAATTATTCTAGATTTAATTCTAGAAAGGATTTCTTTTATATCCCTATCCTCTTTGTATAATAATCCTTTTTTAGTAAGTAATGAATTTTCTGGTTTAAACATTTTATTCTTTATATTTTTGCAATATCTTCAAGACTATCATCTGAATTTGTAGGCTCCTTTTTTGTTACTGATGGAATATAGTCAGATGCTAGAGCTTCTAAATTATTCATAATATTTAACATTAATTTGTATTTGTTTTCGATATTCATTTTGCTATATATTAGTTCTAATCTTTCAATAAGAGGCACAATATAAGGATCACTAGTCCTTATTTTTGATTTTGAATGCAGCCTATCTTCAAAACTTACACCTAAATTAGCTTTTAAAGAATCAAAATCAACGTTAAACTCTTTAGCAATTTTTTCCAATGTTTTAAAATCATTTGGACCAGGATATTGTTTATTTAATTCCCATGCTGAAATTGTTGCTTGGTTCACCCCTAGATGATCTGCAAACTGTCTTTGAGTTAACTTATTTACTCTCCTTATTTTATATATCACATCTGCAAAATTATTTTCACTTGTCATTTTCTGTTTTGTAAATCAAACTCCCGCCTACTAACCCCATATCATATTCTCTTATCAAATAATTTAAGACTTTATCTTGAAATTTTATATCCATAATCCAACCCAATTCAAACCCCATTCCATGTTGAAAGAATGGGATATTTTCTCTTTCTAAAATTTCTCCAATATAAAAAAGATTAGGCTTATCATTAACATATGTTAATTCAATTAGGTCTCCGACCAATTCACCTAATGTTCTAGCGTCTATATTTATTTTAGTACCCAAATCAGTATTAATTATGCTAATATTATGTTTTTTTAGTTCTTCTTTTAACTCCTCTAATGTTTTAATACCATATTCTTTTGGTTTGTTTCTATTCTTTTCTTTGATTTTAATTCTTTCTTTTAAATCCATTCTTTCTCCCATTTTTATCTTTAACTTACTCATTAGTAGTATACTTTAACTATATAAATATTACCCCCATCCATAGTGGTGGTAAAAAGAAAGATTTATATATAAGAGGTTTTTAATAATATTATGAATGCTAGTATATTAGAGCAAATAGGATTAAGCAAGAATGAAATAAAGGTATATTTTGCTTTACTAGAATTAGATCAATCTTCAGCTACGCCAATAGTCAAAAAATCAGGAATACCCAACTCAAAAATATACCCAACATTAGAAAAATTAATAAAAAAAGGATTAGCCACATACATAATTAAAAATAATGTAAAATATTTTCAATCTTCTGACCCCAAAAATTTGATAGACATATTGAACAAAAAAGAAAAACAAATAGTCCAACAAAAAAGAGAAATAGAAAAACTAATACCTGAAATACAATTTAAAAGAGAACAGACAAGAGAAAGACAAGAAGCTAGTATATATGAGGGTTTAGAAGGAGTAAAAGCTGCATTTAATAATATTTTAAATTCATTAAAAGGGAGAGAAGAATATCTTGTCTTTACATTAGGAGAAGAACTTAAACTAAAGGAAACAATAACATTTTTCCAAAATTATCATAAAAAGAGGAGAGAAAAGAAAATTAAAGTAAGGTTAATTTCTAATATTAAATTAAAGGATTTTATATTAAAATACCATAAGTATTCTGGAATGAAGTTTAAATTTACAAGTCAATCTTTGCCTACCGGCTTATTCATTTATAAAGACCATGTAATGACTATAATTTGGGGAGAAAGGCCTACAGCTTTTGTAATAAAATCTAAAAAGAATTATGAATATTATAAAGAATTCTTTGAAGATATGTGGAAAAAAAGCTAATAAGTAAATCTTTATAAATTCCATAATCTAAATAATTCTATGTTACAAATCCAGGGAGACTATTTGGAAGGAGGAGGCTCAATAGTAAGGTTAGCAACAGCATTATCAGCAATTACTCAGACACCAATAAAAATAACAAACATAAGGCAATATCGTGATTCTTCAGGATTGAAAACCCAGCATCTAAGAGCTATAGAGTCAGTTTCAAATATCTGTAATGGAGAACTAAAAAATGCTCATCTCGGTTCTAAAGAAATAGAATTTTATCCAGGAAAAATAGAAAGATTAAAGCTAAAAGTAAACATAGAAACAGCAGGATCAGTAGGATTATTACTGCAGTGTTTAATGCTCCCCTCTTTCTACAATAAAAAAGAAACGGAAATAGAAATAACAGGAGGTGGAACAGTTGGATTGCATGCGCCAAACTTGCTATACACAGAAAATATTCTCTTGCCTTTAATTAAAAAATTAGGATTTGAGGCTTCATTAGAAATAAAAAAACACGGCTTCTTTCCAAAAGGTGGCGCTTATACAATATTTAAAACCAAATCTGCACTGCCAAAGCCTTTACACATACTGGAAAGAGGTAAACTAGAACAGATAATAGGAATTTCTCTTGCTACAAAAGATTTGCAAAAAGCAAATGTAGCAGAAAGACAATCCAACTCAGCTAAGAAAATTCTAAAAGATTATGATGTAAAAATAAAAAACTTCTATGTAGACTCATTATCAACAGGCTCAGCTTTATTGCTGTATGCAGAATTTGAAAATACAATCATAGCTTGGGACTCAATAGGAGAAAGAGGTAAGCCATCAGAAAGAATAGGAGAAGAAGCAGCTAAAGGTTTAATACAACAATTAAATTCAGAAGCAACATTAGATGATTACATGCAGGACCAGATATTAATCTTTATGGCATTGGCAAAACAAGGCTCTTTTAAATATAATAATCTAACAAATCACACAAAGACAAACATATGGCTGATAGAAAAATTTCTTCCAGTAAAATTTGAAATAAACAATAATTTAATATCTTGCAAATCAATATAATAATGCTTTTAAATCTTTACTATTACTAATCTTTATGCTAACTAAAGATAAAATATTTCAGGGAGAAATGGGTTACCCTGCTTTATCAGAATCAGAACTTATAGAATTTATTATAGCCAGATATAATAAAAATGTAAAAATATTCAATACTTACACACCATTAAACGGAAAACTAATACAAGTCAGTATTGAAACCTGTTTTATACATGAAGAGGTCAACGGAGGATTTGAGGATGAGGAGAACGGAATAACCAATTATAATATTTATCTATTTGATTTAACTGCTCTTAACCTCAAAAATTTCTTCAATAACAATAACAGAAATTATTATCACCAGGAAGACCCGCTTCACATTATAGAATCATTCTCCTCCGGACATATTAAAATAAATCTGTCCCTTCTAACAGATTTATCCTATAATAGATTCCAATGGCGTGCTGTTTTAAACAAAAGTAGAGAAAGAAGAGGTTATGGTTTATTCAAAGAATTATTAACATATATATACCAAGAATTTATGGATAAGGGAGAATCATTTCTTCAATAAATATTTCTTACCTCAAAACCTATTCCCTCAAGAGCCTCGAAAAAGAATCTCGTCATTCTCGCCAGCTTTAATTGTATAAACTTTAAAATGGTTACAAACAAAAGATTTATATATGAATATTTTATCAGATTTTGATGGAATCTGATGTTTTTTATGGATTTGAAAAAGGAAGGGAATTAAGATATTATGATTCTCTTTACAATCTTGTAATTGCATATAGTTTTACAAAAGAAATAGATGAAGATAAAAAACTAATCATTTATGTTAATAAGATAGATGAATATTTTGAGATTAGATTAGGATACCAAGCTAATAAAAAAGAAATGCCTGAGTTTGTAGCTGGATTTTATGGAGGTATTGATGATATAATGGACGAATTTAGAATAAAGATGTATCAGCTTAATGGAAATGAAGAATATGCAGAGTTCATAAGGCTTAATCCACCAATACATTAAAAAAGATAATTTCATCTATATGAATATTCCTATTATAAATAACCATATATTTTTATATAATCTATATTGTATGATAAATTAGTATGGTAGAATTCAAAGTAATGAGTGCATCAAAATTAAGCATGCTTAACGGCTGCAAACGCGCTTACAAGTTAAGGTATGTTGAAAGGATCAGGGTTCCAATGAGTGTAAGGCTTACATTCGGGACAGCAATACATCATATGCTTGAAGATTTTTATAAGAAAAATTATAAATCTCCAGACACATTTGTTAATTCATGGAATGTCTATTGGTATCTGGTTGGTAGCATAGAAAATAATAATGAATTATCAGAAAAATATGGAAATTTCTACAAAGGAATTAAGAAAAGATATGGCACAATCTCTGTACACAAAGAAGAATCAAGAAAATACATACTTGGCTGGTATAAAAGACTAGGAGCAGACATATTAACTAGGTTTTATATAAGGCATAAGAACAAGCCAAAGCCGATAGCAGTAGAAAAAAGATTCAATATAAAATTTGATGGCTTTAAATTAACAGGAAACATGGACAGGATAGATGAATTTAAAAATGGATTAGCCATATCTGATTACAAGACAGACAAAAAGTGTCCTTCAAAAAACGATTTAATACTGAGAAAACATCACCAATTTACAGTTTATCATCTTGCATTTAGAGAAATTTATAATCAAGATCCTTCGGGAATATTCATGTACCACCTCAGATCAGGAAATGTAATGCCAACAAAAAGAACAGACGGAGATATTGCCAATCTAAAAGAAACATTGGAAAAAGCAAAGACAATCATAGAATCTGATGATTTTCAGCCCTTCTTTGGGTTCCATTGCAATCTATGTGATTACTTAAAGATCTGCCAGCAGAGAGAAGTTGAAGGCAATATAGAAGAAATAGTGAATGATGAAGAAAATAACCTCTTCTGGGGAATTAATGAGGATGAATAAAAAGGAAAGCTATATAAATATACTTTTTTATAACATTTTATGGTTAAAAAAGAAAAGAGGGTAGTAAGAGGAAAAGCTTCTTTCGGAAAAAGAATAGTTGCTTATATACTAGACGGAATTTTCACAGGTTTATTAATGATATTATTAATAATTCCTGGTGTTGTTTATTTCTTTATTAAAGATGGTTTAAAAAATGGATCAAGCTGGGGTAAGAGAATCATGGGATTAAAAGTAATCCAGTTAGAAAACAACAAGCCATGCACAAAAGCTCAATCAGCACTAAGATCAATATTTATGGCAATAACTCCTTTAAACCTGATAGAATTTTTCGTGGCATTGGCAGATAAAAATGGTCAAAGATTAGCTGATAAATTATTAAAGACACAAGTTGTTGAAGCTTAGAATTCTAAACAAAAAGGTTTAAATAAGGTACACATTCTGTTAAGATATAGCGGGGTAGGACAGAGTAGATTCCTACGTCTAACTAGGAGTGTCCGTCGAAATATTATATAATGTTGCGGAAGGCTCATAACCCGAACAAATAAATCTAAAGAGTATTTGGGGTCGAGGTCGTTGGTTCAAATGGACAGACCATTGGGTCTTCCTGGATCTCCAACCCCCGCTATTTAATCTCAAAAAAAGATTTTTGAAATTTATCATAACCTATACATTTAATTTTACCTTGTTTTTGTAATCTCTCTAAAACATTTTTAACAGTAACCATATGAATTTTTAAAGACTTAGCAATTTGATTTCTCCAACATTTTCCATTCAATTTTATAAATTCAAGAATTGCTTTCTCATTTTCTTCTGGATTTGTCCTTAATTTAACTTCAGGCATATCTAATAAAGAACTTTTTTCTTTTTTTCCTTCGGGTGTAATTCTATATTTATTATTATTTTGTAGTATATAACCCTTTTTAATTAAAAGAAAAACCCGATATTTAATTAAGTTTTTATTTGTAATATAAGGAAAGGCATTACAGATATCTTTAAAAGAAAAATTGTGCTTTTTAATTCTTATAATTGAGGCTAAAGCACCCTCTATAGTTTTAGGCTTATATTTGTCTAATAGTTTATCCAAACGTTTTTTGTGTGAATTTAAAGAAAATCCTATTTCTGAAAATTTTTTAATTTCGGAAAACTTAGTAATCGCAAGGTAATATTTTAAGCCATAATTTTTAATATAATATTTATAAAGATTAAATCTTATTTTAAATTCTTTTTTTATAAAATTCTTCAGATCCTTGATAAACAAATTATCACAACTATGGAATCTTATTTCCTTATAACCCTTATCCGGATCTTTAATGGAACCCTCCATATCAAAAGAGTACATGAGATATGTCTTTTTTATAGAATTATTTGAATGTTTAATCCACCAAGGAATTTTTGTATGTTCATCACATTTATTTATATCTAAACAATAGTATAGGAAGTAACATAGTGTTTTACTCCTTACTATGATTTCAAATTCTTTGTATTGGTGCGGTCTAATTCCAAATGTATTTTTAATTATATCTGAAAACTCATTTATCTTTTTAACATCCTTCTTTTGAAAAAACATAAAATATCTTAAATTCTTATCTAAAAATCCATCTAATAACATAGCCGGAATTTTAGATAAATCTTCATCTAATACTAAAGGAAATTCGATAGCTAGAGGTTTGGATTTACCAACCCTTAAGATAGTCTTATTACCTCTATTAAATATAGTAAAGATATCTTTAGACAAATCACTCTTTTTTATCCTTAGATATCCCATACAATATTATAACCTCTTAACTATATAAACTTCACGCGTACTTTTCCTCGGATATATACTAAGATATATAGTTTATAGAATATAGATAGCTTTAAAAAATAACAAAATTATAGAATTCTATGAAAATTATAGCGGGTGTTGAAGATGCTGGAAGAGGACCTATAATAGGTCCATTAGTACTAGCAGGAGTCTCTATAGAAGAGGATAATATAATAAAATTAAAAGAGATTAAGGTAAAAGATTCTAAGCTATTAACTCCAAAAAAAAGGCAAGAATTATATGGTAAGATAATAGCCATTGCTAAGGACTATAAGATAATAATAGTAGAGCCTAAAGAGGTTGATGAAGCACTAGAATCAGATTCCTTAAACCTAAACTGGTTGGAAGCAATAAAATTCGCACAAATCATTAATTACCTAAAACCAGATAAGGCAATAGTTGATTGTCCTTCCCCAAACATAAGAGCATACAAAGAATATTTAACTGTTTATCTAAAGGATAAAAATATCGATTTAATATGCGAACACCACGCCGATGTCAATTTTCCAATTGTATCAGCCTCCTCAATCATCGCAAAAGTGACCAGAGATCGAGAAGTAGAAAAATTAAAAAAGAAATATGGAAATATAGGAAGTGGGTATATGGCTGATCCGATTACTAAAAAATTCTTTGATGAAAACTTTGAAAAACATCCGGAAATATTTAGAAAGACTTGGACGCCTTACAAGAATCATGTTAATAATAAAAACCAAAAAAAATTAGATGAATTCTAACACTAATTTAATTTTTTAATTATTTCTTTATTAAGGCGGTTGGCGTTATTAAAACGATTTTTTAATTTGTTAATTTTATTATCCATTTTATTCTTTTCTCTTTTTACATTCCTAATTTCTGTTTTATACATATCTTTATACCAAGTAAATATATCCACAATTTTTTCCTTTAACCCATCATTTTTTAGTTTATCAGGTACACTCTTATGGGATAAAATTTTAGATAATTCATAAAATTCTTCTGAAATCATGCTAAACATTGAACAAAAACCTTCTCGGATAGTTTCTTCATCGGTGGTTATATCAAATTTAAATTTTTGCTTATGTAACTCATTAACAAGTGTTTCAAAATTCTTCTCTATATAAAACCTCTTGTACTCTTTATGAAATCTTTTTATCCTCTTTTTGTCAACATTGTATCCAATTTTATTAGCCCATGTTTCAGCCATAGACAAATTTTTTCTATAATTTCCATTGTCCAGTAAGCCTACTCCACTCTTTACTTCATCTTCAATTTTATCTAACAATAATTCGATAGATTCTGGTGTAGGCTTTTTATAATCGCCAGTTGCATCAAATTTTATAAATTTCGGGTCAATTCCGTCAACATTTGTTAAAAAGCTTCCGCACACAAATTCATTACAATTATTACATTTATATAACGCAGACCCTTTAACCATCAAACTAAGTAGCGGAATATAAACTTCTATCTTCGGAGCCTCATTATAGTCTTTATTACATTTACTACAATGATATGAAACAATTTTTGTATATTCAATAAAACCCTCATCAAATACTTCTGTTTCTCTTGGAAGATCCTTCTTATTAGAGATAAATTTTATATAACCATCGGAAGGCAATTGTCCTTTAAAAATACGTTCTAAATTTTGAGACTCCATCACATATTTTTTATATTTATGGAGATATATAAGCTTTTATTTACTCCATAATATATTTTAAGCTTTCAAAAACCCGTCAACCTGTCTAAATAAATCTCAAAACCAAGAACCCCGCTGATAACTAATAATCCAATAACAATATATAATAATTTATTCATAATTTAACAATAATTTTGTGTATTTAAACCTTGCCAAAACATATTTAAAGAACAAATCTTTTGATTTGATATGCAAGAAAAATTATATAATATTCTAATGCAGAAGGATGAAATAAC
>Ga0209541_10008137_pt1 | contig 17411 bp, 18 predicted proteins | sample RifCSPlowO2_01_FD_184027 | JGI IMG/M metagenome (GOLD analysis project Ga0209541, IMG submission 184027) | Groundwater microbial communities from Rifle, Colorado - Rifle CSP2_plank lowO2_0.1 (SPAdes) (version 2) | ecosystem: Environmental > Aquatic > Deep subsurface > Groundwater | place...
GAAGTTCACGAACCATACCTACTGCAATTGGGCCTGATGGAGCGAACACCAAGGGGTCGGGTGGCCACAGAAGCGGCTTACAAGGTGCTTGGAATCAAATCGGGTAAGCTGATTTAATTTTCAATTTACAATTTTGCATTTATGAGTGGTCACAATAAATGGTCGCAGATAGTTAGACAGAAAGGGAGCGCGGATGCTAAACGCTCTAAACTCTTTTCTATGTATGGACGTCAGTTAGCCGTCCAGGCAAAATTGGCTAGCGGGGATACAAATAACCCGACACTGCGGGCAATGATTGAGAAAGCAAGGAGAGCCAACATGCCAAACGATACTATTGAACGGGCACTTAAACGCGCTTCTGGTGGAGTTGAGGCAAATCTTGAAGAAATGCTTTATGAAGCTTTTGGGCCGGGAGGAACGGCCATTGTGATACAAGGAATCACCGATAGCAAAAATAGGACTTCCCAAGAAATTAAACATTTGCTGGCAGAAAACGGCGGGTCTCTCGGGAGTCCGGGATCCACTGCTTGGGCTTTTGTGGCCAGTCGGGCTCTATCAGGTGAGGTTGTATATAAACCAATAAATATTTTGGATATCTCCTTGGCTGAAAGGGGGAAGTTGGAAAAACTTGTTTCAATTTTAGAAGAACACGCAGACATACGTTCTGTTATAAGCAATGCGACCCAATAAAGCTAGAGTATTGGGAATTGACCCGGGATACGGGAGAATGGGGGTGGCCGTTTTAGAATCTTCTAGAGAGGGGCGAGTGATACTTTTGTTTTCAGACTGTTTAGAAACGCGGGTAGGAGAAGGGTTCCCTGTGCGTCTTGGGGAATTGCAAATAAAATTGCGGGAGCTAATAAAGAAGTGGAAGCCGGGACAGGTGGCTCTAGAAAAGCTCTATTTTGCAACAAACCAGAAAACGGTTATGCAAGTAGCGGAAACGCGCGGTATGGTTATCGCCCTAACCCAAGAGTTTGCTTTGACTTTACACGAGTACACACCACTGCAAGTTAAGGTGGGAATAACGGGTTATGGCAGAGCTAGCAAGTTTCAGGTGGCAGAAATGTTGCATAAGTTAATACGACTTGAGGCCAAGCGAAATAATAGAAAATTCCGCGACGACGAATACGACGCTATTGCTGTTGGGGTTACGGACTTATCCACAAGAAAACATTGATGGGATTGAAAAGTTTTTTAGGTTTGGTACAAACCTAGGTATTAGTTCTTAGTTATTAGAAACATGGATGATGATAGTGGAAAATTGTATGGTGATGAAGACGAATTTGATGGGGCAGTACTTGATAATGCCTTAGCCGAGGAGGATGAGGATGGGGGCAAAATACTTGACCCGGGCGCGCTCGAAGAAGGTGAGAGTACCGAGGGTGAGAAATTCTAGGCAACAATCCGAAGGAAGCGATGCTTCCCCACCTTATAAACACCTGTGTGTGTTGGTGCTTTGTAGTCTGTAACCCTAACCCCATCAATACTGATTGCTCCCTCATCAATAAGTCTTCTAAACTCATTGCCAGATTCCACAAATCCACATTTTAGTAGTTGGGCGCCTAAAAACCGCTCCGACAGTTTCCGCTCAATAATATCCGTTGGAACTTCCCCCCTTGAGAATGTGCCCTCAAAACTTTCTTGAGCCTTGCGAGCAATATCTTCGTTATTCAATTGCTTAACAATCTCAAAAGCTAGGCGTTTTTTGAACACCATTGGGTTCTCTCCAGAAACAATCTTTTCCCCTATTTCTGAAACTTCTGCCAAGGGCATATCCGTTAGATATTCCAAGGCTTTGATGATTACATCGTCGCCCAAACCCATAATCTTACCAAAAAGCTCTGGGGCGGGGTCGGTAAGGGCTATCGCATTGCCTTCAGATTTCCCTACTTTTCTACCTGATGCATCTGCTAAAAGTGGGGTTGAGAGTATAAATTTATTTTTACCTCTCATGGCTTTCATTAAAGTACGGCCAGCAAGCATGTTAAATGTCTGGTCGCTACCACCAATTTCTAGGTCCACGTCCATGGCCACACTGTCGTAACCCTGAAGCAGGGGGTAGAGGAATTCACGCATATTCACGCTCTCGCCCCTTTTTATGCGCTCTTGAAACATGTCGCGCTCGGATAATTGTTGGAGACTGAAATGACCGGTAATTTCCAGTATGTCTAACAACTTGAGTTCATTCAACCAATCACCGTTAAATTTGAGTTTGATTGGATTCTTTCCCTCAAAATTAACTATTTTAGATGCTTGTTTAACATAGCTAACCGCATTTGCTCTCAGTTCATCCCTTGTGAAAAATTTTTCTCTTGATTTGGTTTTACCCGACGGGTCCCCCGCTTGGCCGGTCCCATCGCCAATCAAAAAAATAACTTCATGCCCCAAATCTTGAAATTGGTGTAGTTTGCGAAAACCAACCATGTGACCAATGTGGAGTTGGGTACCGGTCGGGTCAAAACCTTGGTAAAGTCTTATTTTTTTACCAGACCTTAATAGGTTAACCAAGGCCTCTTTGGTGGGTAAAACTTCTGATACCCCGCGGGTTAAGGCTTCTTCTATTTTGTTTTCGTCGGTCACTATGTTCATATTCTCATGATAATATAAGTGGCGATGACACACAAACCCACAAACAAGCGCTACCAGCGGTTTGTCTTTCGCTTAGCTTATTTGTGCGCCTCGGCCACAATCCTGGGGGCAGGCCTCTTCATCCTTTGGGCGGCCAATTTAAAGATACCTGATTTTGCATCTCTGGAAGAACGGAAGATTAGCCAATCAACTAAAATATATGACCGAACGGGAGAAATTCTTCTTTATAACTTAGGTGAGAATCTGCGCAGGACTGTCCTGCCCGCCAATGACATTTCACGTTTAATCAAAAATGCAACGGTGGCTATTGAGGATTGGAACTTTTACAACCACCGGGGAATAAGGCCGACGTCTATAATTCGGGCCTTTATCGCAAATGTGCTGAATGGGGAAAGTAGCCAAGGGGGGTCAACCATAACCCAACAGGTTGTTAAAAATACCCTATTAACAAAAGAAAAGAGTGTGGCCCGCAAACTCAAAGAAGCTGTTTTGGCCCTTAAGTTGGACAAAGCTATAAGTAAGGATGAGATACTGGCGATGTACTTAAATGAATCACCTTATGGAGGAAATGTATATGGGGTTGAAGAGGCAAGCCAAGCCTTCTTTGGCAAACCGGCTAGTGAGGTTAGTTTGGCTGAAGCAGTTTATCTGGCGGCCCTGCCAAAGGCACCCACTTACTACTCCCCCTACGGGAATCATGTTGACAAATTGGAAGAGAGAAAAAACCTTGTGTTAGAAAAGATGCTAGAGCTTGGTTTTGTTAATAAAGACGAGATGTTAGGGGCAAAAAATGAGCGGGTTCAATTTTTACCAGCTGACAACTTTACAATCAAGGCACCCCATTTTGTTTTTTATGTGAGAAGTTATTTAGAGGAGAAATATGGGAAAGAAATGGTGGATAGCGGCGGTCTTAAGGTAATCAGCACACTTGATTGGGAAATGCAAAAGAAAACGGAGGAGGTGGTAAAAGAATTTGCTCCCATAAACGAGGCCAACTTTAAAGCAAAAAATGCTGGGGTGATTGCCCTTGACCCATCCACTGGCAAAATACTTGTTATGCTTGGTTCGCGTGATTATTTTGAAAAAGACAACCAAGGAAACTTTAATGTTACTTTGGCTAAACGCCAGCCGGGCTCGGCCTTTAAGCCATTTGTATACGCGACGGCTTTTAAAAGGGGCTATACGCCAGACACGGTCTTGTTTGACCTGCCTACCCAATTCCAAAGCACTTGCGACCCGGACCCAGAAATTGCCCCCACCAGTGAAAATTGTTATTTGCCCGTAAACTATGATGGATTGTATCGAGGTCCTATTACGCTCCGCAACGCACTCGCTCAATCTGTTAATATTCCCTCAATTAAAACACTCTATCTTGCTGGAATTAGAGAGTCCATCGCCACAGCCAGAGATTTTGGCATCAGCACCCTATCCAGCGCCGACCAATATGGCTTGACTCTTGTTTTGGGAGGTGGCGAAGTTACTTTACTTGAATTAACTGGGGCCTATGCTGTTTTCGCTAAAGATGGAGTTTTTAACAAAACCACAGCAATTGAAAAAGTTTGGGGGGCTGATGGTACGGTTCTGGAAGAGTACCGCCAGGAACCAAGGCGGGTTCTAGATGAAAATGTGGCTCGAACAATCAATGACATTCTCTCTGACAACACAGCGAGAACTCCATCCTTCGGAGCAAACTCTCCTCTATATTTCCCGGGTTGGGAGGTTGCGGCAAAAACGGGCACAACAAACGACTATCGTGATATGTGGGTGGTTGGCTACACACCGGGGCTCGTGCTTGGAGCCTGGGTGGGTAATAATGACAACAGCTCTATGGAAAAAAGGGTGGCTGGCTTTGTGGTGGCCCCCATGTGGCACAAAATTCTTTCTTCTTATTTAGAGAAATTACCAAACAATAGTTTTGGCCACCCGTCATACAACCACATGGGAAATGTAGAAATAAAGCCGGTTTTGCGTGGTATTTGGCAGGGTGGTAGTACGTATTTGGTGGACACTGTCTCTCTAAAACTAGCTTCTCCTTACACCCCAAGAGAGACCTTGGAAGAACGAGTTGTAACAGACATTCACTCCATTTTACATTGGGTGGATAAAAGCAATCCCCTTGGTCAAGTTCCAAACAACCCACAATCGGACCCGCAATACATTTTTTGGGAAACGGCGGTGGCAAAATGGGTACAGAAGAATGGCTTTTTTAGACAAAGTACATCCTCTATTCCCTTAAACTATGATGATGTGCACGGCCCAACCCTGTCCCCGGTTATAGACATCAAAACCCCTCGTGAGGGAGCTAAAATACCCAAAGGAGAGCGCGTAAGCATTTCGTTTATTGTAGTAAAACAATCTTTCCCAATAAGTCAAGTGGAGTTTTACTTGGAAGATAAGTATCTGGGTAGAGTAACTTACCCGGAAAACTCTTTTACTTTTTTACCAGAAACAAACACTGTCGGCCCACAAACTGTGCGAGTTATTGCTTACGACACCAAACGCAACTCGGCCGAGACGACGGTAAGTGTGGTTCTGGGTGAATCACAATAAACCTAGAGTATATCAAAAAAGGTGTTTCTTTGTGTGTGGTTTAGGTCCCTCAAAATAGCGGTTTTGTGTAGTTTAATCTCACTGCGCAAGGCTCCGCCAACATTTACCGAGAGGTGAATTGTGTTTCTCCTCCCCAACTTAAAGTCTAATTCGGTAAGGGAATCCGGTATATGTTTGTTCACAACAAACAAGACGTTTTTCTTCAGAGAGTTGTTTTTTCTAACGCCTTCGGTGTATTTAGACAGAAGATTTCCAATAGTGCGCATTTTTGTTTTACTTATTTAAGGGCATGATTAGGTAAAAAAAGGACCTATCCCCAGAATGTCTTATGACCGCCGCTCGCTCGCCACCATTAAAACCAAGGGTTATGTCCCCAGACTTAAGCACGTTCAAACAGTCTATGAGATATTTTGCGTTCAGCCGTATGTCAATCGGCAAACCCTCGGTTGTGGCTTCCACCCGCGCAGTACCTTCACCCCTGTCTTTTGCCCTCCCACCAACCTCAAACAGGTGGTCTTCTGGAATTATCCGGAGACTAATTTGATTAAATTTATCAGAAAACACCGTGGCTAATTTAACAGCAGAAATAAGGTCGTCCCTAGAAACAATCGTTTGAGTGCTGGTTGATTTTGGAATTATGTTTTGATATGACGGGAACGTCCCACCCAAAAGCCTGGTTGTAACAAAAATACTGTCGTTCTTAAGAATTATTTCGTCTGGTGAATAAAACATGTCAACCAAACCGTCTTGGTTCTCAAAAATCCGCACTATTTCCAGTGCGTTTTTGTGTGGAATAAGAGCCAACGATCCTGCTGTTTTATTCTTATCCGCCCCGGAGTATTTTATTCTTTTCTCTGCTAAACGAAAGGTGTCGGTTGCGGCAAAAATAAGCTCGTCTTCTGAAAAAACAATGGATACACTGGAGAGTTCGGGTTTGATGTCCGACGGTGAACTGGCATAAACAACTGAACGGAGTGCGTAAACGAGGTCTGGGGCACCAACAATAAAAATAGGGTTGTTGTTGTTTTTTTTGTCCCTTGAAAATAACGGGAAATCGTCGGTTGTTTCGGTTACAATTAAAGCAGAGCTGTTGGGTGTTTTTAAAATAAGGCTTTCGTTGGTTGTCTCAAGAGAAATGTTTGTTTCAGGAAGTCCAGCGAGGTGTGCCTCTAGTGTTAGTCCGGAAACGGCGACAACCCCATCTTGCCCCCCTTTTGATGGAATCCCTACTTCAACGGCTATTTCTAAGTTTGTCCCTTTTATAAAAAGGTTTTTGTTTTTTACCTCAAGTAAAACCTTACCTAAAACAGGTAGGGCTAGTTTTTTCCCGGTACTCCTTTCTACTAAAGAAACAGCTTTTTGTAAATAACGCTTTTCGCAATCAACTCTCATTATATTATTTTATTACTCAAACCTACTATTAATACTAAGGGTGTTGATATGTGGAAAAGTCAAAAATATCAAGACCCGACAACAATTTACAACAAAACAAAATATTGATTTTACCTCCCACATTTCCACAAGAGACATTTTTATTTGTGCCAAGAAAGAAAAAAAGGGAAACTCCCCACAAACAAAACACAGGTTTACAGACCTTTTTCCACAAGATAAAACTAATTCGTTCCATACAACACCGATTTTATTTGTTCTATTTCTTTATACAAAAGACCATCTCTTCCTGCATCCCTTCGAACTTTTTCGTAAGCGTGGATAACAGTGGTATGGTCCCGTCCCCCAAGTTTTTGACCAATATATGGATAAGAGGCGTTGAAGTCTTCCCTAAGGAGATACATTGCAACCTGTCTGGGTTTAACCACCTCCTTTTTCCGTGTTTTTTGGTATAGTTCGCGCTCCTCTATGCCATAAAAAGTAGAAACTGTTTTTATTACATCATTTATAGAGATAGTCCGTTGTGGCTTGAGGCTGTTTTTTATCAACAACTTCACCTCACTAATAGCCAACCCCCTTTTTTTAAGTTGGCATTGGGCAGATACAAGATTAAGAACCCCCTCAAGCTCACGAATATTGTTCTGTACAGCAGAAGCTACGTATTCTAAGACCTCACTTGCTATGGAAATGTTTGTTTGGCGCACTTTTGCGTTCAATATTGCCAACCTGGATTCGTATTCTGGCACAGAGATGTCGGCTATCATCCCCCCCTCAAAACGAGATTTTAACCTGTCTTCAATCCCCACAATCTTCTTGGGCGCCTTGTCCGAAGAAAAAATAATCTGTTTGTTGTTATCATAAAGGGTGTTAAAAAGGTGAAAAACCTCTTCTTGGGTTTTTTCTTTCCCGGACAAAAACTGGATATCGTCCATTATTAAAACATCATACTTGCGATACTTTTCTTTAAAGATGTGGGCCCTCCCTCCACGCACCGCCTCGGTGTATTCAATCCCAAATTTTTCCGCAGAAAGATAGTAGACTTTGGTGTTTTTGTTGTTGCGCTTAAAACTGTTCCCAACCGCTTGTATTAAGTGTGTTTTACCAAGACCAGTTAAGCCATAGACAAAAAGTGGGTTGTAGCTTATTCCAGGATTCTTTATAATCGCTTGAGCGGCGGCATAAGCCAATTCATTAAATGCTCCGATAACAAAATTGTCAAAAGTATAACGCTGGTTTAAATTGTCGTCCTTATCTATATAAATATCCCCAAGCTCAAGTTGTTGTATTTGAGTCGGTTGGTTAATTTGCTCCAATACTTCTTTTGTGCCAACACGACTTACCACATATTCAATTGAACGAAGGCTGTCTATCTCACCCCGAAGCACCCTCAAAATAGAAGAGTGATATTTGTTTTGTAGCCAATCGCGCACAAAGGTGTTGGGTACAGAAATAGAGATGACACTACCATCATTTTTTTGTATGGAGGTGTTTTTGAACCACGTCAAAAAACTAGCCCTAGAAACGTCTTGTTCTATGTGCGTCAAAACGCTATCCCAGATTTTTTTATTGTCCACAGTAACCGTTGTCATTGTCCAGAAAATTATAGATTCCAACCCCGTTTTAGCAAAACATCCAATTTTGTGTATATCGTGTGGATTGTGAATTCTGGTCGGTTGATAAAACAAAGAGCTTGAAATTTTCCAGACCGCATTATACACTAATTCCACATGTCGGTAACATACAACCCCAAAAGAGCCAAAAGAGGCCGAAGCCATGGTTTTTTGATAAGGATGAAAAACGCTGGTGGCCGGGCAGTTCTGTTGCGCAGGAGACGCAAGGGCCGAGCCAAACTCTCTGTCTAATTGTTACTCATGTTGGCCAGAATCAACCGGTTGCCCAAAGAGGCCATTGGGCGCTTGCTTGTGGGTGGCTCTATTTTGGCAAACAAGACGGTTGTTGTGTATTCTGCCTTTACCAAACAGAATATAAGATTTGTTATTGTTGTGGGTAAAAAGGTGGCCAAACTTTCCACCATACGAAATCGACTAAAGAGAGTATCCAGACATTGCCTATGCAATTTACTGAACAAGATTAAAGCTGGAGATTATGCTATTGTTTTAAAGCCAATAGCTTCACAAATTGAAACGAAGGCCTTGATAGAAAGTCTGCAAAGTATAATGGCGAATTATAAAATAGCACAAAAATGATTAGCCAAGTGTTCCACACAGCCCTCTATGTGCCCCTATACAACGCCCTTGTTTTTTTGACTAGCGTTATTCCCGGGGCGGATATAGGCTTGGCGGTTATTGCTCTAACGGTCATAGTTCGTTTTGTTCTCTTGCCCCTTTCACACAAACAGCGTAACACCCAAGTAAAAATGAAACTCCTTGAGGGAGAAATGGCAAACATAAAAAAGAATTACGAAAACGATAAAAAAGTTCAGGGCGAGAAAATAATGGCCCTCTATAAAGAGCATGGAATCAATCCATTTTCTGGTTTCCTTCTTATTCTTGTACAAATTCCCATTCTCTTGGCGCTGTATTTTGTTTTTACAAAAGGCATTCCTTTTGACACCAAGGACTTGTATAACTTCGTGAGCCTTCCCGGCAATATCGACGCAAACTTTTTTGGTTTACTGGATTTGTCTGCGGAAAATCTTTGGGTAGCCATTCTTGTGGGCGTGTCGCAGTATTTTCAGACGGTTTTGGCTCTCCCGCCACAATCGGCTCCAGCCAAGGGGAAAGAGAATGATTTCAGCTCCGCCTTCGCAAAAAGTATGAATACAAACATGCGTTATGTTATGCCAGTGATTATTGTTTTGGTGTCGGCCACACTTCCCGCCGTAGTTTCCCTTTACTGGCTTACCAGCAACCTTTTCGGCATTATCCACGAACTTATCGTAAGAAAAAAAGCCAAACAGATTTAGGCAAATTTAACCCCCGCTTTACACCAAAGCGTGCAAATAGAAATTGACATTTTTTAAACGGCCGTCAATTTTATGTCAATGCAAGAAAAAGCAAGTCAGACAACAAGTTCATTGGGAGCTTAACAAAGAGATTGCCCAAAGAGATGAATCAGTCTTGTCCATAAAGAAAAGAACGGAGCTATCCTCGGAAATTTGGATGTTGGAAACATCCGGACCGCTTATTTCCGGGGCGTAGATAACTTTCACAGTGTCTGTTTCCGTATCTATCGCGTAAATACTATCCTCATTTTTTGACAGGCCGAGATACCACGACTCCGGCTCAAAAGTTCCCAAACTCTGCTTGGGTGCGGCGCAGTAAATTAAGTAAGGATGATTGTTGTCCCAAACACATTTGTCGCTGGGTATCGTACTCACCGGGAATACCCTTATTTCCTTAGTCTTGCGGTCAAGTATTTTTGTGAGATATTGCCTTGGACCAACTTCGCCATAAACCACACGGTCAACTCTTGGATTGGCAATTGCGGTTAACCCCAATACGTTTCTAAGTAGCGGGACACCCACGTCAGAAAATATTTCTGAACCAGATTTACCCAACGGGACACTATAAAGATAACCACCAACCTGACTATTGGGTTTGGTTGCCAACATCAATGTTCCCTTCTCTGGCCAAGAAAGAAGCAACTCTCCTGTTTTTGTTGCGACGATATTCTTGTTTCTTCCATTATCAAACTCCACAGTTACTATGTTGTAGTTTGTGTCCGCCAGTCTTTCTTGATAGGCAACCCGCCCCCCGCTAACTAATTGCCCTCCTTTTTGACAATAAAGTTCATTTATTTTTTTCCTAGTTGAGGGACCCACCAAGCCAGTTCCGGCTACGAGCCCATTTGGCGTCAATAATTCATCCTTGTATAACTCTTGGAAAAGTACAACCGCCCCAAAGGTTGATTCATCAAAAAGTCCAGTTTCCACAACGTTTTTTATGCCTTGGCCAACAAGAAACCCTTGCAATTTTTTGACTTCGGCCGGGTTGTTGCTTCTGCCCCGCTCTAGCTTGAGCGCAAGAAGGGGAGGACAATCAAGTATCTCAAAACCGGGAGGAGAACCAACTAAGGCTAAAAGTTCCCCCTGAACATAGTCGCCCGAAAATCCCGCCCCCTGCGTTGATGTACTTAGAGAAATTCGCCCGACATAATTTTTTACAACATTATCTTTATCCAAATACTGGAACACAAGCGACTGTCCTTTGTTGCCCCAAATTACACTCTTAATTTTCGGTATAGTTGCGCCAGACACCCTGCGACTCTCACCATTTTCGACATCATAATCATATACGTGACCAGTTCCCGCCTCCATAAACCGAATGTGTAAGGAGTCAGACTTAAAAAGACCATAAGAAGTGGCTCCAACAACAGGCTTGTCCCAAACCTTTTTTATTTTAGACTCACCCACAAACACATCTTCAGGCCCATTTTCACCAACAGAGCCATCACTTGGAAAAGCTAATCCAGAGCCAACCCCTTGCTTATTAGCGTCCCCCAGATTTTTAGAACCCGTAGTGAGGGGAGGAACATTGTTGGTCGCCGCCTCGCTTGGAAAATTATTCTCACCGTTGGCAACAGGCGACAAGTCAGACACTTTTTTGGCGCTTTGGATGTAAAGGAATGCCCCATAGGAGATAAGTCCCAAAAGAAGCACAACAAATAAACCTAACAAGACTTTTTTCATTGGAAGTTATTACTAACCGCTTTAATTAAAAAGGTTTTAGCGGATGAGATTATTTGGTCAAAAGGGTCGTATATATCAACATTAACACGCCCCTCCCCCCCACCCTCCGATTTTCTTATCGTGAGACTGTTTAGCCGCCCTTCATCTGTAGTGGCTGGTTTGCCGTTAACTGTCCATTTATATGTAAGACCAGGGCTTAAAACATGGGATTTTGGGAAATATATTCCTCCAGCCACGAAGTTAACCTCATCTTCAAGGAGAGAGAAGTCGTTCGTTGTGGGATGGCCGTAGTCTATTCCCAAGAGCGGGTCGTTGGGCCAAACCAAAACCAAAGTTTCCACTGGAAAGATGTTAACTTGGTTATCAGCCACAATCCTGTTGTTTAGAGATGAAACCACAACACGCAAGTTTTTACTGCCAAACAAGTCGGGAGCCTCTAGTTCCAAGGTGTTTTTCCCAACACCAGACGCGGTAGTCATGGGCTCAAAATCATAAAACCATTCGTAAGATAGATTTTTAGTCGCAATCCGAGTTTTGCCATCAAACATATAGGGCATAGCTTGGGCGTAGATGCGGGCCTTGGGCGTAGCCAACCCCCGGCCTTTGTAGAAAGGCGGAGTCCAAGAGTCGGCCTGCCAAATAATGTCAACAAGGCCCGGTCTGAAGGTTATGTTTTCAACAAGAATCCCGCCTTCTTTTGTTTGGGCCGTCACTTTTACGGTTCTGGTTGAGCCGACATCTCCAGTTTTAGTTTGGAAGTTTGTTTCTCCCAAACCCTTTTTTACCAGAGCTCCATCTACTTCCCACCCTATATCCGCTCTGCTTAAGTCTGTTGAAAAGCTTTCAATACTCAAGCGCACATTCGTGTTCGGCCCAGCAATCTCCGGAGTCGCCTTGAGTGATAGGCCATCTCCACCTGTACCAAAATCAAACCCCATCTGCGCCCAAACAGTAGGTAGACCAAAGGTCGCAACCAGAAAAATTATGAATATTGGGATGTATAGAGTACGTCTCATACTGCCTTGACTAGATTTTATCACAATTATTGCATCTAAGTTGCTACCCTGCGGGGTGTTTTAAATTTATTTACAACCTTACTTATACCCCCCGAGAGTTTAGCCACTTTTTCCTTATTGTTCTCCATCCACTTTGTTAGCAAGAGTACGATAGTGGTTGTGGGTATGGCGTTCAGAAAAGGGATAAACTCAAGGGCGACAGAGATTATATATGCAATTATTTTGTTTGTGGATACTTCCACCTCATTAACGTAGAAATAAACTGCAACCACAAACGATGTTATAATGCCAGTTGCGGGCGTGAGGAAGGTTAAAATAACACTAAAGTCAGCTACCACATCTGAAATGTCTTTAAGGGTGGTTAGGGAGAATACTAACCAAAAGACAGTTCCAACCATCTTCTTTTTGCTCCCCCCCTCTTTCTCCTTCTCGGCACCCTTGGTTGCGGACTCAGGTTGACCCCTCTTTCTATTTTTGAGTCGCTCGGCAAACCCTTGAGCTCCCCTATCTACAGCCGCATCAGTTGCAGCAGCTGTTACTCGACGCAATCCTGCGCCCAAGCCACCACTAAAACCAGTTGCCGCTGCCCTTAAGGCTGTATCTGCGAAGTCTCCCGTGTTATTTCGCGCAAAGTTTTTTATATCAGCCATACTTGTAAGCTATTTTAACACAAACTCACAGAAGCTTATTTAGGCGAGCAAGCGCAAAATCGTCCGCATACTTCTCCCTGGGGAGCTGTCTGTAGCCAGCAATCCTTTTTTTGAGTGGAAGCCACTTATACCTTGTCATAATTCCCTCTTCCTTAAGCCCAATTTCTTGCCACTCCTCAAAAGTTTTACTACTGGCATCAATCGCGTGTCCAATTTCGTGAGCTATGGTAAAAACAACAAACATTTCATCTGTAACGGAGTCAGGTTTAATTTTTAAAAAACCAGCCACTAGTTTACGCAAACCTCCCAATTTACCAATCTGCTCTCGGTCATGTTCATTAAACTCTGGCAAACGTATCAGTTTTGAATTTCGATTATATTGGAAATTTCCCCCCGGGTGCCCGTCTTTCGGATTTATTTCGCCCAAGGGTACAACCAACACATCGGCTATCTCTGGAGTTACCATCGAAAGGTGTGAAAGTGCAAGGTTGGCCGGGGCGTAGCCTATAAAAAAATCTGGAGGTACTTCAACCAAATCACCCAATTTTATTCTCGCTATCCGCTCACTCCTATGTTTTTCTTGTGTCACCTTTGAAAATCACTAGTCATGCATTGGCGTTTTGGAATTCTTGCTTGGCTTGTTTGATGGCCAAGAGTTGGGCCGGGTCGCTGGTGATTATTTGGTCCTCGGTGTAGGAGGCGATAATTCGCAGAGCCACGTGTTTGAGACCAGCGAAGAAAATGCCCTCTCCCACTGTGGACTCAAGAAGCAAGAACTTTTCTTCATCAGTTAGACTAAAGGTGTGTTGAACTAAGTCAATGGTGGCCGCTGACTGCTTTAGGAGCACTTGAATGGCGGAGTTGGTGATAACCGGCACCCCATAAGGTGATTTTAGGAAATCGCCCACATCTTGAGTAATGGTCGTTACACCCAAAAAATATTTGCGTCCTCGTTTGGCTAGGCCAAAGAGGAAAGAGGCTGTATCTTCCGACTTCATCATCCACCAGGCTTCGTCTATAACAAGTAGCCGCTTTTTACGCACCTTACGCACAACATTCCATATGTGGTGCATAACAATGTACATAGCCACCGGTTTTAAATCATCCTCCATATCGCGGATTGAGAAGACCACGAACTGTTTATTGATGTTCACGTTTGTTGGTTTATTCATAAAACCAGCCCAGGACCCGCGAGTATATTTATAGAGCCTCTGGGCGATAGATTCCCCTCCTTCCATTCCCGCCAAGACAAGTTCAAGGTCAGAGAGTAGGGGTGGTTCAATTTTGGAAAAATCTGACTGGGCCGTAATGTCGCGCAAGGCATAGGTTTCCTTAATGGCATTGTCCAAGACAGCGTCTTCTTCTGGTGTTAGGCCCCCGAGCATTATTCTAAATAAGCCGACAAGATTGATTATGTTTGAGCGCAGGACATCCGCAGGCGACTCATCATTACTCGGTATGGGCAGGTCAAAAGGATTCATGTGGTGGTCAGAACTGAGTGCAATGTTGAAGTACCTGCCCCCTACGGCCTCGGCTAGTTTCTCATACTCACGTTCGGGGTCTATGACGATAATATCGGTGTCAAACATCAGACTGCGTAGAATCTCTAATTTTGTCAGATATGATTTACCTGACCCAGCTTGGGCAAAAATGACCGAGTTGTAATTTTCCATAGAGAATCTGTCAAACAAAACCAACGATGAGTTATGCCTGTTTATGCCGTAAAGAATCCCCTTATCGCTTGTTAGGTCAAAGGAGGTGAAGGGGAAAAGGGTTGAAAGCGGGGCAGAATTAAGCTTATTGTGTATGCCCAATTTATCTTCGGCTAAAGGCAGGACACTCTTGAAACCCTCTTCTTGTTGGAACATTGCGGGTTTGACATAAATCAGTTTAGCGTCAAGGAGGGAGCGCAGTTCAGACTCGGCTCTAGATAGTTCGTCCTCAGTATCCCCATAAAGAGTGAGATAGAGGCCGACATTGAAGATTTTTTCAGTGGCTTGTTGCAATTGGTCTCGCAAGTCTTCTATATCGCGGTAAGCAACATCCAGAATTGGGTCGCGCACCAAACCTTTATCTTCTCTGATTGAGATTTGGCTCTGAACTTCAGCAACCTTTTTTTGCAGAGCGTGCAGAATTTTGCCAGTTTCTATGGGGTGGACGAAGATAGAAACGTCAAAAACCCTGTCCAAATTGATGACCGGCGAAAACCAACCGTGGTTTAGAAATCGGGGATAGGAAATAACAAAGTAGGTCCGAGCTAAGCGTTCACCTAAACTCAAGTCCTTTGGGCTTATTTTTAAAGCTGCCGGAGCGATAATATCGCGCAACTCCATAATCCCAGCCTGATATATTTCCTCCGGGATGATGGGCGTTATCTCCAAAGCGTTCTTGGTTTTCTTGGATTTTAGAAAGTCAAAAAAAGCCATATTAATTTTGTGAAGCCGGTGGAACATTGGCATCCCCCGGGTTGAATATCTTGTAAAAAAGTTCCACCAACTCTTCCGTCCCCAACATAATTGTCCTTATGCCTATTCTGGCCAAACCCTGAACCACAACACTGCGCCTTTGTTCTAGCTGGGAGCGGTTTTCCTCAAAACGTTCAAAACTTTCTTTGCTGGACTGTTTACCCCTGTTTCCAAACAGAAAGCCCAAGGGGCCACCCTTCTTGCCAATTATACTTGCTGGGACAAATGGAATAACCACAAAAAAACTTTTTGACATTATGTTTGTTTTTTCGGTAACATTTTTTACAAAACTGATGTATTCGCGAGTCTGGATTTTAATCAGCTCATTTAATTGTTCTCTAAGCCTATTTTCCAGCAAGGCAACATAGGGACGAATGTCCAATTTTCTTGATTGAATAAAGAATTGAACCGAAAAATCCAGAGAATTAAGAAAGTTTTGATACTGGGAAATTATAGCCTCTTGTTCATCCACAGACTTTAGGTCAAAATTAATGGAAGAAGCCAAAAGAATCATACGCATCTGGCCATCACGCAGAATAACTATGCCGTCCCGGACCTCTTCTATTGGGATGAAATCTTGAATTGCTTTGGACATCTTACAATTTTACGTTTTCATTTACATCAAGACTCCAAGCCAGTTCCGAAAGTTTGCTTAGAGAGAGCTTGGGAGCCATTAACCTCTCCCCTCTTTCTACCTCCTCTTTACCGGGAGCCCTTGCTTTGGAAGAGCTTTTGTTCCATAAATACAGCTTTACTCCCAAATGATAACGCACAAAAGATTCCATAATGGCCACAAAGGGTCGATTGTTCACCTTATAAAAGGCAAGCGCGAGGCTAAGCCCGGCTACAGGCAAGATGATGATAACAGCCAACAAGCTGGGAAGTAGTGTCCAAAGAAGAAAGCAACCGGCCGCCCCCCCGGCCACATAAAGGAATTGCTTGAAGGTCAAAGGACCGAAAATTTTATCTTCCACCTCAATGAATTGTGGCACTTTAGCTATCATTATGTCAGAGCTTCTCTATATGGGTCATTGTTTGTGCGGGTCTTGGCATCTTCGGGTATCATCTTGAGCCTTGTGTCTAGGTTTTGGTAGGAGATGTCCCGGCTTTGGCCTTCAGTAATAATCTGGGTGCTTGACTTTACCTCCTCAATTTTCTGCTCGCTCATCATTGGTATTGGCGCTTTGGGTGGGCCTTGGGGAGGTGTTTGCGGGGGCTTCGCCAATTCTGGCACAGACACTAATTCCTTCGGTTCCGGCTGAAGCGAAGCCTGTTCAATTTTGCGCAAAGAGTTTTGGACCGGAGCAAATATTTTGCGGTTAATCTCTTCTGCCAAAGCCAATATTTTATCGCGCGGAAGTTCGGGTAGAGATTCGCTCATTAACACAACAAACTCTTTTGCGAGCACCGCGCCCGCGAGAACGAGCTCCACAATGTCCGCCACTGTGCCAATCTGGTCCACATGGAGACTCTGGCTCTGGGCAATTTTTTGCAATTCTCGGGCGACCTCCACGGACTGTTTAGCCTGCTGTAAATCCAAAGGCAGATTCTTGGTCCTCTTGGCGATTTCTTCTTTGCTTATCTTTATCATGTTATTGGGGGGCTAGGGGGAATTGGAGCTGGTGGAACTGTTGGTTCAGGCGGAGTTCCTTCGCTGGGTTCTGTTCTGGCGCCAACCGGAGCGCTTGCGCCGCTTGCGCTGTCTGCCTCTTTTCGTACCCTATTCATAGGGTTCTTGTGCAATCTTTCCAGTTCAGCCTTTATTTTATCTCTATCTGCTTCTAACCTCGCAACTTCTGGGTCCACAATGCCCCTATTCAAGCCCACTCTTGCCGTTTTGCCTCGCCGTTTGCTTATATCGGCATTCAACTCTTGCATCTTTTTTTGCAACTTATCTTCTTTTACAAAACTCTCTTTGTAACCGCTCCGATTTGGCAGTAGAGAAGAAGTTAAGAACGCGCGCATGTGCCCGATTTCGCCCCGTGTGTAGTTTTCTTTTATTGAGGCAAGCGGGCCACTGATGGGTCCCTGTCCTCTGGCCACGCGCTCGGCAAAACTGGCCTTGGGCACTTTTGCATCACCAGCCTTAGGCGCTTTT
>Ga0209541_10008140_pt1 | contig 17407 bp, 15 predicted proteins | sample RifCSPlowO2_01_FD_184027 | JGI IMG/M metagenome (GOLD analysis project Ga0209541, IMG submission 184027) | Groundwater microbial communities from Rifle, Colorado - Rifle CSP2_plank lowO2_0.1 (SPAdes) (version 2) | ecosystem: Environmental > Aquatic > Deep subsurface > Groundwater | place...
GCCATGCTAGGAAACATCAATGACCAAACCATCCAAGAAATCTGGAGCGGTGAAAGGTTGAAAACGCTCCGAGAAGCCCATATAAATCATAATATACAATCAGGGGTACTTTGCTACAACTGTCCCGATTGGCAATCCTTTGCTTGGGGAGATTCTTCGGGACAGTACTTAAATGAACTTATGGAACAAAATTAACCTATGCCGGAAAGACCGGAAAGAATCGTCAGTATCCGACAGCCAGCCTACCTCCCAGGCATTGTTTACTTTGATCAGCTCCTACAAGCGGACGCCCACGCTATCTACGATAACGTTCAATATGAAAGAAGGCATTATGGAAATCGAAATAGGATCAGAAGCGCTTCTCACCCCAATGGCTGGCAGTGGCTAACGGTACCAGTGACGACTAAAGGGCAACGAGATCAATGGTACATGGATACCAGAATTGACAACTCCCGACACTGGGCCCAAGACCACTGGAAAGCAATTCTCTTAAATTACGCCCGCGCTCCGTATTTCCAAAGATATGCCGATTTTTTTGAGGATCTCTATTGTCAAGAGTGGACGAATTTGGCCGATCTGGACACGGCTATCATTCGATTTCTTAACAAGCAACTCGGGGTCAAAACCAAAATTGTCTTGGCATCGCAGCTTAAAACTGGCACCAGCTTTGAAGATAAAAATCAACGATTAATCGAAATTGCCAAAGAACTTGGCGCAACCACCTATGTTACCGTTAAAGGCACAAGTAGCTACATTGATCCAGAAAAATTTAGAGAAGCAAATCTAACTCTCCTTTGGCATCAATTCACTCACCCTGTATATTCCCAATTCCAAGGCGATTTCATTCCGGGCATGTCAGTAGTTGATCTTCTTATGAACTGCGGCCCAGACAGCGGCGAAATCATCAGAGCCAACATGCAAAAACCCACTCCTACCTTTCAAGATCACTCACCAGTAACCCCTTGATGAAGTTGATGCCATAAATAAGGTGGGTAACAATTATCCCCACTGAAATCAGTAATGAATTCTGGAGATTGGTTTTTGAGATTACAGATACTAATCCAACCGACAAAAACAGCCCCGTGGCTCCAAAAAAGATGGGTGAGTTAATAAACGGTAAGAGAATAAAACCTAACGCCAATACAGAGGGCAAAAAATACATCGGCTTTAGTGACGTCTCGGGAAAGCGCTTGGCAAAATAACCCCGATGTAGGCCAACGTTTGCAATTTGTTTAAGATATGGAATAAACAAGGCGCGGCGATGGTGATAAACTACAGCTTCCGGATCATAAAGAATTTTGTATCCCTTTTTTATGATTTTGAGACACAAAAAAGTGTCTTCACCACCATAGAAATGACTACCATAACCCCCCACCTTTTCCAATACATCCTTCCTGACGACTAAATTATAAGCCGGGTAATCATCGACAAATTGCATGTTACCCTGGACAAAACGGTACCGCGCCAAACCACCGCAGAAAAATGAGCCATAAACAAGCCCTGTTAATTGTTCCCAATAGCAGTCTTCTTTCGGGGTTACCCCCGGCCCACCGACCGCCGCAATCTGCGGATGGCGAAAATGGACCACAGCATTTTTTAACCAATTCGGATCCGGGTAGGCGTCGTCATCAATAAAAGCGCAAATTTCTCCTTTAGCTTGGGCAATAGCAATGTCCCGCTTTTCCGCTGGCCCCGTGCGCTTCTTTCCTGTTATTAAAACTCTTGCCTTCAGATCTTTTATTTCAATCTTTTTATCACTAACGACAACTATCTCGTAGTTTGAATAATTAAGTTTCTCGAATTTTTTCAAATCCTTATAAAATCTGGGGGTGTCGACATAAAGCGGAATGATAATCGAAACTTTGGGACTTTTCTTGCTTACCATAGTTATTTAAAAATTTTGGAGGTGTAAATATTAAATTTGCTCAAGACAAATAGAAATAATGTCCAAAATGAACCGAGCATGAACTTTGCCCCACGCCAAAACTGAATCGAAGAAGAATCCTCATAATATCTTACCGGAATGGGGATTTCGGCAATCTTAAGCCCCTTCACAATCGCGGAAACGGTAAACTGCTGGTCGAAAACAAAATCATTTGAAAACCGCTGGAAAGGAACTTTTTTAAGAGCTTTAGCCGAGTAGGCTCGCAGGCCCGACATGTGCTCTGTAAAATTTACTCCCATGACCAAATTGGCAATCAAAGAATATATCCTATTAACAAAGTATTTAATCGCCGGCATCCCGCCCTCCAGAGCCTCCCTTCTGGTCCTAACCCTCGAGCCAAACATATAATCAAATCTGCCTTGGATAATTGGCCGCACCAGCTCGCCAATTAAAGAGGAGTCATATTGATAGTCGGGATGAAGCATTACCACCACGTTGGGGTTTCGCTGCAGGGCTTCCCAGTAGCAAGTCTTTTGATTACCGCCGTAACCCAAGTTGTTGGGGTGTTCAAAAACAGTTATGCCCAGTTTTTTGGCCAAGGCAACAGTTTTATCTTTTGAACCATCGTCCACCAAAATAATTTCATCCACCAGTCCCTTGGGAATATCCCGATAGGTTTTTTTGAGGGTCTTTTCGGCGTTGTAGGCCGGCATGACAACAATTATCTTGAGCTTTTTCATTTTGCCAAAATCTCCTTCAGGGGAAGGTGCCTATATCTTACACTAGTTACTTTGATCTCCCCCGGTATAGTCAGATTAGCTATTTTTATTTTTTCAATTTCGGTGCCCCTGGCTGGAACAAAAACCCGATAAAAACGGGGAAAAGAATCATAAACAGGCTCTAGTTTAGAACCAAATGCGGTCACCCATTCTTTGCTCTGATTGTCTTGCCAATAAATGTCAGCTCGGCCAACGTAACCCACTTTCTCCAAAGTAAAAATATAACTTTGATTGTCTGGAACAAGCACGAATGGTTGGGCAAGAAACGATTCTGTTTGATTAATATCCAATTTTTCAAAGCCTGCCGGGACTACCCAAACTTCGGCTATCCCCGGTGAATCGTCACTCAAAGATTTAAAAATAATCATCCGAACATACCTGACTCTTTGGGGACCAAAACTTATAACCTGCATATCTGCAGGTTCAATTCGCTTCTGGCTTTCCTTAGCATCAACCTGCTGCCAATTCTGGCCATCCAAGGAAACTTCCACGCTGTATTTGGTTGGAGAGTTGTTGGAGTAAGCATTAAACCAAACAAAGCCACTAATCAGCTCCTCTCTACCCAAGTTAAGTGTCAAATTAGCATTGTGTTCCTTAGACCACATGATACGGTGCGAGCGCCAAACACTATTGGGGTCGCCGTCAATCAAATGATCCGCAACGTCCTCAAACCAGACGCTATTAGTAGTCACACTTGCACCTGCCATTAAAGACTGTTTCTGTCTTTGGTAATCAAAAGCTGCCAAACGCAGTTGCGGATCCTCGGCAACTGAGTTACCGACGACACCAAAAGGGAAACTAATTTGGGAAACTGTTTTTGGCAGGGCCCTGGCAACCAGTTCCAACTCAATTGGTGTAATAGATTCAATCGGTTCGCCAGAAAACACCATCAACCCGTCTTCTTGTACCGTCTTTAGTTCCACATCAATAAAACCATCCCGGCCTTGCAAAAATTTCCAAGTTTTCTCGGAGGTATCTACCAACCCTTCCTTTGAATAAAAAAACGTGTGAACTTGCTCCTGAGCGAGGTCGTTTTCACTAACCCAGGCAACAAAATCTTCAAATTTATCAAAAAGCTTGAGGTCGTTCCTATCTACCCCATAGCGCCAGGCAATAGCGGTCTCATTGGGCATCGAGGAAACCTTAAATGCATCGCCATAATACGGAGCTACTTCGCGGGCCACATCAAAATAAAAAACGTCCCCAACCTCAACTTCGCTGACGTGTTGCTTGAGTTGCCAATAAAAATTGCTGACCGGGATACTCCTCTCTTTCAAGATTTTATTTTGATAAATCACAGAGCTCGCCAGATTACTGATTCCCCAAAAGATAATCATCCCTTTGGCCAACTTGGGCCAAAAACCCTCTTGGGGTTTTAACGCCACGAAAACAACGGCTAAAACTCCGACCAAGGCAACCAAAGAGTGGGCAAAATAGCGATGAGTCGTACCCAGGTAAGCCGTCGGTTCATAAAAAGTATAAACGGCAACACTGGTTACAAACCAGAAAGTGAAAAAGAGAAAATGACCTTTTAACTTCTTGTCTAATGACAGTAGAAGCGCAATTGTCAAAAGAGCAATCAAACCACCCAATCTAATGATAAACAACCTTGCTGGGCTAAGAATCAAAACCGGGGTTGAATAGATAGTTTTGGAAATAACAACCCAAAGGATACTGGCAAGGGTGAACAAGGTAATCTTTATCAGGCCCCTTCTTTTACCTTTAAAAAGCAAATAATAGAAAATAAAAATTACCAAAAGGGCTCCAAGTGTAATCAGCTGCCGGTCAAGATGGTCAAATAACCAAAAGGTAAACCAATCAGGAACAACTAAGCTGGCAACCGAGGATAAAAACCCTTGCGTTAAGTACCAATTCCCGCCAACAAGGGAAATAAAAAAGTCTTTTAGTGAAAACGCCCGTGCGTCCAGATTGACTAAAACATAGCGATAAAAAACTAGCCCAAAAGGGATGAGCCGGGGTAAATTTTTAAAGCCAGCATATATTAATTCGAAAAGCAAGATAACAGCAAAAAAATAATAATTCCTCAAAGGTACCAGAAAAGAGACAAGCCAATAAAGACCAATGGCTAACAAATAATAAAGCACTCTTTTTTTGCGCAAATAAATGAAGTAACAAAGCAACACCAGAAGGTCGATAACCATGCTCGCATCGGCCAACATCGCGTTGGCTAACCAATAAAATCCTTCGGAAGCCACAAAGCCGGTCGCAAAGAGAAAGCCAGCAAGTTTTCCGCCCGTCGGAGAGATTAGTTTGGAGAAAACCCTATAAACCAAGTAAGTAATCAGAAAATAAAAAATCAAAATTAATAAGTAGTAGGCCCAAACGTGTTCATAACCAACCAATTTATAGATAAACCAATAAGGCGTAATCGAAAATCGGTAAGGTCCTTGGCCTAATAAACCGGTACCAAAAAAGCCAGCTGGTTCATTGATATGATTGAATTTAAAAAAAATCGCGTTATCATCCTTCCAGACACCCATGCCCAACATCTGGCCATAAGAAACAAGGACGATGATCAGTAAGTATAATGTATAGCGTCTCATAGATTACCAATGGAATTAAAATAAAGCAGATTCAAGTCAATTGGTTTTTTGATATAAGGCGGTTGCAAGGTCGGGTCTTCAACCTCTGAAACCGATTCTTCCACTACAATATCGTCTGCCCACACTTTAGTCCTTCCCGACGATCCTACTTGCAAACTAACTGTCATAAATCTTGCGCTATCCGGTGCTCGTTCAATTACTTGCTTTGCTATCCAGTCATCGGATCCCCAGACACGTGAGGAAACTGAACTGATGACTCCCACTTTACCATTCTCGGGATTTGAATCAAAAAAATCAATTCTCAGCGTACCGTCTCTTTGGTCTGATGCAAGGAGAATCTGTGTCTTGAGATAACCCGTTACTTTATAGAGATGGCTGGACTTAACCTCCATTGGTTCGGATACTATGCGCTGAAAGGGGAACCTTGCCCCCATCAACTCCACTCCCAATGAGCCCTTGGCGGCGTTGCCAACCTGGGCGTCGTAGCCAGAACTCCATCCTTGGGCATCGGTACTAAAATCAAATGTTCTGATGACCGTCATCCGGGTCTCAGGCCAATCCGGTAATTTGACCATCACGTAATTAAACTCCGGAGCTTGCCAGGGCTTAACGGCCGAAAAGACTTGATAGCGCAAAAGCTCTTCGGTTGCCAGGCCGTGATACATGTTACGCAACTCATCTAGTGGTTTATCCCAAAAAAGTGCTATCTCATCCAAGCCATAGCCCATCCAGAAATAAAAGGGGTTGGCAGCCCACATCAAATTAACTAAAGCCCAATCAGCTCCCGCCTCCTTGTGTTCGTTCAGGGAGTAGTTGCCGCTTATTTCAAACTCGGACCGAACAATATGGGTCGGACCAACTATTGGATCAAAAGGGTGCGCAGCAACAGCTATGCTGTCCGGCAGATTCTGCTTTTGCCAATCTTTTAACACATCATAGTTCCAAGGTTTGGTGTAATAATAAGAATTAAGAAGACTGTTTTTTGCAGGAACAAGGATCGCCCCCAACACTAAAGGCGCCAAAACTAACCTCGATGGGGCTATTCTCCAAATGCTAAAGGCGGCAAAGATCAAAAAAACCGGGGTAATGGTAACAAAGTTTCTGACAAACAATCCCCCGCTTGTGTAGTAAAAAAAGAAAAAGACAAAAGGGACAACAACAGCAAGGAGGAATAGCCCTTTTTTAAAAAACTTGATTAGCACCAACACTATTCCAAGGATGGCTGCCCCCAGTTCAACCGGTCCGTAATCGATATGATAAAGATAGGAAAGCGGAAACAGGTTCAGCTTATTTGTACCGACGGCATAGCGGCCAGAAATGCTCACTAACCAAGTCAACGCAACCTCAATATTTATGAAAAAATAGGCGTTAATCAGTAAAAATACCAAAGGAATCATCAAGACAGAAGCCATGAAAACGGGGGTAAAGAGTTTTTTGTGATAAAGGTGTGCCAAACCAAAAGGAAAGAGAGCGAAAATTTGGTACTTTGTCGCTAAAGAAAGGCCCACCGCAATACCGGCCAGAAGGTAATTTCTTCTTGTCGGTTTTTGCCACAGGGTAACGCTAGCAACTAATGAGGCAAGTAAAAAAAACGCATTATAAATGTCAGGTAAATTAATGTGGGAATTGGCCACGTGTTTAAAGTTAAAAACCAACAAAAAAGCGGCAATGAGTCCCACGGTTTTGTTGAACAGTTTACTTCCTAAAAGATAAGTCAGAAAAACACTCCCCACGCTAAATAAGGCCACGACATATCTCCCCCAAAACAAGGCGTTAATATCCCTGACCCCTAATATTTCTACCTGAAACAAGCGCTTGACTTCCAAAGCACTGGGGGGGATGTGAACTACCCCGTCGACAATGTCAGGAACGTGTTTTAAATAATACAACAGCCAAGATATGGGGATAAAAAAAAATTTAAAGAAAAGATAGTCAATATATATCGGCAAGGCCGGATAGTCATAGCGGCCGGGGTCCAAGTCCCCCGTCCTAATTATCTGCATTGCCTTGCCGGTTAAAATCGGTTCGTCCGGGTGGAAAGGATTATAGCCTGGTTTGGTGCCGATGAACCGTAATAGGGCAGCCAAAACCAATATTAGAAACAGCCATTGATTTTTACGTAAAAAGATTGTAAGTTTTCCCATAATCGCTATTCTAGCATTATCCTAAAAATTAGTGATGAGTAAAAGCAAACTTTTTTTAGCCATCGCCCTTATTTTTGCCTTGGACTTTTTCCTTTGGCACAAAATCTTGGACCAAGTATTCTTGGGTGAGGGCTATTACTACTTCGATCGAGCTCAAGATTTTTTTTCCAAGTTGGACAACTTAAAACCTTTTGAGCAACTTGATATCTTTGCTAAAATAATTTTTGATATCCTTCCGCCAATTTTTGGCGACAATATCCGCCTCTACCAACTTTTTCTCTTGTTAACTATGGCTACTTTACATACGACTTTCTTTTTGGTCGTTACCAAAATAACCAAAAGCGCGCTTTTGGGATTCACGGCCACAGTTTTTCTCCTGGCAAACTACATTAGCTCTTTCGGAATGACGGCCGCGGGCCAATATCAATGGTTTGTCCAGAGGATCCCTGGTCTTATTCCCACCATTATTTCCTTTTACTACCTAGAGAAGTTCTTTCACCAGAGGAAATTTAAGTTCTACCTGGCCTCAGTGGCCCTCTTTATAAGTGCTGTCTTTTTGGCTCATTTTTCCACTTTCTTGCTACCGGTATTTGTGATTCTCCCCTTAGTGCAATTTATCGGCAGCAAAACAAAAATAAAAAGCTTGTTTTTGGGTATCGTGCTTACCATCCCTTTTATTGCAATCAGTTTAATATTCAACAGCGAAGATGGGCAAAAACCTAAAACAAACCCTGTAAAACATATGCTTGTTCAGGATAGGGTCGTGCAAAAAACTATTTATCAAGTTTCTGTGATCAGTTTGCCGCCTGACTTCATTAAATTGGCCGGACAATATTGGCCCAAAGGCCCACTTACTTACCCTTTTACCAAAGTGATCGCCGCCTCCACTTATTTGCTGCTAGGCATTTATTTTGGCGCAATCTTTTTTATTCGTAAAAATGGCAGTCGATTAACAAAACTTTACTTAACAAGTCTACTGGGGATGTTAGCTATTATGTTCCTTTATACTTACATTGACGTTAAATTGGACGTTTTTAAGGGTATCGGCCAAAGCAGGCAGTTTTTTCCATCGACCATTTTTCTTTCAATAGTCTTAGCAACTATTCTCCATACTGTTTTTCACAAAAAACGAAAATTATATCTAGTCGTTTCTTTGGCTACACTAACAACTTATGTTATTTATAATTCTACCCTCATCAACAAGCATATTGATTCGATCCAATATTCATCTGAAATGATGAGAAGATTTATGACCTACACCAAGTCAATCTCGAGCCAGTTCACCCCTGAGTCAATCATGGTGGCTCCCTCTTATCTGGGCTGGCCAAACCCTTTAATTAAACTCTTTTATGCACCCAAAGGTTTTAAGTTTGCCTTGCCACTGGCCGGGTGGGAAGAAGAATACAGGAGACAAAGTGAAAACGTTTTCGTCTTTGATTACGATTATGAAAGAGAAAAGGCAAGCTTTGATTCCAAAAAAGGGAGAGTTGTTGATTTAACCGATAAATATCGGGCCGGCGAAAAAATTAAATTTTTACAATAAGGCCAAATGTGTTATATTCCTAACCAGTCATGAAGCGAGCTTTCATCACCGGCGTCACCGGGCAAGACGGTTCTTATTTGGCTGAACTTTTGTTAGAAAAAGGCTATGAGGTTTATGGGTTGCAAAGGAGAACCAGCGGCTCTAATACCCAAAGGATAGACCACATTTTTGATAATCCTAATTTCCCCCAGTTCGCTACAGTCTATGGAGACTTATCGGAAAGTTCAAACCTGGCAAGAATCATTACCAAAATCGACCCAGATGAAATTTACAATTTGGGGGCTCAAAGTCACGTCCACGTGAGCTACGCTGTACCGGAATACACTGCCAATGTTACTGGTCTAGCAGCTCTAAGACTTCTCGACACAATCAGAGACCTCAAGATTCCGGCGAAATATTACCAAGCCAGCTCTTCTGAAATGTTTGGTAAGGTTTTAGAAACACCACAAAATGAAAAAACAGCTTTTAATCCTCAATCCCCGTATGCCGCCTCCAAAGTTTTTGCCTACTATATTACCAGGGTCTATCGCGCCAGCTACAATATGTTTGCCTCAAATGGCATTCTTTTCAACCACGAGTCACCCAGAAGAGGTCTTACTTTTGTTACCAGAAAGATAACCTTAGGACTCTCAAGGGTCAAGTTGGGGATTATGGATACATTGAAGCTGGGAAACCTTGACGCCAAGCGCGATTGGGGGTATGCCAAAGATTACGTCGAAGCCATTTGGCGAATCCTCCAATATCATAAACCAAGCGATTTCGTAATTGCGACCGGTGAAACACATACGGTGAGAGAATTTATCCAGGAAGTCGGGAAATATCTCGACATGGACCTTGTCTGGGAGGGTAGTGGTCTTGATGAAAAAGGTATTGACCGCAAAACCAACAAGGTAGTCATAGAAGTAGATCCTGTCTATTTCAGACTAGCAGATGTTGACATTCTTTTGGGCGACGCCAGTAAAGCTAGGAAGCTTTTGGATTGGCAACCAAAAGTCACATTTTCAGGCCTGGCTGAAATCATGGTTAAACACGATTATGATTTCGCCAAAAAAGAAGCCGAAGCTGGAATAAAAACAGAAGTTCAACGTGGTATATTTAGCTAACTATGTTGGAGAAGTTCTATTACAAAAACACTCTCATCGCCATTCGGATCACGCGCTTCTCAAAAGGTTCTGTCCCCCACACAGAGCCCCAAGAACCACTCGGCCTTTTAACTTTAGGACACCCCAAAGGAAGTTATTTAAAAGCCCATATTCACCGGCCTAAAAAAAGAATCACTAATCAGCGTCTTCAAGAGTGTTTTGTTGTTAAGAAAGGGAAAGTCCGGGTTGACTTATATGGTCCAGATAAGAAATTCTTTAAGTATCTTTATTTAAAACAGGGTCAAGCGCTCTTAACTGTTAATGGTGGTCACGGCTTTCACATCCTTGAGGACTGTGAGATTTTTGAGGTTAAAAACGGACCTTATATTGAAGACAAGGACTTCATCGAGGTTTCCGAACACAAAACATAATTTTCCAGTCAGTTTCTGCTGCTGACTGGTCAACCTGGCCTAAAGGTGAAACAGAAACTATTTCCAAACCAGCTCGGCTCACCGCACTTTTAATTTGCATCGGCGTCCAAAGAGTCTGATTAAAAGAAAAACTACTTTGAGTTACTTCTTCGCCTCTAGTAACTTTGATATTGTAATTAAGAGTTGTCACCTGGTTAAATAAATCTGTTTCAGAGGTCAAAAGGCAACTAACTGTCTCCCCAGCATTTTTAACTGAGGTCTCTTTCGCCCCCGGTGGATCTTTGATAGCCGCGACTCCGTTCCAACAATCAAAAACAAAAACCCCACCTGATAAAAGTGCGTCGGCAACGCCTTTCATAAAACTGGTCAGTTCCCTTTCGTCAGAAAGGTAATTAACTACATTAAAAAGGGCCAGAGATAAATCAAAACCCTTTTCCCCCAATTCCTCTACTCTTGTGTGGAAAACGCGAACATTTTTTTTACCGGAGCGTTTGATTTTATTTTGAGAGATCTCAACCATCTTTAGATCAGTGTCAATCGCGATAAGCTTTTTAATACCACCTTTCATTAAGTGAAGCGTATGATTACCCGTGCCACAACCAATTTCTAAAACTTTTTTGGCTTTACCTAAACCATAGTGATTGGAGATCTTAAAAATTTGATCTGTCTCCCCGGCATAATTCTTGTCCTTAAAGAGGACGTCATAATATTTATAAAAAAGGTTTCTTTTCCCTCCGTAGAACTCCTTGATAGTATCACAAACGTAGCCAATTTGTTCAGGGGTGAGGGTTGGAAAAACGGGTAGACAAACACCATGTTCATAACCGTATATAGAATTAGGAAAATTGCTATCGTCATATAGTCTCGGGTCTCTCCCTTCACTTTTAAGATAAAAAAACGCTGGTTGCCGGTGTAGTGGGTAAAAAAAACCCCGTGGCATAATGTCCTTTTCGGCTAAAAAATTCATTAAGTCATGTGCTTGTTTTGCCAAAATTGGGACTCTGAAAGGAACCCATTCTGACCCCTCGTCTGGTTCAAAAAACGTTACTTCGGCCACACCGTTTAGTAATTTTTTATAGCTCTCAAGATTTGTTCGCTTTCTTTTTATAATTTTCTTTAGTTTTCTAAGCTGAATAAGACCCAAGGCGCTGTGAAAGTCAGTGGTTCTAAAGTTATAGCCAATTTCAGGATGAATAAAACTCCCTCGATCAATCCTTCCTTGATTTCTTAAGTACAACAAGCTCTCGTAGATTTCTTTGTTGTCGGTTACCACAAAACCACCTTCTCCTGTCGTAATGGTTTTGTCAGCAAAAAACGAAAAACAGCCAACGTCACCAAACGTCCCAGCGTGAACTCCGTTGCGATAAACCCCAATAGCCTCGGCAGCATCTTCAATAACTTTGAGTTTATATCTCCTAGCAAACTTGAGCACTGGTTCCATATCAACAGACGCTCCGTAAATATGCACGGGCATAATTGCCCTAGTATGTTTATTAATTAACCTGTCAGCATCCGAGAGGTCAATTTGAAAATTCTTCTTGTTTACGTCAATAAAGACCGGCATCGCTCCAGTCATCTCAACCGCAGTTGCCGAAGCAATAAAAGTGAAGTCTGGCACGATCACTTCGTCATCACTACCAATACCCAAGGCACGGAGTCCAAGATAAATCGCCAAAGTGCCGTTTGGAGCAAAGACTCCGTATTTGGCTCCAGTCAAAGCAAGAAGACGTTCTTCAAACTCTTTTGTTTTAGGTCCCTCTGTAATCCAGTTATTTTCAAAACAAGAAGCTAAGGCTTTATATTCTTCTTCCCCAATCCAGGGTACTAATTGAGGCACTTTCATGCTGCCCGCAATTGTAAACTAGTTATTTCTAAAAATCCAGTAACCTTTGGCAGCCATTCTTAAAAGGTATGACCCATGAGTCAGAACGTTTGATTTTGATTCTCCGTAAACGCGAGGGTAATAACGCATGGGTATTTCTCCAAATTTAAGCCCCATTCTAGCGGCACCATAAAGCAGTTCAAAATCGCCAAAAGGATCATCAAATCCCAAAAAACCCCACTGGTCATAAAGCCTATTGTAATCCCGCTTTGTTATCGCTTTAATTCCGCTTAAAACATCGGTAATCCTTTGCCCCAAAAAGAACGAAAACCATTTAGCAAAAAAAATGTTCCCGAGTTTGTTTAGAAAAGGCATTGCTTTTCTGTCCAGCGGATAAACGAATCGACTACCCTCAATAAATTCAAACCTGCCGCTGGCCATCGCGCCATAAAAATATTTCAAATCCCTAGGGTCTGAAGTGTCATCACCTTCATAAAGAATGATTATGTCACTTTTCGCTTTTTTAAAACCTACCCTAATCGCATCACCCTGGCCCTTACCCGGCTGACTAACAACTCTCACATTTTTTCTAGGGTACTTTTTCATTACCCTTTTTATCTCTTCTCTCGTTCCATCAGTGGAATGGCCCTCAACAAAAAGAATTTCTTGTTGGCGACAGACAATGGGTAAGGATTTAACAATTGGTTCAATATTAGCTTTTTCGTTTCTTACCGTAATGCAAACCGTTAAGCTCTCGAGGCCTTTTTTAACAGCCAAACTTGGCTCAAGACGAGCAATGAGATATTGGTCTAGCTTAAAAAAATCAAACAAAGGCAATACAACTCCCATTTGATTTATTAACTTCCCCAAACCAAACAGTTCTAGGGGGAAAAGATTTTTTCTAAAAATTCTGGTTACCTCAAAACCAGCGGCTTTCAAGTAAGCTGATACATCGTTAACCGAAAGCCAATTATGTATCCCCTCTTTTTTCTTCAACCCCAAACGCTCGGCAACGTTAAGTGCCCCCTGCCACAAATGATTGTGCTGATAAACAAGAATCCTTGAAGAAGGTTTAACAATCGAATGGAGAGACAGTAATAATTTCATTATATCGGTAGACTTCCCCAGAACTCCGTTGAGAAAAATATAATCATACTTGGCATTTTTTGGAAAGCTGTCTGCACTACTGTTCAAAGTTAAAATTTTTCCTTTTGAAGGTATCAGGAACTTCAACGTTTTTTTGAGTAAACCATGATAGAAACCGTAGTGCAGCATAATCAAACACAAAATACTATAATTACCATATTATGGCAAGAGACAATGAAAGCGCTCTCCTGAGAGATAAAGAAATTATTCAGAAAAAGAAGTTTTTAAATAGCATTTACTTTGACTTTTATGAACAACTGAGACCAAATAATATTCCGGAAGGAAAAGTCGTAGAGCTTGGTTCTGGGGCCGGATTTATTAAGAAAGTTATTCCAAAAACCATAACTTCGGATGTAATAGGTGGCCCTGAAATTGACAAAGTATTTTTTGCTGAAAAAATGCCTTTTGGCAACAAAACTGTCGCCGCAATTTTAATGATTGACGTCTTTCATCACATCAAAAATGTTGAAAAAGCGCTTACTGAAATGCAAAGGTGCCTTAAGGTCGGCGGCAAAATTATAATGATCGAGCCATACAATTCCCTCTGGGGCGGTTTTATTTACAAATACATTCACCACGAACACTTTGACGCAAATTCCGAGTGGAAAGTAAAAGGTAAGGGAAGAATGAGTGATTCAAATGCCGCCCTTCCCTGGATTGTGTTTGAAAGAGATCGAAAAATCTTTGAGACAAAATTTCCAGAATTAAAGATTTTAAAAATAGAACCCCATACGCCATTTTTGTATCTATTGAGCGGTGGGCTTACTAACTACCAATTTATTCCCACTTTCCTATATCCCCTGGCAAGAAATCTTGAAAAATTACTTTCTTCGTTTAATCATTGGTTGGGGATGTTTGTTACCGTTGAATTACAAAAATCACGTGGCTAAAGGGTTTGTTTTTCTCAGCCAAAATAACCTCACAACCGAGATTATACTTGGCAAAAAGTTTTTTCCAATCCGCTATCTTTCGAAAATAAATATCAGATTCGTAAAACTTTTTATCAAATAGAAAAGGTACAACAAAATGATCGGTGAACCAACTTACTAAATATTTAAAAGTCGGTTTTACATTAACTTCCACAATGATCAATTTACCCCTTTTAGCTAGTGCCCTAGCACAACGGGCAATAACTTTTTCTTGATCTTTAAACGATAAAAGATGATGGAGCAAATGAAAAAGGATTATGCAATCGGCCTTGGGGATTGCAACTTTAGTAGCGTCCCCTTTCTTAAAACTCACATTAGTCAATCTTCTGTCTGCCTGAGAAACGCGCTCTTTGTTGAGCTCAATTCCTACAATTTTTCTTTGTTTTGACGAAAGTGCGAGGAAATTAGTAAAAATACCTTCCCCACAACCCAAATCAACAATTGTTCCTTTAGAAGGAACTAATTTTTCAGTCTCGATGTAGGGCGCATCCCAAAATCTGATTCTGCTAAACCACCGCTTCCAACCCACCGTGGTATACAAACTTATGGTTTTATCAATCAAGTCTTTTCTCACAAGACTATTTTAAATTATGCTACCATGAATTACCATGACACCCTTGGGCCACACTGGGATTAGCTTACTTGTTGGAATCGGCTTGACTAAGATTGTCCCCGCCGTTGACTCCTCGATTATTTTGACCGCGACTGTCGTTGGAGGCAATGCTCTGGACCTTGACTTTTTGTATCGTTTTTATCAAAAAGGGACCAAAGTCTTTGACGGCACCATCGGCCAACACAGATTTTTCCCATCCCACACCCCGCTAACAATTTTGATTATCGGTAGTCTAGTAGCACTAATAAACTTCCCCTGGGCCGCCTTTTTTTGCCACAGGGGCCATGCTCCATCTTTTTTTAGATACTCTCTTTTTTCCAGAAGGTATTAACTTTCTTTTTCCTTTCAACCGAAAAATGGCTCACCTTTTAACTATCAAAACTCACCCTTTTTGGGCGCCCCAACCCATCTCCCAAATTGACGGCTGGTGGAAAAACTATCTCAAGTCCCCAATCTTCTGGCTCGCTGAAGTCCTCCCCACAATAACCGCCCTTGTGTTACTTTCATGGTCATTGAAAATCTATTTTCTCTCTCATTAATAACTTCATTAACTCAACAACTTTTTCTTGAGTATCAGAATCAACTGAATCTGCTCTTTGGATACCACTTTTTCGTAAACCAGCTAACACCTCTTTTTTTTCTTCTTCGGTAAGTGTTACTTTTTTAGGAAGTATGAAATTTTCTAGGTGCTCTTGATAGTAACAAATTAGCCCAGCTGCTGCCTCCGCAGGAGTCTTAACACCCGAAAGCAGGACAGGCCAGGTAATAGATCTGGGTGGTTCTTTACCTGCATGAGAAATCACCGCATGACCTACCCACCCTTGAATCTCTGGAGCCCAACTGAATACCAGTCCGAAATCTAATCCTTTATATCCTTCAAATTCTACAGCAAAATAGCTAGGTTCATCAGTTCTTTTAAGTTCCAGGGTTGATGAAAAAGAAAGCCCCTGTAGAGCTATATAGGGTACTTGATAATTACTCACTTCACTTTCCTTCGGCCCGCCACGACTGATTCTCCATTCTCTATTTTTTTTAGCCATACCTTTCAAGCTAAGAAAGTCCTGGAATGGATTCTCTCTGTTTCTAAGTCTGGACAAGCAAACTTCCATAAGTTCTAGACGCCGTGGGGCTCTTTCCTCCTCATTCCAACTACGTATCATTTTCAAAACCATACTTGAGTAAGTTGCTTCTAGAAGATGAGTTAGTTCTCCAGCACCGACTTTATCAGAAAGCTCCCTTTCTAGGATTTCATTCCAAAAATCAATTTCATAACCCAGAGATTCTCTATTAATAGTAGCAATCGTGAGTACTGCTTCTTTTATACTGTCGGGAATAAGCTGCCGATCGGCTGCTTTGTCAAGAAATTGAAGATGGCCAAAACAAGGAGAGTCTGGATTCTGCGGATCAACAACTCGTGTCGACGGACAGTCGTGCAGCTTAATGTCTTGAATGTTCTTTTCTGTTGCACTGAAAAACGGCTCTCCTACATAAGTTTTTGTTTCTTCGTCGTAACGTCCCTTTTGCATTACTCTCCATGCTTGCATTATGTCGACTTCATCAATCGGAATGTTCTTCATGAACTGTTTATCAGTTTCCGCTTCTAGACGCATTTCCCCAAGTCTTGTTACAATAAAAAAGGCCAACACCCCCCAAGCAATTTGCATTGCCTCCTCTTCTGTTTCACCTTTCTGTAAAAACTCTTTCTGAATACGGTGCCAATTATCATATAAATACCTCATCTCTAACTCGCCAAAGACAGGTGAATCATCTAATAGACGTTCAGTCTCCCAGTACATTTTTTCGGCTCTGGGACTAGCAAAATTTGACGGATCAGGTTCAGGATATCTTCTTCTCTCTTCAGGCATCGGGATGATTATACCAGAGCCTCTAAACACCTTCAATAAAAACTTCCCTCTATAATCACTTTGTGTTACCATTGTGGCTGGTATGAGTAAGCCAAGTATCACTATTGCCATTCCGGCCTATAACGAGGAAGAAAATATTGAGTGGGTAGTTAAAGATGCCCTCAAAAGTCTCCCTAAATATTTTAAGGATTTTGAAATAGTTGTGGTTGACGATGGTTCAACAGATAAAACCGGTGAGATTGTCGACCGATTGGTCAAGAACAAGAAAAATCTTCGCGTTGTTCATCAGAAAAACGACGGCTATAGCCAAGCCATGTGGGCAGGCATTAAAGCTGCCACCAAAGAATACGTCGCCTATATGCCGGCCGACGGGCAGTTTTTAATTGAGGATATGCGGCACTGTTTTGAGGCTACGAACGGGGCAGACTTGATCCTCGGCTATCGAGGAGGGCGCCCGGACTACAACACTAAACGCATGATTTTTTCCTATGGTTATTTAACACTTCTAACCATTCTCTTTGACATCAAGTACATGGATGTGGGCTGGGTCAATATTTGGAAAACCAAAAAAGTGCAAAAAATTAAACTTACCTGTGCCCAAGGC
>Ga0209541_10008143_pt1 | contig 17403 bp, 24 predicted proteins | sample RifCSPlowO2_01_FD_184027 | JGI IMG/M metagenome (GOLD analysis project Ga0209541, IMG submission 184027) | Groundwater microbial communities from Rifle, Colorado - Rifle CSP2_plank lowO2_0.1 (SPAdes) (version 2) | ecosystem: Environmental > Aquatic > Deep subsurface > Groundwater | place...
TAAGAATGGAAAAGGATAGAAACTACCTCTTTTTTTATGCCAACAGAGAAAACAAGGCTTTTATTGATTTGTCTAGGATATACTGGGCTTTTCAAATTAAGCACTTGATTGATTTTTTATATGAAACCCTGGTTTCTCCAACAGTAATTTTGTTTGGGTCTCTTTCAAAAGGAGAAACAAAAAAAGATTCTGATATAGACTTGGCTGTTTTTGCGCATAAAAAGAAACTTAATCTTCAGATATTCGAGAATAAATTAAATAGAAAGATACAACTGTTTTGGTTTAAATCCATTTATGATATTAAAGAGAAGGAACTTGCAAATAATGTAATGAATGGCTATCTTATAAAAGGGAGAATGAGGTTATAAATGGACTGGAAAGAGTGCTGCGGGAAAAGAATTGCAAAAGAAGTTGACATTGATGAAGAGTTGATTTCATCCCTTGGAAAAACAAGCAAGAACAAGCTGAAATCATCAGAGGAGCTCATAATGAATGAGATTAATGCTTCTTCAAAGGTTACTTTGGCTTACGATTCTTTGAGAGAACTATTAGAAGCGTTATCTTTGAAAAATAAATATAAGATTTACAATCACGATTGCTATACTCCTTTCTTAAAAGAGGTTCTTAATGAAAGCGAGAAGGGAGATGATTTTGACGAATTAAGAAAAATAAGAAACGGACTAAATTATTATGGAAAAGATATCACTCCAGAAGAAGCAGAAGAGATAATAAAAAGAATTAAAAAATTAAGAGAGTCTTTTTTACACATGTTGGATAAAAATATTTGAGCTAATTTTCTTTTAAAAAAGGTTATATAATTATCCATTCTTTGTTTTATTATGAATATATTTTTTCCTTACAACAAGATCAGAAATATTCAGGATGTTTTCATTAAAGATTTGACTGATGCCGTGAATGAGAAAAAACACATGATTGTCCATGCCCCAACTGGCATTGGCAAAACTGCTTCTGTGTTTTCAGCTTTATTGCCATATATCCTTGAGAAAGAAAAAGAAAAAGACTTCAAAGAATTCACCTTGTTTTTTTTAACGAGCAGGCATACGCAGCACAGGATTGCAATTGAGACTTTGAAAGAGATCAAGAAAAAGCATAATGTTGACTTCTCTGTCGCAGACCTCATTGGAAAAAGAAACATGTGCAACCAATTTGGAGTTGATACAATGGGAGGGCAGTTTTATGATTTCTGCAGGACATTAGTTGAGAACAATGAGTGCGAATTTTATGAAAATACCTACAGCAATATTGGAATCAGCTTTGATGCAAGGAAATTTCTTGGGTTCCAGAAAGAGGTTTTGCACGTTGAGGAATTTCTTGACGTTGCGAGAAAAACCAGCCTTTGTCCTTATGAGCTGGCTATCCTTAATGCCAAAAGAGCAAAGGTAATAGTTGCTGATTATAATTATGTTTTCAATACTGGAATAAGAGAGGCTTTTTTTAAGAGAACAAACAAGTTTCTTGAGAAAAGCATTATCATCGTTGATGAAGCCCATAACTTGCCTGCCAGACTGAGGGAGATGATGAGTTCAACCTTGTCAAATTTCATCCTTGAAAGGGCCTTGAAAGAAACTGAGAAATATGAGGATGCATTCAACGTTCTGCAGGCGATAAAAGATAAATTTGATTTCGTATGCAGGGATCTTGATAATGAAAGGCTCATAAAAAAGGAGGAATTTATTTTTGATGACTTTGCCGAATTTATTAATTTGCTTGATGTTGTTGCCGACGATATTTTACAGGAAAAAAAGAGAAGCTTTACAGGACTGGTTTCAGAATTCCTTAAAAAATGGGATGGAAATGATGAGGGCTTTGTGAGGTATGTTGAAAAAGATTCATTTAAAGACAAGATAAATTTTAAATTGAATTATAAATGCCTTGATCCTTGCTTTTTAATGAATGAGGTTGTTGATAAAAGCCTGCTTGTACTGATGTCCGGGACATTGCTTCCTTTAGAGATGTATCGCGATTTGCTCGGAATGAAGGATGCTGTCCTTAGAGAATACGGAAACCCTTTTCCTGCTGAAAATAAACTGAGCATGATTGTGCCTGAAACAACCACAAAATACAGCAGAAGAAATGAAGCAATGTTCAAGCTGATTGCAAAAAAATGCAGCGAGCTTTGCAGTTTGATTCCGGGGAATATCCTGGTCTTGTTCCCGAGCTATGACATCATGAAAATCGTGAATGAAAATTTTTCTGTTTCCGAGAAAAGAGTTTTCATGGAGGTTCAAGGAATGCAGAAAGAGGAGAAAGAGGAGATGCTGAGGAAATTCAAGGAATATAAAAATTCAGGGGCTGTACTTCTTGGAGTTGCAGGGGCAAACTTTTCAGAGGGCATTGACCTTCCTGGTGATGAATTAAATGGAGTGGTGATTGTAGGCCTGCCATTATCTCGACCGGATCTAGAAACAAGAAGCCTGATTGATTACTATGACAAGAGATTTGGAAAGGGTTGGGATTATGGATATATTTTTCCTGCAATGATAAAGGTCGTGCAAGGGGCTGGAAGATGCATAAGGAGCGAGACTGACAAAGGTGTTTTAATATTTCTGGATGAAAGATACAGCATGACAAATTACTTCAGATGCTTTCCAAAGGACTACAACATAAAAATAACCAAACTGCCTGAGGAGCATATAAAGAAGTTTTTTTAAAACTGATATCTTATGAACCTTTTGATCTGTATACAGGGAATCTTCCTGTTTCATAGTTTGTGGTTTCTATAAATGTTAAGCCAAATCTTGATAAATCTTCAGTAATATCTCTATATTTGGGGTGTTAAAATTGTAGAAGTATCCCTCTTCTGAGATTCCGCCTGCATCAATTATATTGAACTGCTTTAAAGAAACAAATTCTTGCTGCGTGAGCTTTCTTTCAGCTCTAAATATCTGGGCTATTATTGTCTCCATGATATTGCTTCCATAAGACTTTAGTCAAAAGTAATTAATCAGAAGTAACTAACCAGATGCGGATTACCTCCTTGATTTCTTTTTTTTCTTTCCTGGCTTTTTAACTTCTTTTGGACTTTCTTCTTCACTGTTTTCTTCTTTTGCAGGAGCTATTTTTTCAATCTTTTTTGCCGCTTCTTGGGGTGCTGTTGTCTCAGTTTTTGTTTTCATTTCTTCAAATATCTTGATTAGATGATCTTCCTTTATTTCCGATTCCATATTTTCTATGGCATACCTGAAAACCCTGTCTAGCCTCTGCAAAAGCCTGCGCGGATTTTTTCCAGATACATGCCATAACTTTTTTATCAACTCATCATTTAATACTGTTGAGTTCCCTATTCTATTTCTTACAAATGTAACTGCCTGCTCATCACTTAGCTCCTTTATTTTAAACAAGCCGTCTTTTCCGATCCTTTCCTTTATGCTGTCATGTAGATTTGTGTTTGAGTAGTTTGTTCCTGTAAATACTACTGATTTTATATTTCCCTGATCAAAAAAGTATTTTATTCTTTCAGTGTTTACCGAGGATAACTGCTGGGATTCATCCAATAGGACTATCATATCTTTTGGCATCATTCCAAACAACCTGCCCCAGAACCCGTATTTTCCCTTTAGCAATTCCTCAATATTCAATTCTGTGTCAATCCTGTTGCATGAAAAATAAATAACATTGCCATGGCCGCGGAATTTTGAAATTAAATTTTTTAATATTGTAGTTTTTCCAGCCCCCAGGCTTCCTTCTATGAAGGACATTGTTCCTGCCGGGATCTTGTAATATAAATCTTCTAAGAGACTATCCTGGCCAAATATAGTGTTGTCAAAGGGAGCTGGCTTTATTGTGAACGGGTTTGTGTAAAATCCAAGTTTTCTCCACCACATTGTCTGCTGCTCTTCTTCCATTTCCATTTTTATAATCCTCCTTTTTCCAATCCCCTTGCCTTTTCCCTTAATTCTTCTGCTTTTTGATATAATTCCGAAGCGGTTTCCTCGTCGCCGTCTTCATGGAATTCCTGCGCTTCCCTATGCAGGCTTTCTGCTCTCCTGTAAAACTTTTCTGGATTTCCTTTCCTTTTTGAAAACACTAAAATCAAAATTATTAAAACTACTACTGCACCAATTATGTATTTCAAGTTCTGCTTCAATGCTGATGTGATTGCTTCTGCGTTTGGCAGCCCGCTCTTTTTTTCTTCGCTTTTTTCTTCAGCAGCTGCGGCTTCTAAATTCAGCCTTTCTATCTCTATTGTCGCCTTCTTGTCAACACTTGATAAATACGAAATTGAGAAATCTATTTTTCCATCGTTGTCGATGTCGATATCATCTAATGACTGCTCTCTTTTTATTGCCAATGCCAGATTTCCCGGCTGGAATGTAACCCTGGCTTCTGCATCAACGACCAAATCAGCAAATATAGTATACTCTTCTTCATTGAATTGAATGACTTTGTCTTCGCCTTCTGTCAATGTAAACTTAATTACATCCAAATCATCTAAATTAATGTCTGCTGCCGACACAACCGGCAAGACCAAAATTAAAGCCAATATTATTAGTTGCAATTTCATATTAATTTGAAGAAAGGATAGATTATTTAAGCATTATTATACTGTAATACTGATAAAATAGTAAATAGATGTAATTGAAATGAAGTGGTTATTAGTAATAAGAAAGGATATACCCCCTTGGTTTATTATTATTTATGGTAATTGTGATTTTATATGATTCTAAAAAACAAAAAGCGAAAAGTTTAATTTAGTTTAATAATATTAGAAGAGCTAATGGATAAAATTTTTGAAGTTGTAGATAAAAGCAAAAGGAAGATTTATTTAACAAGAGAGAGATATAAACATATTTTAAAACATCCAAAGATGCATAATATATTAGAAGAAATTAGAGAAACTTTAGAAAATCCTTTTAAGATGGTCAATTATGCTTTAGAAGAGGATCAGTTTTTTATTATAAATATTATAGAGATAGAAAATCTCCTGCAAAGTATTTGAGGGTAATCGTTAAATATTTAAACGGCAACGGTTTTATTATTACTGCATATTTTATAGATAAGATAAAATGAAAGACAATTTATATGTTTACTATGATGAAGAAGGAGATTTCTTAGAGTTTAATGTTGGTGATTATAAAGGTGGATATTTCAAAGACGTTGAGGAAGGAATCTCTGAATGGATAGATGAAAAAACTGGAAAAGTAACTGGGTTTGCGATCTTGAGTTTTAAAAAAAGATTGGGGGCATCTAATGGTCATAAATTTAAGCTACCCATGAAATTAGAAATAATTCCTGCTTAATTGCAGATAATTTTTTATTTCTTTTTTCTCAGCTGAAAACTTGATGGAATGTCTATGATGTATTTTCCTTCTGCCATCTTGTAAACCAATGGCTCTCCCTTGAATAAATGCCTTATGTCTATTTCAAATTTTCCAGGGCGCAAAGCACGAATGGATTCAAAGTCCAAAATTACAGGCTTGTCCTCTTCAATGCCGATCATGTCGAAGACATCCTGCTCGATCTTTTTCCTGTCCTCGTCTGATAATTTTTCCAGCTCTTCTTCTGCTTCCGGCATGTGCTCTTTTTTTATGTAAAAGAAAAACTTGGAGCCACAATTAGAGCAGCCTGATAAAATATCTTTGGTTCCTTCTGGCAGAATTCTATTGCACTTGATACATTGGTGAGGCATTGTATATTTTAAATTCTATATTTTATTTTATATGTTTTGTCCTGTATATTTTGCTATTATTAAATTTTTTTCCTCTACTGCCTTCTGTTTGACAGGAAAAGCTGGATGCTTCTCGGATCCCTTTTTATTTCTTTTACAATGCTTGCCGGCCCTATTATTGTCAAGCCGCGCTTTCTTCCCAAAACAAGCTGTAAAAATAACTGCCTTATCTTTTCCTGCAATAATTTTGTGTTCTTATCAAAAGGGCTGAATGATGATATTTCAACGCCTTTAAACTTGTTGTCTATTAACTGCATTGTTTCTTCTATTAATCCTGCTTCCTCTTCCGGCGATAAAGTTCCTTCCATTAATACTACTCTATTTTGCCTTACAACCTTTAACAATTTCTGAATTCTTTTTTCCGAATCCAAACCTGTCATTTCTTCGTATGGAACATACTGTATTGTCAGCGGCATTTATTTCACCAACCTGAATAATTCTTTATAGAAGTCTTCTATGTTGTCTCCGTATTCTGCTGATATCCCCAGAACACGGTATTGAGGGAATGCTGCTTCTATTTTTTTTACATTTGCTTTCTTCAAATCAGTTTTATTTCCAACTATCAAGACCGGAATGTTTCTTGCTGCTAAATTTCCTATTATTGTTATGTTGACTTGGTCATAAGGATTTCGCGTTGAATCCAAAACTACAAGAACAGCGTCCATATTGTCGAGCCATTTTATTGCTTCTATCACTCCTTTAGTTGCTTCCTTTGCCCTTGACTGCGCTTCTTTTTTTTCCAGGCCCCTTTTTATGAAATCTTCGTAATCAATCTTTGTTGCTATTCCTGGAGTGTCAATCAAATTGAAAGATAATTTTTTTCCGTTTGACTGGATTGTTACCTTTTCCTTCTGCTGTATTTCGCGAGTTTCATGAGGTATTGCCGAAACTTTCCCCATCTCTTCTCCAAGCCAATCCTGACAAATACGATTTGCCAAGCGAGTTTTTCCAGCATTTGGAGGGCCGTAAATTCCCAATTTTATGTGCTTCTTATTTTTGAATACAGAAAAGATACTTAATAAAAACCCTTTGAATTTCTTGATCATTCCTTTTTAATCTTGAGCTGAAATTAATAAACTTTTTGGTGATAATGAAGGTATATTTTTATAAGGTTCATTCATTTTTTAATTGCTTTGAAAAATGACTGGAAAGATTTATATATAACTTATGTATAACTAAAGTATAATATGTTAAAGGAAGTCATTGTTAGAAAATGGGGAAATTCTATGGGGGTGATTCTCCCTGCAGACTTAATTAGAAAAAATCATTTGAAAGACAATGATAGAATCTTGATAGGGATTATAAAAACAGCTGATCTGTCTCATTTGTTCGGAACATTGAATAGAGATATGTCCGGGCAGCAATTCAAAAATATGGTTCGTGAAGGATGGAAGAAATAGATACTTTCTTTTTTGACTCTTATGCGTTTTATGAAATCATAGAAGGAAACCCCAATTATAAACATTATTCAAAAAACATAGCTATTATAACTACAAAATTAAACCTAATGGAATTGCATTATGGATTACTCCTTAAGTATGGCAAAGAGAAAGCTGATAAATATTATGATCAATTTGCTGTTTTCTCAGTGGAAATCACAGATAATATTATAAAAAAATCAAATGAATTCAGAATGTTTATGAAAAAAAGAAAATTATCCTATGTTGATTGCATTGGGTATATTATTGCAAAGCTTTTGAATGTAAGATTCTTAACCGGGGACAAGGAATTTGAAGATTTGGAAAATGTTGAATATATTAAGTAATTTTATCTATTATTTTATTCTTTGACTTCAACCCAGAAATTATTTTTATTCTGAAACTAAAATACCTTGATAAGAATTTTATTACTTCCAAATTTGCCTTGTTTTTTTCTGGAGGAGATTTCACTGCCAAAACTATTTCATCATCTGTTTGGGAGATAATTTTTGTCTCTTTCTGCTTTGTTTTCACTTTTAGCTTTAAAGGGAATTTCATTTTAGTTTTTAAGCCTATGATTTGCAAGGTGCTTGATATCAGAATAAATTTTTCCTAAAAGCTCTTCTTCATTTTTTCCTTTTGTTTCTCTTCTTTCTCTTCTCGGGCAGTCGTAGGAAGCAAATTCGTTTAAATAATTTGAGCCTAGCAATCTTTCTAAACCTCTCTCGACGGTATTTACCATATAATCCGTAGCTCTTATTATCAAAGGCTTCTTTATTTCCATAAACTAAACATCTCCTCTTCAATGAAATGCAATTTTTTACTTGGAATTATTAAGCAATAAGGGGGCTTTCCATAGTTTTTATTTTTTAGCTCTTCCAAATTTCCTGATTTTACTACAAAGTTTTTGCAGCCTAACCTGGCACAGGCCAATGCTTTTTCTTTTTTTGAAACTTTGTTTTCTATCAAGTAATTAATAGCCTGCTTTATTGAGAGATATTTCTTTTCTTTTGGAGCCAAGTCTAGCAGGAATAATGTATGCAAATTTATTTTCTGATTCTGCTCCAAAATTTGAATTGGAGTTTTTACATCTTTATTATTAAAAGGGATTGATGCTGTCCTGCCAAACTTGTATAATTCCAAGCCAGTAATTCCAACTGCTGTCAATATTGAGCTGCTGTCGATTACCTCTACAGGGATCTTGTTCAATCTTGCCTCCTGGAAAATTGCTATGTGCGTTGTCGCTGCCAATGGGCTGCCAGGAACTAGTAATGAAATGTTTTTTTCCTTTGCCGAGATTATTATTTTTGTAAACTTGTTTTCTATCAAATCACGATTTGCCAGAATAATTTTTTTCCCGCAGAATTTTTCTAATTTTTCTTTCTGGACCTGCAAAATGGAAGTGTAATTTTCCAAATAAATTTCTGATGAGGATTGAGCTGCTTCCAAACCATTTATCGAGATATCTTTTTCTGATTCCAAGCCTATTCCAATAATGTATAAGGTCATTACTATATTCCTATGGAAAGTTATTTAAAACATTATGTTTTTTATTTACACTTCTATGAATGATTTGGAAGATAAAGTTGAAAAAGGATTTTTGCAGGAGTGTTGGAGGAATACTAGAAAATTTGTTTATCCTCTTGTTTTTACAAGTTCTATGGCTTTTATGGGGATAAGTTGCGGTGGTGATAAGAGGAATCCTCTTGATTCTTCATCTGAAACAGAAGAACCTATACCAAAGAAAAATAATCCTCCAAATACAATAATGACTGTTGAAGTGAAAAGAGATACTGTATTTTTTTATAATAATGCTTCTGATCCAGATGGAGATAAGATTGGATCAATGATTTTTTGCATTACTAAATATGAAAAAGGCACTAATTTTAAACAGGTGGTTACTGCTTCTTGTGATACTAGCGTTCAGGCAGTTGGAGAATTGGGTAAAAGATATGGATTTAATGGATTTCCTCCCGGAGATTATGGTTTTAGTCTAACTGCCATTGATGAAAAAGGATTAAAAGATCCAACACCTGAAGAAGCTCTGTTCACTGTTGGAGATTATGCTGAGAATAGGATAATCCTACCTGATGCTAGCCCATTTAAAGACGATAGTTTCGATGTTGTTAATTCTGATTCTTTTTTCCGGATTAGTGGAGCTAATAGCTTTGACATGGACTTGTCTGAAGTTATTAATTCTGAAGTTGTTGTCTTGGCACAAGATGATAGACCTGTTCTTTTGGGATATGCAATTGAAGGTGATCAACATGTTGAGATTAGTGCAAAGAGCACATATATTGCTTTGGCAATGATGAATCCATTTTTTGTTGATGTCTCTCCTGAAATCAAAAGAGAGATTGTTAATGATTTACTTGGAGAGGTTTCATCAAATTCTCAAATAAATTTAATTAATTCATATTTATTAAATGGTAGAAACCCACTTGATGAAATTATTAAACCAGGTAATCCTACTCTTGGAATCATAAATGATAATGTTGCCAAGATTTTACAAAACAGGGCTAATAAAGCAGCTAGTCGTGATAAACCTTATATCGAAGATATTGCTGGAAACGATGTTAAGCTTGTTAATACAGAGAATATTTATTATTCTAGCATTATAGTTACTATCCCTGATTCTATTAGGAGAGATTTATTTTTATTAATGCCTAAAAAAGGAATTTTTGATTTTGATTTTTTTCCTCCCAACCTTATAGCTGATCCTACTGAAAGAATATATAATCTCAGTGATGGAAGCTTTAGTGTAAATATGTATAAAGGCTTTTCTGGAAATGCTTCTGAATACCTAAATCTTAATCATCCTATTGGCAGGGCTACCATTGCAAATGTTGCTTTAGGCATAAACACTATTATCAAGATAGTGAATACATCTTATGGAAGCGATGACTTAGATGCTTTGATTTTGGCATTAGAGGGTGTTGATCCAAAGAGTCTTGGTGATATAGGAGCTCTGGTTGAAAGCATTCAAAACAAAGACTGGAGAAAAGCGTTTGTCGGTACAGTAGACATTGTAAACTACAATAGAGAAATGATTGCTTCAAGACTCGCTGCTGTAAATGTCAAGAGATCAGTTGTTGCAGTTGCAGAACACCTTGCTTTAGTTGTGCCAATTGCAAGAGAGGTTGTGCTGGCTGCAAAAGTCGGATATGTACTAGATAAGATTCCTGTATTTTATGATTTAGCTACTGCTCCCAGCCATGTAAATTATAGGATTACACAGAAAAATGGGATCCTTAAAGATTATGCTCCTAGTGATACTACCCCTGTAAATCGAGCTCCCAACAAACCTTCCAATCCAAACCCAGTAGATAGTACACCTAATATTTCTTTGGAAGGAATATTGAGCTGGAGTGCTAGTGACCCTGATGGAGATAAATTGAGTTTTGATTTGTACTTTGAAAAAGATGATTCTACACCAGATGTTTTATTTAAGAATGGACTAACTGACCCATCTTCTAATTTCTCAGGTCTTGAAAACAACACAATATACTATTGGCGGGTTATTGCTAACGATGGGAAGCTAACAACCACTGGGGATGTTTGGAAATTTACAACAAAAGATAAAGATATAATCCCCCCACCAATTACAGGAAATTTCAAATTGCCAACAGTGTTTGAGGGTTACTCTTTTGTTAAATCTGATAGTATTGATTATAAGGCTCTAAAAGATGATATCTTAAGAAATCAACCTGAGAAGATAAGCCCTTGGAGTCTTTTTCCAAGTGATGTTAAATCTTCTATTTCTTATGAATATGAGAGTGGTGAACGGCATATTGATTTATTAGTCTTGGAGTATAACAACAATTCTAGAGCTAAAATCTCGTATGATGAAATGCTTAGAGAGGTTGAAAAGCGGTTTGGTGCTAAGCTAGCAGATTTGATAATCTCTAAATCTTTAAGTAGTTTGTTAAATTCAATTGGAGCAATTGCTTGGCTTGATAACTTTAGGCCAAATATTCATTTTCCTGTTTCATCTTTCTGCGTTTCATATGAATTAGATGAGCAAAATTTAGTAGGACAAGCAAGAGCTTCCCGATTTGGTGAAACTATATATAATTTAAATAAATAATATTAATTACTAGATTTCAATCCCTCAACCTGCCTAATCTTAGTTTCCTTGAAAAGAAAAATCCTAAAACGGTCATCAACTGCTAATTTTACAATGGATAAAATCGGATTCTGTTAAGTTAATTAATGATGACTGAAAAAACAACTTTTTGATTGTATTGCCATCTGTTTTCTCGTCAATCCCATAGTTAAATTTGATCTTTCCTGAGTTAAAATACCCTTATCATTAATTAATATAACAAAACCTAAAATCGAAATCTTTAAAAACTACTAAGTATTACAAAGTAGTATGAGACCGATATCAGTTAAATTTGAGGATAATTTTCTTCATGATATGGAGAGGGTAATGAAATTAGATAGATATCCCACTAAAACAGAGTTTATTAGAGTGGCTGTTAGAGAAAAGATTGAAGACATTGAGAAGAAAGAAGCTTTGAAAAGATTAATTAAAACATACGGTGCAGGCAAAAAAAGACACAAAGACTTGACTAATGAAGATATGCATAGAGCAAGAGAAGAGGCGTTTAGAGAAATGGCAAAAGATTTTGGTGTTAAGTTAGATTAATTAAATTAATTCTTCTGGAAGCTTTGATTTTGTTATATCTTTTAATTTTTGGAAATCTATATCTCTTGCAACTAATTGAACTCCGTGGTCTCGAGCTAGAATAGCATGTAAAGCATCCCCATAAGGAATATCTCTTTGCTTTGCCAACTTAACTGCTTCACTTATTTGTATCTTTGTGAGATGAGTTCTTTTAATATTATCCGGTTTTGCGATTCTTAGCATTTCATTTATTTCGCTCTCGAAAAATCCACTTTTCTTGAGCTCTATTATCGTAAAATCAGAATAAAATATAATAGAATCTTCTTCTATAGCTTTTTTTAAGAATTTTAAAGCATTTTCTCCATATATCCCTCTCTTTAAATAATAATCAATCCATATTTGTGTATCTGGATAATATTTATTCACTTCCTGTTCATAATGTTTTGTAGTATTTTAATCTTATGAAAAAATAAAAAATCTTATGAATTTATATAGACATAATTTGTTATTAGAAAAGTATTTAAAATGTTTTTTATTGTTATTTTTTGATGGAAGATCTTGAAACTAAGTTAGGAGATTCTGGATTTTTTGACTGGTTTTGGAAGAGAAAATGGCTAAGAAAAACTATCTTGCCGTTCGCAACTGCTGCTTCTGTTTTTTATGGAGACAGAAAAGCTGAAGCTCAGCAATCAGTAACTTTGAATCATGATCCTGTACTTCTTATCCATGGTCTTGACACGGATTTTAAAGATACAAATGATGAATATTCTGATTTTAATGGAAACAGGGTTGTTAACTTTGAAGACTTTCTTCTCTTTAGTCAGAAATTTGGAGCGAAAAGGAATGATGTAAAATATGACGAAGGCTTTGATATAGATAGAAATGGTGAAATTGGATTTGGAGACTTTCTTATATTCAGTGAAAATTTTGGCAAGATTACCCGTCCTTTAGAATCAACATGGGATGAATTATCAAAGGCATTAATTAATGATTTAAGATGGAGGAATGGAGGAACAGTTGGAAGCCGGGTGTCGAATAATAATTTGACAGTTTCTGATTTCTATGAACTCCGGCTTTCTTCCGGAAATCGATTGACTTTTGATCAGCAAGGAGAAGAAGTAAAACTTGCTGTTGATAAAATAAATAAAATAACTGAAAGAAATGTTATCCTTGTCGGCTTCAGTATGGGAGGATTATCTGCAAGAGCTTATTTACAGAATTATACCAATCCTCCTGATCCAAAAGCATCTGCTTTAATTACAATCTGCACTCCACATGCTGGTTCGTATCTTGCTTATTTGTCAGAAGGAGTAGATGCAAAATCTAAGATTTCTGATTGGAAGGAAAGATTTAAAGATAAACTCTGGACTGAAAAAACAGCTGAACTTTTCCTTGCTTACATAGGCGTAGCATCTAAAGATAAACCAGTGATAAAACATTTAGCTCCCTGTTCTGATTCACTTAGGATTCTGAATAATAATATTTACAAAATGCCGACGGGTTTGCAGTATATTAATGTTGTAAGTGAAGTTCCTAATCAAGAGGTATTAGATTCTGAATTGGAGTTGATTAATAAATATTTGTTAAATTATGAAATATGTAAACAAGCTGCTAGTCCAGAGTTGCTTGCTAAAGGCGATGGCGTTGTTCCAACTATTTCTCAATTATTGAGCTACGCTATTGTTAATACAAATCCGGAAAATGCATCATGGTATGAAAAAGCTAGAGGAAATATTACTGAAAATTCTGAAATGCAAGTTCCCCATATGGATGCTAATAAACAGGTAGATATCTTGGAGCGAGTGTTAAGTGATCTTATCAGTATATTGGAGACAAACATACGAGAACCAGGACTAGAGAGTACTACTATCATTACCCCTGCAGGAACTATGCATGAGATGGTGCTTGTGCCATCGGGTGAGTTCACCATGGGCTATAGTGAGGGAGAGCCTAATGAGCGACTAGTTCACATTATATCCCTGGATAGATATCTGATCGACAAATATGAAGTTACAAACGCACATTACTTAGCATTCTTGAATATTGTTGGAAGAAATAAAGATGTGAATGGGTATGAATTTTTGTCTTTTGGATGGGCTGGAAGTAATTCTAGAGTTGTAGATTCTGGTGGGGGTCGTTTTGAGTTGAAATCTCCAAGTTATGCAACTCATCCTGTCCAGTATGTAAGCTGGTATGGAGCAAGAGCTTATTGTGAATGGATGGGAAGCAGATTGCCTACTGAGGCAGAATGGGAAAAGGCAGCAAGAGGAACTGATGAAAGAATATATCCATGGGGTAATGAGTTGACAGGACAACGAGCAAATTTCTTTTCTAGTGGGGATCCATTTTTTAAAGATGGAACAACACCAGTGGGATACTACGATGGAAGTAATCATGATGGATATCAGACTCTTGATGGCTCTTCCCCTTATGGAGTTCATGATATAGTTGGAAACGTTGGAGAGTGGTGCAATGATTGGTTTTCTGGGGATTACTATGATATCAGCCCAAGAGAGAACCCCCAAGGACCTTCTGAGGGTGGTATGCGTGTGAGGCGAGGGAGTTCTTATGGAACTATTTATTATCTTGGCAGAGTGCCGGAGTTTAATCGACTTACTGATCGGAATAGTCACTCACCATCGTACGGAGTGAGCTCAAACGGGTTTCGTTGTGCACGCACACCTCAACAATAGTGATTTGCGGGATTGTATCAATCAAATTATGCTTAATTTTTCATTTACCATTTGGTTTAACTTTTTGTAAAACTAATTTGCTTCAATCCCTCAATCTGCCTGATTTTAGTTTCCTTGAATAAAAATAAACGAAAATGATCATCTATTTTTATCTTGTTCTTCGTGAGAATTGTTTTTATTCTGTGATACAGCTCTTTTCCCTTTTTATCCAGGTCTGTCAATATAACTACTTCCTTGCAATCGTCTGGGAGCTTTTCAATTATGCTGTATAGTCCGGGATTGGCCCCGTTCAATGTAATTATATTTTTGCATCCTAGGTTTTCCAAAGCAAGCTTGTCTTTCTTCCCCTCGACAATAATTACCTTGTTCTGTATTTTTTCAATTTCAGAGATCATTGAAAATAATTATTTACGTTTGCTATTTTTTGTTCTTTATATACCTTGCTGAATTTTCTAAACCGCCGACGACAGGATTTGAACCTGCATGTCTTACGACAGAAGTTTTCGAGACTTCCGAGCGACCGGATTGCTCAACGTCGGCACAGGAAAACAAAAGAAATTTAAGTTTTAAAATCTTTGTAAAATATATGGCTGAGAAAAAATACAAAAGACACAGAAGAAAAGACCCGGATGAATTCGAGAAAAACTCTTTTAGGACAGTTCCTCTTACTCATACGGATTACAAAGGGAAGTTAAAAGGGAAGGCCATCGTCGGCAAATTAAAGAAAAATGGAAAATGGTTGATTCAAGGTATTTTGGAGGAGAAATGACAATATGCGGCATAATTGATTTACCTGTAACTTTGATAGGAATTGTTGCTCCTGTTATTATTACTTCATGGATTGCTTTTAAGATTAGATATATGAAAAATAAATTTCTACTTGCTTTGGTGTTAATTTTAACTTTAACTATATTTATTATTGGATTTATTGCTTTGGAATGGGCTTTAGGATTTGGATGCACTGGTTCGGATTTGGAGTTAATATGATAAAATGGTAATCAAAAAAGAAGGATATAAATGGATTTTGTATTCCAAAAATAAAAAGAAAAAACTTGGAATATTTAGAACTAAAAAAGATGCCTTGAAAAGAGAGAGGCAAATACAGTTTTTTAAGCATATAAAATAATTGGAGGCGTAAAATGAAATGGTACTGGCTGGTTTTGATTGTGGTTGTTATTCTAATACTAATTTGGATGTGGGTATGGTCCAGGCAACCTATATTATTTTAATACACTTACACTTTGATACACAATAGCTTTTTAAATGAATGAAATTTTTGCAATGGAATGCAAGCTTTATCTATTGAGAACTTACATAAATCCTATAAAAGTTTGAAGGCTGTAGATGGAATCAATTTCGAAATTGAGCAGGGGGATTTCTTCGGCTTCTTGGGGCCTAATGGAGCTGGCAAGACAACAACAATAAACTGCATTGTTGGATTAGCTAATTTTTCCCAAGGAGGAATAAAGATTTTTGGAAAAGATATTAAGAAAGATTACAGAGATGCAAGGGGATTAGTTGGGCTTGCGCCGCAGGAATACAACTTTGATCCTTATTTGAAAATTGAAGACGTTTTAGTTTATCAAGCAGGATATTATGGAATAAGAAAAAGAGACGTGATGCCGAGAGTTGATGAGCTGCTCAAGCAATTTAAATTGGAAGCTAAGGGCGATGTGGATTATAGAAAATTATCCGGGGGGATGAAAAGGAGATTAGCTCTTGCCCGGGCTCTTGTCCATAGTCCCAAACTGCTGATTTTAGATGAGCCAACTGCTGGAGTCGATGTCGAGCTGAGGCTTGAGCTGCATGAATACTTGAGAAAAATAAACAAGGAAGGAACTACAATTTTGCTTACATCACATTACATTGAGGAAGTTGAAAAACTATGCAATAAAGTAGCTATAATCCACAAGGGGAAATTAATTGCAAATGACACCAAAGATAAGCTAATGAGCGACTTGGATACCGGGCACACTGAAATTCTGCTCAATAAGAAAATCAAACCTAAAGCAATGGATCATGTTGAATTTAGAAACAACAAAATAATTATCGGGAATAAGGGGAAGAAAAAATTAAAAGAGATTTTCAGATATGTCCAGAATCAGGGAGCAACCATTGAAGACGTTAAAACTGTAAAAGATTCCTTGCAAGATATTTTCTTGAGGCTGACAAAATGAAACTGATAAAACTGATAAAACTGATAAGATGAGCTTTAACTGGATTGGCTTGTGGACGCTTGTAAAAAGAGAGCAAGTCAGGACTATAAAAGTGATAAATCAAGTTATATGGCCTCCAGTTATTTCTTCCCTGCTTTACATCTTGATATTCGGATTTTCGCTTGGAAAGAATTTCGACGTTGGTGATGTTACTTATCTTTCTTTTTTAGTCCCTGGTTTAATAATGATGAATGTCATTATGGCGAGCTATGATGAATCTGCCTCCTCTTTGTTTCTCGGAAAATTCATTAATTACATTCAAGAGCTGCTGATTTCCCCGATGTCGTATTTTGAGCTCGTTTTAGGATTTTTATTCGGAAGCATTATCAGGTCTCTTTTCATTGCGAACATAATCTTAGTTGTGTTCTTGATTTTTGTTCCAATCAGCATTCAGCATATTTTTTGGTATTTGTATTTCATAATAATTGTCTCCTTGTTTTTTGCATCCGTCGGTTTGATAACTGCATTATGGGCCGAGGAATTTGACAACCTTGCAATATTCAACACATTTTTCATAACACCATTATTATTTTTCGGAGGAGTTTTTCATTCGGTAGATCTGCTTCCTGGGATGTTCAGAGAACTGAGCTTTTTCAACCCCTTGTTTTACATGATTGACGGCTTCAGGTACAGCATTGTTGGAAGCAGCTCAATTGATGTAATGACGAGTGCTGTTATTGTTCTCGTTTTATCTATGGTTGCTTTTGTGTTTTCAATATATTTATTTAAGAGAGGATATAAACTGAAATTTTAAAAT
>Ga0209541_10008144_pt1 | contig 17402 bp, 9 predicted proteins | sample RifCSPlowO2_01_FD_184027 | JGI IMG/M metagenome (GOLD analysis project Ga0209541, IMG submission 184027) | Groundwater microbial communities from Rifle, Colorado - Rifle CSP2_plank lowO2_0.1 (SPAdes) (version 2) | ecosystem: Environmental > Aquatic > Deep subsurface > Groundwater | place: Rifle...
TGTTTGTGTGCAGATCTGTTGGCAAGTGCTATCCTGCGCCGTGATATAGTAATTTTCAGAAACTTTTAATGCATAAATACTTGGAGATTGGGTTCTACCCACTGGTAGAATTAATTCATATACATTGTTATTAGGTCCGATTGGAGCAGTATTGCTTAATTGATAAAGTGCTTTTTCGCCGGTCTTTTTGCGAAGGATGAAACATTTTGCATCAACGGCAAAATTAGTTTTCTGAACATCTGGGAAATCCGAAGTTAATTTACTGCAGCTCTCAAGCACAACAGGCTGCCCTTGCACATTCTCATTCTGTACACATCCATTCTGGCTTGATCTCGTTATATTTAGATACAAGTTTTGATCTGTAAGATTCTCAGTCCATTTTGAAGGTGACGTATGGCAAAATACCCTGTCACAAGTTAGCCTATAAGCTTCATATGCTTTTGCTTCATTTTTCCAGGCAGAAGCGCATCCTGGGAAACAGAGTGGCATGCACTGGTCTGGTATCTTATTTTGATCTGCTAATAATAATCCGACTCCTGGTTTGCCAAGGCTTTTTACCCATGCTTCTAAGGCCGGTTTATTTACAGCGTCAATTCCTTCGCTTCCTAGATAAGAATTCATGCACGCTTGGCATGCAACAATCCTTTCGCTTTCAACTCCAGTAACTGCAGTAGCAGCTTGTTTTATCTGCTCTGATTTACAAGTGAATATTCTTCCCGTGGAAACAGCAGCTTTGCCAAATACTGAGCCGATGCATCCCATTGCTGCAATCCTTAAAACTTCGCTGATCTTATCATTCACTTTCTGGATGTTTTCAATTGATTTGTTGAGGAAATCAACACCTTCATTCAGTAGCCAGTCTGGCAGCACATCTCTTGGATCAATCCTCGCATTGTCAAGTATATATGACACTTCTTCACAGCTTGACTGTGTCCCTGATATGGAATTTCCATCAGTATCTTTGGTTGTATAAGCTAGGGTAACTTTTAAGGGAAACCGCATCTCATTCTGCAATGCTTTGAAAAAGTCTTTCCAATCATCTGCAGTGAAATTTTCAAGGCTGCTTAGCCTGTTCAATCTGCATTTGACATAAAACATTGTTCCTTGTGGATTTGATTCTGCTCTGCAGCTCGTTAAAGCTTTGCATGACCAGTTGTAATGCTCTTTTTCTGCTATATATCTGTCGCATGCAGCTATAACATTCATCTTAACATTTGGAAGAACTCTGCGCGTAGTGTCTTCAGTAACATCTGGATCGCCATAAACTTTTGTGACATTGAATGCAAAAGCCAGTTCTTCTGTTCCTTCAGCTAATCTTTCTGGGCTAAGCACAAATGGTGATTGGAACTGTGGCAATGGTATTATATTGTAAACAAGTTCTCCTGAAAAGCAGATTCCGATCTTGTAATTTATTGTCAGGTTGCTCTCTTTTCCTGCTAGATCAGTCACTTTAAGCATCAATACAGCTTCATCTGTTTTTCTTATATCATCATATTTTCCTGCTGTATCTTCATATCCTGCGCTGACTTCATTTACTCCTCCGCCTGCATATCTAAGAAGATTTACATCTTCAAACTCAAATTTGCCATCTTTGTTTGCTTTCTTTTCTTCATCTATTTCTGTCAATATCAATTCTTCAACCTCACTTGAGTTCAGATTGCTTGATACTATCGTACTTCTGACAGAAAACAATTTTACTTTTGAGAATGGCTCTGTTATTCCTGAGATAGTCACAGAATTTGCGTTTACCTCATATATGTTTGTTCCTGATCTGGGATTCAGGTCCCTTACAGTTGGAAATTCTGTATCGATAAAAACATCAAATGTTGCGTTTGCTGTCCTGTTTGCAGAATCGATCGCTTTCACAATTATTGTGTTGTTTCCATCTCTTAAAGAAACATTTAGTTTAAAAGCGCCTCGTGAATAGTTATCTTCTGCAGATATTCTTGTCCTTTCAGAACAAGTGTGATTATAAGTGCTTGGTATTATGTTAAGATTCACATTTCCACTGGCTGTATTCAAATTTATCGAGTCTGATCTTGGCCCGATATTACAGCTTTGGTCCACTGCTGCAATTGAAAAACTGTAAGATTTGTTTGAATCAAGCGCTGAGATCCTGGTGTTTGGCCTTTGAACTCCTTTTATTGGAATGTCATTCATAAATATTATGTATTCATCAAAATCAAGAGAACTGCTTGAATTCCATGCTAGGTCAATGTAATTCGGGCCAACAGAAACATTTCTTAATCCAATTATCTTTTCAGGTGCGTCTCTATCGATTCCACCTTCAATCACAATAATTTGGACCAAAACATCTTTATTTACAACTCCTTCAATTTCTAGGATGGGTTCTCCAACAAATGAAGGGATTTGATTAACAAATATTTGTGGATCCATCAGATCCAGAAGGGTTTGCAGCAGCAATGTTGCTTCATTTCCAGATGGGTCAATAGCAAGGATAGTTATGTTGTTGTCGCCATCGCTTAACTGGGCAGACAGATTGACAAATCCATCATCATCGGCAATTGCCTGGTAATCCTGCTGTCCGCTATTGACATCAACCGATATTCTTGATTGCGGTTCAGTGTTGATGGTTAAGATTATCGGATTTGTGATTGAAATTAAGGGAACTGATACCTCAATAAATGGAGGATATATATCTCTAGGTTCAGTTGTGAAATCCTGTATTGATGAATTGGCGCAATTATTTCTTACATCACAGCTTTGCGCCTTAAAATAATATTTTGTGCCGTTCTGCAGATTGATCAATAAGAGTCTTGTAGATTCGCCAAATGCCTCAGATGTCTTGGAATTTATCAGGCTATCTTCAGTTAAACCATAATAGACAGTTGATGTTGAATTCTCATCTGTATTCCAGGTTATCAATGCAGTCCTGTCTGTCGCATTTGACCTTATTTGTGACATGTCAGGTGCAATTACATCAAATGGCGCATCTTCTGTTGTTGCATATACAGGAGTTGATGCAAGTCCAAGGTTTCCTGACGTGTCAATTGCTCTTATCCTATAAGTGTATTGTGACCTTGGCCTTACTGTGTTATCCTCATAATAAGTATTGGTGGTGTTTGCTATATTTACGTTTGACCTAAGGATCATGTAGTGGTCAAAATCATTTTCAGTGCTTCTATCCCAGCTGATTGACACTTTATTATATGTTAATGAAGTCAAGACAAGATTATTAACAGCAGCTGGGGCAGTTGAATCCTTAGTAGTGAAATTTCCAGTAGCATAAACAGATGTTCCAGTGCTGTCAGTTGAATTTAATTTGTAATAATAGTTTGTCTGCTCTGCCAAAGGTTCTAATGTTATTGTGTGGTTTGTGGTGCCATTAACACTTTGCGATCTTGTATTGGCAAGATTGCTTGGGTTGACTCCATAATGGACCAGTCCATTTGTTGCCTGGTCTGTCTGCCAGTAGATTGTTGCGCTGTTTCTTGTTACTGTTACATTTTCAGATTGATCATGAGAGATTGTGAGCATTAAAGGCATTTTCTCTGAATCTATTGTGATATAAGAAACGATTATTTGGCTCATCTTTCCAAACTGGCCTAATTCTACTGTGTTCTCCTTTTGTTTTATGACAACTGTGCCTGCCTCAAGATCCTGCGAATAAGCTAGTGGTGTTATGATTAATGATATCAATACAATAATGTTCAATATGTTCATCAGTTTCCACGCGTTACTTTTATTCATAGGTTTTCACTTATTAATTATTTTATTCAACTTCTTTTCATTATTTTATCGCCGACATCTTAACCAAATTTCTTCTTCCTTGCGTTTTCACCAAGCATTGTTCTGCGCTTGAAAACGTAAATTATTTTATTTTTTTATTAATTATAATCAAATTATTTTATCAATGCATAAATTGTGCTTCCTTGCGTTTTCACCAAGCAATTTGTGCACTTGAAAACGTAAATTATTTTATTTTTATCATAAATTTATTCAAGTCTGTTATTGTGCTTCCTTCTCGTTTTCACCAAGTATACTTTGCGCTTGAAAACGTAAATTATTTTATTTAAGTTTATTTTTTTAACTAAATTTATATTCATTTAATTATAAACAATTCTAACTGATCACCTCAGGTTTTGAAATCATTCCCGAATAGCTTTTCAATCCAGACATGAAAAGGTAGTTTTCATCCTCATTTTGTGCAACAAATTCTAGCACATGGAACTTCATTTTTTTGACTGTCTGAAGTTCATAGCTGTTAAGCTCCAGATCTCCTTCATAGCCGCCTATCATAACAACATCTTCGCTTCCAAACTCTCCCTTGATCAGGTTTATTGTTATCTTATATTTTTTGTCAGGAATCTCTGGCAATTGAAGCATCATATCTGACTCACCGCTTTCCGGATATACTGTATATGTATTATAATCGTCAGAGCTTATCTGGATGAATACATGCTCATTTTCTCCTAATGCTTCTTCAGCTCCTGCAGGCAATAAATTATTGTCGCTATCTCTTTGGTTGGTTAACTTGTGTTTTACAACTTCAATATTGTCAAGATTTACTAAAGGAGTCATTTCAATATTATTGGCAGATTCTATTTCAGATTGGATAAATGCTTTTGTTTCCAAATATCCGTCTTTAGTCAGAGTCAGCATTGCGTTGGGACAGCCTGGAAGCTTTATGATTGATTCATTTTGGATTCCAAAGTCACAGACTGCATTTCCGCAGGTGAAAGCCAGATTGACCCCAGTAACAGCTGCTTTTGATGCAGAATCGATATAATTCAAAGTGGTTATCCTGTCATTTGCATCTGCTCTGCAGTATTCTTCAACATCTTGAATATTTGATCCTTCAAATCTTGGGGATAATGCGGATTCCCTAGATGGCTTATTCTGCTGTACCATTGCCTGGAATGCAAACTTGAATACATAATCCTCATTTTTTTGTGTTTTCTCATCAAATATGGTTACTAAAACAGGAAAATCAAGGTCATATGTGAAATGCCATATGTTTATGCATAAGAATGATAATGCCTGTGTCGCTTTTTCTGAATTGCTCTCAAGATATCTTCCAGAGTTTGGCCTGATATTCATCTTGAATTTTTCCTTGTTTGTCGTGAATGAAACATGTGTTGATGGAAGTGTCTGTTCCATATCCCACACATATTGTTTGCCGTAATATGAATCCTTGAATCTGATATTTTTTACTGCATCAACTATCTCATCTTCATTATAAGCTGAATCTTTGACTTTTACAAAATCAAGGTTTGTCTGCAATAATCTGCTTAGGATATCTTTGATTTTCCTTGTATCCCATCGTTTTTTGCCGCATTTGATTTCCATCCCAGTGTAAGGCACATCATCTTCGCTGGTTAGAGCGATCAGATCGATTGCTTTTTCTTCAATAAATTTGTCAGAAGCCTCCCGCTCCATCACAATTCTTGCTAGTTCCAAAGCCTTTTTTACTCTTATAGGAATTGTTACTCTGAAATTGTTTAATTCTGTAATCTGCCCATTGCCTATATCTGTCAAAGTTATAGGATAAGATAGATCGACAGATATATCGTCCTGATTAAGGCTTGTTGTAATTATAGGATTTCCTGTCCTGATGTCAAATTGGCGTTCGAATGTGGAAAAATCAAGGCAATTTTCTATATTTTCCTGCACATATCTTGTTATTTGGCCGTTAACATATTCATTCGTGGGCACAAATGATTTTCCCTCAATCCACCAGTATGGAATTGCATATGTGTCCAATGGAGTTTTTTCATAGAATAAAAGCGGATTGTTCAATTCTTGAGGTATATAGATAAAGCCAGAATTTTGGCCGAGAAGATAGATGGCTTCTCTTGCATTCTTCTCAAGGCATGAATCCACAAATTGCTGGACAGGAGATTTTTGGACTGGTATCAAAGGCTGTTCGCTTGTGCTTCTTAACGCAAGGTAAGTCCCTAGAATTATCAGCATGATTATTCCTATAATTATGAAAAAACTGATCTGCCCCTTTTTATCCATTTTTCCCCTTTTTACTCAAAGTTGCTATAATTAATGTTATATGCAAAAAAATAATGATTTGAGTTTATAAACTTTATTAAAAATATGAGCATATTGAATATGAATTGCTGGACTGCAGTTTACTATTCTAAAGTTGTCATATGCCTTAGTATCTCTGCTGCAAAAGATTTGGCAAATGCAAAATACAGAGTGAATGTCAATATGCCTAGGAACAAGCCTGCATAAGGTATCAAATTAAAAAGATTATAGATTATTGCTGTAATGATGTATAATAAAGCAAGCATTATGTAAGGCATCACAAATTGTTTCACATTAAAGATGGTTTTCAATGATTTTTTTATCATTTGCATGCTTTGTTCATGCGCAAAATAATAATAAAGGATATAGCTAACATACATAGAGATGATTATCGTGACTATTGTCACATTGTATAGATATGCTTCCTTGACAAAAAATAATATTCCTAAGTAGACGAGCAATAACAGGAAAAATAAGGCCAGGTTCAGGACGAATAATTTTTTGTGGTAGCTAAAGCTGATCTTTTTTCCCGTAAGATAAGACCATACCCATCCTTTGAATATTGTCCATATCAGCACGATAAACAGGAACAGCAATACCAGAGCGATTCCAAACTTTATGAAAAAGCCTCTAAGCATTGATACTGCATTTGCCATATCTGCTTCCAGACTGTCATCAACAGCTCCACTCTGGATTTTTTCGGATATATCCGATATTTTAGTTGCTTCTCCTAGGATATCAAATTGTGTGTTTAATAGGCTTACAGACCCAGCAAGCGTTAATGTTATACAGACTGCAGCAATCAAGTCTACCAAAGAAACTGCCACAATCTTTTTGTTGAATGCATCCTTGAAATGCTTCCATGATAAAAACATGTTTGTCCTGATGTAGGATTTTTCTTTTTCCAGGAATACAAAGAATAAATAGATGAATGACCCAAATAAGTAGAATACTAAGTTTGTTGCATATAAAATATATTTATAACCCCTCTTTGTCTCTGATTTGTAGATATCATAGAATACCAATAGCCAGAGAGGGAATAATATTATTGCAATTGATCCAATAATCTGCCACATAGCTATTTTTCTGGATAGAGATTATTTAAATGTTATGGAATCTTGTAATTGATAATCCTTTATTTGACAAAAAGTTCTGCCATGTCTGATAACATTTTGGCTTTTTTCCAAGATTATGATATATGGAATTAACCTAATCAACACCAATTTTTCACATACTGCAAAGTTATTTGAGAAATTTAAGGCAGCAGCCGCAAATCTAGGAGTCTACTTCATGGATATCACTTAATTTGACTGCGCAGACCCCTAGTTATGATCAATATAAATGAAAGATGCCTACTGATGTTGGAAAAGACTAATAAATAGATTATACATAGCTTAGATGAGCAATTTCTCAATCTCCTTCAGATCAAACAGTCTTATATTTTCTTTTTTGGCAGCTTCAATCATTCTAGATGTGAAGCCTGACTTAGAAAACAATGCAAATTTCTCAATCCTTCTGTCAGCATTCCAGTCAACAAGTCTTGACTTTTCCTTTAGAGAATTAAACAAATCCATATCAACCTTTTTGTCAGACCACTTGCATTCTGCGAATAGGATCTCTTTTTTATCATCGTTTAAAGCAACGATATCTATCTCATCTCCTTTTCTTGACCACCAGTAGCCAACTTTAGTAAATCCGTCATCCTCAAATAAGCTTATCTGTGTCCTGCATAGTGACTCAAACTTTTTTCCAATGAATGAATTAAAGTCATGGTCTAATTTTTTTATCACATTCTTTAATTCACCTATACCTAATTCAGACCTGTACGGTTCGCAGAAGCTGAACCAAAAATGAAACAAGTTATCTTTAAATGTGTAGATTGTTTTCTTGCTTTTTGCTTTTTCCGTTATTGGCATATCTTTTTTAATTATGCCAAGCCGTATGAGGACTTTTAGGTATTTGTCAATATCCTGCACTTTAATTCCTGATTTGTTTGCTATATCCGATGTTTTTGTTTTGCCTTCACCAATAGCTTCTAGGATTGCCTTATAAACATCTGGTTCCCTCAATTCTTCTTTCAGTATGAACTCAACCTCTTCAAATAGAGTTCCTTCTCTTCTCAGAAGTTCTGCCTTTACATTTTCTAGAGTAGTAAGCTTATCAGAGAATTTTTCGAGATAAAAAGGAATTCCATCTAGTATTGACCAAAATTCAAGGTTTTTAATGAGGGAGTTTTCCGGAAAAAATTTGCCTGAATTATTAAATGACAAAGGGGCAATCTTATAATGTCCTGTTTTTCTTCCATATAGCGGGCTTTTTTGGCTCAAAGTTCCCTCCTCCATCATACTGATTGATGAGCCGCAAAGAATGATCATTATGTTGCTGTTTTTTAATTGTTCATCAACTATGAGCTGAAATATTGATGGAATGGCTGAGTCCTTTTCGACAAGATATGAGAATTCGTCAATTATCACTATCATTCTTTCTTTTATTTTGCCGGCCAAATAGGCGAATATCTGTTCTGGCTCGTTGCTTTCAATTGAAGGCTCATCAAGAAATTCTGCAATCTTTTTCTTGAATCTTGAAAAATTGCTTTCTGTGCCTCTTTTATCCGAAAGAAAATAAAGGTGTTGTTTTCCTTTTATGAACTCTTTGATAAGTTCAGTTTTTCCCACTCTTCTTCTGCCATATAGTATTATCAGCTCGAATCCCTTTCTTTTGAATCTTTCATCTAAGAAATTAAGTTCAGCTTTTCTATTTATGAATGTTAGGAACATAATGATTAGGATTATACTCCTATTATATAAATCTTTCTCTTGTTAAAATGGAAAATAAGAATAGTATAAATTCATAGGTGATATAAAACTATTTTCAAGAAAATATTATCATGCTTCAACCAACGCTACTTTTTTCTTAGCTTCATTCTCAAGAGAATCAGCTATTAATGCTCTCTCCAAATCAAGTAATCTTTTGGTGATTATGCTTTTGGAATTCAAAGTAAATAATTTTGTTTTTCCAAATCGCCTTGTGACTCTGACAATTCCTCTTTTCTCTAATTCTTCCCAGTAATGGAATAATGATGCTCTTGAGATTCCTGATCCTTTAACTATATCTGATTTCGAAAAATCCAGTCCTTTGTTGTCTAACAAAAAGTCGATTATCCTAAATAAGGGCATATCTCCAGTCAGCTGTAATAATAATGATTTTTCTTCCATATCATCAATATTGATAGGAAAGTATATAAATCTTCTCATTCAAAGTACGTTTTGGTGGACTTTTGTGTGGTCTGATGAAGAAATAAAAGGAAAAATATTGCATAAGCTGGCTAAATTAGGTAAGTTTGAGCATAGCCATACATTTATTGATAATTTGCCCAAAGGCTTTCCAAAAGAGATGAGAGGCAGAGTAAAGAATTCTATCAATGAATTATTGGAAATTAAGTAAATAAATTCCTATTGATTTGAATTTCCAATATACCAAAAAAGTTGAAAATAGAAAGTTTTTAACTTTTTTCAGTATAATCAAAGAAAGGATATTGATTGCAAAACCAACAAATTATGGATTAGAAATATCAATCAACTCTGAGGAACGTGAAAAAATTTTGTATTATATTGATAAGTTTCATGATCAATAAATCCCTGGATTTATATCTCCTGCAGGTGATCCAGGAGTTCCTCCATTGGTGACTGGCTCTGTCCATGGTGACGGGGCTCCTGTCGCATCTGAGAATTTGTCGCAGATTTCCTCAACTTTACTAGGGCTAAGCCTTGAATCAACTATGTAAAAGTCTGATTTGAAGACTATGCATACTTTCTCATATCGTTTTGAGCTTTCAAACACAAATGGCTGGTCTCTTCCTACATTGAAAGATTCTTCAGGCGCAACTTCCTTGTCTTCATTGTAGATCTCAATTGTTTGGTCTCCTTGCAGTTGCACATTAAATACAATTGGCTGTGTTTCAAATTCTGCTCTCTCCAGATTAGTCCTTTGGTTCATGATGAAATAAGTTATTTTATAGATATAGGTTGCGTTTCCTGTTTCTAGATTTCCTGAAGTGAGCCTGTCTCCTTTGATTGAAGCAGCTGGTGTCACTATTCCTGACGGTGTTTCTATGAATGCGATGTTATCCTGATCAATCTCAATATTGGATGCACATAAGGCAGATTCCCAGTATTCTGTTCCAAGGTAAGCTTTAGCAAACCACTGATCTACAGTCTCTTTCCATTTATTTAATGCCTCTTGTGAAATGAACAAGGATGAATACCCTGAAAGTCCCCGGAATTGGGTGAAAATGCGGATGAAATCAAATGTTCTGGCTTGAGTTCTACGACGTTGAGCTGCCTCTAATGCTCTTTTGGCTTCTTCTTTTATTTTATCAATTTTTGCTGCATCTCTTGGACTAAGCAATGCAGGATCTAGTCCATTGATATCATCAACAATTACTATTCCAGACATCTGTAATTCATTATGTTCATAGGGAGAATATGTTACAACACCTTCTTCATCAACAGAAATCAGGTATCCGTCACCATTCCGGTCAAAATCCCCATAATAGCTTGTATATCTTGAATCTTCAACAGTATCTAAATCCTCTAAATTATTAACAACTTCAAGATTATAGCCAATGCCAGACATCTCAACATAAGGATTTCCATCATCGTCAAGAACAACTTCCGGTGTGATTCTAGCAACTGGAAAATTTCCTTCTGTAATTGTAATCGATGGCAAAATATATGGTACCGCGCCTTGTGCATTTGATGAAACTTCATTTCCTTCCGCATCATAATATCGTGTCTGATAGTCAGTGTTTGTGGTTCTTGTAATTTGCCTATTCGAATCGGGAACAGTTATTTGTTCTGTTACTGTAACTCTTGTTGGTTGCCCCTGACTGTTATAGCTTCGTTCAGTCGTGATGCCGTTCCCTCTCTCCAGCTCATATCTGCTTTGATCTTGATTGACAATGGTTAATTTTTGGCCATTATTGCTCAAACTTACAGTACTTGTGTCTCCTGCCCGATTTCTTAAATTTGTTAGTTCTTGTTCAGTTACATGAAAATTTTGTCGGTTAAGAGTTATGAATTCAAGATTAACGCTACTTCCATCATCAGAAACAGCATAATTTACAGTAACAGGTGTATTACCAATCATTTGTGGAAGATGTAGAAAATCATGCCAAGGAACTTGAACTGCAGAACTTCCGTCATAATAATAATAATTTCCCGAATCATCAGTATAAACATCATATCTTTGGTCACCTATTTGCGAATAGAGCCCAGGAACAATTGATGTGTATCCATCTTTGTTAGCTTGAGTTCTGAAAGTTTGAGGTGTTAAAGCAGCCGCATCGTTTGTTAATACACCAATCTCCCTAGGTGTAGCTCTACGAGCATTGTTTGATGGTGCTGCTGATTCCGCAACAGGTGCTAGATCAGTTTGTGGTATACCCTCTGATCCTGAACCACCATCAACAACAAAATAAAATTCATTCTCATCAATAGCTCCATCTGAATTCTCATCTGATCCAATTAAATCGGGGTATCCATCATTATTATAATCAGCCTCAAAATAATCAACTGTTCCATCAGCATTTGTGTCTTCATAAAAAGAATCCAAGATTCGATCGTTATTTCTGTCAAACCAATAATATTCTAAAGAACCATCTGTAGTTTTATAATAATATTCACCATTAGAATTATACCATTCACCTCCGTACACATTTTCATAGTGCTGGCCATATAAATTAGGAAGTTCAGTATTAACTTGACCTGGGCCTTGTTGCTCACCATTTGCACCTGTAGTACCCGGTCCAGCACCTCCAGGAGTTGTCCCACCAGCACCGTTATTAGATGGTTGTGGTAAAGTTGCATCTGGATATGGATTTGTGTGAGTTTGAGTAAATGGTGGCCTATTCAAAAAATCAGTCGTTCCATCGGATTCAGGTGGTATATACCTAGTCCATAGATCAGTATTATGATCATAAAAATATGCTTGATTACCAACCATTGTGTAAACTGTGTCAGAATAAGTATAAAATGTTCGGTCAGAACTCGCTTCCCCAGCCATCCCAGTCTTCCCACCAAACTTCTCGATAAGGCCAATAAACTGCAGATTGATGTGCGGCGAGATGTTTACAGCAAAATAAAATGATCCCATAACTCCTAAGATGACGATCATCCCGATTATCAACGACGTCTTCTGTTTAGCATTAGTTTTCTTTGCCATTTTTTTAATTTTTACTTCATATTTTGTTAATCATCAATTGTGCTTCCTTGCGTTTTCACCAAGGAGTTTGTGCGGTTGAAAACGTAACTTATTTAATTTTAATAAATTATCGGAATTTCTTAAGTTATGTTCTGCATCATCCCGATTTAACTACAAATATTGTTCGGTTGAAATCGTAACTTTTTTACTTCTAGTTTATCCAATTCTCTTGATTTTAAGATTATCTCACCTTAATATATCCTGCAAGTTTTATCCCATTGATTATGTTATTGAATAGCTCTGGACTGAGCTTTGATAAGTCTTCCTCAAATAATAAATTAATAGTATGCCTTAATTTTTTCTCATATTTACTAAGATCATATTTTACATCCCTTGCTTGCACAAACACATCTATATCGCTTTCTTTGTGATATTCGCCTTTTGAGAATGATCCAAATAGGACTATGCATCTTGGATGAAAGCCCTCAAGATATTCAACTAATCCGCTGTTATGGATTTTTTCTACAAATCTAAGCTGTTTAAGTAATCTAAAATGTCGATCTGACTCATTTGCGCAAAAACTTAGTTTTTTCCCCTTGAGTATTAATCCATCTTTCATAAATCGGTTTAACATCCTCGAGACAGTTGTCTTGGGTATCTCTGTAAGTCTTGCTATTTCTCTTATCTGAAATTCCCTATTCGGCTCTTCAAAGAAAAGCTCCAAAATCTTGTGCTGTCCCATTTTTAGTCCGTTTGTCCCATATTTGGGACATCATCTATTAATTTTTTCAATAAATCAATTATATGATTAAATTCAAGCTTATTTTTCTTAATATAATCTTCATCAACAAAGTAACCGTCATAGCTTACCCTATTTCTTACATTTTTCAGATCATGCATTGCATTGGCTTCAAATTCATAATTTGGATATTTTGTATGAAAAAAGGATATCAAGCATTCATGGTTGTCTGATTTCAGGCCACAGGACAGCATTAAAGCTATTAACAGTTCTTTTATTATTTCATAATAGTCTTTTACCAACTTTGAAGCAGAGTTTGAGTCAAGCTTCACTTCCGCTATAAGTCCTTGTTCAATATTTGCCATTTTAATCATAGATTTAATCTTTTCTTTATCAACATCAACTTTCCTAATGAATTCTTTCCTGCACCTTTCATAATCCATAATTTCCTTCGTCATATTAGGTTTCCTTTTCTAAAATTATTCTGCTTCCTTGCGTTTTCACAAAGTGTTTTGTGCGGTTGAAAACGTAACTTTATTTAATTTTTATCTACTATGAATCATCAAACTCAATCTTCATCATCTTGATTTTCACTACTTCCTTCATCCAAGATAGCGCACATATCTCCTTGTATCTTCCACTCATCTGGATTCATTATGCTCCTGACTTCTCCAATTATTTCTCCAAATAAGTTCATCCATGTGGTAAATGAGCATAGTCCTCCTAAACTGCTAAACTTCCAGGCAAGATGAGCTGTTGAGTCACCAGCAGCAGTCACACATTCTGCCTTACAAGCCAGGGATAATCCAATTCCTAATGCAGCTAACGGATCTGATAATGCAGTTTTGATTATGCCCATCATATAATTAAAAAACGCTGTCCATGGAAGAACAGCAAATATTTCTCCATAAATATATTTGCATGTCTGATATTCTTTAGTTTCATCACAAGTAGAAATTGGAACACCGTTACCTTTAACTGCTTCTTGAAGGCAAACGCCATAACCACATTCTATTTGTCTATATTTGTCAATTCCGTAGATTATACCAGGAATACATCCAGTAAGAATAGCGACTAATAAGTTATGTCTGGAATCTGCATAATGCTTATAGTCAAGACCGCCTGTAAAAGGAAGATCATCCAAAGCATCACCTGCAAGTCCATCCCAGCTTGCCATTGAATTAAATACTCCGCCAATTCTTCCAATTATGCCTCCTGAAGTTCCTTTTTTATCGCTATCTTTGTCTTTTGATCCAGAACACGTTACAAAATTACAGAATGGAGTCAATACTTTTGCTAATCCTCTTCCTGTATCCTGCATTAGATTTGATCCAATACATGTTTCAAGCTGAGCAGGCTCTAATGCAGCTGCCGCTGGCGTTCCCTTAAATGCGATTGCAAGCGCAGTTACTTTCTTATCAAAAAGATGATAAGCAAGTGTAACTTTATGATACAATCCAAGTAGCTGACACACCTTCTCCGCATAGAAGAACAGTTTCCTTAGCATTCCTATTATCTTCCATAGCCCTTCTGTTTTTTTCTTAACTTCATCTATCTTTTCGTCAACTTGTTTTGAAAACTCACCAAGAGGCAGATTATAGAATTCTATTGTTATGCTTACATTTTCTATCTCAGGCAGTATTATTGCATTATCCCCAACTTTACTTCTTATTGTTAAAGGACAATTTAGATTTACGCTATTAATCCTATATTCATTTCTGGCTAAAACAAGTTCAATTATCTGGTTGTTGTCAAAAGGATTTGTGTCTCCGCCGCCAACCTTGATTAATCTGTTAGACTGCAGATAACTTGAGCCATTTCCAGAGCATGGTCCTTTCTCTAAATAAAGCAGCTCAGCATTTGGAGAACTAAGCGAAACCCTGCAATAAACTCTGTGATTTACAAAAGGAGCTGTCTCTCTGTCTAATGGGTTTGGTGAACAAACAACAGAATTTGTCCAATAGTTTGGTGTTGTGATATTTTCATTTCCTAGTATCCGCACAGGAACTTCTCTTATCACTTTATTTCCTGCAAAATCAGTAAATGTAAGTGTTATCGAAGAATTGAATGGTCCTGTTCTTGTAATCAAAACATTCTGAAAGATACATCCCCATATATTAGTATTATTTAATCTCTGGCACATTGTGGAAAGGTTCTCATTTCCATTTATGATCGAAAGATTTGCGCTAGCTGTTAAATTCGTATCTTCTGCAACTGTTGCAGTTATTTTTAATGTATCTCCAGTTGCTGGATATAATGTTGGATTTCCATTATGAAACCCTTGGACAACAACTTGTTGCACTATTGGAATATCGCTGTCAACCTTGACATTTGCAAAATAAGTCCCGTTCGCAATCAAGTTGCCTACATCATCTGCACTGTTAGCTGTAACTGATATTGTCCGTTCTCCGCTCGCAACATTTGTTGATATGTTGTCAAAATAGCACGCTGTAGCTGTGCACCTATCTGCTTTTTTGATGCCTAAGCCAAGGCTTCCTAGATCAAGCCAGACATTTTTCTTTCCAAAACCAGAGCCTGTTTCCTGAAAATTCACAATTATTGTTGTATTTCCTCCAATAACGCTTTGTTGTCCTAGCATCCTGTTTGTTGTTACAGAAGTGACAATCGGCCTTACGCCGTCAACTGTTAGTCCTAGATTTAATTGCTGTGTTGCAGTGTTTCCAAAATTGTCTGTGGCATTAACTGTTATAGCCTGATTGCTGACTGAAGTAAGATCCGCATTTAAGTTAAAAAAGCATTCATATCCATCAGCAATCCTATGGCAAGTTGCTGTTGCGCGATTTGATGTAGAAATAATATTGGAAAAATCTCCAAAAACCATTGAAGGATTTAATTCGCTGTCATGCACATCAACATAAACCCTTACACTTGTCCTGCTTGATGGCACATATGTTATATTATTGCCTTGAAGGTCTTTTACAACCAGATTATTTATTGTTGGCTGTTGTGTATCTAAAAAGACATCTACAGATACTGGTTGTGATGATTGGTCAAACCTGTCTTTTGCAATTAGCGTTATTGTGTTATTCCCTTGTGAAAGTGATGCAGAATTGAATGTTAATGTGCCTGAATAAGCGCATTGCGCAGTATTAACAAGTGAATTATTTAGTATTGTTAATCCAAGAGATGCACTAACTTCTTTTATTCCAGTGCATAAATTAGTGCAGCTAGATTGCGAACATGCAGTATCAGCAATAGTATAACTTAAAGTTACATTTCCAGCTCCAATCCTGCTTGGTGTTGCTGTTGCTGAACTTATTGTTGGAGCAATGCTGTCAACCACAATTGTTCCTGTTCCAGTTGAAGACTTTAGCGCAGCATCTGGATTTACTCCATTAAGACTTATAATGTATCCATCATCAAAATAATTGATTGTATAGCTAACAACAGTATTACTTGAATCAGTTTCTCCTGTTGCAGGTTCTCTTGCTAAGCATTGATATCTGCCTGAACTTGATGGGCTGCATGATTCAAAATGAGTTGCCGTACCGATCCAGACTTGGTTTGCTGATATTCCATCACCATCATTATCTAATATTACACTTATGTTGGCATGATCCTGGAGTTGCCTTCTTACTCCATTTATTCCATCTTTGCCAGACACGTTTACAGAATTGATGGAATATAGTGGCATGTTTTCTTCTTTTTGCAAAAGTGTGCTTTCAGAAATATGACTTATAGAAGAAAATAAGCCCGAATTCAAAACAGTCTTTTCTTCAATAGAATATGTAGATTCATCAGCAGCAAATACAGATGCTGTATAGATTGGCATTGTCAATATCAATAATATTATAAAAAACATGTTCACTTTTTTCATGACTTTTAGTTTATCCATGTTAATTGTATTCGGGCTCGATTTCCGAGCGGTAAATATTTGAGTATTCATCAAATTTTGATGTTATCTCTATATCTGAAAATCTCTGTATATCATCTGGATTTATTCCTATTGCATATACTTGAATTGAATTCTTATTAAGGTCGTCGTTAGTAATATCAATAGTGATATCTGCACCACCTGTTTGTGTATCGTTTGCATAAACCTCATAGATTGTATAAGGATGATCATCATTATCATGATGTTCTCTTTGCGTGTGCAAAACATTCTGTTTGCCCTCAACTATCCTAATTTTCATATTATACATTCCAGGAGCTAATTGCACAATGTTTCTGACAGCAGGATCATAATTAACTCCAGTTGTATATTCAAGTTCTGTTGGCCCAGCTGATTTAGTGAATATTATTGAAGCATTCTCATACGAATTAAGTACAACAGCAGTATCGCTTAGTGTCCATCCTGAGTATTTAATTAGATTTTTCTTCTTCAGCACAATGTTCATCTCTTTTAATGGATCAATGTTCTGTGATATTTCTGCAGGCTCATCTAATATTGCGCTGAATGGTATCGATTTTTGCTGATAGCCTTCTTTAAGGGAGTGCATTA
>Ga0209541_10008145_pt1 | contig 17402 bp, 26 predicted proteins | sample RifCSPlowO2_01_FD_184027 | JGI IMG/M metagenome (GOLD analysis project Ga0209541, IMG submission 184027) | Groundwater microbial communities from Rifle, Colorado - Rifle CSP2_plank lowO2_0.1 (SPAdes) (version 2) | ecosystem: Environmental > Aquatic > Deep subsurface > Groundwater | place...
AACTTTTTTGGAAAACTTTCCACTTTTAATGAGGGCTGCGGCCTCTTCCTCATAAGTCCCGCCAATTTCGCCAAATAAAACAACTGCTTTTGTTTGATCATCCTTTTCAAAATCTTCCAGCAAATCCGCAAATGTTGAACCTACTAAAATATCTCCACCAATTCCGATGACTGTTGATTGACCTATTCCGTTTTTTGTTAAAATCCAGGAAACTTCAGATGCCATTCCTCCTGATTTAGAAATTATCCCTACACTTCCTTTAGAGTAAACTCCCCTGGGGTCATCTCCGCCTATTGATCCTACTTTGCCAATCCCGGGAGAGATAATCCCAATTGAGGAGGGACCTACAATTTTTACTCCAGCTTCTTTGGCCAAAGCAATAGCTTTGGCGCTATCTGCAATTGGGATATGTTCTGTTAAAACATTAATTAAAGCAATTTTGCTTTTAATTGCCTCTTCTATTGCTCCAAAGCTGGCAAAATTAGGTACAGATATAAAAGAGGTATTAATGCCAGGATGGTTTTCCAAAGCTTCTGCTATGGTGTTATAAACAGGGACTCCATGTACTTCTTGTCCACCCTTTCCCGGAGTTACCCCTGCCAGGACTTTGGTCCCATAATTACGCATTTGCAAGGCTACTTTCGAGCCCTCTTTGCCGGTGATACCCTGTATTAAAACTTTTGTTTTTTCAGTTACCAGTATTGCCATAAGCTTTCTCCACCATGATTTTTGCAGTTGAAGTCATTGGTGTTTCCCGACCATATATATGAAAATCAAATCCTGCTTTTTTGCCTATTTTTTTTAGCTCCTCAAAAGCTTTTTTATCATTTGGCCCACCACGTCTTATCACAATTGGATAATTTGGCTTTGGTTTAACTGCTCTTAACCCTTCCACAAATCCCATTAATGTTTCATAAATATCTGTAAAATTTGCTGTTCCTCCAACTAACCAACAGCCTTTTAATCCTTTTTTAGATAACATAATTTTAGTTAATCTTTTAATCTTTTCTCTGGGAGGATTACCTGAATGTTCAGTATAGTTGGCAGGCTTACCTCCTAAGGAAATTAAAGCATCCATATTAACAACAGACCCTCCCCCTCCTGCAGCCAGTACTGCTATATCTCCATCCAAATCCCAATAAACAGAGCCTGCAGTACCCCGATGGTCTCCTTCATCAATTTTCCTGGCTTCAATTTCAGCCTCAGTTGGAGGTCTGCCAAACAAGTTTCTCTGGGGAAATTTTATCTCTCTTCTAAAATCAGCGTCATCATCCAGGATTACCTTAGCATCCAAAGCCCAAACTTTACCCTCTTTATCCAAAACCAAAGGATTTATCTCAGCCAGTTCACAATCATATTTAGTAAAAACTTCCCATAATTTTTGAGCTGTATCTTTTAACTGCTCTGGCAAGTCATCAATAGAGGCAGTTTGAACACCTTTCTCTTCTACCCCTGTTCCTCCTTTGCCAAAAGTTAAAACAGCCTCTCTTGTTTTTGTTGAATAAGAAAAAGACAGATAATATTCTTCTTCAATATCTATTCTCTGCTCTGCCAAAACTTTTTCCACTTTTTCTCCATTGATTATTTTCCCAAAAAGCCCTTTTGGATCATCAAAAACAATTCCACCAGCCTGGGCTCTTTTTCCGGATAAGAGCTGTGCTTTAAAAACCAGAGGGGGCTTTAAGCTGACACTCTGATATTCTGATACACTGACTAACTGGCTTTCTGGCACATTAATCCCACAAGTTTTAAATAATTCTTTCCCCTCATGTTCATACAAAAGCATATTTGTTAAATTTCAGGTTTACCATATAACTCATAATGCGTTCCCAAAATCGTAAAATATGCAACTGCATCTTCTTCTGTGTATTTCTCTGTATATAGGGCTCTCCAGTCAGAAGTAATATCTATGCTGCTATATCCAATGTATTCATCTCGCAGTGGATGATTATTCAAGATTAGATCATTGGGGTTTTTTAGAAAAAGTAAGATTCTCTCTTTGAAGCTTTTCCGTATTCTGACATCTACTTTTTTGAGCTTTTTCAAGAATGCGGGATCATAAGTAACGATCATATCCCCTGTTTTTCAAGCCATGCAACTGCCTCTTTCCCTGTTTTAAATAACGGCGAATGATTACCCTTTTTCCAGTTCAATTCTGCCTGACGCAGAATTTTTCTGGTAGCTTCATTTGGATATTCATCGTACGAACTAAAAGTTACGGTTTTAGTTTTAATCAATTGTTTAAGCCAGGCATTAATCAGAGCACTTAAACTAAGCCCAAGTTGGCTTGCTACCTTTTGGGCTTTTGCTTTTAATTGTGGTTCTGTTTTAATGTAAATTGCCGTGGTATTCATAACAAAAATAGTATATACAAAGTATATATCTATGTCAACAGCTAGCTATTTTAATTTATCCCTAAATTGATCGTAGCTGGTTAAGGTGGGAGTATGTTCACTTACTTGATATTCTTGTTTAACAATTATTTTGGTATTTTCTTTAACATCTTCATGCAAAACTACTCCGGGTCCAACCAAAGAATTAGCTCCTGCTCTTACTCCTGGCATGATGGAAGCATTTACCCCTATCCTTGATCCTTTTCCTGCTATCAAACCTAACTTACTTCTTCCTGTATCCATTTTCTCCTCTCCCGCTCTTATAGAATTATTATCTAATCTTAAATTAGCCAAAACTGCCCCAGACCCCATGCCAAAATCTCCTTCAATAACGCAGTCTCCTATATAATTGGTGTGAAACCAGCAATTTCTCCCAATATAAGATCTGGTAATATCTGAATTAAAACCAGTCACACAGCCTTGTTCTAAGTTTGATTCCCTGACCATGGAGTTATTTCCCACAATACAATTTTTACCAATGTAACAAGGACCCTTGATTACAACTCCTTCAAACACTCTAACCCCATCTTCTATTACTACTTTCCCTTCAATAATAGCTTTCTCTGATATTTTTGCCCCTGAGGATATTTGTTGTTCAATAGTAGATAAAAAGTAACCTGTAATATCTAAAATCTGCCATGGATATTTTAAAGGAATCCATTCGCCTGTGTACTTAGAAAATCTTACATCCATTCCATCACTAATCACCTGGTCTAAAGATTTCTCATAGACATCATCATTGTCTGAGATAGTTTTTTCCAGAATTTCTATTAATTTTTTCCCGTCTTTAAAGTAATCAACCACCAACTTAACTAAATCAGAAGGTTCATTTCCTTCCCCTGGTTTCTCTGCTATTCCCTTTACCTTTTCCCCTTCTACCCTTAGATATCCTCCAGGAAAATATTTATCAACTTTAAGCCCTGCCAAAACCATATCAGCCTGAGTCTCAGAAGCTGTAGTCAAAACATCCTGATAGACTCTTTCCTCCAAAACATCCTCAGCATTAATAACCAAAATCTCACCATTTATATAATCTTGAGCAGACAAGACAGCGTCTGCCATACCCTTTGGTTCAGCCTGGATAGCTATTTGGTGCTTTATATCCAAACCAGAGGCTATTTGGGAAACTTGGTCTTTAGAAGACTCTTTAGTGACTATGATAACTTCATCAAAATTGATTGCATCTTTGATTTTTTTTAAGTTATGATAAAGCAGGGGTTTGTCCAAAAAAGGCAGCAAATATTTTTCCTCTGTAATTGGCCACATCCTCTTCCCTTCCCCACCTGCTAAAATAATTACTTTCATACTTTAATAATACCTTATTTTTAAGTACCAGGGGCGGGGTGCGCGCCCGCGACCGCCGGGATATGAATCCGGTGCTCTACTAGCTAAGCTACCCTGGCATACTGGAATTTTACCATAAAACAGGCTGCTTGACTCAGCTTCCCTATTAGGTTTAATCTAATATAACTATAACTTATGTTTTCATCAGAAAAAATCTTTGAAAGAGTTGCCGGTGCTCCTGCTGCTGCTTTGGAGAAAACCATTGATACTTCAAAACTCATTAGTGAAACATTTGTGACCAAAAAACAACTTGGTCATGCCAGAAACTACTGGAAGTCACTTGGTCCGGGTCTTGTTACCGGGGCTGCGGATGATGATCCATCCGGAATTGCCACATATTCTCAAACAGGTGCCCAATATGGCTTCCAGCTACTTTGGCTAGCCTCATTCACCTTTCCTTTGATGGCTATTGTGCAGGAAATGTGTGCCAAACTGGGCCTGGTGACCGGCAGAGGTTTGGCTGCCAATATTAGGCAATATTATCCTAAATGGGTTTTATACTTGGCTACTTTTTTACTTTTTTTTGCCAATTCTTTAAATATTGGAGCTGATCTTGGAGCTATGGCCAAAGCAACTCAATTGATTTTCCCGCACCTTAGCTTTACTTCTTTAATTTTAGGCTTTACTGTTTTTTCTTTAGGATTGCAAATTTTTACCACTTATGAAAAGTATGCTAAATACTTAAAATGGTTAGCCTTAGTGTTGCTATCTTATGTTTTCTCTGCTCTAACTGTTAATTTAAACTGGAATGAAATATTACAAAAAACTGTTATCCCATCACTCGCTTTTTCCAAAGACCAAATCTTTTTAGTTACTGCTGTTCTGGGTACTACTATTTCTCCTTATTTATTTTTCTGGCAAACTTCTCAAGAGGTAGAAGAACAAATCTTAGGAGGTAAGACTACCTTAAAACTTCGCCAAGAGGAAACTACTAAAGCGCAGGTGAGAAATATGAGAACAGATGTTTGGTCAGGCATGTTTTTATCTAACTTAGTAATGTTTTTTATCATTGCTGCCTGTAGCGCCACTCTATTTGCTCATGGAATCACAAACATCACAAGTGCTGAGCAAGCTGCCATAGCCTTAAGACCTATTGCAGGCGAAAGAGCCTATTTGCTATTTGCTTTGGGCATTATTGGTACAGGACTACTGGCTATACCCATTTTGGCTGGATCTGCCTCCTATGCTATCTCAGAAAGTTTTGGCTGGAAATTAGGACTATATAGAAAATTAAAAGAAGCTAATGCTTTTTATGGAGTAATTATTATCTCCACTTTAATCGGGGTAGGGATAAACTTTGTCGGGATTGATCCAATAAAAGCCTTAATTTATACTGCTGTGGCTAATGGTTTAATTGCTCCGGTTATTTTGATCCTGATAGTACTGATGAGCAGTAATGTGAAGATTATGGGTAATTGGGCTAATGGCAGACTGACTAATTCACTTGGTTGGTTAATTACCATACTAATGATTATCGCTGGAATAGCTACCATAATTTCTCTGTTTACCTAAAAGGATATTACTGAAAAACTTTTTAATCTTCTTTTCCCTTGTCCAGCTTTTAATTTCTGCTTCTCTTTTTAAAGCTTCCGAGCGGGTAAGAAATTGTTGCTTATAAATTAGCTTAATTGGCTTGTGGGACCTGGTATACCTTCCTCCTTTACCATTTTTGTGCTCAGAAAATCTTTTTTTTAGATTATTTGTGATCCCAGTATATAAAGAATTATCTTCACAAAGAAGAATGTATAAATACCACATGATTATATTCTACTGAAAAGTTGACAGAATTATCAGTTTTTGTTATTATTACACTGTATGAAGAATATTCAACGCTCTACTGAGGTAATTTCTATCTCTTTATCAAGAAAAACCGCTGAAAAGTTGGAAAAAGTAAGGAAACTAAATGGCCAATCCCGTAGCGCCTTTATTTCCTCTTTAATAGACCAAAACGCAGAAGAACAAAGATGGGAAAAGATTTATACAAGAGGCGCACAAACAGCCAGACAATTTAAAATAACCTCTGAGGAAGATATTGACCGCATTTTGCATGAAGCCTAAACTCAGAGTTGTTTTTGATACTAATATTTACATTTCAGCGATTATTTTTGGAGGTAACCCCAGACAGTGCCTGGAGTTTGGCAGAACCTTTGAGATTGAGCTATTTTGCTCCAAAGCAATTCTTTTAGAATTAGCTGAGAAATTACAAAATAAGTTTAAGTGGTCAGGAGCAGAGGTAATGGAAATAATCGGAGGACTTTCCCGTTTTGTACATATATTTAATCCCCAGATTACGATTGACTTGATAAAAAACGACCCGTCAGATAATAGAATACTAGAAGCAGCTTCTGAGATTAAGGCAGATTATATGGCCTCAGGTGACAAAAAACATCTTCTATCATTGACTAATTTCCAAGATATCCCTATCCGATCTGCAAAACAGTTCCTGGAAATTTACTACAATTAGCTCTACTAATAGGCGGAAACATTGACTTAGTAAGCCATCAAGGCTACAATACTTTTCGCGGGGAAGTGTAACGGCTGCACATCAGGCTCATAATCTGAAGGCAGTGGGTTCAATTCCCACCCCCGCAACACAGTTCCAGTTATAGTGGCTGCATGAAACCTTTAAGCTATCGGATAGTAATCAAAAAAGCACGCAAAGTTAGACCTGTTATACTACTTAAAAAATATTTTCCACCAGCCCAGCCAATTTGGTAATCTTATTTGAGCTGATTGACTTGTGCCTAAAATTAGTTTTAGTTTATCATCCGGAATAATCACTGTTGTTTCTCCTGGTTTGCCTAACCCCAGCTTATTTCTGGCTTGCTGCTCTATAAACTCCGGTGATTGGATTTGAATCAGTTTTTTCTTTAATTGCCTATTCTTAGCCTCCAGTTTATAAACTACATCAGCTGCAGAAGATAATCTTTCTCCTGATTTGAGAGCATCGGTAATTTGCCTTAACAAATTGTAGGCAATCAGCAAAACCAGTAAAATTATGGCCCCATAAATGAGTTTCCTAATCATAAATCTAATTCTCCTCTTGACAACTATACCCTATAATATTACGATGCATGATATGGTTTCTTTGCGCGATGCCCATCAACAATTTATCGGACACCTGCAAGGCAAATCCCGTGCCTCAGCTACTATCTTAGCCTATGGTAAAGATATTGAGCAACTGGTGGATTACTTACAAAAATTGGGCAAAACCGATCCAAATGAGGTTGCAACCGAGGATTTACAAGCTTTTATGGATGGTTTAGCTAAAGATTCTTATACTCCTAAATCAGTCTCCCGCAAAACCAATTCAACTAAGACCTTTTTTAAATTTTTGAAAGCTAATAGTGTAATTTCAGATGATCCGGCAACTTCCCTGGCTCATCCTAAGTTTGAGAATAAACCTCCCAGAATTTTAACAAAACTTGAATACCGGGCCTTAAGAGACGCTGCAAGAGCTGATATCAGAATGGTGGCTGTTATTGAGCTGCTTTTACAAACAGGTATCAGAATTGGAGAGTTAGCCAAACTTCGGGTGGAAGATGTTAATTTAGCAAATCCTACAACTTTACATGTTCCTCTATTTGAAGGATCGAATGAGAGAACCATCCCCTTAAATAAATCAGCTGCTGAGGCTGTTGCTAAATATTTAGAAATCAGACCTAAATCCCCTTCCCATTCTTTGTTTATTACCAAAACCGGCAGACCTTTGCTTATTAGAAATATCCGGACTGCTATTGACAGATATTTTAGGTTGGCCGGCATTAAAGAAGCCAAGGTTAATGATTTAAGACATACCTGGGTAGCCCACCAGCTTCAGTCAGGGGCACCTATAATTATGGTGTCTAAACTGGCAGGCCACAAAAGGCTTTCAACAACCGAAAGATATCTTCAATTCATCCAAGGCCAAACAGTGGATGGAAAAGTTAAATTAGAAGAACTGTAATGGTGAATGGCGGAGGAAGCATGGGTTTACATACTGTAATTTTATCTACTGAACCATTCTCTCCAGTTTTTTGGCCAGCCAAGAAGCAGGAGTAAAGCAAGTGGTGCGCCCCAATTAGCCCAGCGTTCCACGAAATCCCAAACTGGCATTCCGACTATTGGACGCAGAAGCGCGGTCCAAAATCCCCAGAACACCATCCATAAAAGTGCAAGACGAACTGGCTTAACGAGAATTAGAATTGCTAATGCGATATCTATTACTCCGATAAGGAAAAGCAATTGTGTTGCTGTTCCTGCGTCAGAAACACCAAATTGGGAAAACCAGCCAATCCAATCCTTTTTGCCCTGCAAGGCGAAAACCCCATGACCGATGAATTCACCGGCAACAGTAATACGTAAAACCCATTCAATTTTTTTGTCATTTTCCATAAGCTTATTTATTTTATCATAATTAAAATTTTAAGGAAATGAACAACTGACAAAGGGTTCATTCGAGTGGGCGGACCTGGATTCGAACCAGGAACCTTATCTGTATAAGAGATTTGCTCTACCGTTGAGCTATCCGCCCGAACTGGTGGCCATTATACTAAAGGTTTGAGCGCTGGGCAATTCCGGCTTCTACCTGTACTACATCCCGGCCAAACTTGAGCCTTGATAATTCCTTTATGGCATGGCCAATTTGAGGATTTAGCATTGCTTTCCATTTAACCATATCTTTGGTAGTATCCAAAGAAAATGGCACTAGCGGCTCTCCTGAAACTATGGTTTTAATATAGGCATGAGGAGATTCAATATTAACCAGATCCTGTTCGGTGAATGTTGGGGAAAACTCATGCTGCAAATAATTAGCATCTGTTACCCCTACCCTGAAGGCTACCACTGTACCAACATTACCAAAAACCGCATTTTTCAAATCTTCTCCAATTTGGCCAATAAACTGGTTAGCCACAGTTAAGTTCAGCCTATATTTTCTGGCCTCAGATAAAATATCAGCAAATGTTTCGGTGGCAAAATTTTGAAACTCATCAACATAAAGGTAGAAATCCTTTCTTTGCTCCATCGGGATATCTGTCCGGGACATGGCTGCAGCCAAAATCTTGGGTACTAAAATTAAGCCTAAGAAATTGGAATTTTCCTCCCCCATTTTTCCTTTAGACAGATTCATGATTAAAATTTTCCCCTCGTCCATGACTTTTCGCAGATCAAAAGAAGACTGGGACTGGCCGATGATATTTCTCATCATTTTATTGGTGACAAACCTACCGAATTTAGAAACCGTATAATCCAAAACCTCTGATTTATGAAAATCAGTTGTTTGGGCAATCTGGTCAGTCCAATACCTTCTGACCACCGGATCCTGCACCAGAAGTAATAACTCTTTGACAAAATTAGCATCAGTCATGATCCTCATTACCTCAACAAAGGTGGCACCAGGCTTGGCCATAGCTGTTAACATGGCATTTCTAACACCATGTTCAAAACGCGGTCCGATAATGCCGGTTTTATTAGGATCAAATAACTTGTACATTAAACCTATAATCGAAGCCACTACAAAATGTCTTTGCTGTTCGCTGTGAGCCTCCAGCATGTTTAGACCAAAAGGGCGGGTCACATCTGATGGATCAAAATAGATTACATCCTCTGCCCTGTTTGGGGGAATAAGCTCCAGCATTTCTTCTGCCGCATCTCCATGAGGATCAATAAAACAAAGACCTTTACCTGAAAGGATATCCTGCAACATCATGCTTTTTAAAAGTTCTGACTTACCAGTACCTGTTCTACCTATAATATACATATGCCTTCTTCTATCATCCTCTGAGACATACACTGACCTGTCCACTCCCCGGAAAACCGATTTTCCCAAATACAAACCAGAGGTGGGGATTTTTTCCGGAGCCGGAGCTCTTCTGGAAGATAACCAGGTAATGTAAGGTGTCTCTATTGATTTATTGGGAAAATGAAAAAGAGAAGCCAATTCATCTGCGGTCAAGACTGAACCTTTAGAATACTTAGGCAAATAGCGATAGATAAAATCAGTTAAAAAACCTTTCTCTGATGGGATTTTGGCTCCGGCAAAATTGTTATATGGACCGCTAAATTGTTCAAAAGCAGCTTTAATATTAGTCAGATGGGCTTTGGCAGAATCCTTTGAAGTTGAGGAAGTCACAATTCTAATCACCGTCTCAAAACCGCTTTTGGAAATCTTACCTTCCACTGCTTCCAGTTGTTTGGCATCAGGAGGCGGTTTGGGCTGATCTGCTTTTCCCGGATCTTTTTCTTTTTTAACCCATTTTTTACCAACCTCTTTCCACTTACTATCTGATGGAGAAAACATCAGCTGAATAGCTGCTCCCTCCTCTGGTTGCATTTTGGCTAAAGCTGAAGTTAAAGCTGACAGCGGATCTGTTGGTAAATCCCTAAAGGTTTTGATGGGAAAATAATCCGCATTTTTAAGTTTTAGCTGAGCATAAGCAGTTTGAGAATTTTCCGAAAAAATATTATATTCTGAGGTTTCTTTAATATCTGCATCAGGATACGCTCCATGTATCTGTTTTTCCAAAAGATCCTGATGTGATTTATGACAGGACACAAAAAATCTGATTGATTCGTGAACAGCTACTATCTCAAATGACAAATGGGGTTGAGGTTTAAAGGTACCTAACATCCCGCCTGATTGCCGTAGGGATGCAAAGGTGGCAAATAATTGTTCTGCAGCATCAATTTTAATCTCATTTCCCCTGGGAACTTTAATCTGTAAAAGGACAAATTGTAAAGAGGATTTTTCCCTGTTTCTATACTTAATCCAACCTACCAAATACTTTTTTATAAAAAGAAAAATCCCAACCAGTAACAAGATCGCAGCCAAAACTGCAATAATTACCATTATTAAACTGACAAAATCAGGCCCTGTACTAGTTGTTACTTCCATTTTTTTAGTTTTTTTGCTCTCTCCCAAGCCAATCGAAAAGGGTTCCTACTGGCTATTCTATCCCTTGTTCCCATTCCTTGCCCACTCATCAATTCATCAAAAGTGCTGCCTGCAATATGGGTTGCATCTACTCCTATTTGTTTTAATTCTTCGGAAAGAGGAATAGGTTTTTGTCCCTCAGGTTGAATCACACCTGCCACTTTCTGTAAACTTACATCACGCTGTTCGGCAGATTCCATAGCCTAATTATCTCATAAATTATATAATCCTAATACTATGATCTTGAAAGTATTAGAGAAAAAATGGGAAACAGAAGATGTTTTTAGTTTGGTTTTGGAAAAACCTGATAATTTTAACTTTTATCATGGACAGTATTTGGATATTGGATTAGCAAATGATACCAGGGCTTTTACTATCTCCTCTTCCCCTACTGAAAATTTCATTATGATAACTACTAAAAAAGGTAGAAGTAGATTTAAAAAGATGATGGAAGAATTAAAGATTGGGGATTTGATAACAACTTCTCATCCAGCTGGCACTTTTACCTTAGACGAATCATCCCCAGCCATTTTTTTAGCCGGAGGCATTGGCATTACCCCATTTAGAAGCATGATTAAATATGTTTTAGATAAACAAATTTCTACTTCTATGACCCTAATTTATTCAGCAAAGGGAAAGTTTGCCTTCAAGACAGAGTTGGACCAATGGAAGAAACAATTGCCTAATCTGAAAATTAACTATTTGAATACCGGCAAAGCAGACCGTTTAAATAGGCAAAAACTGCTTAAAACTCTTGATCCGGCTTCTGTATATTATCTGGTAGGTTCGCATAGTTTTGTGGACAATCTAGAACAAGTCCTTCTTAACTTAGTAGTTGATAAGACCAGTGTTAGAACAGACAGGTTTGATGGTTATTAATTTTTGCAGACTACTTTGCCTACTATTTGATCCGACAGGATAGGTCCAAAGTGCCTGGAATCTGTGCTTTCTTCTCTATTGTCTCCCCTGACAAAAACATGACGGCCGTCGTATTTTTGTATGCGTTTAACCATCTCTTGCCCATTAACTTTTATTACCACAATATCCCCTATTTTAGGTTTATACGCCCAATTAAAACTCAAAATATCCTGACCAGGCTGAAGGGTAGGACTCATGGAATTACCATTTATAATAAATCTAGATACAGGAGCTTTCACTTCTTGGTTTGATCAAAAATATCAGCCATTTGGTCTACTGATTCAACTAATTGTTGAGCCTTAGCTTCATCCACAGCTCTTTTATTATCAGAACAAAGTTTGGTTGTTTTCCAAACAAGATCATGAAGGTCTAGAAATTTCTCTAAATGCTCAGCCTTAAAATAATCTGTCCACAGAATTAGCACTTCCCTTTTACAAATTTCTGCATGCTCTTCTTTAACTTTCACCATTCTGACAAAGTTGTTTTCATCATTTAATGACTTTTCTTTTGGTAATTCACTGATCTTTTTGACCATTGTTAAAACAGTCTTGGCAGCCAGCTGAGCATTATGCGGATCATAAATCCCACAAGGAATATCACAATGGGCAAAAACAGGTCTTGTAGGGAGTAATTTTATTAGACTATCCAAAAATTTCACTAATTAATTATATATCACTAATATGGACTGTTTGTAAATATCCAGCAACATTCTTGACAAGGATTATATGACTATGGTAATATGACTATAGTCATATGCAACAAGTAGTTTCCAAATCACAGTTTAAAGCCCAGGCATTGGAATATTTAAGGGCTGTGGAAAAACAAAAACAGCCCTTGGTGATTACCCATGCAGGAAAACCAGTGGCTAAAATTATTCCTTATCAAGAGAAAAACCAAGAGAAAATTATACGCCAATCCTTAAAAGGTAGTGTCCTCTATTATGAGGATCCATATGAACCAGCAATAGATTTAGAAGATTGGGAAATGCTTAAATGATTGTTTTAGATACAAATGCGTTGATTTGGTGGGCCAGTAATTCTGAAAGGCTTTCCAGAAAAGCTAAAAAAGCAATTGAGGAAGCAGAGAGAAAAAAGGCACTTTATATCTCATCAATTAGTATATTAGAGATTTATATTCTGGTCAAAAAAAATAAGATAAAGTTTAATACATCGGTAGATAGTTGGTTGGAGAAAGTAGAGAGTCTCCCCTATGTTAATTTTGTACCTATGGACAATAAAATTGCGGTTCAATCTGTTAATTTGCCTGATTTGCTACATAAAGATCCAGCTGATAGAATTATCATCGCCACAGCTTTAAATATTGAGGCAAAGTTAATTACCTCTGATAGAAAGATCATAAATTACAAAAAAGTTCAAACTGTTTGGTGATACTTTTCTAAATATTCCTCAACGTCAAAAGCAGCTTTGCAGCCAGCTCCGGCTGCTGTGACTGCCTGGCGGTAATGGTAATCTGCCACATCCCCTGCTACAAACACCCCCTCAACTGAGGTATGAGTTTCATTCTTTAATACTACATAACCTTTCTCATCTAATTCTAACTGGCCTTTTAAAAAGTCTGTATTGGGTTTATGGCCTATGGCAATAAAGGCTCCATCTATCTGCAGCTGACTAATCTTTCCTGTTTGAGTATTTTTTAATTTCACTCCTGTGACTTTATCTTGTCCTAGTATTTCTTCTACCTCGCAGTTCCAAATAAAATTTACATTATTTTTACTTTTGACCAGCTCTTGTAAAGCAAACTGGGCCCTTAAAGCATCTCTTCTATGAACAACAGTAACCTGTTTGCAAAGCTTAGAAAGATAAGCCACTGCTCTCATAGCAGTATCCCCTCCTCCTACCACAATGACATTTTTATCCTTAAAGAAAAACCCATCACAAACAGCGCAGGAAGATATACCTTTACCAATCAGTCTTTGCTCTGATGGTATTCCCAGCCAAATAGCAGATGCCCCTGTAGCCACAATTACGGTCTTTGCAGATAAAGTCTGGCTCTCTGTTGTTATTGCTTTGGGAATTTTGGAAAAATCTACATTTACTACATCCTCATTAACAAATTTTGTATTAAATTTATCTGCTTGTTTTTTGATATTCCCCATTAAGTCCGGACCCAGAATACCCTGGGGAAAACCCGGGAAATCATCTACATCTGTGGTTAACATTAATTGACCTCCTGCTTCCCTCCCAGCTATAACTAACGGGTTTAGGCCCCCCCGGGAGGCATAGATTGCCGCAGTTAAACCTGCAGGCCCTGAACCAATGATAATTAGCTTCTCGCTCATCTGGTAGCTGCTCCTGAGGTGGAAGTTTTCTGTTTTACTGATCCAGTTGCCTCCTTGGGGCTGGCTGATGGGGTAGCTGAGACAATCGGAGAAGGGGTGGGTGTAACCTGGACTTCTTCCTCTACCCTAGGTGAAACAGGAGCCTGTACCTTGCTTCTTAACCAAATTAAATATCCAGCAATCACCACCAACACCAATATTATCACCACAATTGTAATATTTCTGTTCATGAATTCACCTCCCCCAGGCAGCTTGGCTATATTATCAATACTGATGCAAAAAGTCCAACCCCTAAGCCTAGAATTAATCCTCCAATTACATCTGACATCCAGTGTTCCCCAAGATAAACTCTTGTTAATCCCATCAGAAAAATTAAGCCCAGCAAAAAGCCCAGACTAATTATTTTAGAAACCAAATGCTTTTTTCCAAAGTAAACCATACTGATAAAAATTACCAAGATAAATACCAGCCTGACCATGTGCCCTGAAGGATAAGAATAATCAGTATGCACATAAAAAGCAGGCAAAGTGGTAGAAAAAACGCTCCTGTGCAAAAAAACAGGCGGAGCAGGATGGTAAAGTACTAGCTTACCAAATACCTCAACCATTGATGCAGGGACAATCATTAACCAGCCCAAAAAGGCTAACCATTTTAGCCTGATCAAAGACCAGACAACCATAATCAGACAAAAGATTAGGGTAACCTCAATACTCCCCAGCAGGCTAAAATAGGAAGAATATTTATCAAATCTTCTACTTATTATATGATCCTGTAATTTGACTGTAGTGTCAAAATCTAGTTTTGTCCATCTTTCTTTGGCAACAGCATAAGAAAAGTAGGTAAAAAGAAAAGTAAAAAAAAGTGACAGCAAAAAAAGTTTAATTCTCACAGAAGAATCATTGTACAGTAATTGACCCCAGCAGGGAAGGATTTAGATGATCATGATAGGTAAATGTCCCGGGTCCTGGAGGAGTGACTGACTTTTTCTCTCCTGGTGGTATCTGGCCCAGATTAAGAAACGGGTACAAAAGATGGGTCGGGTGTTTATCAGGATCGACTGTATGATTTGCGCTGTCAGTATTCTCCCAGGTTATACTTTCTCCTGATTTAACAGTAATACTTTTGGGAGAGAAACCATCAGCTGTAATCTTGACCAGATTTTTCTCCTCTTTCATCACCGCTGCTCCAGAAGCGCTGGAGGAAGGCATAGCAGACTGCGTTGAGGAAGGAGTTTCTACTGGTTGAATTTGAGGGGATTGCTTCGGACGGGTAAGAAACCATCCTCCGACTACTAGCAAAACAACAACTATAGCAATAGTTACATTATGTGACATAGTTTACAGTAATATTTTTATACTATTTTCTCCGGCGTGTCTAGTCCCTATTGAAAATTCCACTAGTTGAATAGTTACCTATCAGCCTAGTCACATACTTTATCTTTGCTCCTGCTAAATTTGCAGCTTGCTTATGATAACTGATATTAGGATATCCTTTTGTTACTGCAATAATATTGGGTTTTATCCTGGCAATCACCTGAGCATATTCAGCCTCACTTTCCATAAACGGAAGACAAATCACCTTATCTACAAATCTTAAGGCAGTTAGAACTTTAGCTCTGTCCTTTTGTGTATGCACAGGACGATCTGTTCCTTTTAATTTTCGTACTTTTTCATCACTTTCCAAAAGCACTACCAGAAGGTCTCCTAATTCTTTTGATTTCTCCAAAAAAGTAATGTGGCCTGGGTGTAAAACATCAAAGCAGCCACCAACCAGGACTATGTTTTTTTTCTTTTCGCTCATATTGAACCGGAGTATAATACATTATAATCTCTTTTGAGAAAATAACTGTTTAGTTGGTGGCCAGTAGTTTTTCTTTGGCCATTTTTGCATCAAGTTTCTTTTTTATTAAACTGGCGCTTTTTTCCTTGCGGTCTGCAATAGCTTTATCAACTATTTTTTGACAACCAGAATCCGGACAGATAGTTTGTGTATGAGTTACCACAGAAGCCCCGGATTTTTCTTTCCAGCTCCTACCTTCTATTCTTTCTTTTCCGCATTCAATACAGGGATTATTCATAAAGTTTAGGTAGTATACCTTACTTTGCTAATTTATTCAATCTTTTTTGTCTTAGAGATATTTTTCGGACTGGGTTCGAACCTAATCTGAACTTAATATACCAGAGCCTAACTTCTCAATCTAAGATTACTTCTTTCTCTCCTTTTATATATTGCCGAATTAACAAACTAATCAAGGTTTGATAGGCTATACCATTACGCTTGGCTTTAGCTTTAACCTTTATCAAATCCTCTATATTAACCCTTAGCGTAATACTCTTGGTTTCTTGTAACTGCCTAAAGTTTTTAGCTGCTTCCTGAAACATTTCTTTAGTAGCTGCTAAGTTAGGTGCACTAACAAATTCACCCTTATCTAAAGCATCTTCTATCTCTTGTTCATATTTATCTAGTACTACTCTCATTTTTTGACACCTCCTTTCATATATTTATCAGTCAAAACCCTACTCGGATAGACTGTTTTAAGAAAAATTATCTTCCTTGTTAAATCTATCACATAAGGCACAGCATAGGCATATTCTTCTCTTTTTATTACTAATATTCTTTGGTGACCATATTTTTTTTTACCATGTTTAAAATCACCTAATATATCTCTTTTCTCAATAGCGACAATAACGTCCTCAAACCCTACCCCTCTAGTTTCCTTTAATAATAAGTTTTTCTCTTCTGAAAACTCAATTCTGTAACCTTTATACTTCACAGATATATTATACTCGTTGTACATACTTTGTCAATACACATAATCAGTAGATAATTCTGAGTCTTCTTTAGTACTTGTTTATAAATATATAAACTCTAAAATAGGTTTTATGAAACCTGTTAAACAAGAAGATTGTTTTTATTAAGAAATCAAAAACTCATCCTTACGGACATTTCCTTTGTAGATACAACAATTTATGGATGGACCCTTGGATAAATCTTCCAGCTATAAATATTGAAGCAGGATTTAGAAAAACATTACCAGGAGAACCAACCTATACCGTATTAGAGATGAGTCCTTAGAAGCCCTAAGCACACAAAGTAGACATTTTTCTCAAAACATCCAGTCTGGCTCGAACGATGGTATGATTATAGAACGACTGACTGGGCAAATGAATTGGAATATCCAGAATTTACTACCAAAGAAGTTAACCGCTTCTTAAGCCTTTGATTCCAATAATTTAAGTATAAAAGGAAATTGCCTATATTCTTCTCCTTTTTCAAGGTTAAAATGACCTTGACCTTTCTTAATAATCAATTTCCCTCCGAGTTTTTTGGATAAATACTTCGCATGATCTAAGGGACAATACGGATCATTGTCTGAGTGAATGAAAATAAAACGTTTAGCATGTTTTTTAATCTCCTTAAAATCAAATGGCTCTTCAAATAAACCATCAAAATGTTAAATATAATATTAATATGTGCATAGTTATAATTTAATTTTGTGCAACTATAGATCTTGGTGAGAGCCACCAGTTGGGAG
>Ga0209541_10008147_pt1 | contig 17393 bp, 18 predicted proteins | sample RifCSPlowO2_01_FD_184027 | JGI IMG/M metagenome (GOLD analysis project Ga0209541, IMG submission 184027) | Groundwater microbial communities from Rifle, Colorado - Rifle CSP2_plank lowO2_0.1 (SPAdes) (version 2) | ecosystem: Environmental > Aquatic > Deep subsurface > Groundwater | place...
TTTGATTTCTGGTGGAAGCAATCTTACAAAAGCTATTTTATTTAATCCTGTTATAGAACCTAATAGTGAAAGAACAAGTGTGTTTAAATTAAATAACAAAATTTATTCAATAGATATTGTTCCTGTGAAGTATCAGAAAGTGGATAATAGAATGAGGTTTGTGCAGTGCGGAAATTCAAGAATTACAGAAAAAGTTGATTGCTCTCTTAATCCTTTAAGAATGAGTGGATTAGTTTCATGGTGGAAGTTTGAAGGAAATGCAGATGATGAAAAAGGGGGGAATAATGGGGATTTAATTAATGATACTAATTGTGATGTTAATGGTGCTTCTTCAAAAACAGGCAAGTCCTGCAGTTTTGATGGTACAGGGGATTATATTAATTTAACTAATACATATACAATATTTAATTTTAGTGCAGACCCAAGCAGAGGGGCTGGAACAATAACTATGTGGTTAAAATCTTCTTCTCAAGGTATTCTTCGTGCGTTTATTGGAGATTTTTCTACTAATGCTGGTTTTATAAAAATAAATGAGGATAGTACCAGTAATAGAGTTTCATTTGAGACTTCGAGTCCTGACTCTAGTATGTATAGTGTAGTTTACGAAAATGAATATCCCTCATTAGACATCTCTGAATGGCATTTTTATGCATTTGTCTTTAATGGTACACATATGAGTCTTCATATTGATGGTGGAGATGTTGTAGACCCTCCACCACAACCCTATACTCCTGATTATTTTGATATAAACGTAATTGGAAGAGGTTATAGTAATAATAGGATGTGGAACGGTACCATTGATGAAGTAATGATATTTAACAGAACACTCTCTCAAACAGAAATAAAATTGATTTACGATGAATTCAAATAACAGTATCTCGATGAATTTTAATCATTTTGAGATAGAACAATTACCTGCTCATTTCATTCGCAGATTTATGTTAATAGTTAATGCAAATTCGATAAGTGAGGAGTGAATTTTTAAATTCATTATTGGTATTTATAAGTGTTAAAGATATTTTGAGATACTCAATAGTTAGTAAGTTTTATTAACATAAAAATCATTAATGAATTATGAAAAGGTGGAATAAAAGAGGGCAGTTTTATCTGATTGCAGCAGTAACAATTGTTACCGTGATTGTTGTTCTTACCTCGATGCCAATTTATACAAAAAAAAAGATTCCTGAAGATTATAAAAATCTTGGAAGAGAGCTTGAAATTGAAAGTGAGAGAGTTTTAGATTATACAACAAAAACAGGAGCTGACAAGGATAAAACACTTGAAAACTTTACAAAAGATTTTGAAAATTATGCGGGACAAGAAAGCGAGATATATTATATACATATGAATGAAAGCAAATACATAGGATATAAGTATGTAAATGGTCTGCAAACACCAATAATATCATTAAGTAATAGCAGTTCAGAAATAAACGCTGTAATTGATGGTAACATGTATGATTTTAATTTAGAAAGGGGGAGAAATTTTTATTTTGTAATCATTCATGAAGGAACTGATGGAGAGATTCATATTGCTAAAAATTAAACAAAAAATGTTAAAATTATTGACTCAAAAGAGATGGGTAAATAGTGCAGAGGTGAGTAGTATTTTAAGCGGTTTTTATAAGCAGTAACAATTTTAACTACTATAACAAATTACAAAAATAATTAGATCTGCTAGTTTTACTCACAGACTTTATTGATAATTAACTATAAGCAGAAAAGAATTTAGTTATCTGTTAATAGATGAGCAATCAGTTTTTATTATTAACAACTTACATCAATCTACAGATATAAGAGCACAAATTACTGTATTAATTTTTTAATTGGTTTAACAAAACACTAAATTAATAAACTTATTTTTTATTATATAACCATGAAAAAGAGGATGAATAAAAAAGGATTAAGCTTAATGATATCTTATATCTTATTGATTACTTTTGCAATTGTCATAAGCGCTGTTGTTTACAGACAAATAGAAAACTATGCTAAACTAAAAAATCCTATAAACTGCCCTGATGGGGTTTCTTTTTTTGTGTATGATGTTGACTGCGACATGGATGGTTCAAATTTAACATTTAAAATAAGAAACGACGGAAGATTTGACATTGCTGGTTATTTTATACATGCAACAAACAACTCAAATCAGGAATTAGCAACAATAGATTTATCTCCTAATTTGATTTCTGGTGGAAGCAATCTTACAAAAGCTATTTTGTTTAGCCAAACTGGAGAAAATGTCCTAGAACCAAATAATGAAAAAATAAGTATGTTTAGATTAGACAATAAAATTTATTCAATAGATATTGTTCCTGTGAGGTATCAGAAAGTAGATAATAGGATGAGGTTTGTGCAGTGCGGAGGTGCAAGAATCAAAGAGAGTGTAAGCTGTGTTACATTTGACCCGTTAAACATGAGTGGATTAGTTTCATGGTGGAAGTTTGAAGGAAATGTAGATGATGAAACTAACAATAATAATGATGGAACAAATTCAGGAGTTAGTTTTAGACAAGGAAAATCAGGTTCATCAGCTTATTTTGACGGAAGCAGTTATATAACTGTGCCTGATTCATCTAGTTTGGATATTACTGAGAATATTAGCATTGCTATTTGGATTAATGCGACATCAGGAGGACCAAATGCTCCTGATACAATATTAGATAAATCAACAGGGAATGATGGATATACTTTTGATATATCAAGGGGTGGAGGAGGGGGTTGTAGTGGAAATGATGTTTTAAGATTAGGATATGGTAGTGGAAATCTATGCAGTCAAACAACAATCCAAAGAAATCAGTGGCAGTATGTTGTGGCTACATATAATAAAACTGATGCATTGTTTTATATTAATGGTATGTTCAACTCTTCTCTAACCCAAAGTGAGCTAAATTCTGTCAATACCGAACAATTATTAATTGGAAAAGATTCGCAAGATAATGCTAAATACTTCGAAGGCCAACTCGATGAGTTAATGATATTCAACAGGGTTATAAATTCAACAGAGATAGCTCAATTATATGATTATTTTACATGATTAAGAAATTTAAAAAAAATAACTGGCAGTAGAAATCTAATTATAATCAGAGAAATTTATAGTTTATATATTAAATAAACTTAATGTCTTAGCATTAGAAACTTGAGATAATATCATGACATCTTTTATTATTATGGATAATTCTGTTGATTACAGCAATTATTTTTTAGAATTATCTATTAGAGAATTCTGGGCAAAATATATCCTAATTACCAGAATTGTCTATAACTATTAATCTTAAATCTGTAAGGTTATGAACAGTTAATTATTATTGGAAATTCAAAATGAAATGTAGTTTATTACATCACAGATTTTATTGTTAACTTAATAAAATATAAAAATTTAAAAGGGATAATTCCCTAATTTATACAATATAAAGGGGTGATAAAATGACACATAGTATTATTTTAGTGATTGGGTGGTATATGGGGATAATTGGAAGTGTAATAGCTACAGTTGGAGGGATTTATTTCTTTCTTACACTAAAAACAATGAGCAAGGACATTAGAGACAGTATGAAATATATGTTCCTAGGAAGTTTTATCTGGATTTTATATAGTATATTAATGATTCTTTTTGCATTTATGGAGATGGATATACACTCAAATTTCTGGATTGTTATTCCAATAGGTTATTTGATTACAACAATTTTTTATATGATAGGAACAGGAAGATTAATGAATTATTTTAGACTAAAAGATACAAAAATATATAAAATACCCAGAGGTAATAAAAAGTTCCCTAAGAAAAAAAAAGGAGTCTCGCCAGTTATTGCAACAGTTTTATTGATTACAATGGTCATAATTATTGGATTGATTATTTTTTTGTGGATTAAAGGGCTTGTAATAGAAGGATGTGAAAAATTTGATAAAGCATGTGAGCTTAATTGCGAGGATGTAATGTTTGACGCTGATTATTCTAATGGAATACTTGCTGTCTCAAACACAGGAAATGTCCCTATCTTCAGGGTAAAATTAGAAATAGCCAGTGGAGGAAATTATGAAACTAAAGATATAAAGGAAATATCTTCAATCTGGCCTGATTCAGGATTAAATACAGGTGGGGTTTTTTCATCAGAAGACATCAGTGGGAATATTGGAGTCCCAGAAACAATAACAATAATTCCTGTTTTGGTTGGAACTTCTGATGAAGGAGAAAAAAGTTATTCTTGTGACAATAATGGGATTGAAGTAAGTTTAATCTAAATAATAAAAGATAATATACATTCAAGTAAAATTACTTACTCGTTTCACTCGCAGATTAATAGATAAGATAAATAAATCTAATTTAGTAGTATAAATAAAAAATTAGTTAAATTTATTAAGCTAAAGCCTCTTTTAAAACACATTCAATTAAGTTTACAAAATTAAAAATGCCACACCAATGCGTCCATTGCTCGAGAATTATCGCAATAGCAAGCAAAGAATTATTAGAGGGGTGCAAAGAATGTGGGGGTCGTTTTTTCTTTTACATAAAAGACGAGCAATTAGAAAAGATAAAAGAAGGACCTGTTATTGAAATTCCACAAGAGGATAAAAAACAGGTTGAGAAAGACATCAGAGAAATGGCTGGAATAATTGAGGAAGAAATGCCTGTAATTTTAGATGTTGAATCAATAAGAATTACTGGTTCTGGTAAATTTGAGCTGGATATTGTAAAATTATTCAGAAAAGACAGACCATTAGTATATAAACTTGAAGAAGGAAAGTACATAATTGACTTGGCTTCAACTTTAAGGCAGAATGTGAAAGAAATTAAGGAAATTAGGAATCCTGATGAATGAAAATATGTGGGATTAATGTAATTTAAATAAATCTTTATGATATAAACTTTCAGAATAATTTGAAAAGGCAACAGGAAAACTTGCCCTAGCGCACCCTGGAGGCAATGCATAAGCTTCAAAATGAAGATGAGGTGTTTTTCCAATCCATCCAGAAAGTCCAGTAAAAGCAATTATATCTCCCTTGTTTACCATCTCATGTATTTTTACTTTTATTCTATCTTTAGCTAAATGAGAGTATAATGTAAAGGTGTTATCTAAATGCTCTAATATAATCCAATTCGTCGGAGTAGACAATCCCTTTGATATGTTATAACCTTGATAATAATCAGAATTTGAGCTTATAACTCCAAAGACAATTCCTGATTTTGAAGCAGATACAGAGGTGTTTAACTGAAGGGCAAAATCTATGCTAAACCTATCATCATAAAATAAACTTCCTCTTTTTGTAGCAATGTGGCTGTATGGCCCTTCATATCCTTGTGATATTATTACAGGAGCATTGCTAAATGGCAATAAATAACCCTCGTGCTTGCAAGGGATTTTTTTTGTTTCTATCTTTTGTATTTCCATATAAAACTGGACAAATTTTTATGGTTTAAAAAATTATCTGTTTTGTTAAGATCAGAAACCTTCTATGTTTTTTGAGGTTTTTGAGCCAGAAATTTTAAAGGGTGGTTTTACATAAAATTTCTGTATTAACAACTTGCATCAATCTACATCTATAAGAGCACAAGTTTCTTGTGTTAAGATTTAGAGTTTAGTTTGCCTGTCCAATAAAAGATATAAAAAGCCTTTTTAATAATATGTAGTATGGAAACAGAGAGAAAAATCAATTCTATTTTAAAAGATGTCTTAAAGAAGATACAACCTCCTGAAAAAGATTTAAAGATAATAAATAACTCTCTAGCAAGGTTTTTGATAGATGTTAAGAAAAAAATAAAAAATCTAAAGATAAATGCAGAGATTTTTGTTGGTGGAAGTTTCTCAAAAAATACTTTAATAAAAAAGGATATTTATGACATTGATGTTTTTATAAGATTCGAAAAAAACTACAAGGAAATTTCAGAAATTACAAAAAAAATTATCAAAGGAATAAAAAATCCAATAACTGTTCATGGTTCTAGAGATTATTTCAAGATAAAAGTCAGTCCAATTGCTTATATTGAATTAATACCTGTTATAAAAATAAACAATCCAAAGGATGCAGAGAATATCACTGATTTGTCATACTCTCATGTTAATTATATCAACAAAAGAATTAAAAAAAATAAAAAGATTTTAGAAGATATAATGCTTGCAAAGGCATTTTGCTATGCGAACAACTGCTATGGAGCAGAATCATATATAAGCGGATTTTCAGGATACGGGCTTGAATTGCTGGTTTATCATTATGGTGGTTTTTTAAGGTTCATAAAAGAGATGGTAAAAATAAGAAAAGAAAAACTTATTATAGATATTGAGAAACAACACAAAAATAAACAAGATGTCTTCATGAACTTAAACAGTTCTAAATTACACTCTCCAATCATCTTAATTGACCCTACGTATAAGCAGAGAAATGTCCTTGCAGCTCTATCTGATGAAAGTTTTGAGAAATTTAAAAAGGTATGTGCAGAATTTTTAAGAAAACCTAATCTAAGTTTTTTTGAGCTGAAAAAACCAGATATTGAAAAAATAAAAAAATACGCTAAGGAAAAAAAATATGAATTTTCCATCATGAAAATAGAAACAAACAGGCAAGAAGGAGATATCGCTGGAAGCAAGCTTTTAAAATTTTACAAGCACATAAAAAATGAAATAGAGAAGAATTTTGAAATCAAAAAAACTGGATTTGAATACACAGGCAAAAAAATCGCAGATTGTTTTTTTGTTGTTAAAAGCAAAGGAGAAATCTTTGTTTCTGGGCCAGAAACAAAAGACAAAGAAAATGTTAAATCCTTCAAAAAAATACACAAAAAGAATTTTGTGAAAAAAAATAGAGTTTATGCCAGTGAAAAAGTTGATTTTAGCTTGAAAGAATTTATTGATAGATGGAAAAACAAAAACAGAGAAAAATTAAGGGATATGAGTATAAGTGAATTATCTATTAAAAATTGATTTATTTTTATTTTATTCATTAGATAATTGTTTACCTTGAATGTATGAAGCTGATTTTTTCTTAACAGGCATTCTTTTATAGCCAATAATAAAATCAACAAATTATGAACATACTTCTTTTTTGTCTGTTCTGTAAGTCTTCCTTTTTCCATTAACTGAATCATATATAAATGGAGAAAAATCATCACTAACACCTATCATTACAGAATTTCTTATTTTAGAAAATATATTTACAGCTTGCTTATTAATTTATCGTTTCCCAGAGAAAATTAAAATATTTTCTGTAATTATCAAATAGTATTTTGGGTTTTATTACATATATTTTTTAGATAAATATTCAAAGTATTTTTCTTTAGGTATTTCTTCAAATTCAAAACGATTAACAGGACTTCCAAAATCTGATCTACCTTTAAATTCAATAACTAAATCTGAAATATCTGAAGTTCCTTCCACTTTAATATATTTGACTTCGCTCCTATATTTGCCTGAGGTTTTTATCTTGTCTTTAATCCAATAAAATCTTTCTTTTGTCATTTTTCTCAGGACTTCTTATACTATTTAAATATTATGTTCCCTCAAACATACTTCACATAAATTTCAAAGAATTTTCTGTAGGTTTCTTTAAATCTTTCGAGAATAAACCTTTCTAAATTATCTGAATGTTTATCATCATATTTTTCAAGAGCAGTTGTGTACGAAACTCTTTGCGACTTTTTTATTATTAAAGGAAGATATTTATTATTTATCAAGATAACATTTATCAAAAACCTTCCAACTCTTCCATTTCCATCTTCAAAAGGATGTATTTGCTCAAATCTTCCGTGAAATAAAGCAGCAAGTTTTATTGGATAAATTTTGTCTTTATTTTCATTATACCACTCAATTAATTTTTTCATTTCTTCTTTGACATTTTCAGGAGGCGTTGTCTTAATTCTTTTTCCAACAATTATGTTAGGAAATCTTTTATAACCAGTTTTTATATCTGTATCTTTGACAAGAATTTTATGTATTTTAATTATATCCTCTTCATTAATTTTAAATTTATTCTTTATTATTAGCTCAACAACTTTTCTTGAATTCCTGGTTTCATAAATTTCCCTTAAATCTTTTCCTTTAATAGAGACATTTTCAAACATTATTATTAAAACATCTTTTAATGTTAAGGAGTTTCCCTCAAGAGCATTACTTTCATAAGTAAAGTTTGCTGTAAATCTGTCAAGCAAATCCTTAAAATTAGATTTTGGAATTTTTCTTAATATTCTTTGATAGTTTAATCTTATTTCTTCAATCTTTTCTATCTGCTCTTTTGTGAAGATATGGTCTGTTTTAAAATTCTTTAGTATATATTTTGTGTATTCTTCTATTTTCCTCTTCTCAAAGAATTTTTTTAACTTTTTTTTGTTCTCGCCTTTGAAGATTTTTTCTATTTTCTTTATGCTTCCATCAGGAAGTCTTATAGACTCAGCTATATATTTATATCTCTTATTTTTAATCCTTTTCTCTTCAAAGTACATAATATAAGTTATACCTACATATTTATAAATCTTTCTAATTTGTAAGGGTAACTAAATTAAGATATGTAGAAAACCATTAAAATTTTAAAGTGGCCAAAATAGATCAAAACCAGTTACCTTGTCTTTTTCTAAGAAAATTATACGTTATGCTTTCACATCATAATCAAGTTGGTTTGATAACTTTTTTTCAAATTTTTCAACATTATTTGCTACTTCTCCATATGTAGTTTTTTCTTTCTCTATTAATATAAGATATTTTTTTGGTTTAGGTACACACTCAGAATACGCATTTTCAAGTAACGTTTTATCATTATCTTCTCTTCTAAATTCTACTTCAATATTTATTGTCATATTATTGAATTATTCAATTTATTAAAGTTTTTTTCTTAAATCAACAAAAGGCTTTAGAACATCTTGATGTAAAGTTCCTTCTAATCCTTTTATTGCTTTGTCTACTGCTTGTAAATCAGCCATTGTATAAGATTTTATATTTGAAGCACTTTGCCCGGGCGCACTTAGCGCCTCCGGCGCTATACCGAGCAAACGACCATTGTCACAGTCAACGTTCTTGACACCAGCACCAGACCTGTACTCAAGCCTGCTGACAAACCAAGCCCTCAAATCAGGTGTGTTTCCTTGTGCTGAACTTGGGTAAACTTCCATTGCTCTAACGTCTTCAAGAGGTGTATCTTTAGCAAATCTTGCTTGATGTTCTCCAAAAATATAATCAACATAATCATTAAGTAATGCTTTGTCTCTTGCTAAAACTTTCCAGACTGGATGAGCCTTAGCTTGTTCTTTTGAAAGTCGTTCGTCTACTTTTCCAAGTTTTCCTTTCTTAAATTCTTCACCTTGCAAAGCATTATAAGCATCTTCTGTTAAAACTAATGCTCCATTTCTTAATTCACTATTTGGTGTTACGTCTCTTAAAGTTTGAGAATCAAGAACTATCTTTACTCTTCCATCAGGATGATAAGCAACACTGTCACCAGTGTTAAAATAATTATCTATATAAGCACTTTTTACTTTAGCATCAGAATTTCTAACATCAAGCCTTCTCTGCATCAATTGAGCTGTGTTCATAGGAACTCTGCCGTCAGCTATAAGCTTCGGCATCTGCTCTGTATTTCTGCCGGGAAATTCTTGATATGCGTCTTTTGATGTGTTTAATTTTAAAGCCATATTATTACTTCCCTCCCATCGCCTTCACAAACAAAGATGCGAATGCATTTGCAAAAAACTCAGAATTAAGCCAAATTGCTACGTCTTCTTTTTCTGCATCATTTGAAAGGTAAAAAAGTATTTCTTTTCTGTCTATTATAAAAAACTTTGATTCAATCTTAATTCTCTTTATTCTAATCTTGAGTTTGTCCTCAATCTGTTTTATCAGGTCGTCTTCTCCTGATAATGCGAGGTTTATCTTTATGTTTGATTTTTTAAGATTCTCAATAGTTTGCTGAAAAATTTTTGATTTATAACTCATATCTTTGGCGTTTGTGCATATCATTACTTCTTTGCCAGCATTCTGCAAAATTTCCCTAAGATGATTAGAAATGTTTGATTTTCCTTTTAATGCCAGAGAAAGGTCTTCTTTTTTTACAGGGCTTATTCCACCTTTATACAGTTCTTCAAGCTTCACGAATTCATCAGTGCTTCTTATGTTAGATAAACTGACTATTCTTTCTTCTGCATCTGTTCTTACATTGTTTTTTAATTTTTCAAGAATAATATTCGGCTTGACACCTATGTATTTGACAGGCTTTCCTATTTTTACAATTGCAAATCCCTTTTTTTCCAGGCTTTCCAGAACATCATAAGTTCTTGATCTCGGAACTCTTGATATCTCAGCAATTTCTCCAGCTGAGGCAATTCCTTTTCCAAGCAAAGCTAACCAAACCTTTGTTTCATATATGTTAAGGTCAAAATAATCCTTGATTCTGTTTACGATATCATGTTGTACTAGCATTTTATTTTTTGTTTTCTGAGATGTCTTTATTTTTTTGTTGTTTTTCTATTTTATGAACATAGTTTTTCAATCCAATAACATCATTAGAACCAAAACCCAAACTAAAAGGATTATTTGCAATAATACCTTTTGTAATAATATCTCCATTTATTTCAGTATTATCACCAACATTACTTATACCACAAAACAATCCATATGCTTTCATATCATTGACTTTTGAATTGTCACCAACATTACTTATACCACAAAACAATCCATATGCTTTCATATCATTGACTTTTGAATTGTCACCAACATCATTTTTTACACCAAACAATCCATATGCTTTCATATCATTGACTTTTGAATTGTTACCAACATTATTTTCACCACTAAACAAACCATATGCTTTCATATTATTGACTTCAACATTATTTTCACCACTAAACAAACCATATGCTTTCATATTATTGACTTCAACATTATTTTCACCACCAATCAATCCATATAATTTCATATTATTGACTTTTGAATTGTCACCAACATTATTTTCACCACCAATCAATCCATATAATTTCATATTATTGACTTTTGAATTGTCACCAACATTATTTTCACCAAACAAACCATATGCTTTCATATCATTGACTTCAACATTATTTTCTGTTTTATTTTTTCCATAGATTATTCCTGCACTATAAAAATTTCCATTAGTATTTTTAGAACCTTCTTTTATTGTTGTTGTCGGGGCTAAACCCCATACATAATGATTTTCTTGAGGATTGTGCAATGTTACAGAACCAAAATGAACATTGTCTTTTACAGCAGTAAGAGTTATAAGCCCTGCTAAACCAAGTGCAGTGATATTTCTTACTGGTTTTTCTGCAAGTTTTTTTGCAAATCCTTTTATTTTATCCTTAAATGTCATTTTATTGTATTCCATTTTTTACTCCTATAATCCAGTATAAAACACGCCTTTATAAATCTTACTATTTTGTTACTTTTATAAAGTGAAAACAAATTAAAGAATTATCTGACTTAAAACCAACCCAAGGAATATTCCTGCTGTGATAAAAGGCATTGCTGGATAAAACTTCTTTTTTTCTGAGAAAAAAAACAGGTATGTAAGCCCAAGAGTAGCTCCTGCAATTATAAACAATGCATGGAATAATCCAAAGCTTTTCATGACTACTCCTGCAGTAATTATAGGAAATATCACATCTCCTCCTCCTAAAATAGCAACATTGACTTTTATCTTCTTTTTCTTTTTTTCAGATGGTTTTAATTTTTTGATGGTTGCCCTTAATTTTTTTGATATATAAGGGACAAAAAAGCCTGAGAAAATATTCAGCTTTGTTATCTGGTATTTTGCCATTTTCTGCATAATTCCAGAGTGCCAGACAGCCCAAATATCATAAATCGAGATTATTATTAAAAGAATAACAATTGTTAGAACATTCAAAATAGGAACAAAGACAGCAGCAATGCCCGGGTATACAAACAATTCTGTGAGGTTGTGGACTAAAAACTCTCTTTTGTAGATTTTTACAAATGCAAGTGGAATTGCTATTAACAAAGAAATCAAGGTAATTTTAAGTATGGAATTAAAGGAAATTGATAGTGCAATTATGACAACTATAAAAAACCACAACTTGAGCACAAACTCTGCCTTAAACCTCATTAAAAGAAACAACAATAAAATTGCAATAACAAATGCTATTACTATTGCTGAAAAAAATCCATAATAATCAGACTCTTTCTCCACTTTAGGGGTTTCCATCCCTAAAGGAAGTTTGTTCTCTGGGTTTTGATAATGATTGACAACATAAAGCCCTATAAACTGAGTTATAAGAAACATTGCAAGGAGTATAACAGTAATTTTTAGATTGTGTTTCATTTTGTTGTTGCTTTTCTTAAAAATGAAATGCTTGAAAATTTCCTATTTTCATTGTGTTTCATTTTAAATTAAAAGAAAAATTTGTTTTTAAAGGTTTAGTTGTTGCTCGTTTCACTCGCAAATTAATGATAGTGATTAATGTAAAAAAAATAAATTGTTAAATCTAACAAAAAGTAATCTACAACAAACTTTTAATAGTCAATATATCTACAATTAATGAAAATTCTTGAAGATATTTAAACTGCTACGCGAATAATCTTGTTCAACTTAATTTTAAGATTGTTTTATATGTTAAGATACAATAAAATGTAATAATTTAGTCTGTTGTTTTTGTATTAATAGGACATATTAATTTAAGATAACATATTCAAAATTAATGAAAATTCCTGGAAATATTTAAATATTCTGGTAAAACCATGACAATATTTTACAGAAAATGTAATAATTAATGTTATTAAGAATCGTCTGGTTTTCTCCAAACATTAAAGAGATATGGACAGGTGTATCCCACTTTCTTTAACTCTTTTTGCTGACCTTTAAATCTTAATATAGACTGTGACCTTTTATTAAAGGAACTTGGAATATGAATTTCTCCTTTTTCAGAATCCTTAACAAATTCTACTTCTGTAGTCTAGCCATCTCTATATGTTTCTACTTTAATAACCCTATCAACAGAATTCATTTCTTCATTTTCATTTCCAATAAATACCCTATTTATGGGACAATTTTTTGGTCTGTTAGTACTATAATCCCAACTAATTACTAAGTAAAGAATCTTATCAATATCTTCTAAGAGTTGTAAAGGTCTTTCCCAATCTTCTAGTCCAATTATGTTTGGAAATCTATTCTCTAATCTTATCTTTACCATGCTCTCTCTTTAATTTTATTCATTTTAAACATTTCTATAAAAACATATTTTTACAAAAACCTCTAAATATTGTCATTAAACTGAACAAACCAAAACATTTATAAATAAGGTAAGATTGTTCTTACTATGGAAAATATAAGCATAACAAAAATAAGCTCAAAAGGACAGGTAGTGATTCCTCAAGAAATGAGAAAGCATTTACAAGAAGGAGACAAATTAGTAGTCATGAAAAATAAAAACCAGATAATCTTAAAAAAAGTAGAAGATTTTAGCAAAAATATTGAAGAAGATTTAGAATTTGCCAGAAGAACAGAAGAAGCTTGGAAGAGCTATGAAAGGGGAGAGTTCAAGCAAATGGATTTTGATGAGTTTATAGAAGAAATGAAAAAATGGTGAAAATAGCATTTAATCCAAAATTTCAAGACTCTTTTTCTAAAATTAAAGACTCTATATTGAAAGAAAAAATTATAAAGCAAATACAAAAAATAAAAGTTAATCCAGAAGTAGGCAAGCCAATGATGCATGATAGAAAAGGAACTCGTGAATTGTACATTAAACCATTTAGACTTGCTTACGCTTACCTTAAAAAGGAAGATAAGGCAATCATTCTTGAGTTTTATCACAAAAAGAAGCAGTAGTGTTTTTCTATTCAAATTTGTTACAAAAACCCCTAAATATTGTCATTGATTTCTAAAAAATATTTAAATTGTTTATAATTAAATTGCGAAGGGAATAATCTTGTTCAATTTAACTTTAAAGTTCTATATTATAGTTAACGACCTTGATAATTCCCCATTTTGTCGTTGACTTATGTTCAAAATGCTTACAAATGGCATTTTGAATCACACTCAAGAATTTAATTTTCCAAATCCTTGATACAGAAATTTTATGTAAACCTCTGCCAGCACAGAAAGTTTCTGATGTTAGGGAAAGATTTATGTCTTTCACTATAGTTTATTACTAAAACAAATCCATAAGCAAGGTGAATGTAATTAAGAAAATTATAATAATTTATTTCAACCTCAAAGTTTCCAAATCACGAGGTACATTTGTCTCTACTCTGTTGAGCTTGTACAAAGCTGATGCTAAATCCAAAGATTTTGAAACCTCGCCGTGGTCAACTATTATTCTTTTTGGTCTTGGCCTCATGTTGTTAAAAAAACTTAAAATCTCATTTCTTCCTGCATGCGCTGTTAAACCAATAATTGTATTTACTTCCATGTTGACAGTTATTTTTTCTTCTTTTCCCTCAACAATCATTCTTGTCTCTTTTAATCCATCTTGCACCTGTCTTCCTAAACTTCCAACTCCCTGGTAACAAACAAAAATTATTGAATTGTTTTTATTGCCTGCAAACTCCCTGAAATACTCGACAGATGCTCCTCCAACAAGCATACCGCTTGTTGCGAGAACAATACAAGAACCTCCTTCAACAACTTCTTTTCTTTCTTGAGGGCTTCCGACGCGAAAGAAAATATCTGAAACAAAGGGGTTTTTATCCTGAAAAATTTGTGACCTTACTTTATTGCTTAAGAAGTCAGGATAAGCTGTATGTATAGCATTAATATCCCAAATCATACCATCAATGTATATTGGAACTTTTTTTATTTTTCCTGCCTGCATTGCATCCTCAAGAATCAACATTGTCTCTTGTGCTCTTCCTAACCCTAATTCTGGAATAAGAACTTTACCTCCTCTATTTATTGTTTTACTCACTAAATCTAAAAGCTCTTCCTCTGATTTTATTCTTGGAGGCAAAACATCTAACTTAGAGCCATAAGTTGATTCTGTTATTACTGACTCTATTCTTGGAAAATTTGTAACTGCAGGATCTAAAAGTCTTGACTTTCCATATTTAAAATCACCTGTATACAACAAGTTATGAAGTCCATTTCCTATATTCAAATGAACCATAGCACTTCCTAAAGCATGCCCTGCATTGTAAAAAGTAAGCCTTAAATCAGGAGCAATATCAGTTACTTCATTGTAATTTACACAAATACTATGTTTAACCATTTCTTTAATATCTAATGAGCTGAACAATGGCTGTGCTGCTTGTTTGTAAGCAACACCTATAAAATCAAGAGAGAGCAAAGCTGCAATATCTCGTGTCGGAAGAGTCATATACACTGGTCCTTTATAACCCATTTTATACAAATAAGGAACAAGCCCAACATGATCTAAGTGCGCATGACTTATTACAACAGCATCAAGCTGATTTATATCAAATTCTGGAATATTAAAACTTGGAAATTTTTCAGAACCCTGCGAGGCAACATCAATTCCGCAATCAAGAAGAATTTTGGAATTTGGAGTTTGTAAAAGAATGCAGCTTCTCCCAACCTGTCTCGCTCCCCCTAAAAAAGTCAGTCTAATCCATCCGTCAGTTTTTTCAGGATTCCATTCTTTGTATATCTTTTGACCTATTGAATTCAGGAACTTTCTTCTGTAATTGTTGTTTGCATATAAAACCTCTCTGATATTTTCTGTAATTTGGCTTTTTATTGTAGGAGACCTCTGTATTTGAGGAGTCCACAAAGTTGTTTTTTTTATCTCATCAAGAATACTTCCTTGTTTTCCAATAACCAAACCTGGTTTTTTTGATTCAATTACAACAATGCTTCTGTGAAAATCAAAGATTATGTTTGTAACCTCTGCGTCTTGAGGAATTATTTCCCTTATCAATTTCTCTGTTTTTTCCTGAGTTGGCAGGATTTTCTGTTCTGCTCTCAGCTCAATTCTCTTCTTAATCTGATCCACAATTTCTTTAATCTTAGGCTCTCCTTCCTTGAAAAATTTTTCATTGTCTGTATATAAAACTATATTTGCTCCTTCAAAGTTAGCATCAGTAATTTTTCCGTGCAGCTGTTCTATTATGTTCTTTAATATATCCATTTTGATTCGTTAATTTTGTTTATCTTTTCTAAAGTTATAGTGAAAGCCATTAATTTTTTACTAACTTGAATGTCTTTCCATTGATATAAAAAACTCTTTGTGCTTTACTGGAGTTTTTTATCCAGAAAAAACTATATTTGCCAAGTTTTTTCTGTAGTCAAGGCGCAAATTGGAAATTATAAACGTCCTTGACTATAATGCAAAAAACTAATTACTATCATAAGTATATTTTGTTAGTCATAACTCTAATTATCTTTTATCTTTTTTATTTTATTAACTAAATCTTCATTAATTATTTATAGACATATACTTAATTTCTGTCTTTGTACTCTGGCAATATTTCCTGCTCAACAACTTTTTTAATCCCGTCTTTTGTTATTGTGAAAACGTCAATACCATAACCACTTCCAATGTCTCTTTGTGTTGAGGATTTTATAGCCTCTTTAGCTAATTCAACTCCTTCTTTAACTGTAATATCTTTTTTATACTGCCTCTCTAATAAACCCAAAACATACGGCATACCACTCCCAAAATTTGCATCATAATCTTCAACTCTGATTAGACTTCCTGCAGGTTCAATTGTATATAATTCAACACTTCCATCTTCATTAAATCCCCCTATAAGAGTCCCAACGATATTTGGTATCATTGAAGGATTTCTTATACTTGAATAAGTAATTGTTGAAACAAGATTTGCAGCCTGTCTTATTGATGGTCTTGATTTTGATTTAAGCTCCTTGAGTTTTAATTCTGCTGCAATTAATTTGGATAATCTTTGAGCATCTGCCACTCCTCCTGTCCATGAAATAACTAAATAATCGTTTATTTTATTGACTTTTGGGAAATTTTTACTCATAACCATATATCCTGCAGTAACCTGCCTATCTGCTGCCATCACAACTCCGTCTTTACAGACAATTCCAATTATTGTCGTCCCTGTTTTCAGTATTGAGTTTTTTAATTCTTCATTCATAGTTTCCATCTTAATAGTTTTAGAATACTTTTCCTATAAAAATACATAGATTGTTCTTTTATAAAGTTTTCGGAAGTTTGAAGTTTGTTGTAATATGTAAAAAATATGTAAAGTGAAACTTAAATATTAACACGAAAAATAATAAAAGAATTTGAGCTCATTTACATTCGCTTTAGAATTAGATGTTAATATAACCCCAAAATATTTAATAGATTATTTATTAACTATAGAAAATATGCGAAGTAATGAGCAGCTAATTGTCATTTGGCATTGAAACTAACAAACTGAAAAGTTTAAAAAAACAATTTTCCAGTGAACCTCTCTGTGCCAAGAGCACAGAGCATCTAGGCAAAATCAAACAATTTTAATTGCTCTCCTTTTCTTCCTT